>Ga0247727_10003031_pt1 | contig 37700 bp, 23 predicted proteins | sample WisWelCaveWW1625_FD_202498 | JGI IMG/M metagenome (GOLD analysis project Ga0247727, IMG submission 202498) | Biofilm microbial communities from Wishing Well Cave, Virginia, United States - WW16-25 | ecosystem: Environmental > Aquatic > Deep subsurface > Groundwater > Cave microbial mat | place...
CTTGTGCGGAGAGCTGAAGCTCCAAGTCTCCGGAATCACCGTGCTGGAGGGTCGCGGTTCAACCGTGACCTCGTGGATCGAGTCCGGCGAGGCTGTGAACGTCGAACGAGGCTTCCATGAATTTGAGACACGTCCCCGCCGAGCTCTCCGGCGAGGCGAGGGCCGAGCTCCTCGCCGCGCAGGGTCGCGAGGCGGTGATCCGTCATGGTTGCGCGCGCTGTCACCGCGAAGCGTTCGGGATCGTCGACCCGCCGCCCGGCCCCTGGCTGGCGGACGTCGGCGAGCGCATCGATCGGTCCTGGATGCTGCGCTGGCTCGCGGATCCGAAGGCTTTGCGTCCGGGCGCCCGGATGCCGGCGTTGTTCGCAGCGGATCGAAACGGTTTCGTCGAGCGCTTTATCGTCGCGGACTGGTTGCAACGCACGACCGGGACCTCGGTCCCGGCGTCGCGGGAAGTGACCGGCGACCATCGCCCTGGAAGGCAGGAGTTCATCGGGCTCGGCTGTGCTGCATGCCACCCGCTCCCCGACGGTGATCCCGTTTCTCCGCCGGATCCGAAACGCGCGGCGTTCGAAGGATTGATCGACCGTACGACGCAGAGGCACCTTGCGTTGTTTCTGGCCAATCCACTGGTTCGCTACCCCGATGGCCGGATGCCGCGCTTTCCAGTGACGCCGCAGACCGCCCGCGACCTCGCCGCCTACCTGCTGATCTACTCCAGAGCGGCCGTGCTCGACTTGGAGGAGGCTTCCACGCCCACCTCGGATGAAATCGAAGCCGTGGCAGGAAAACTGGGCGTGCAGGGAATCGATGCGGCTGCAGCGGCGCTGGTGCGCGTGAAAGGCTGTGCGCGCTGCCATCCGGGACTCGGCGACTCGATCCCGGCGTCGGTCGCGATCGGCGCTCTGGCGCACGAGTGGAGCGCGGAACGCGGCTGCCTGTCCGGCAGAACGCTGCCGCGCTTCGACCTCGATGCGGACACGCTGAGCGCGATCAGGGCCTATCTGAGGGTGGCGGGCGAGGAGCAGCATTCCTCCGAGTTCGAGGATCGACGGCGGATGCTCCTGCGCCAGGGCTGCGAGCGTTGCCACGCGCGCGACGGCGGGACGGCCGCGCCGCTCGAGGAGATCGGCCAGAGGCTGTGGACTCCGATGCTCTACCGGGTTCCCTACCAGAAAGTGCCGAGCTTGAACAACGCCTGGCGGAAGTACACGCGCGAGTATCTGCGGGCCGCCATTGCCGAGGGAGTCTCCGGCGCACGGCCGTCCTGGTATTCGTACCGCATGCCGGCGTTCGGGGATGAGGCCGATTCGATCCTGCGCGCGCTCTGCGAAGCCGACGGTGATCTCTGGGACCTGGCCGAATCAGTCTCCGTAGATGAGCAGGATCCGACGCTGTTCACGGTGGGCACGACGCTGGTCGGCTTCGAGGGCTACTCCTGCGTGTCCTGCCATCTGTGGAACGGGCAGAACCTGACGGAGGCCGACCCTGGTTCGATCGGACCGGAGCTGACCAGCGTCACGCGGCGGATCCGTCGCGAATGGTTCGACCAGTTCCTGGAGAATCCGCTGCGGCTCCATCCCGGCACGCCGATGCCCTCGTTCTTCCCCCGGGGAGAGCCGGCGCGGTTCACCTCGGTGCTCGAGGGCGATCCTTCGCGGCAGAAGGACGCGATCTGGGCCTATCTTTCCCGCGGCAAAGATGCGCCGAGCCCGAGGCCCCGGCCGCCGATTCCGATCACGGTGCCGGCCGAAGGGAAGCCTCTCGTCGCCCAGATTCCGATCCAGCTTCCGGACCGAACGGTGCTCGAGAGCATCTGCGTTTTGTTCCGCAACGGTGACCTCCTGCTCTACGACGTCGAGAACCTTGCGCCTCACAATGTGTACACCGGCGCCCGGATCCTTCGCAGTCCGCAGGGACTGGGGCGGCGCTATCTGCTCGAAGGTCAGCCGGTGACGACGAGCTTCAGGGTGGATCAAAGCTCGATGCTCGAGAATCAACACGGCCGGGAGAAGCCGATCTCGCTGACTCTGCAGGGCTTTGATCGCGTCGAGGGCGGCGTTCGCATCCGGTCGCGGCTGTCGTTCCCTTCGGGGTCCGCCGAGAGGGTCGAGATGTTCTCCATTGAGGGTGAGGATTCTCATCGAAGGCTGCGGCAGGAGGTGGAGATGGGGGGAATCTCGCCGGGCTCTGTTCTCGAGCTCAGCAGCCGTGTCCCCGATTCGAGCCGTGCGCAGGGCGAATGGGAATGGATCCGGATCGAAGGACAGTCGGACGGCGCGCTGAAGGATGGGATCTTCACGGCGCGTCTCTGGCTCGGGGCCGGTTCCCGAATCTCTGGCGGAGCCCTGTGCCTCAAGTTGCCGCCGCCGCAGGCGCCGGCCGAGCCAGCGGCTGCTCTCGAAGCAACCTTTAGTTCTCTCGAGGACGGCACCTACGTCGAGGGATCGCTCGAGCGTCCGGGCTACCGGGCCATCCGCTTTCCAAGGCCGCAGACCAGCTCCGGCGAAGACGGCGTGATGCCGGTCGCGCTGGCCGCAGATCCTGAGAGCGGCCGCCTGTTCGTGGCCTCGGTCAAGCTCGGCGAGATCTTCGTGCTCGACGACTCGGGCGACGACGGCAAGGACGCGCGCTTCGTCGACTACGCTCACGGCCTGTTCCAGGACGCGTACTCGATGCTGCACGACGGGGAGGCGCTGTACGTTCTCCACCGGAAGAATCTCACCAGGGTCGTCGACACGGATGGCGACGGTCACGCGGACCGATTCGACCGCATCGCGACGTTTCCGCATGCGGTCGCCGATGCCTATGACTGGGCCTATGGGCTGGTGCGCGACCGCGCGGGCGATTTCATCCTGAGCCTGGCGCCCCATGCCAATCATCACTTGAAAGGGTCCGGGTCCGTGCTGCGGCTTCGTCCCGGTGAATCTGCAACGCTCGAGGAGGTGACCTTCGGGCTGCGCAATCCGCTGGGCTGGTGCGCGGGTCCGGAAGGCGAGGTGTTCTTCACGGACAATCAGGGCGAGTGGGTCGCGGCCAACAAGCTGTGCCACTTGATGGAAGGTCGGTTCTACGGATATCCCAACCCGGCGCAGCGCCTGCACATCGAGAAGCCGAAGGCACCGGCTGCGATCTGGGTTCCCTACGAATGGGCAAGGTCGATCAACGGCGTGACGTTCGACCGAACCCAAGGCAGGTTCGGACCGTTCGCCGGCCAGTTCTTCCTGGCGGAGCTGATGAACGGCGGGGCGATCGTGCGCGCCAACGTCGAGAGGGTCAACGGCGTCTATCAGGGCGCTTGCTTTCCGTTCTGGGGAAAGGGTCTGCTCGGTCCGCTCGCGCTGACGTTCGATCCCGGAGGGCGACTGTTCGTCGGCGGCATCACTCAGCCCGGCTGGATGGGACAGCCCGACCGAGGGTGCCTGTATCGCATCGACTTCACTGGCGAGATGCCGTTCGAGATCCAGTCGATCCACGCGCGCCCTCAGGGTTTCCGGCTGGTCTTCACGACCCCCGTCGCCGTGGAATTCGCCGCCGATCCAACCTCCTATACCATCGAGCACCATCGCTACGAGTACACCGGCGCCTACGGCTCGCCGGAGCTGGAGCGCACGAATCTCCCGATTGAACGAGTTGACTTGAGCTCCGACCTGCGCACCGTCGACCTCTCGACCGAACCCCTGGTCAAGGACCGCGTGTATACGATCTCCGCTAGCGGCGTGCGCTCCACCGGCGGTGCCGCGCCGCTCTTTTCGACCGGCGCCTACACCCTGAACGAGATTCCCTTGCACTGACACGGATCTCGGATGTCGGCGCCGACCGGCCCTTCGTGCGCGGACCAAAGCGGCGCTGTCGCGCCGCACTCCAAAAGCTGCGAGGCGAGGGCGGTGGAGCGGTGCGTGGCTCGCAGTTTTGGAGTGCGGTGCGAAGCACCGCTTTGGTTCGCGAACCAACCACGCGACCGCCTGCCCGTTCGAGCATCCCGTCCGCTGCTTCGTGCGCGAACCAACCACGCGACCGCCTGCCCGTTCGAGCATCCCGCCTGCTCCGTCGTGCGCGGACCAAAGCGGCGCTGTCGCGCCGCACTCCAAAAGCTGCGAGGCGAGAGCGATGGAGCGGTGCGTGACTCGCAGTTTTGGAGTGCGGTGCGAAGCACCGCTTTGGTTCGCGAACCACCACGCGAACGCCTGCCCGTTCGAGCATCCCGTCCGCTCCGTCGATGGAGCCGTGCTTGGCTCGCCTTGCGGCGCGGGGCAGGCGCAATGTCGTCCTGCCTCCGTGTACTCTGATGTCCAAGGATTGCCCGGAGCTCGAAAGCCATCTTGGAAAGCATGACGAAAGCCGCGGAGCTGTGGTCGCAATCGCGCGCAGGACAGCGCCGCGCGCTGGCGCAGCTCTTGACGCTGGCCGAATCCGATTCCGATGCCTACCTCGAGATCGCGGCGCAGGTGCACCAGTCGACGCGCGGCGCCCTGCGCGTCGGCTTCACCGGCCCCGCGGGCGCCGGCAAGAGCACGTTGATCGACGCCGTCGTCAAAGGCCTCCGTGCGCTGCGCCGCAAGGTCGCGGTCCTCGCCACCGACCCCACCAGCGAGATCAGCGGCGGCGCACTCCTGGGTGATCGGGTCCGCACCACCTTCGAGGCTCCCGACCCCGGACTGTTCTTCCGATCGCTCGGCTCGCGCGGCGCTCGCGGCGGACTTTCGGCGGCCGCCGACGACCTGCTCGAGATCCTCGACGCCTGCGGCTTCGATCGACTCCTGGTCGAGGCCGCCGGCGCCGGGCAGAGTGAGACCGACATCGCGCACGTCGTCGATGGCACGATCGTGGTCTTCCAGCCCGGAACCGGAGACCTCGTCCAGGCCATGAAGGCCGGACTCGTCGAGGCTGGAGACCTCTTCGTTATAAATAAGGCGGATCTGCCGGGCGCGGAGCTCGCGGCCGAGTCGCTGCGCTCGGCCCTGGCTCTGTCGTCTCGCACCCAGACCTCCCCTGCTCCCGACGTGCTCCTGGTTTCCGCGCTCGAAAACCACGGACTCGACCCGCTGGTCCGGTGGATTGAGCAGTGCGCGGAAAGAGCGTGCGGCAGAGACGCCGAGGAATCGCGGCGCAGAGACCGACTGGAACGAAGACTCAAGGCACTCCTGGAACGCTGGTGGACCGCGGAGCTCGACCGGACCTTGGAAGGCGAGACCCTCGACCGCCTGTTTGATCGCTGGCGGCACGGTGACTCTGCGCATCACCTTGCCGCGGAGATCATCGCGCGCCTCCAGGGGCCCGGAGGCGGCACGCGAAGATCGGAACAGCGATGACGACACGGATCTCCAGAGCTTCGACGACCGAGGCTCGCGCCGGCGAGGAGAAGGCTTCCCTCCCGCCCGCCGTTCCCATCCGCCTGGTGTCGGCGGCGGCGCTGTTCGACGGACATGACGCCTCGATCAACATCATCCGCCGGCTCGCCGTGCGTTCGGGCGCGGAAGTCATCCACCTGGGCCACAACCGGTCCGCCGCGGAGATCGTCGCAGCCGCGATCGAGGAGGACGTCCAGGGCATCGCGGTGTCCTCGTATCAAGGCGGGCACAACGAGTTCTTCAAGTATCTGATCGACCTGCTGCGCGAGCAGGGTGCCGCCCACGTTCGGGTGTTCGGCGGCGGCGGCGGCGTGATCGTCCCGCGCGAGATTCGCGCGCTCGAGGCCTACGGGGTCACGCGCATCTATTCCCCCCAGGACGGCCGGCGGCTGGGTCTCCAGGGAATGATCGATGAGTTGCTGAAGCTGTGCAGCTTCGACCCCGCCCTTCTCGAGCCGCAGGAAACCGCGGTCGCTTCCTCGCCGCTCTGTATCGCGCGCGCGATCACCCGCGCGGAGCGCGCCGCTCTGAACGGCCAGAAGCAGCCCGGGCGCACCGGCCGCATGCCCGTCGTCGGCATCACCGGAACCGGCGGCGCGGGCAAGTCCTCGCTCGCCGACGAACTCCTCCTCCGGATGCTGCATGCCGACGCGTCGATCCGCATCGCAGTCCTGCTGGTCGACCCCACCAAGCGCGTCACCGGCGGAGCCTTGCTTGCCGATCGGATCCGGATGAACGCGGTCCACGAGAGGCGGGTGTTCACGCGCAGCCTGGCGACGCGCAGCACCGGCAGCGAGCTGTCGCCGGCGCTTGGCGGTGCCCTCAGGATCCTCGAGAGCGAAGGCTTCGATCTGTGTCTGGTCGAGACCAGCGGCATCGGCCAGGGGGATGCCGCGATCACCGAGCACGCCGATCTGTCGATCTACGTGATGACCCCGGAGTTCGGCGCACCCACGCAGCTCGAGAAGATCGACATGCTCGACCTCGCGCATCTGGTCGCGATCAACAAGTTCGACCGGCGCGGCGGGCAGGACGCCCTGCGCGACGTGCGCCGCCAGCTCCGCCGCACCCCCGGAATGAAGCCGGGAACCGAGGACGAGTCCCTTCCCGTCGAGGGCACGATCGCCAGCCGCTTCAACGACCCGGGGGTCAACCGGCTGTTCGAGCGCCTCGCGGCGATGCTCTGCGCGCGCTTGGGCCTGTTCGCCGCGCGTGTCGCACGTCCCGGCAGGACGGCCGGCCCCTCGAACCTGCTTCCCGGCGATCGCACCGCGTACCTGGGAGAGATCGTCAAGGCTGTCCGCCGCCACCGCCGGGAGACCGAAGAGCGCGCGACGCTGATCTCGCGGCTCCATGCTCTCGAGGTCAGCGCCGAACAGATGAAGTCGGACAACGCCACCCCGTCCACGGTTGCGGAGATCGAGAGGAAGGCCGCGGAGCTGCGCTCCAAGGTTCCGGCGGATGCCCTCCTGGACCTCGAGTCGAATCGCCGGGAGTTCGAGCGCTATCGCGGCGAGCGCTACACCTATCAGGTGCGTGGCCGGGATCATTCGGTCGAGCTCAACACTCCGTCGCTCTCCGGACTCAAGATCCCGAGAATCGTCCCTCCGCGTCATGCCGACCCGGGCGATCTCTACCGCTTCGTGCGCCTCGAGAACCTGCCCGGCCACTTTCCATTCACGGCCGGCGTGTATCCGTTCAAGCGCCGGGACGAGGAGCCGCGCCGCCAGTTCGCCGGCGAGGGCGGGCCGGCGCGCACCAATCGGCGCTTCCATTTCCTGTCGCGCCACGACCAGGCCAAGCGCCTGTCGGTGGCGTTCGACTCGGTGACCTTGTACGGCGAGGATCCGGACGAGCGGCCCGACATCTACGGGAAGATCGGCGAGGGCGGCGTCTCGATCTCGACCCTCGACGACATGAAAGTGCTGATGGACGGGTTCGACCTGTGCGACCCGAACACCTCGGTGTCGATGACGATCAACGGCCCGGCTCCGATCCTCCTCGCCTTCTTCCTCAACACCGCCATCGACCAGCAGATCGAGAGGAAGGAGAAGGAGCTCTCCCGGCCACTCACCTCCGAGGAGGCTGCGGCGGTCCGGAAGGAGGCGCTAAGGGTCGTGCGCGGGACGGTGCAGGCCGACATCCTCAAGGAGGACCAGGCGCAGAACACATGCATCTTCTCCACCGATTTCGCCCTCAAGCTGATGGGCGACATCCAGGAGTTCTTCACCCGGGAGCAGGTGCGCAACTTCTACTCGGTGTCGATCTCCGGCTACCACATCGCGGAGGCGGGCGCCAACCCCATCTCGCAGCTGGCGTTCACCCTCTCCAACGGCTTCACCTACGTCGAGTACTACCTGTCGCGCGGGCTCAAGATCGACGAGTTCGCCGGCAATCTGTCGTTCTTCTTCTCGAACGGTCTCGACCCCGAGTACGCCGTCCTCGGACGCGTCGCCCGGCGCATCTGGTCGATCGCCTTGCGCGACCTGTACGGCGCGTCCGAGCGCAGCCAGAAGTTCAAGTACCACATCCAGACCTCGGGGCGCTCGCTGCACGCGATGGAGATCGACTTCAACGACATCCGCACGACGCTGCAGGCCCTGCTCGCGATCAACGACCACTGCAACTCGCTGCACACCAACGCCTACGACGAGGCGATCACCACCCCGACCGAGGAGTCGGTGCGCCGCGCGATGGCGATCCAGATGATCATCCAGCGCGAGTTCGGCCTGACGATGAACGAGAACCCGCTGCAGGGCTCGTTCCTCATCGAGGAGCTGACCGACCTCGTCGAGGAGGCGGTCCTCAGCGAGTTCGAGCGCCTGAACGAGCGCGGCGGCGTCCTGGGGGCGATGGAGACCCATTACCAGCGCGGCCGCATCCAGGACGAATCGCTGCACTACGAGATGAAGAAGGACACGGGCGAGCTGCCGATCGTCGGCGTCAACACCTTCGAGCGGCCGGAGGGAGTGACCGGCAACCCCACCGAGGACAGCGGCGAGATCGCCCTCGCCCGCTGCTCGAACGACGAGAAGGCCGACCAGATCCGGAGGCTGCGCGATTTCCAGGGTCGCCATCGCGACCGGACGGCGGCCGCCCTGGAGCGCCTGCAGCAGGTGTCGCTGTCCGGCGACAACGTGTTCGCCGAGCTGATGGCATGCGCCCGCGTGGCGTCGCTCGGCCAGATCACGCGCGCGCTGTACGAGGTCGGCGGCCGCTACCGGCGCTCGCTGTGAAACCACGCCACGCCCGGTTTTGAACGATGAGCTCTCCCCGTCCTCCTCGCATCCTGCTCGCCAAGCCTGGCCTCGACGGCCATGACCGCGGCGTCCTGATCGTCGCCGCGGCGCTGCGCGACGCCGGGTTCGAGGTGATCTACACGGGCCTCAGGCAATCGGCCGAGATGATCGCGGCCGCCGCGGAGGAGGAGGACGTCGACTTCGTCGGACTGTCGTCGCTGTCGGGCGCGCACAACACGCAGGTGCCCAAGGTGATCGAGGAACTGAAGAGGCGCGGCATGCCGGACCTTCCGGTCGTCGTCGGTGGCATCGTGCCGGAGGCGGATCGGGCCGCGCTGAAGCAGGCAGGGGTCGCCGGCGTGTTCGGCCCGGGAACGCCGTCGCAGGAGATCGTCGAATTCCTGAGAAAGCTCTTCGCGGACCAGAGCCAGGGGGAGCAGTCATGAGCGAAGACAATGACATTCTCAACCTTCAGGAAGCCGCGGACTACCTGGGGGTTTCCTCCAAGACCTTCCAGCGGGTGCTGAAGGACACGGACGTTCCCGCCCGCAAGGTGGGCCGCGAATGGAAGTTCTCGCGCAAGGCGCTCTCGGAGTGGATCGGCCGCGGTCACAGCCGCGACTTTCACGACTCCGAGGACGAGGCGGCGCCCGGAGGAGTTTCGCCGGCGAGCGAGCCGCCGCCGCGCATCCGGCTCAAGGCGCAGGAATTCTCGGCCGAGGAGGATTGAACCATGGACACGACTCAGACGCAGGAGGGCGATCTCCTCGGGCTCGGCGAAGAGGAGTTGATGCTGCAGAGCACGATGCGCCGATTTGCCGAGGTGGAAGTGCTTCCCGGCGAGCTCAAGCGCGACAAGACCAAGGAGTTTCCACTCGACCTGATCGCCAAGATGGCCTCCCAGGGGTTCCTGGGGATTCCCGTGCCTCCGGAGTACGGCGGCGCCGGCATGTCGACTCTTGCGTACGCGCTCGCCGTCGAGGAGATCGCCAAGGTCTCGGGCTCGCTCGCTCTCACTCTCGCGGCGCACACCTCCCTTGGCACCATGCCGATCATCGACTTCGGCGACGAAGAGCAGAAGCAGAAGTACGTCCCGCCGCTCGCCGCCGGCGAGTACCTGGGCTCGTTCGGCCTCACCGAGCCGCAGGCCGGCTCGGACGCCGGGGCGACCCGGACGACCGCGGTCAGGGACGGCGATCACTACGTGCTCAATGGCCAGAAGGCGTGGATCACCAACGCCGGGGCGGCCGGCTGCTTTGTCGTGACCGCGCGCACCAGCCCCGGGACCTCGCCGGAAGGGATCTCGGCGTTCATCGTCCTGCGCGGCGTCAAGGGCTTCCACATCGGCGAGCCGGAGAAGAAGCTGGGGCTGCACTCCTCGGATTCCCGGCCGATCTTCTTCGACGACTGCCGCGTGCACTCGAGCCAGCGCCTGGGACCCGAGGGCGAGGGCTTCAAGTACTTCATGAAGACGCTCGACCGCGGGCGCATCGTCATCGGCGCGATGGCCCTGGGACTGGCGCAGGGCGCGTTCGAGCGCTCGCTCAAGTATTCCACCGAGCGCCGGACGTTCGACAAGCCGCTCTTCAAGCACCAGGCGATCGCCTTCAAGCTGGCCGACATGGCGACGCAGATCGCGGCGGCGCGCCACCTTGTCTACCACGCCGCCCGCCTCAAGGACCGCGGCCAGCCGTTCCATCGCGAGGCGGCACAGGCCAAGCTGTTCTCGTCCGAGATGGCGATGAAGGTGACCAGCGACGCCATCCAGGTCCACGGCGGCTACGGCTTCGTGCGCGAGTACCACGTCGAGCGCATGTACCGCGACGCCAAGCTGTGCACCATCGGCGAGGGCACGAGCGAGATCCAGCGCATGGTGATCTCCCGCGACCTCATCAAGGACCTCGAGGGCCCGTGATCGGATCTCGATCCCGATGAGCGAACGAGTCGTCATCACCCACGCGCTGCGCACGCCGATCGGCAAGTACCTCGGCGGCCTTTCGTCCCTCAGCGCCGCCGAGCTGGGGATCCACGCGCTGCGCGCCGTGCTGTCACAGTCGCGGATTCCTGCCGCCGACGTCGACGAGGTGATCATCGGCAACGCGCGCCAGGCGGGAGGCGGGCCGAACATCGCGCGCCAGATCCTGTGCGGGGCCGGCATCCCCGACCGCGCGACCGCGTTCACGGTCAACATGGCGTGCGGCTCGGGGCTCAAGGCGGTTGAGCTCGGCGCGGACAGCATCCGCCGCGGCGACGCGCGGGTGGTGGTCGCGGGCGGGACCGAGAGCATGAGCCGGCTGCCGTTCCTGCTCGAGGGCTTCCGGCTCGGCTATCGTCTCGGTCATGCGCGCGTCATCGACGCCATGTACAAGGACGGCTTCGACTGTCCGATGGCGAACAAGCCGATGGGCGCGACCGCCGAGACGCTGGCGCGCCGCTACGACATCAGCCGCACGGAGCAGGACGAGTACGCAGTCGAGTCGCAGCGGCGCTGCGAAGCGGCGCGCAAGGGCAGCCGGTTCGACGCCGAGATCGCTCCGGTCACCGTCGAGTCGAAGTCCGGGAAGGTGACGATCACCGCCGATGAGCACCCGCGCGACGGCGTCGACCTCAAATCCCTGAGCAAGCTGCCGCCGGTGTTCGACAAGAACGGAACGATCCACGCCGGCAACTCCTCGGGCATCACCGACGGCGCGGCGGCGCTGATGCTGATGAGCGAAGCAGAGGCCGCGCGGCGCGAGCTGCCGGTCCTCGCCGTGCTCGGCGATTCCGTGGCGGCCGGCGTCGACCCCGAGCTGATGGGCATCGGTCCGGTGCCCGCCGTCCGCAAGCTGCTCGAGCGCACCGGCCTCGCGCTCGATTCCTTCGATCTGATCGAGCTCAACGAAGCGTTCGCCGCGCAGGTGCTCGCCTGCGACCGCGAGCTGCACTTCCCGCGAGAGCGCCTCAACGTCAACGGCGGCGCGATCGCCCTCGGCCATCCGATCGGCTGCACCGGAGCCCGGATCCTGGTCACTCTTCTCCACGAGCTCAGACGCCGCGGCGGTCGTCGCGGCCTCGCGACGCTGTGCATCAGCGGCGGCCTGGGCCTTGCTTTCGCCGTCGAAACGCCTGGCCTCAAACGCTGAGTAGGGTGCGCGGCGATCACTCGAACTGGACGGTCTGCACGTTGCTGGCGGCGGATCCGGACGACTCTGAAAGCCCGTAGGACTGGAACGTGATCGAGAGTCCGGAAAGTCCGGGAGGCACGATCGCTTCGGCGCGCCACTCACATCCGTGGTCGAACGCGCCCTGCGCGATCGAGGAACGTCGAGGGAGGAATGTGCCAGAGCAATTCCTCACCGATTCGCCGACTGCCTGGCTCCCCTTCCGCGTCTCACACGATCGCCGCGGACGGATCTCCTTTGGTCGCCGGCCTTCCGACAGGGATTGCGAGCGGGTCCTCCGGCACGTTCCCCCCGTTCCTCGTTCGGCGCCACATTGCCTGAGTCCGGTTCTTCGGGGAGAATGCCTTTCCCTTCGGAGACCCCGGCTCGCCATCGGCAATGTCTCGGGAGGGAGCATGGTGGACGTCGCGCTCGGCTGAGACGGCAAGGACGAGCTGGTGGTCACAGATTTCATGCGAAATGGAAGCCGCGGGATGGCCGAGGTGTACCGAGTCACCGACTACGGGTTCGTCGACTTGGTGCTGATGAGCACGCTTCAGGACCCGTCGCCCGCGGACGGCTCGAGATTCGGGTACGTCGTGGCGCGCGGGAGAAGGGGCGGGTCGCTCAACAGGGATGATCTCGTCTTTGGCGTGCCTGAATACGAGGCTGGCATGCCCGCCAAGAAGGCCGGCAAGGTGGTGATCTTCTACTATTAGTGAAGAGACCGAGGTGCGCACATGAGAGTCACTGGCATGATCTCGATCGTACTGAGCTGCGAGCTTGCTGCCCGAGACGTTGAGGCGCAAGAGGAGCTTCACCATTGGACTGGACAGTACCCCGGTGAGCAGTTCGGATCTGCCCTGTCCAACGCGGGCGACATCGATCTCAACGGCGTCGAGGACGTGATGGTCGGAAGTCCCTTGCTTGGGGTGGTGTATTGGTATTCGGGATCGAGCGGCGCTGTGTTGCGACAACTTGCGGGAGAAAGGGACCGAGACAAATTCGGCGTCGCTCTCTCCTGCTGCAGCGACCTGGACGGCGACGGAGTTGCGGAGCACTTCATCGGTGCGCCTTTCGCCGGAAGTTACACCGGTCGCGCCTATCTCTACGACGGCTTCTCCGGCGCATCGATTGCGGTGTTCACCGGAGAGAACTCCTCCGATGAGTTCGGAAGGGCCGTTGCCGACGTCGGCGACGTGGACGCGGATGGCGTCAGCGACCTCGGAGTCGGAGCACCGTGGTTCGACAGTCGAGGAGCGGTCTACGTGTATTCCGGGAAGACCCAGCAACTGCTCTGGCGGCTGGTTCCTCCCGGCTACCTGGAGAAGTTCGGCGCCGCGGTGTCGAGCCTCGACGACGTCGACGGCGACGGCCATGCCGACGTGCTGATCGGCGCTCCTTCGGGAAGCGGCTGGGGGCGGGCGTACGTCTACTCGGGGAGGACCGGCAGCGTCCTGAAGGTGTTCGACCCCGGCCGGGACTTGACTTTCTTCGGCAGCGCGGTCGACGAGCTGGACGACCTCGACCGCGACGGCACCCGCGATCTGATCGTCGGTGCGCAGTGGATGGAGCAGGCCGTGGTGTACTCCGGCGCGACCGGGAACCCTCTCCGTACCTATTCCGGATCGGGCTGCTTCGGGTGCAGCGTGGCCGGGGTGGAAGACGTCAATGCCGACGGGTTCGAGGATTTCCTCGTCGGCGAACTGAGCTCGTTCGTGGGTGGTCAGCACTCCGTCGGCGAGGCCTTCCTGTACTCGGGAGCCACGCTGGAGCTGATGTACACTTTCCAGGGGTACAACAAAGGCGACAGTCTCGGTTTCCCCGTGTCTTCCGCCGGCGATTTCAATGTGGATGGCATTCCAGACTTGCTGATCGGCGCCACTGCTTTCGACACCTCCTCCACCAGGGTGGGAAGGGTCTACGTCTTCTCCGGGCTGCACCTGCCCGGGCTCCAGTCCGTGAATCCTCGCCGCACCCGGTACGACCTGCCGGCGCCGGTGATTGTCCGCGGGAGTCATCTGTCGACGAACGCGAGCATCAACCTCTGCTTCGGCGGGGTGCCCGCGAGCGTGTTCATGATCCTCGACGACCAAAGCGTGGCCTGCAAGGCGCCTCCGCACGCGACCGGCCCAGTCGACGTGACCTTCTCCTCGCCGGTCGGCAGCACCGTGCTCGCGGACGGTTTCGTCTACACGCCGGCGCTCCTCATGGGTGGCGCTCCATCGTCGGCGCGCTCCCTCACTCTGCGCCTTCTCTTGGAGAGCGGAGACGATGCCCTGGTCCTCCTGGGGATTCCACCCCCGGTCAGCGTACCGACGCCTCCCTTCGACGGAGCGCTTTGCATCCTGCCGTTCTTCCGGTGGCAGACGATCGTCGATGCCCCGGGCCGGGAGGTTCGGCTGGACTTAATCGTCCCACGGGATGCTTCGCTCGCCGGACTGAGCCTGCTGGTGCAGGCCCTCGCCGGACCGCAGTTGAGCGGCCCGGGCCGCTCCGGCTCGTGGACCAACTGCCTGGAAGTCGTCCTTCCGTGAGACTCTTCGGTGGCAGGAGCGCGTCGATCACTTAAACAGGACGGTCTGCACGTTGCTGGCGGCGGAGCCGGACGACTCTGAAAGCCCGTACGACTGGAACGTGATCGAGAGTCCGGAGAGTCCGGGAGGCACGATCGCTTCGGCGCGCCACTCACATCCGTAGTCGAACGCGCCCTGCGCGATCGGGACGAACACGGGCGCTCCCTCGACCTCGACGACGACTAGGACCGCGGAGTTGCCCTCGAAGCCCGCGCCGGTGGAGAAGGAGAGCAGATCGCCGGTCTTCACGATCCCGGGCCTTGCTCGAAGCACGATCTCGGACCGGACGAAGACCGCTGCGGCGCCCGCGTCGTGAACCGGAGAATCCTCCCTCGGCGCCCCGGCGACGATCTGCCGGCCCATCACGTCGATCGACGCACCGAAGTGGTTCTCCACGCTTGCCTGCTCGAGCTCGAGTGTCTCGTCCAGTACCCACTCAAGATCTCTGAACCCGAATAGGTGGAGGGCGCCCGTGGAATCGAAATCCCCTCGCGCCCCGACGACGATGCGAGCCGAATCCTGATCGACGGAACATCCGAAGTGGGTGTACGGTGCGGGCTGCACCGGGAGGCGAGCTTCAAGGGCCCAGCCCGGGCCGCTCGAGCGGAATACGTAGGCCGCGCCCGCCGAATCCTCCTTGGCATCCGCGCCTACGAGGATGAGATCCCCAAGGACGGACACCGCGACGCCGAATTGATCGCCCTCTTGTGCATCGTCCGAAGTGAGCCTGGCCTGCTGATTCCAGCGGCCCTGCTCGAGCCGGAACACGTAGGCGGATCCGCTGGCGCTGCCCGCGTCGTCGTCTCCTCGAGAGCCGACCACCACGGTCGACCCGTCGGTCGACACCGCTCCGCCGAACAGGTCGAACCAGGAACCGTCCTCCGCCAGAAGCTTCTGCTCGTGGCTCCAACCTCCATTTGTCCGGCGGAACACGTGTGCTGCGCCCGAGGACAGGCCTCGCTCCGAATCTCCCGGCGCGCCGATCACGACCAGCTCGCCCGCAAGACTCACTGCGGCGCCGAGCTCGTCCCCGGTGCTGCCGCCGGGCGCGAGCACCTTTTGCTCCAGGGTAAAGGCGCTGCCATCCCATCGGAGGAAGTACGCGCTTCCCGAGCGAGCGCCGTTGTCGGTGTCGCCCGGCGCGCCGACCACGAGCAGGTCAAGTCCGTTGCTGTCGAGCGCGGCGCCGAACTGCTCGCCTCCTGACAGGTCCGCCGCGGCGATCTCCTCGAGCAGGCTCCAGCGCGAGCCGTCGCGCGTGAAAAAGAGCACGCCGCCCGCGCTCGACCCTTTGAGATCGCGATCGGGCGCACCGACCGCGCAGCCGATGTCAAGTATCGCCACCGAAGCTCCGATCGCATCCGCGGACGAGGCGTCCTCCGCCGCCAGTGTCGATTCCAGAGACCACTGCTCGTGGAAGTCCTCGATCCGGAACACGTAGACGGCGCCCGATGCCACGTCTCCGACCCGGGCTCGGGCGACACCTGCGAACATCCATTGGCCGGAAATGCAGAGTGAAGCTTCGAGCGAGGCATAGTCGAGCGGATCGCCGATCTCGAGGGCCTGGTCCTCCACCCATCGACTCTCGGACGGCCTGAGTACTTTCAACACGACTTCTTCCCGGCCGTACTCGCCGTAGCGCAAGGCGGAGGCCAGCAGGATCTCGTCGCGAACGGCCATCAGCCCACCGAAGTGGAACTCGCGAGGATCCTCCGGAGTGATCTTGTCGGTTTCCTGCCACACGCCGCCTGCGAAGTCGAACAGGTAGACGGCGCCGCTTCCGGAGACGATGCCGCCGGCGCCCACCGCGCCGACGGCGACGCGTTGATCGTCCCGGACGAAGATCGAGCTGCCGAAACGGTGGAAGCTCCTGCCGTCCGAGGGAAGCAATCGCTGCTCTGCGTTCCAACTGGTTCCATCGTGACGAAAAACGAAAGCCGAGCCGTAGGGGTTGTAACTGTCGTAGCTGTCCGGTGCGGCGACGAGAAGCAGGCTCCCGTGAAGATCCACGCGGGTTCCGAACGACGATCGGCCGGCCGCGTCGCCGCCGAGCTGCTGGCCAAGGACCCAGCTCACGCCGTCGAAGCGGAACGTGAACACGGATCCTCTTCCGCCACGGTCGCGGGGAGAGCCGACGGCGATCATCTCCTCAAAGACGTCGACCGAGGTCCCGAGTCCCTCGTTGGAGCCGCAGCTTCCGGCGAAGAGCTTTTCCTCGAAACGCCACTTCGCTCCGTTCCAGCGGTAGACGTACGCGGCTCCACAGTCCCTGCTACTCGCGTCTTCCCCGGGGGAGCCGACGACGATCACTTCGTCACGAACGGCGACTGAGAATCCAAAACCATCGCCTGCGCTGACGCCAGGCCCCGTGAGCTCCGCTTCGAGCGACCAACCGCCGCCGCTGCGTCGATAGACGTAGGCCGCACCGGAGTCCGCCTCCTTGCCGTCGTCGTACGGCGCGCCGACGACCAGGACGTCGCCGTCCACCGCGACCGCGCGCCCGAATTGCGCCGACCAGACCGGCGCATCCGGCAGGATCGGGTCGGACTCCTTGTAGAGGCACTGACCGTTGACGATCGGGGAGCACAGGAGCCAGGTCAGCAGGATCATGCTCCGTACTTTCACTCCAAGAGGTGAACTGTGTCCGCAGACGGACAACCCACTGCAGTCAGCTGCGGATCGCCGCAAAACGGCGATCCGTCTGCTGCATTGCAGCTCCTTCGCAACTCGAAGCTTCATTGGATGATGACCTCGACTGGATTGGAGAAGTTGCCGGCGGCGTTGCCCACAGACACGCACAGCGCCTGAACGGTGAAGTAGAAGGGCACCGGAATCTCGCTCGGAATCGAGACGTCCACGGAGATCGGCACGATGCCCGCTGGGAACAGGAACCACGGGGAGCTCAAGTCGATGAACAGCGATCCCAGCGGCGGCAGGACCTGGTCGCCCGGTGCCACCCCGATCCACAGGAATCCGAAGAGGCCGGACGTGCCGTCGATCAGAAAAGTCAACGTGCCCCCCGGGGTACTCGACCCGGAGGATTCCAGTCGAGCGTGAGAGAGCTCGAAGGCCCCGAGGTCGACTGCTGCCATCCGGTCGAGGTTGGAATCCAGCCAGCGCGGTGACCCGTCGAGGTCCTTGCCGCGCGCGACGAAGGATTCCTCCCCGGCGTCCAGGCAAGGCGAATCGATCGCCAGGGAATAGTCCCCCGCCGGGGCAGAGACGAACTGCGGGTCGAGGTCGAAGTTGCCCTCGCCCGGCCAGCCTCCTTCGACGTCGCAATGGCGGACGGTCACTCCTTCCGTCGAGGGTCCGATCGAGCTTGCCGCGCCGCCGGCGCGATTGCTCCAGACAATGCAATGGTCGAGATCGACGGCGCCGTCGGACAGCCAGACGGCGCCCGCCCCGGTCCCCGCCTCGTTGTCCGCGAAGGTGTCCAGCTCTCCCTTGTAGACGGCTCCGTAGTCGAGGTAGAGAGCGCCGCCGCCTCCCTGCTCGACTCGATTGCGCGCGAACAGGTTGGAGGCGCCGCTGAGAATGCTCGCCCTGCTGTAGATCGCTCCGCCGCTATAGGACGACTGGTTGTCGACGAATCGATTGCGTTCCAACTGAACGTAGGACTCATAGGTCCAGATCGGGCCGTAGCTGGATCCTCTGTTGCCTTCGATCCGGTTGGCTCGAAGCACGGCATCGCTGAATCCGATCACCACCGGCGTGCCGTTGTAGTCGGCGAGGTTCTCGTGGATCCAGTTCGAGCACAGCTCGGCTCTCGAGCCCTCCACATCGATTGCGAGCCCACTGTAGCCGCTGATGTCGTTGCCGAGCACGTAGACTTCGGAGACATAGAGCGCGATGCCGCAGGCGTCCTGAAGCGGGCCTCCGCCGAGAAACTGATTGAAGCTCAGCTCACCCGATGACAGGGAGAGCATCACGTCGATCTCGATGTAGCACGTCGTGGAGCTTGAGAATCGATTGCCCCGGATCAGCACGTCGTCGCTGGATTCAACGTGGATCGAGCTCCCGAAGATCCCGGAGAGGTTGTTCAAAAACTCGTTGTCCTGGATCTCAGGAGAGGATCGAAGAGCGTACACGCCTCCGCCGCCGAAGAGCGCGATGTTGTCGCTGATGTGATTGTGCTCCAGAGCAGGCGATGCACCATCGAGGCAGAATACTCCACCTCCAAAGACCGTGTACTTGCCGCTCCAGCGACCGTTGAACTGAAGCTTGTTGCCTCGCACGGTCGGCTGTGAATTGCTGCAGTAGATGCCTCCCCCGACCCGATCGTTCCCGTACTCGTCGCTGAACTCGCTTCCCCAGCCGTTGGTGATCGTGAAGCCCTCGAGCACGGCGCCGCGCGACTCGCCGCTCCTGAACGTGACGACGCTTCCCAGCTCGTTGCCGTCGATGATCGTGACCTCGGGGCCGCCGCTGCTCTGCACGGTGATGTTCTTTCCCTTGAAGTCGATCAGCTCGACGTAAGTGCCCGGATCGACGAGCACCAGGTCGCCGTCGACCGAGGCATCGATCGCCTGCTGGATCGTGGGATAGTCGGCGGGGACGCGAATCGTTCCGGTGCAGCCCGGCAACGGCTTCGGGACCGGGAGAGATGCAATCAAGATGGACGCGACGGTCACGGCAAGCATGGTTTGGGTTCCTCCCTGATCGCGAGACTCGAGATCCGTTCAGGCAATGCAATCAGTGAGCTTCATGGGAAGCCCGGCGATCGCGGCCGATCGGGCATTCGGCCTCATCAGAGAGGCAATGGATGCCTCACTGAGGAAGCTCTTCAGCGGACGGATCCAGCGGACAGGGATCGCCCTCCCGATAGGAACATCGGAGGAAACGCGCGTTCGGTGAACCCCCACGAGATCTTGGGGGGCTAAAGGGGTCGGTTCCAGATCCGTGCGTGCGCCTCCCTCTTGGCTTGACCGGGTCAACGCGGCTTCTCGGGGAACGGCGAGGGGAGGCGACTCAGATCCGGAAGGACCCCGATGGGGCCGCGACGAGTGTCTTTTTCTTGCCACCCTTCGGTGCCCTCTGGTCTCTTGAGGCCTGATCATGCAACGGCTCCCTGCCTCTGCTCATGCCGAGGAACCGAGCCGCCTGGATCGACAATTCAATCCGGGAGAGCACTAAGCTGTCGCCGCCGGCGGAAAGAGACGCCGGAAAGATTCGTCAGGCCGAACTCGAGGAGACCAGCAAGATGCGGAGTGGATCATCCAGGACCTGGCTCGCCTCCAGTGGACTCGTTGGTGTCCTGCTGATCGGGGCCGGATGCCGCGGTCCCGAGCGCGTTCCTCACCAGCCGATTCCGGGAGTCGACACGCCACAGAACGAGGTCTACAACAAGCACGACGACTCGTCGGGGACGGCCGCCGATGCTTCGCCCCTGTCCTCCGAAGTGGACGCCTCGCCGGCGGCCCCGGCGGACGTCCCCTCGGCGGCGCCGACCGTGGTCACGCCTGCGGCTCCCGGATTCCTCGATGAGTTCGTGGCAAAGGTCGCCGCCGAGCTGTCCGTGCGCCCCGGCACGCTCGCGATCTTCCCCGCTCTGTCCAGGACCAATTCGGGGGAGTACGAGGTCACGGGCCTGGGCGATTACCTTGCGCGCGAGACCGCGGAGGGTCTGGAGCGCCAGGGGATCAACCCCCTTTGGTCCGACGTGCTGCAGAGAGAGCTGCGCGCGGTCAATCGTGGACCCGAGTCGTTGCACCGGGTGAGCGACGCTTTCGTCCTGGCCGAGCGCATCAGCGCCGACTACGTGGTGTTCGGGACCGTCGACCGGCGGGCGTTCGACCGATTGAGCAAGGACGAGATCCTCGACGTTCACTGGGAATGCCAGCGCCTGCCGGAGCACACGTTCGTCGCCAAGATCAGCGAGCGCCTCGGGAGCGGCCCGCTCGCCAACGATCTCGTGCGCTTCTCGCGACTCAAGGGGGAGTGGACTTCGCCGGAGGAGGAACCGAGCACCCTCAGCCGTGAGATCGACGGAGTCAGCCGGGCCCTCGCGCGCAAGATCGTCAAGAGACACCGTGACTTCGTACGCGGCAAGAGAGTCCACGTCGAGCCGACCCGGGTTCACAGCATCGAGGGCGCGCGCGCCGATCTGCAGACCTTCGCGGCGAGCTTCGAGAGACAGCTCGAGGCGCTGACCGTCAAGGCGCTGCAGGACGGCAAGGCGATTCCCGAGATCGAGGCGATGAGCTACGGTCCGGTCACCATCCAGGGACAGGCCTTCGAAAACCTCGACCGGGCTCTCGAGCGCTTCGGCCAGGAGCGCGTGAAGCTGGTGCGCATGGAGTCGTACACGCTGGCGAGCGAGCTGTCGCGCAACCTCGGCGAGCACCTGGTCGAGGCGCTCGACAACGAGGTGTCGATCCAGTTGACCCAGGACGAGCGCGACGACTTGCTGTCGCTTTTGCGCGACGAGGCGCGGGCGTTCACCGAGCACGACACGCTCGACCCCGCGACCCTCGCGCGCCTGCGCGAGTCGGGCTCGGAGATCTACCTGGAGAGCACTCTGCGGCGCGGGGCCGACAGCTTCCAGATGCGCCTTACGTTGTTCGACCTCGCGGACGGCCGCAAGATCTCCGAGTCGGAGTTCTTCGACCCATGGTTCACGGCACAGCTCGAGACGGCGAGCAATCGTTGATGCTGAATTGCGGGCTTCGAGCGAGGGGTACAATCGGCGCCGTCGCATCAGGCGGTGTTGTCGTCCGCTGGAAATCCTTTGGTGGAGACTTGAAAAGCATGAGGGCCATTCTTGGTCACGCGCAACTTCCGGTGGTGGCGTTGGCGCTGTTCTTCGGCTGCAAGGGCGAGCCGCGGGCGCGGGTGCTCGATGAATCCGAGGAGGACTACGTCGGCGCGACCGGGGCCGGCGCCGAGACCTATGACCGTCTGATCACGGCCTCGGTCGAGAAGCTGCTGCAGAAGCACAGCGCCGCCGTGCAAGGACTCGATCATCTCAAGGTGGCGTACCTGGGCGTGGAGAATCAGGGCGTCGAGGAGATCGGCGACTGGCAGGAGCACCTCTACGAGCTGATCGACACCAGCATCAGCGCGGCGGGGCGCTACCAGAGCATCAGCCGGCGCTTCGTCGAGGTGGCGCTGCGCGAGACCCGCCTCAAGCCGGACGAGCTGTTCCTTCCGGACAAGCGCCAGCAGTTCATCGACATCCTGAAGGCCCAGGGCAACCCGATCGAGTGTCTGCTGTTCTCCAAGATCACGACCGGCAGCACTCAGGCGCACGAGGCCAAACAGCGCAACTACCTCCTGACCCTGGAGCTGGTCGACCTCGAGACCGGTTACTACGACAAGGTCTCCGAACGCGTGCGCAAGGTGTACAAGTAAGACTCCGTGTTGCGAAAAAGAGCTGCAATGCAGCAGCCGGATCGCCGTTCTGCGGCGATTCGCAGCTGATTGCAGCGGTTGTCTGTGTGCGGCCGCAGTTCACCTCCTGTGCGGTCTCGTGACTTCGATGCACGAGGGAGCAGCAAAGTGACTCGTCGGCGTTCGGGGTTGCGAGCACAGTCGAAGTTCCTTCTCATCTCCCTCGCGTTTTCTTTGGGCTGTGCCTCCGACCGCTCGCATGAGTACCGATCGGCGTTCGAGCGAGGCGATTACGCGAAGGCCATCCGGGTCCTCGAGGAGCTGGAGAAGCGCCACCCCAGGGACGCGCATCTGTACGCGATGGAACGGGGCATTGCCAGCCTTGCCGGAGGCGACGTCGCGGGCAGCTTGCGCGCTCTCAAGTCTGCTCGCGACCGGGTGGATGAGCTCGGCACCGACTACGGTGCGTTCTTCAAGAGCGCACTGCTCGACGACACTGCCCTGAAGTACGAGGCGGCGGACTACGAGCAGGTGGTGATGCGCGCATTGCTCGCGGTGGTCGACCTGATGAGCGGCGGGCAGGACGCCAATGCCTACGCCTTGCAGGTGCTCGAGCGGCAGGAGGAGATCCGCTCGTCGTTCAAGGACGAATCCGGCAACAATCCCAAGCAGGGCTACAAGCTGGTTGCCTTCGGCTCGTACCTGAGCGGCATGTTGAGCGAGGAGTCGCCCCTCAAGGTCTCCAGCGCGCGACGCGCCTACGCCCGGGTCAGGGAGATCGAGCCGGACCTGCCGTTCATCGACGCCGACATCGAGCGGGTGACGAACGGCCGTCATTCAGAGCCCGGCCATGGAGTGGTAAGGGTGATCGCGCTCGTCGGGCGCGCGCCGTTCCGCGTGGAGACCGAGTCCCCGGTGACGCAGGACGTCCTGGCGATCCTGCAGCTCGTATGGCAGATCCACCGCGGCGGGGTGATCCTGCCGATGATCACGCGGGTCAAGATCCCCGCGCTCGCGTTCCACGGCGACAATCCGACCGAGGTGCACGTGTATGCAGACGGAGCGGGCGTCGGCGCGACCGGCACGGTGACCAGCGTCGACCAGACCGCAGGGCGCGAGTTCGAGGCAATGCACGAGCACATCGTGGCGCGCGCGGCGCTGCGAAGGGCAGTCAAGATCACGATCACGGAAGGTGTTCGGGGCGCGGTCACGGATCGCCCGCGCGGCCACAAGTACGAGGAGGGCGATTCCCTCCTGGATTTTGGGATCTCGCTGCTCGGCAACCTGTGGACCGCGGCCGAGTCCGCGGACCTCAGGTGCTGGAGCCTGCTGCCGGCGGCGTTCCAGGTGCTCAGGGTCGAGCTGCCGGCCGGGGAACACGAGATCGTCCTCCGGGCCGGCCGGGACGGCATGGCGGTCGGCCGGGAGCAACGGATCCGGGTGCTGGTCCGCGACGGCTACAACACCTACGTCGTCGGCGTCGCTCCGACCCTGGAAGGAGGTCCACCGCCTCGAACCTCGGATTCTCTGGAGGGAGATTTCTCCGGCGTCGACGCGACGCCGGTGCAGTAGAGGGATGCGGAACATCGCGGATTTTCTTTGCCACCAGCGGAGGCTCGCGGGTCTCTCTTCGTAGCCGCATGGGCACGACGAGGAGTACGACCATGCCGGAGCTTCTGCCTTTGGGGGATTTCGACATGAGCTCGGTACGTTCGACTTTGGCGATGATCACAGTCTGGACCGGCGTGATGTTCGCGACGCTTGTCGGCGGCTGTCACAGCAACCCTCACGGCACCCAGAAGCTCGAGCACATCAAGCGCCTGACGACGGTTCCGGGCGGTGCCTACGTCACCTTCCATGTCATGAACCTGCGCCTGGTGACTCCGGCGGACATCCCCAACTCGGTGGGGCCCGACGACCCGATCACGATCAGCCTCGAGGGATTCGAGACCTTTCATGGCAGGCTCAATGACCTGATCCAGGTCTCCCGCAACCACTGGCAGCTCGAGCTCGTCAGAAAGTAGGTCGTCGTCCGACGAACGCAGTGAAATCATCGTCGACAGCAACGACCGGCCCCGGATGATCATGTACCACACGGGTGAGGACGGCGTCGAGAAGAAGATCGTCGAGGTCGTGTACACCCGCTCGCAGTGAGCGCCCGTTGGCATTGGACCGCTGAGACGAGCGTATTAGCGAGCGCCTCGGCCGCGCGCAGCGCGGCTTTGGAGTGCGGCGCGGCAGCGCCGCTTTGGTTCGAGCACGTTGCAGCGGGCAGGATGCTCGGAGGGACCGGCGTTCGGGTGGTGCGTTCGCGAACCAAAGCGGTGCTTCGCACCGCACCCCTGCGGCCGCGCGCAGCGCGAACGTAGATGCGAGCGCTTCGCGCCTCCTTTCGTCCGGCGCGCGCCCGGATCCTGCCGCCTATACTCTGAATCGCGTTCGTTGCGGATGCGAGCGGGTCGGCGCACGAGAAGTCGAGGACTGCAAGCGGAAGGAGGATCCGGTGGAGATCAGAAAGGTCGGTGTACTGGGGTGCGGATTGATGGGGTCGGGCATCGCCCAGGTGGCCGCGGTCGCCGGCTACGAGGTCTGGGTACGCGAAGTGGAAGCCGGCCTGCTCGAGCAAGGAATGGGAAGGATCAAAGGCTCGCTGGCGAAGCTGGTGGAGAAGGGCAGGATGGCCGCGGCGGACCAGGAGACCGCGACTCGCCGGCTCCACGCCACGACCAAGCTCCAGGATCTCAAGGAATGCGACCTCGTCGTCGAGGCGATCACCGAGAACCTCGACCTCAAGAAGTCGACGTTCAAGGAGCTGGGCGCTCTGTGCCGCCAGGAGGCGATCTTCGCTTCGAACACCTCGTCATTCCCGATCGGCGAGATGGGGGAGGCCTCCGGCCGGCCGGACCGTTTCGTCGGCCTGCACTTCTTCAATCCGGTGCCGTTGATGGCCCTGGTGGAGGTGATCCGCGCTCCGAAGACTCGCGACGACGTGGTGCAGGCGGCGCGCGCGTTCGGCGAGAGGGTCGGCAAGACGCCAATCCTCGCCAAGGACACGCCGGGCTTCGTGGTCAACCGGCTGCTGGTGCCGTACCTGCTCGAGGCGGTGCGGATGGTGGAACGGGGCGACGCGACCGCGGACGACATCGACACCGGGATGAAGCTGGGCTGCGGGCATCCGATGGGGCCGATCACGTTGCTCGACTACGTGGGCCTCGACACCACGTTGTTCATCGTGGAGGGCTGGCACGCCAGGGATCCCAAGGACCCGATGTTCGAGCCCCCGGCGCTACTCAAGAGGATGGTGAAGGAGGGCAGGCTCGGCCGCAAGAGCGGCCAGGGCTTCTTCAAGTGGCAGGGGGACAAGAGAGCATAGAGACGCGCCCTCGATGGCGGGATGAATCGAGTGCGGGGGGGCGACTCGATCATCGACGAGCACAATCCTTCGAGAAGCTGGCGAGTCGGCAGCGCGGAGCGCGGCGATTGGAGTGCGGCGCGACGGAGCCCGAAAACACTGCGCGCCTCCTCGAGCGCTTCGTGGTTGGCACAATCTCGAATCTGGAGATGAATTCATGTGGGTGAGCGGAGTGCTCGCTTTGAGTCTGGTCGGGCTCATGGGGGAGAGGGCCGTGGCGCCGGCCGTGACGGCGTCCCTGCAGCAGGTCGAGATGTATTTCCAGGCGGGGAAGCCTGGCCGGATCCAGCTTGCTCTGGACAATCCGGGGGAGGAGGCGGTCGCCGTGAGCGGGGGCGTGCTGTTCGGCGATGGGCTCAAGCTGACGCTCGTCGACCAGTCGGTAGTGGAGCTCGAGATCTCCCCGAAGGAGGCGCGCCGCGACCTTTGGATCGCCCCGCACTCGCAGATCTTCGTGGTCCTCGACCTCGCACGCATCGCCCCGCAGACTTTCGAGGCCGTGGGATTCGTGGGGATCGACTTCTCCCATCCCGTATGCGGCGATGCCCACCTTGAGATCGAGATCTGGAAAGACTACTCGAACCTGCGTGCGGTGCTCGACACCGACCTGGGTGAGATGGAGATCGAGATGTACTTCGACCAGGCTCCGTTCACGGTGCGTAACTTCGTCGACCTCGCGGAGAGCGGCTTCTACAACGGCCTCACCTTCCACCGCATCCTCAAGGACTTCATGGTCCAGGGCGGCTGTCCGCGCGGCGACGGCCGGGGCAACGCCCAGAAGACGATTCCGCTGGAGATCAGCGACCTGTGCCACGAGCGCGGCACGATCTCGATGGCGCGCGGCGAGCATCCGGACTCGGCGAGCTGCCAGTTCTTCATCTGCCATCAGGAGCAGCCGGACCTCGACGGCAACTATGCGGCTTTCGGCAAGGTCGTGCGCGGAATGGAGACCCTGGACCGGCTTGCTAGCGTCGAATGTGTCGAGAACTCCGAAGGCGAGATGGGCCGGCCGAAGGAAAAGATCCTGATCCGGAAGGTCAAAGTCACCCGGTCGGAGTGACTCACCGCTTCACGAGTGCGGTACGCCAGTCGATGAGGGCGTCACTGTCCTTTTGGAGTGCGGTGCGAAGCACCGCTTTGGTCCGCGAACCTACCACGCGAACACCTGCTCCTTGGAGCATTCCGCCCGCTTCCTCGTGTGCGAACCAAAGCGGCGCTGTCGCGCCGCACTCCAAAAACCGTGCGGCGAACGCGACGGAAATCGGCGCTGTGGCGCCGCACTCCGGCTTCTCAAGCGCTCACGACGACGGGGGGCCGCTTTTGGAGTGCGGTGTGTCAGTCGTGGGCGTCACTGTCCTTTTGGAGTGCGGTGCGAAGCACCGCTTTGGTTCGCGAACCTACCACGCGAACGCCTGCTCCTTGGAGCATCCCGCCCGCTGCCTCGTGTGCGAACCAAAGCGGCGCTGTCGCGCCGCACTCCAAAAACCGTGCGGCGAACGCGATGGAAAGCGGCGCTGTCGCGCCGCACTCGAAAAACCGTGCGGCGGACGCGATGGAGTGCAGCGAACGCGATGGAGAGCGGCGCCGTCCCGGCGCACTCCAGGTTCTCGCGGCGGGCGCGGCTCGGCGCCGATCGCGGCAGGCGTTCGAGGGGGCTGGATACAATGCCCGCCCTTCCACAGTCCCGAAGGAACAGGGAATTCGAAGAGAGGGCGCTCGATCCCGTGGACAACAAGTACGAAAACCTGCTGATCAACCAGGACGGCGGCGTTCTGACGGTGACGGTCAACCGGCCTCAGACGCTGAATTCCTTGAACGGCGTGACGCTGTGCGAGCTGGAGTCGGCGTTCACGAATGCCGGCAACGACGCATCGGTCGGCGGTGTGATCCTCACCGGCGCCGGCGAGAAGGCGTTCGTCGCCGGAGCCGACATCCGTGAGCTCAAGGAGAACACGCCGCTCGGCTCGAAGGCGATCGCGCGCCGCGGCCAGCTCCTGTTCACGCTGATCGAGCGCCTCGGCAAGCCGGTGATCGCGGCGATCAACGGATTCGCTCTCGGCGGCGGGCTCGAGCTCGCGGCGGCGTGCACGTTCCGCACTGCCTCGAAGAATGCTCTGCTGGGACTCCCGGAAGTGAAGCTGGGAGTGATTCCCGGTTACGGCGGCACCCAGCGGTTGCCGCGCCTGATCGGTCTGGGCCGCGCCATGGAGATGATTCTGAGCGGCGAGTCGATCAACGCGGACGAGGCCTGGCGAATCGGTCTCGTCAACCACGTCTACGAGCCGGCGACGCTGATCCCGGAAACTCGCAAGATCCTCGACAAGATTCTGCAGCGCGGACCGCTCGCAGTGCGCTTTGCCATCGAGGCCGCGTTCCGCGGACCCGACCTTCCGCTCGACGACGGACTCAATCTGGAATCGAACCTTTTCGGGCTGTTGACCACGACGGCGGACATGCAGGAAGGGATGGCGGCGTTTCTGGAGAAGCGCTCTGCCCGATTCACCGGCAAGTGATTGAGAATGGGCGGCAGGCGGATCCACCGGCCTGCGCCGGGTCGAGTTCCTGCGAATCTCGAGCGATGACGCTCCAAAGTAATTCCCCCTGAACGCGGCAGACCCACGCTCCTTGAAAGGAGTTCCTGACCATGGAGAAACGTGACATCGTCTTTCTCGGCGGAGCCCGGACCGCGATGGCCGAGTACTCGGGAACTCCGGGGTTTGGAAGGCTGAAGGAGTTCACCGCCCAGGAGCTGGGCGCGTTCGCGGTGAAGGCGGCCCTCGAGCGCTCGAGCGTCGCTCCGGCCGAGATCGACCACGTGATCATGGGCAACGCCATCCAGACGTCTGCGGATGCGCTGTACGGCGCCCGTCACGTCGGATTGCGCGCCGGTGTCCCGGTCGATCGGCCGGCATTGACCGTCAACCGACTCTGTGGATCCGGGATCCAGTCGGTCATCAATGCGGCGCAATTGATCCTCCTCGCCGAGGCGACCACGGTCGCCGCCGGCGGAATGGAGGCGATGTCGCAGGCACCGTTCGTCCTGCGCGGCGCGCGCGAGGGATTCCGCTTCGGCACCCAGCCGCAGCTCGAGGACATGCTGTTCGCGTCGCTCAAGGACCCTTTGTGCAACCTCTTCATGGCACAGACCGCCGAGAACCTCGCGACCCAGTACAAGATTGCGCGCGCCGAGCAGGACGAGTTCGCGCTGCGTTCCCATCGACTGGGCGCCAACGCCGTGAAAGCCGGCTTGTTCCGCGAGGAGATCACGCCGATCAAGATCCAGAAGAAAGGCAAGGAAGAGGTCGTCGACGCCGACGATCACATCAAGCCCGAGACCTCTCTCGAGGCGCTCGCCTCTCTCAAGCCCGCGTTCGGCAAGGACGGAACGGTGACTGCGGGCAACGCCAGCGGAATCGTCGACAGCGCCGCCGCCCTGATCGTGACCACGGCGCAGAATGCCGCGAACAAGGGCAGGAAGCCGATCGGCCGCATCGTGGAGTGGAGCTACGTCGGAGTTCCGCCTGAAACGATGGGCATCGGCCCGGCGCCGGCGATCCGCGCGGTTCTGCAGAAGAGCAGGCTCGACATCAGCGACATCGACCTCTTCGAGATCAACGAGGCGTTCGCGGCCCAGTACCTGGCGGTCGAGAGGGAGCTGTCATTGAGCCGCGACAAAGTCAACGTCAACGGCGGCGCGATCGCCCTCGGACATCCGCTCGGCGCGACAGGCGCGCGCCTGGTGCTGACGCTTCTCTTGTCGCTGCGCCGGCTCGGGAAACGCCTGGGCATCGCGTCCGCGTGCATCGGCGGCGGGCAGGGGATCGCGCTGCTCGTCGAGTCTCTCTAGCCCGGATTATTCATGAATGAAATGAACAGTTCGACGCAACTCGTTGCCTCAAGGCCGCCAGCAATCGGTTTCGGGGGCTCCACGCAGTCGACAGAGTGTTCACGAATGAAGCGGGCCAGGTTTTTTCTAGAGGTGCCGCGTTGCGGCACCTACGGCCGCTGCATGATCCGGGCGAGTGGCGGGCGCCCTGGATTCCCGCTTTCGCGGGAATGACGGCAAAGCACTCGCGGGAATGACGGCGGGATTTGCTTTTCCCGCCAGATCGTGCCCCCGAAGGTCGGGGAGCGTTTTTTCGAAGACACCTGTCCGGAGTCGCAGGGATGGGTGAGAATCAGGACTGAGGAGTGAGCGTTGAGTACCAGGGAATACTCGATCGCGGTGATCCCGGGAGACGGGATCGGCGGGGAGGTGACGCACGAGGCGATTCGCGTCCTGCAGGCGCTGAAGGAGTGCTACGGCTTTTCCCTGCGCCTCACTCACTACCCGTTCGGCGCGGACCACTACCTCAAGACGAAAGAGACCCTTCCGGACGCTGCGCTCGACGAAATGCGTCAGATGAACGCGATCTACCTCGGGGCGATCGGCGATCCGCGCGTCGAGACGGGGTTGCTGGAGCGCGCCATCATCGCCGGAGTCCGCTTCAAGCTCGACCTGTACGTCAACCTGCGTCCCGTCAAGCTGTACTCGGAGCAGTTCTGCCCGCTCAAGGACAAGACTCCCAAGGACATCGACCTCGTGGTCGTGCGCGAGAACACCGAGGACGCCTACACCGGCATCGGCGGCATCTTCAAGCAGGACACCGAAGACGAGATCGCGATCGCGACGATGATCTACACGCACAAGGGCGTCGAGCGCGTGATCCGCTACGCCTTCGACTTTGCCAAGAGAAGCGGGCGCAGGAAGGTGACGCTGGTCGACAAAGCCAACGCGGTGCGCGCACAGGACATCTGGACGCGCATCTTCGCCCGCGTCGCCCAGAAGTACCCGGAGATCCAGACCGATCACATGTACATCGACGCGGCGTGCATGTGGCTGATCAAGAACCCCGAGTGGTTCGACGTCGCGGTGATGCCCAACATCTTCGGCGACATCTTCACCGACCTCGGTGCGATGGTGCAGGGGGGCCTGGGCATCGCCGCCTCGGGCAACCTGCATCCCGGAAGAGTCTCGATGTTCGAGCCGATCCACGGCTCGGCGCCCAAGTACAAGGGCCAGGGAGTCGCCAATCCGCTGGCCGCGATCAACGCCGGGCAGATGCTGCTCGATTACGTCGGCGAACGCGAGGCGGCGGCGACTCTGGAAAAGGCCATCGCCGTGCTTCTCACCAGCGGCCGCATCCGCTCTCTCAGCGCGGGAGTCCACCGGACCAGCGAGATCGGCGACCTGGTGATCGACGAAGTGAGGCGGCTCGCGGGAAGCAAGAAGGATGAAGGATGAAGGATGAAGGATCTTCTTTCTTACTTCTTACTTCTTACTTCATACTTCTCGTGATCCAGCTCGAGAACATCGACCTCGTATTCGCGGACAAGGTCCTGTTCGAGCGACTGTGCTGGCAGGTCAACGCGGGTCAGCGCATCGGTCTGATCGGCGACAACGGCGTCGGCAAGACGACTCTCCTGCGCATCCTCGTGGGTGATGTCGAGCCCGATCGTGGAGTGGTGCGCCTGCCCCGAGGTCTGCGCGTGGGGTACCTCGAGCAGGACTTCACCAACTCGTCACGCGCACCCGTCGTCGAAGTAGTGATGGAGGGGGCGGCCGACCAACGGTCGATCGAGGCGGCGCTCCAGAAGTGCCAGGAATCACTCGCGGGCCTCAGGCCCGACGACGAGGAATACCCGCCGGCTCTGCGCCGGCTCGGACATCTCCAGGAGGCCTACGAGCAGGCCAAGGTCCATCGCCTCGAGTCTCAGGCCCGGCAGATCCTCGCGGGCCTGGGATTCTCGGACGCGCAGATGAACGAGCCGCTCGATCAGTTCTCCGGCGGCTGGCAGATGCGCGCGGCGATGGGGCGGCTGCTGCTCTCCGACCCCGACGTCCTGCTCCTCGACGAGCCGACCAATCACCTGGACGAGGACACGATCGAGTGGCTGGAGCGCTACCTGAAGCTCTCCACGGAGACCGTGGTCACGGTCAGCCACGATCGCTACTTCCTCGAGCGCATCGTCACCCACGTCTGCGAGCTGACTCCTCGGGGCTTGAAGACCTACCCGGGCAACTACTCCCACTTCGCCGAGCAGAAAGAACTCGAGCGCGAGCAGCTCGAGGCCCAGGCTCTTCAGCAGGGCCGGCGCATCTCAGAGGTCGAACGCTTCATCGAACGCTTCCGCTACAAGGCGAGCAAGGCGCGCCAGGTGCAGAGCCGCGTCCGGATGCTGGACAAGATGGAGCGGGTCAGCGCCCTGGAGGAGGCGGGGTCGATCCGGTTCCGGTTCCCTCCGTGCGAGCGTTCGGGCGAGCGCGTCGTCGAGCTTGAGGGCGCCGGCAAGCGCTACGGCGACCTCGTCGTCTTCGAGAACCTCGACCTCCACATCCAGCGCGGAGAGCGCGTCGCCCTCGTCGGCAGGAACGGCGCGGGCAAGAGCACGCTCACTCGAGTCCTGTCCGGGCTCGAGGCGCTGAGCGAGGGAGGCCGCAAGCTCGGCCACCGGGTCACCCTGGCCGCGTACACCCAGGAGTTCGAGCAGGCGATGGACCCGGGGAACACCGCTTTCGAGGAGGTTTCGAAAGAGTCGCGCGGCGCCACCGAGGTCGAGCTGCGCACCTTGCTCGGTTGCTTCGGGTTTTCCTCAGGGGCGGCCGACAAGCGCATCGAGGTCCTGTCCGGAGGGGAGAAGTCGCGGGTCGCCGTCGCGAAGCTCCTGTTGACGCGGGCGAATTTCCTCGTCCTCGACGAGCCGACCAATCACCTCGACATCAAGTCGAAGAACATCCTTCAGGAAGCTCTGCTCCAGTTCGAGGGCACGGTGCTGATCGTCAGCCACGACCGCTATTTCCTCGACGGCGTCGCGACGCGCGTGCTCGAGCTGAAGAATGGAGAGCTGCTGAATCACCTGGGCGACTACAGCTCCTACCTGGAGGCGAAAGAGCGTGCGGCGGGGGAGGCGGAGCCTTCGAGGGAAGCCGAGACGACCCGCTCCAGGAAAGGGGAGGATCGCAAACGGGCCACGGAGGAGAAGATCAGGAGGAACCGTATCCTGCGCGAGTACCGCGTTCGCGTCGAACGGCTCGAGCTTCAGATCACCGCGCTGGAGGCGCGGATGAAGGACCTCGAGCAGCACCTGGTCGATCCACAGACCCTCATGGATCCGCAGGCGCTACGATCGCTCAGCTTCGAGCACGGCAACCTGCGCAAGGAGAAGGAGGAATTGTTCCGCCGTTGGGAGTCTGCCGGGCTCGAGCTCGAGGCGGCCGAGAAGGCTCTCGAGCGCGGCGATCTCGGAGGATGAAGGCGCATGTCACAGTGGCGCCACGGGCTCTTGACCTCGTGCTTCGTCACGGGGGCTCTGCTCCAGGTCCTGGCGGCCGCCGCGCACCAGCTCCTCGAGACCGGAGCCGTACCGGGGGACGAGTTCTACTTCGCCGGCAAGGTCTACGCGCACCTCGACGCGATCGAGATCACGGCCGGTGTGCTCGGAATCGCCGGATTGCTCGACCTGCTGGTCCGTGGCAGGAGACGCTTCTTGAAGAGCAGGGGATCGGTCCTCGAGCTCTTGTCCTTCGGGCTCCTGCTCGGCGCGGTCCTCCTCCGTCGCGCGGAGCTCGCCGCGTTCGCCGTGGTCGTCCGCTGGATGAGCGGGCTCCTCGAACGCGGCCGCGTGCTGCTCGAAAGGCCCGAGGATGATCCACAGCTTGGCGCTCTCGATCAGGCCGTGCGCTCGATCGACCTGCGCTCGCTGCTCTGCTGGCTGGTGCCGCTGTGGACGATCTGCACTCTGGGTGTGTGCGCCGTCACGCTGGCGGAATCGTTCATCTACACCGGCAGGTTCGTGGCGCTGTTCGACGGTGCGGACCTCCTCCAGTACCGATGGCGGCTGCTGCCGATGGCGGCGCAGTGCGCCCTGGCGTTCGCCGCTCTGTACCTTGCGCTGCCGGCCTTGCTCGCCATCCTTCGTTCCTGTGCCGCGATGCTCCGTATGGATCCGCGCCACTCAGTGCTGCTGGTCGCGACCGTCCAGGGACTGTACATGTCCTTCCTGCTCGCGCTCGCCACGCAGCAGATGGCCGGCGACGAGCTCTCCAAGAACGCCGTCGTCGCCGAGTCGCTGGTCCTCGTTCTTCTGTGCTTCTGGCTGTGGTTCACGACGATCGAATCGGCGTTCCGGGCCCTGGGCCACGGGATGCCCGGGAGCGGGCCGGCGGACGCAGGCTTGCTGCTGCGGGTCGCCGCTGTCGCGCCGCTGTCGTTGCCGCTTCACTGGCTCGGGCGGAGGCTGGTCGAGGCCGCCCGCCGTTCGCATCGTCGGTACTTCCTGGTGCAGGTACTCGGCGCCGCGGCCTGGCAGGCGCTGTTCACCTGGCTGTGCTTCCCCGATCTCGAGGATTTCCGCAGCTATTTCCTCAGCATCGGAGTGTTCACGGCGATTCACATCATGGCGCTGGGTCTGGTCGCGCTCTCGAGCGCGGCCCTGCCTGCTTCGTTCGAGCCGCGCCTTCGCCCCGTGCTGGGAACGGGAGCGCTGCTCGTCCTCCTGCTCGCCGTCGACTACATGCCGATGCGCGGCGATGTGCCTCTGATCCTCGCCGAGTACGCGCGCTTCGGCTACGTCGTCAGCAAGACCGGCATCAAGCATCACCTGATGGCGCCCAATCGTCTGGGGTACGAGGCCTCGGATGCGCCGTTTGCCTTCCGCGAGACGCCGGAAGATCTGTATCCAGAGGTGTCTGCTTCGAACCTCGTCAAGTCCCAGCCGCGGCCGGAGCCCGCGACTCCCGTCGAAGCGATCGGGACGAACGGCTCCGACGGAGTCGCTACCGATGACACGGCGAAAGCGGTCGATCTGCCGCCGATCGTCCTCATCCTGTGGGATGCGGGCCGACCTGACCACATGGGCTGCTACGGCTACCACCGGCCGACGACTCCCAACGCCGACCGTCTTGCTGCCGACTCGGTGGTCTTCGAGCGCGCCTACAGCATGGCGACGGCGACCACCTGCGGCGTGCGCCACTTCTTCACCGGCCGCTACTCCTCGCGCTACATGCTGAAGAAGGACCACGAACCGTTCTTCGTGCACGCGCTTCGCCGGCACGGTTATCACACTTTCTTCGTCGTCGCTCTGGGCAGCGACTTCAACGGCGTGAGCCTCGACTCCTTCCTGCGCGGCGGTCCGCCGCCGGATTCGGACGGCGCGCGCTTCATCAACCTGGGCCTTCATCCCCGCGGCTCCGACGCGGAGTCGCCGGACTTCTTCAAGGTCGAGGCGGTGCTCGAGGCCTGGAAACGCGACCTCGACGAGCGCGGACCGCGAGCACTGGACGGCTCGCTGACGTTTCTGCATCTCACGGGAACCCACTTCCCCTGGTTCAACGAGGACCACGACCGGGACTTCGGGACCGACATGGTGGCTCTCTACGACGGCGAGATGGCCACGGTCGACCGTCTCACGGGAACGGTTCTCGACTTTCTGCGCGAGTGCGGCGCGTACCAGCGTTCGATCGTCCTGTTGTTCGCCGACCACGGCACCGGGCTGCTCGAGCACGGCCGCTGGGGCGGTTTCTTTCCCTACGAGGAGCAGATCCGCATTCCATTGCTGATCAAGATGCCAGGGGTCGTGCCGGGGCGCAGCCCGGCCGTGGTGGGAACGATCGACGTGGCGCCGACGCTCCTTGGGTTGTTCGAGAAAGGTTCCGTCAACCCTCACGACGGAGTGAGCCTGATCCCGTCGATGATCGGCGCCGCACGCGGCAGCGCGCCGGACCCTCCTCGGCGGTATCTCGCGAGCATGTGTGCGTTCGAGGACGCCTACGCGCTGATCGAGGACGGCCGCTGGAAGCTGCACTTCCACCGCGAGGAGAGCTACTGGATGCTGTACGACCTCGAGAGCGATCCAGGCGAGAGGCGCAATCTGTTCGACGAGCGACCCGACGTCGGCGCCCGACTGATGAAGGCCATGCACGCCTTCCTCTGGGACGGCCGCCGCGGCTACGCCAACCCCTCCTACTACCGCGACTGGACCCCGCCTCTTACTGAGTCTCGCCCAACAGAGTGACAACCTTGCACCCCATCTTCAGGCCACCTTCGTTCTCTCCTCGGTCGCGAGTTCCTCAACGTATCCACCAATACACCGCTCGCTGCGCTCGCTGCCGGGATCTCGCTCGGTCGTCGAGAACTAATCTGGCCCAAAGCTGGGCGCAATTTTGCCACTCTATTGTGCGAGACTCAGTAAGTAGGCGCCGGGACCAGAGGTCACTCGCGCGCGAGGCGCGGGGGCCAGAGCTCGATCTCCAGCACGATTTCGATACGTTCGTCGCCGCGTTGAACGGTGATCGGCCAGGGCTTCCCGATCTCGAGATCGAGGGCGGTCTTGAGGAAGTCCGCCGACGCGTCCTTCAGCTCCACTCCGCGGATCTTGACGATGCGGTCGTCGACCCCGACTCCGGCGCGAGCAGCGGGGGATTGCGGCATCACGCTGGTGACGTGGGTCGGATCGGAACGATCCTCCAGTGAGAAACCCGGGTGCGCAGGCTCGCGATCGATCCACGAGCTCGCCGCAGAGACGTGGAACCTGCGAGCGACAGGATCGATGACGAACCGGGTCATGGCGAGCAGCCTCGCGCCGATGATGCCCTCGTACTCGCTGGCCCGGCTCTGATCCTCGGGCAGTGCTTTGTCGGATGCCGCCGGCGGTCTTTCAACGATGGTCACGAGCGCATCCTTCAGCGCCAGATCCCCCAACCGCAGCTCGCCCACTCGTGCCGACCAGGTCGGCTCGTTTCCGGCCAGTCCCTGCGCAGCCGCTTCCGGAAGCTGGTCCAGATCCACGCGATAACCGTGAGCGCGGAGAGCTCGGGCGGGCATGACCAGCGTGCCTCGCGCCCCGGTGTCGACGAGGAACCGCATCGGCTTCCCGTCCTCCAGCATGGCAGGGACGATCGGAACTCCGTGCGACAGATCCATGGGCAGCATCGACACCTTTTCGCCTTCCGGCGGGCACGGGACTCTCAAGGCAAGAAAGACGAATCCATGCCGGTCGGGATCGCACATCACGGTCATGCCGGACAACAGGTCCATCCCGAGGACCCCGTGAACATCCCGCGCCGTCTGCCCGAAGATGTCGGTATTGCCGGTCAGGAGGATCGGAGTCCTGAACCAGGAGACCTCCGGGAACTGCAGGACGCCGGCAGTGCACGTCGGCATCGTGGTGATGCCCGTGGCGGTGCTCACGGTATCGGGCGCGCCTTCGGGAAGGTTCATTTCCTGCGTGAAGGAATCGAGCACCATCGTCCGATTCGCGCCCGTGTCGAACAGCAGGCGCAGATGTCGCCCGTTGAGGGACCCGTCGACGATGAAAGGTTCCATCGGTCCGCCGCGATTCAGCGTTTCGAGAGCCTCGCGCCGCACCCGCCATTCCTCCGGGGGATCGGGCCCGTAGCCTTCGGCGGGCACGCCCGACCAGGAGATCTGTCCCATCATCGGAGCCACGCGCGGGGTGAACCCCAGCAGCCGGGTCGTGGGCTTCCCCAGCAGCTCGGGAAACGCCGAGGTGAAGATCCTCGTGTCGACGCACATCGCTTCCATCTGCACCGTGCCGCCGGGACCCAGCGTGGCGGAGCGCATGGGGCGCGTGAGCCCGTAGATCGTCATCGGATCGGTGAACTTCTGCACGATCCACTGGCCGTCCGGCCTCTCGACGCAGATCTGGACGTCCAGGAATGTCTGTGCGTCGTAGTACACGGTGTAGGGCGTGGTGTTCGGGTACACGAACCGCACACCGGGCACCGGACGTCCGTCGCGCGTGGTGGTGGGCGCGAACGTCGCGGTTCCTCCGTGCGCTTCCGGATGGAAGTCGTGATGCCTGTAGCGGTGCCATTGAACGAGGTCGTCGGGCCTGTCGTTCAGCTTGTACACCGTCATCTGGCCGCTGGCGTCGAGCTCGTAGTACTCCTCGTCCACGAATCCGCGCACGAACACCTGATCGCCGATCACCTGCTCGATGCGGACCGGGCCGTTCAGCACGTTGAAGCTGAGGAGCACTCCGCTCCCGCCCTCGAACACGAACTGATACTCGTTGTAGAGCACGGAGTCGGGCTTGAGGCTCGCTACGCCGGACGCCTGTTCGGCTCTGGCGAGGATCTCACGAGCCTTGTCGTCCGTCGGGGAAAGACGCCCGCCGGACACCATCAGGCTGAGAAGCATGAGCGGAGCGGCGATCAGAAACATGCCTCGGACTCCTGGTGCACAAGGGTGAGCTCACTGGCGACGGTCCGGGAGGTTTTACCCCCTTTGCCGCGAGGCGGGGGCCATCGTCGTAGGTGCCGCAAAGCGGCACCTCCAGAAAAACAACTAGCCCGCTTCATGAGTGAACTTGGAAGCGAGTGACCGAACCTCTCTCTACCTCCTGGCTCTGCCTCTCCCAGTCCTCCTCTTCCCCTCAGATCCCCCTCCGTCTCCTCCTCTTGCTCTTGCTCCTCCCAGCATGCACGCTCCTTCCCAAAACCCTTCGGAGTGACAAAGTGAACGGCATTGGGGCTAGGCCCAATGCCATTCACTTAGCGTTGTCGCCAGGGCTTCCGGGCGGGGTAATCGTATCGACCAAGGCGTCCGGCGTCCGAAAGACTCCCAACGCGGCCGGTCACGGTCACG
>Ga0247727_10003032_pt1 | contig 37682 bp, 35 predicted proteins | sample WisWelCaveWW1625_FD_202498 | JGI IMG/M metagenome (GOLD analysis project Ga0247727, IMG submission 202498) | Biofilm microbial communities from Wishing Well Cave, Virginia, United States - WW16-25 | ecosystem: Environmental > Aquatic > Deep subsurface > Groundwater > Cave microbial mat | place...
TCGGATTCACCTCGCCCCCGGGCGCTTCGGCACCCTGGGGATGGCGGGCTCGTTGTTGCTTTTGGCCCTCCCCCTCGTTGCCGGGGAAACCCCCCGTGAGGACGTCTCTGACGCAGCGGAGACCTCCTCGACAATTCGATCGCCGTTCCCCCGGCCCCGGCTTCTCCCGGGCCCTATGGCGCCCCTCGAAACGGCGGCCGACTCGCTCATGGCCGGACTTTTCCGGCTTTTGCCCGGCGGACGGAACCTCCCTCACCACCTGAAAAAACGCGGCCACGACGATTACCCCCTGGTGTTTCGATGGATTCCGAGATCCTGGACGACTTTCGGGTGGGGGCGACCGGCCCTCATGGCGGGGAATCAAAACCACTGGCAAGAAGGAAGCCCCAAACCCATCGGGGAAAGAGGGACATTTCAGATTTCGCGTTTCCCCGACCTCCCTCCCCCCCTCTGCTGGGTCCCTCTCTATTTCGCCGCCACGACACCGGGCGGCGTGCACGTGCGTCTCGGCGCTCGCTGGGATGACGTTGATGCTTACGTCCAATTTCCTTCCATTGCCCTCAAACGAAACGTCCAACAGTAACCACTTCGGATTGTAGTTGCCCCAATCATGGGGCGCCTTTTAAATCGGTTTCACTGTTCTTTTGGCGAGAAATCGCCCGATAAATCGGGCAACACCATTTCACTTGAGCCGCACTGTCCTCAAACGAACAGCGGGGCGAAGACGAGGGTGATGGTGGAGAGAAGCTTGATGAGGACGTGCAGACTGGGGCCGGCCGTGTCTTTGAGGGGGTCGCCCACGGTGTCGCCGACCACGGCGGCCTGGTGGGCCAGGGAGCCCTTGCCGCCGTGGATGGAGTTGGTTTCCACGAATTTTTTGGCGTTGTCCCAGGCCCCGCCCCCGTTGTTCATGAACAAAGCCATCAGGATGCCCGTGATGGTCCCCACCATTAAAAATCCCGCCACGGCCTCGGCGCCGAGATCGAACCTCTTGAAAATCAATCCGACCACCACGGGCATGGCGACCACCAGGACGCCCGGCGCCACCATTTGCTTGAGGGCCCCCGAGGTCACGATGTCCACGCAACGGGCGTAATCCGGCTCCTGGGTCCCCTGCAAAATTCCCGGACGCTCGGAAAATTGGGAGCGGACTTCGTTGATCACGTAGGTGGCCGCTTTCCCCACAGCCCGAATGGCCAGGGAACTGAAGAGGAACACCAGCATCCCGCCCAGGAGCGCCCCGGTGAAGACCTCCACTTTCGCGATGTCCACCGTGTGGAAGGCCTTCCCCGTCAGGTGGGTGATCTCGTCCAGGTAGGCCGAAAAGAGGAGGAAGGCGGCCAACGCCGCGGACCCCACGGCGTAGCCCTTGGTGAGGGCCTTGGTGGTGTTTCCGACGGCGTCCAGCCGGTCGGTGCGGCGTCGGATGGAATCGGGCTGATGGCTCATTTCGACGATGCCGCCGGCGTTGTCCGTGATGGGTCCAAAAGTGTCCATGGCCAGGACGTAGGCGCAGGTGGACAGCATGCCCATGGTGGCGATGGCCGTGCCGTAGAGGCCGGCGCTCACCGCGGACACGCTTGTCCCCGTCAGGGCGTGAACGCCGCAATGGTAGGAGGCCACAAGGGCCGTCGCGATCGTCAGGATGGGGAGGGCCGTGCTCTCCAGGCCGATGCCGAGCCCCGAGATGATCAGCGTGGCGTGGCCCGTCAGGGAAGAGCGGGCGATTTCCTTCACCGGGCGGTACCGGGATTCCGTGTAATACTGGGTGATCCACAAAAAAAGGTAGGACGCCCCGAGCCCGATGAGCCCCGCGGCGAAGAGCCAGGGGTTGTTCTTCAACAAGAAGCGGACCGTCAGGTAAAACCCGGCGGCGGCCGCAAGGCTGGTTACAAAGTAGCCGCGGTTCAGGGCCTTCATGGGGTCCTCGTCCTCGCTTTTAAGGCGCACCGCGAAGACGCCGACGATGGCGGCCAGCAACCCCGTGGCCCGCGCCACCAAGGGAAACAGGATCCCCGACGCTCCGAAGACGGGGTAGAGCGCCACGCCCAACACCATGGCCCCGATGTTTTCAGCGGCGGTGGATTCAAAAAGGTCGGCGCCGCGCCCGGCGCAATCGCCCACGTTGTCCCCCACCAAGTCGGCGATCACGGCGGGGTTGCGCGGATCGTCCTCCGGGATGCCCACTTCGATCTTGCCCACGAGGTCCGCGCCCACGTCGGCCGCCTTGGTGAAAATGCCGCCGCCCAATTGGGCGAAGAGCGCCACGAAACTGGCCCCGAATCCAAACCCCACGATCTTGAGCGGCACCTCCCGCGGATCAATCCCACCGCCCATGAACCAGAAAAGCCCCCCGACCCCGAGCAAACTCAGCGCGACCACCGTGAGCCCGCTCACGGCCCCGCCCCGGAGAGAGATCACCAGGGCCTCGCCCAGACTCCGCCGGGCGGCGGACGCCGCCCGGATGTTGGCGCGGATGCTGATGTGCATGCCGATGAATCCGGCCAGGAGAGAGGTGCAGGACCCCAGCAGGAAGGCGAAGGCGACGTCGAGGCCCTCGGCCGTGTCGCGGTTCAGGAGGGCGTAGAAGGAGAAGATGGCCCCGGCCACCACCAGGAACAGGAAGGTGATGGTCCGGTTCTGGCGGTTCAGGAACGCCTGGGCGCCTGTTTGAATGGCGTCGGCGATGCGCACCATCTCGGGAGTGCCCTTGTCCCTTCGCAGGACGTAGACGGTGAGATAAACGGCCACGAGAAGCGACAGAACGCATACGGCGAAGACGAAAGTCAACATGATTGTCGTGCGGGATTCTAGCATTTGGACAGCAAATCCCACGCGGCCTTTTGGCGGCCGATTTGACAGGGGGACGCCACCCTCCCTATAATGAATTTTATGAACGAGCGGTGGAAGGTCTTTTTTTCAACGGGTCGCGTGCGCGAGGGCCTGCGGCTGGCCGGCGGGGTGCTGGGCCTGACGGCCGCGGGAGTGTTGACGCTCTGGGCACTCTCCCGCTCCGGCCCGGGGGCCGCGCCGATCGCGCTTCCGCCGCCGGTGTTCGCCTCCGCTTTGCCGCCCGTGACCACCGTCGGCCGGTTCACCCGGGGCACCCTGCTGGACAACGTCCTACGCGCCGCCTCCCTGCCGCCGCAAAAAGCACACGCCGTGGCCCAGGCCCTGGCCGGCCTCCTGGACCCCCGATCCTTGAACGACGCCGACCGCTACGAACTGGTGCATTCCACCGCCGGGGAATTCGCTCGGCTCTCCATCGCGCGGAAGCTGGAGCGATTCGTGGTGGAAGCCGCGCCCGCCGGGCTGGCCGCGCGGAAGGAAACGATCCCCCTGGAAGCCCGGGAGAGGAAAGCCGCCGGCGCGATCAATGATTCCCTCTGGCAAAGCATGATGACGGCGGGCCTGGAGCCCGCAGTCATCCTGGAATTCGCGGACGTCTTTGCCTGGAACGTTGACTTCTTAACGGAACCCCGCCGGGGGGACCGCTACGCGCTGTCGTGGAAGGAGGAGCGCACCCCGGAGGGCAAGCTGGCTTCCCTGACGGTCACGGCCGCCCTCTACGAGGGGGAGGCCACCGGGCGCCACACCGCGACCCTCTTCGCCGGCGACTACTTCGACGAAGACGGGGAGTCCCTCCGCAAAACGTTCCTTCACGCGCCGCTCAATTTCCGCCGCATCTCCTCCGGCTTCACGAACCGCCGCTTCCACCCGGTCCTTCGCCTGTGGCGCGCGCACCACGGGACGGACTACGCGGCGCCCGCAGGGACCCCGGTCGTCAGCGTGGGCGATGGATCGGTGGTCTTTCGGGGTTGGGGCGGGTCGCTGGGGAATCTCGTGAAAATCCGCCACAACGGGTCCTACACCACGTTCTACGGACATCTTTCAAGGTTTGAAAAGGGCCTGGCGGCGGGGTCGCGGGTCCATCAGGGGCAGGTGATCGGCCGGGTGGGATCGACGGGCCTGTCCACGGGCCCCCACCTGCACTTTCAGGTCATGAGGGACGGAAGCCTTGTGAACTTTTTGAAGCTTAAATTTCCCTCGGTGGGGCGCGTCACCGCGACGCGGAGGAAGGCCTTCGAGGAGAAACGCGACCGCGTATTGGGGCCCCTTGAGGAGTTGATCACCCCCCCATTAGGATAAGGCCGCCCGTGAGGGGTCAATACCCCGCAGGAAGGTGAAACCAATTGAACCGGCTGGGCCACACGTCCCGCATCAGGGCAATCTCGCTAAACCCTACGGCCCCCAAGAGCCCCGGGAGAACCGCGGGGCGTACCCATTCCGGCGTCCGCCGCGTGAGGAATAAAAACCCCTGGGAAAAAGCGGCGAGAATCGGGACGAGGAAGGGCAGAAGGTAACGCCCGGAGACAAAATAGGAGTGCTCGCGGATCGGGTTCGGCGAGTCGCCGAAATCGGTGGACATCGACGTCCAAATCATGGACAGCACCAAGAGTCCCGGCAGGGCAGGTGCAATCCCGTCCGCCAACGCACGCGGGGGTCCCGGCCCCCCCACGTCAGGGCGCCGATGAGGAAAAGAGCGCCTGGCCGCCACGTAGATTTGATCCGCCCACTCCAGAGAGCGCCGAACCCCGCCCCATACGGCTTCCCCCCGCCAAAACGTCGCCAGAAGTTCGTAAAAAAAATGGCCGAACCCGCCGGGGGGAGAAGAACGGAAACGCCGCCGCGCACAGAAAAACGCGCGGGCTCCCCGCGGCGATCAGGAGGCCGAAGACGCCGTGGTCCCTCTCGAAAAGAGCCGCTCGTCGGAACGCGGGCGATCGAACGCCGCCGGCCGCGCTGATGAGGCGGGAAACCCCTTTTGTCATCGTGGGCCGCGGTTCCCCGTTAATCGTACCGTTCGAAGTGGATTTGTTCCTTGGGAACGCCGAGGGCGAGCAGTTTGTCGTTGACTGCGGTGATCATGTTGTTCAGTCCGCAGATGAAGTAATTCTTTGCCTTCAGGTCCGGGACGAAGCCCTCGATCTTCTCCTGCACATACCCCCGCTCGCCCGTCCACGCGGTGTCCCGGCTCAAGGTGAAGAGGAATTTTAGGTTGGCGTTGGCCTTCGCCTTTTCTTCCCATTCCCAACGGTAAACGAGGTCCGGCTCGTACCGGTGCCCGTAAATCAGGAAGAGGTTCCGTTTCGTTCCCTTCTCCAGTTGATCGTTGATCATCGAGCGGAAAGGCGCGACGCCGGAACCCGTGGCGATGAAGACCATGTCCCGGGTTTCATCTCGCAGAACGAACGTCCCCAGGGGCGCCATGGCCTGGATTTTGTCGCCCACCTTGAGGTTGTGGAGGTAGGCCGACGAGACCCCGCCCTTCACCAAAGTGACGCAAAGCTCGAAATGGTCGGCGTGACGGGGCGACGAGGCGATGGAATAGCTGGTCCGTCGGATCTTTCCCTCGTGCGGGATGAACATCTGGGCGAATTGGCCCGCCTTGAACAAAAGTTTTTTCCCCCCCTGAATATCAAAACGGGTGTTCTTGTTCCCCGGGGTGATTTCAACACTCTCGGTTACGACCAGGTCGTAGGTGTCAAAGGAACGTTTTTTTTCGGCGTTGGGCGTGGCGGCTTCCGTCATGAAATTCTCCTTCAAGGACATGGCGAATCTATTTTAGAATTTCTTGAGCGGCAGGGAGGGGCTTCGCGGCGGACGACGTTGTGAAAAAATACAAGAACCGATGCCGCACCATCCCGTCCCGAACGTCGCGGGCGTAGAGCCCTCCCAGGATGTCGAAGTAACGGTCCCGGGGCCCGGCCGCGGTCGAGGAGAAGAACGGGGCCAGGCCCATGGTCCGGGAAGGACGCCCGTCGCGCTCGGTCTTCACCCGGTACCAGGGGCCGACCACGGAAATGTCCTTCGAGGGCGCGTCCGGCCGGGGCGCCGTGACCACCCGCCAATAGAGCGGGAAAAAGAGCCGGAATTTCCCTCCCCCCGCCGTGTCCACGCTCCACCCCAGGGGCGTGACGGCGCGGACCCGCCGGGGGCCTTCGTCGAACCGCACGAAGAAAGGCGGCGCGTAGGTGTGGGTCCTCGCCCCATCGGCGGCGTGCCAATAGACCGGAAAGAGGACCCGGGCCGTTGAGGATTGAGGCCCCCGGACGGGCGCCGATCCCCCTTCCACGCTGAAACGGCGCCCGCTGTACCACAACGGGAAAAAGAAATTCCAATCCGCTTCGGGGCTTCGCCGGAAGGCGTAGGGAAACACGTAGCCCTGCCGAACGCGGGCGCGGCGCTCCCAGGCGATCAAGGGAAGGATCCGCGGCGCCCAAAAGTTTCGAAAATCCCCCTCCCGCGCGTATTGGTACAGAGGGAAAAAACCGTGGGACAAATCCGCCCCCTTCTGCGCCACGGTTCCCAGCAAAAGATAATTGACGGAGCGTTCCCGTTCGGGCGTTCCGGCCCGGCGCTGCGAAACATACGCCAGCAGGGGGGGCAGCACCATGGAACCGTTCCCGCGGCCGTCGCCGGAAGCCCAATAAAATGGCGCCAGATAGCTTCCCCGCTCCCGCGATGAAAAAAATCGCCCCCAAAGGGGAAGAACACCGTAAGACCGGCGGTCGGGGCCTTCGGCGCGGTAGGCGGGGCCGACGAAACTCCACCGCCCTTCCAGGGTCCGATTGTGCCCGTAGAAAGGCAGGAGGAATGTTCTTGCCTTTTCCCGGCTGGCGTACCAATACCCCAGGGGAAAGGCGCCTTCCCGGGACAAGGGGCTCCGCCGGGACCAATAGAGCGGGGTCAACCAAAGCGTCCGTCGCGGGCCAGCTTCGTGGTAGAGCAGGGGGAAGAACAGGTGCGTTCGGCGATTGATGAGATCGTTCTTCCAGTAGAGGAAAAGCCAGCTCCAGCTTTCCCGGCCCTCGTTCCGGGCGTGGATAAAAAACGGCGTCGCGGTGAGGGACAACGGCCCATCCCGGTAATGGGCGTAAAAGGGGAACACCAGGTCCAGGCCCCAGTCCGGCGGACGCCGGTAATCCCACACCAATGGAAATAGGACCCTCGTTCGATTGCCCTTGGCGTCGCCGGACCAGTGGGCGAGGAGCGCCCAGCCGCTGACGCGCGAGCCCGCCGAACCGCCGTCGGCATTCAAGAGTTCCGTCCGCCGCCGCCACACTCCCCAGGACAGAAACCGGGATCCCTGGGAAGTGGTCCACCGGCCGTAGAGAGGGAACAGCGTTTGGAAGCGTTCGTCCCCTTCCCGCCGGTCGTAAAAATTAAGCGCCTGGACGGTCTTTGAAAAACCGTCGGCGCTCGCGGAGCGGTACCAGAGCGGGAAGAGCCCCGCAGCCTTTTGATCCGGATCCCGGTCGTAATAAAAGAGCCCCGCGTGCCCGCGGCGGCGGTCCCCCCCGGCCTCGCGGCTGGCGAGGGGCGTCATCCAAAAGGTCCGGTCGGAGGTCCGGCCGTAATAATAGAGCGGAAACAGGTAATGACTTCGCACGTTGGACGCAGGCCCTCCGCCCCCCCACCCCGCCAGCGGGAAGAGGCCGGCGTAGCGGCGCTGTCCATCCGATTTTTCCTCCACCCGGCGGTAAAAAGGGCCGACCACGTCCGTCGCGGCGTCGGGAGAATGCCGGCGCCAGTACAGCGGGAAAAAGGTCTGGAACCCTTCGTCCGGGTCCCGGGACCAGGCGTAATTTAAGAAAATTCCCCGGGTCGCCGTCCCGCGCACCCGCCGCCAACCGAGGAGCCAGGCCTGGTCGATCTTGGAACGGTCAAAACTCCGATAATCGTAGAAGAGGAACGGGAGCGCCGCCGTCACCCGTCCGCCGCGCGGCCGGGATTGTTGCCAGTACAGGGGGAACAAGGCCGTTCGGGTGAAGCGCTCGTTAGCGGACCTGAAAAAGGGGCCCGCCACCGTCCACGATTCCTCCGCGCGGCGGTACGAGGCGATGAAGGGCAGGGACACCAGGAGGCTTCGGTCCGCCTCCCGGCTGCGATAAAAGACCGGCAGCAGGAGTTGTTGCGAGGAAACCCCTTCCCGCCAATCCCAGTAGAGCAATGACGCCATGAGGAACCGGCGGTCTTTCTCCCGCTCCAGCCAGAACAGGGGCGGCAACCGGATGGGTCTTTCGTCCCAGACTTTTTCCTCCGTTGCAAGCGGAACGGCGGGGAGAGCGGGCGCCGCCGAGACCCGGGAAACGGCGAGAAGGAGGGCGGCGAGGACGACGGGCAGGGAAGGCAAAGACGGGGAAGTCGGTTTTAAAGAATGTCGTAGTCGAGGACCAAGACGCCCTCGCTTAACGGCTTGACGTGGAATTCGACAACGGCTTGGTGGGCCGGGTGGGGCAAATAGGCGTCCAAGGCGGCGCGGTCCTGAAAACGGGCCACGAAGCCGTGGGTGAAGCCCCGGGCGCGGTCACCGAAATTGACCCCGGCCGACGCCTGGACGATGCCGGGAATCTTTTCCCGGAGGGCCAGGAGGACCCGGAGCATTTCCTCTTTCCGCGACTCCGGGGCGTCGGTTTTGAGTTTAAAGAGGACGATGTGCTCGATCACGAGGACACTGTACCATAGACGGAGAGTCGGGGCAAAGCCGCGTCACGGTCTCCAGCGTCGGGGCGGCGCCCCGAAGCGGGCGGGCGCGACGGGCGCAAGCGCGGCTGCGGGCCGGGGAACCGCCAGCGTCTCGTTCAGCGTCCTTCTTAAATACGTCACCTCGGCTTCCAGCTCCGCGATGCGTTCCTCTTTCTTCTCCAAGGCCTGCCGGAGGATGGCCTGCTCCGCCAGCCGGAGTTCCCGTTGCACTTGATCCAGCTCTTCCACGATGTACTCCTTTCTCAACAGATGGTCTTGAAAATAAAAAACCCACGATCCGGGGACCGTGGGCGCTTGGCCTGCCTTTTTCTTCAGCGGCGATTGTTAGAAGTTTCCGCTTCCGGCGCCAAGCACCCCGATCCGGTGGTCCCGACGGGTCATCACCCAGGGGGACATGGAGAGGGGGAGCGTAATGGACTTGGCGGACAGGTTTTCCATGACGCGATTATTATACCACAAATTCGCGCCCTGTCGCGCCCTTGCGCGGCGCGAGGAGATCAATTAGACTTTCGCGATTCCCCTTCAGGAGGTTTCCATGTTTGGTTTTCGTAAATCCGTTTTTGCCGCTGCGTCGCTGGCCCTCGCGGTCGGTTGCGCCACGGCGCCAAAAATCCAACGCACCGACGTGGGTGAAACCATCGATCTCTCCGGCGATTGGAACGACACCGATTCCCGCCTCGTCGCCGAGGAAATGATCAAGGACTCCCTGTCGCGACCCTGGCTCTCGGAATTTTCCGCCGGCAAAGGGGCCAAGCCCAGGGTGATCGTCGGCGCCGTTTCCAACAAAAGCCAGGAGCACATCAACACCGAGACCTTCGTTAAGGACTTGGAGCGGGAATTGACGAACTCCGGCCAGGTCAAATTCGTGGCGGCTAAAGTCGAGCGGGACGAAATCCGCGAAGAGCGGATGGACCAGGCCCGGAACGCCTCGATGAAGACCGCGAAGAGCATGGGCCAGGAATACGGCGCCGACTACATGCTGAAGGGCCAGATCAACACCATCTTCGACGCCGCCGGCAAGCAGGAAGTCAAGTACTACCAGGTGGAACTGGAATTGATCGACATGACCACCAACGAGAAATCCTGGATCGGCCAGAAGAAGATCAAGAAGCAGGTCACCTACCGCAAGCGCAAGTTCTAACGCGGGATCCGCCGCCCCCGTGAGCCCTCGCGCGGGGTTCCTGATCCTCCTGGCCGCCGCCGGTTGCGCCGGTGTCGGCATGAGCCTTCAGGACTTGAACGGGTTTCTGGCCCGGGGAGAGTTTGCCCAGGCGGCCGCCCGCGTCGAAAGCGGCAAAGCGTCCTACGGAACCAAGAACGCCCTGCTCTTTGAATTGGACAAGGGCCTCCTGCTCCAGGGCGCCGGCCAATATCAAGAATCCAACGCGTCCTTCGAGGCTGCCAAGCGCACCGCCAAAGACCTGTTCACCAAGAGCGTCACCGCCGAGGCGTCGACGTTTTTGATCAACGACGCCATGCGCCCGTATTACGGCGAGGACTTCGAGCGCGCGCTGATCCATGTGTTCTGCGCCCTCAATTACGCCCTCCTCGGCCAGACGGACGAGGCCCTCGTGGAGTGCCGGCAGGTCGATTTTTATTTAAAGACGCTCCGGGTGGACTACGGGCACAAGAACGCCCACACCGATGACGCCTTCGCCAATTACCTGGGCGGGCTCCTCTACGAAGACGCCGGCGAAACGAACGACGCCCACATTTCCTACCTGAAAGCCCTCGACGCCTACGAGGACTACGCCAAGCGCTACAAGACGCCGCGGCCCGCGGGACTGTTGGAAGACGCCCTGCGGACGGCCCGGATCCTGGGTTTCACCGACCGCGTGGAGTCGCTCCAAAAACGCTGGGGCGACGTTCCGGCCCCGGCGCGGCCGGCCGGCGCCGGCGAACTGATCGTGCTCCTGTTCAACGGCCTGGCGCCCCAAAAAGTGAATTCTTTCTTTGAGATCAGCGTCTTCAACGGTTGGCCCTACGTGGAGCAAGTCAAGACCTCCGGCGAAGAGGACGCCCAGGTGGAGCAGGCCCGGGCCGCGATGCGCGGCGTGGCCGCCGACAAAATGATCCGGCTCGCCGTCCCGGTCTACAAGCCGACCCCGTACACCGTGCGGGGGATGCGCGTGGAAGCGGGGGACGTTCAGGCCGAGGGGTCCCTCGTGGAGGACGTGGGCGCCATCGCCCGGCAGAATTTAAAGGACCGCATCGGCCGCACCCGGGCCAAGGCCGTCGCCCGGGCGGTCGTCAAATATTTGATCGCCCAAAAGGTGTCGGAAAAAGTCGGGGAGAAAAAGGGCGCGGGCGCCGGCCGGCTTTTCAAGGCCGTCCTCCAGGCCGCCGCCGCGGCGACGGAAACGGCCGACAAGCGGTCTTGGCGCACCTTGCCGGACCAAATTTTGATGGCGCGGGCCGTCCTGCCGGCGGGGCCGCACCAAGCCCGCGTGGAGTTCACGGACGCCGCAGGCGCCCCCGTTCGAACGCAGGCGCTCGGGGACATCCGCGTCAAACCCGGCCGGCGGACTTTCCTGATTGTCCGAACAGCGATATAATTTTCTAACATTTAGGAGGCCTCTATGACGTTCTCTTTTTTCACTCGAAAATGGGTCCCGGTGGCGATGTGGGCGCTCGCGGCTCCCGCGTGTGCCGCCAAGACGCCCGCCTGGGTGAACGGCCGCGACGCGGCCTTCCCCGAGGGCAAGTATGTGATCGGCGTGGGCGTCGGCGGGGATTTGGACGGCGCCCGGGCCAACGCCCGGGCTGAAATCTCCCGGATCTTTCAGGCCCGGGTCCAGCAAACCCTCCTGGACGTTCAAACCGAGCAATCCGCTTCGGTGGGCCGCCGGCGCGGTCCGGCCGCCGGAACCCAGAAAAGCGAGTTGAACACCGTCCTGACCACCGAAAGCCTTCTGGAAGGCGCCATCATTAAGACCACGTGGTTCGATAAGCGCGCGAAAAAATATTACGCTCTGGCCGTTCTGGACAAAGGGGCCTCCCAGCGCGCCCTGAGCGGGCAAATCACGGACCTGGAGGAGACCATCGCGGGCCGGCGCGCCGAGGCCCGCAAAGCGGAGACGCCCATGGCCCGCGCCCGCGCCCTCTCCCAGGCCCGCGCCGCGGGAGTGGAGCGGGACGCCCTGGCCGCCCGGCGGCGCGTGGTGGACCCGGCGGGCATGGCCGTCCTTCCCGGGGACAGCACGGCGGCGATCGACACGGATTTGAACGCCGCGTTGAACGAACTTCGCGTCGTCCTTGACGCGGTCGGGCCGAAAGACTCCCGCCTCAAGGAAAAGATGGCGGAAAAGGTGACCGGCCTGGGGTTCGGTGTCCGCGAGGGGGCCGCCGGGGGCTTGACCCTTAAGGCCACGCTCAAAGTGGACCCCTTTGACCGCGGCCACGCCCAGTGGAAATTTTATTCGTGGTCGGGCACCGTTCAATTGGTGGACGCCGACGGCAAGGTGCTGGCCGGGGCGACGCCCAGCGGCCAGGAAGGGCAGTTGATCGACGATTCGGCCCGGGCCAAGGCCACCGACGCCGGCGACGAGGCCGTCGCCCAGGAAGCCGGGAAAATCCTTTCCCAATACGTTTTAGGTCAGTAACTTTATTCTTAAACTCGGAGGAAAACGATGAGACGCGCGTGGACATTGGTGGGAGTGGCGGCGGCAATGACGATTTTCGCCTGCGGGCCCAAGCGGCCCGACTGGATCATGAAAGGGAGCGGCGCTTTTAAGAAGGACCAAAAGATATTTTACGGCGTGGGCATCGCCGAGGGCATCCAATCCGAAGCCCTGCGCCGCGCCACGTCCGACAACCGGGCCATCGCTGAAATCTCCAAGCAATTGTCCGTCGTCTCCACCAGCCTGATGCGGGACTACATGGCCAACACCAGCGTTCCCGCGGAGCAAAAGTCCAACGAGGAGCAGTATATTGAAAACACCGTCAAGACCTTCGCCTCCAATGTGTCGAGCGGCATCAAGGTCGTCGACCGTTACCAGGACAAGAGCGGCACGCTGTATTCCCTGGCCTCCTTGAATTTGGAGGACTTAAAGACCCTGGCCGACGAGACCAAGGGCCTCAATGCCCAAGTGCGCGAGCACATCAAAGCGAACGCGGAGAAGGCCTTCGATAAGCTGGCGGAGGAAGAAGCGAAACAATAAATATCGCGACCCGTGAAAAAGGCGAGGGGGGGCCGCCCCCCCTCGCCTTTTTTTCATCAAAAGAGTGTTATTTTCTCTCCGGGGGGTTCTTCGCCTCCTCCGTCTTTTGTTTTTGATAGGCCTTTCGCGTGTACCCTTCGGCCGCCCGCAGGGACAGCGTGGTGCCCATGGCGGTGAGGGCTTCCGCCGCCTCCTCCCGCAGGGGATCCGCCTCGTCGTTCATGATCGCCACCAGTGTGTCCAATGACCCGGCGGCGGCCGTCCCCATTTTCCCGATGGCCTGAATGGCCCCCCGCCGGGTGTCGGGGTCGGGCGCGCGGAGAAGGGGCGCGAGGCGGGCAACGACTGACGGATCCTTTTGGCCGAACTTTCCCAAGACCACTGCGGCGCGCAGTTGGAGGGTGCGCTCCGGATCCTTGAAGAGACCGGCCAGCGCGTCAATCACCACCGGGCTCGTGTCCCCGATTTCGGCCAGGCCGTCCACGGCCTTGTGGCGGAGGTCGGGATCTTTGTCCCAAAGCAAATCAAGGAAAACCGGCATCGCGGCCTTGCCCATGGCGGCCAGGCGCAGGGTAGCCTCTCCCCGTTCAAATGCGTCTACGCTGCGGAGGGCCGGCAGGAGTTCCTCGGCGGCCCTCCGCTGAACGGCCGGGCCCATGTGGGCGATGGCGTCCGCGGCCAGGCGCCGGACGGCCGCGTTGCCGTCTTTCAAAGATTCCAAGAGGGCCGGCACGGCGGCGTCGCCCACCCGCCCGAGGGCTCCCGACGCTTTTCCGGAGACGCAAAAATCGTGGTCGGACAGGGCGTGCGCGAGCGCGGGCACCGCGGCGGCGGCGTTCGGCCCCAATTCGCCGAGGGCCTCGGCGGCCCGGCAACGGACCCAACTGTCCCGGTCGGAAAGCGCCGAGGCGAACGCCCGCACGCCCTCTTCCCCCGTGGCGCCGATGGCTCGGGCCGCCGCGTCCTGGACCGGCCGGCGGGAATCACGAAACATGTTGAGGAGAGCCGGCAGGGCGGGGGCCGCCTGGGGGGCGAGGCCCGCCAAGGTCTTGGCCGCGCGAACCTTCACCGCCGAATCTCCGTGCTGAAGCTGTTTGATCAACGTGGAGACTTTCGGCCGCGAGGCCCCGCAACCGGCCGCCAATGCCGCAACGACGAGGCCGGCCAGAAGGTGGTTTATACTCTCTTTCACGGTTGCATCCTATCATTTTGAGGAAAAGTGTCTCGTCAGCCCCCTGAGGTCGCCAACGATAATAAGGGTCCGGATGGGATTCCGGCCGGACCCCTCAAAGCGCTAACGAAGCACCGAATTATTAAGAAAGTTTTGGGGATTCAGCGGGCCAGGGTCGGCTGGCCCAGAAACGATCGGGCAGGGAGCCCAACAACATCACGATCCCCTGGCTGACGATGAAAGCGGCCAGCCAGGGGAACGCCTTGTCCATGAAACCGTAGGAGTGGAGGCCGATCCCGAGCATGTTGACCCCGAACCAGGACAGCGCGGTCACCACGTTCCCGAAGACGGCCGCGACCATGAGTCCTCGCTGGCCGACGAAACCCCCCCAGCGAAAATGCAGGATCAACACGTTCCACAGGACGATCATCAGGGCGCCGTTTTCCTTCGGGTCCCAGCCCCAGAAGCGCCCCCAGGACTGGTCCGCCCAAATCCCCCCCAGCACCGTCCCCACGAAGCTGAAGAAGGCGCTGAAGCAGACGACCCCGTAGACCATGCGCGCCAGGACCCGACCCGCTTCCGGACCCATTTTCGAACAAAAAACGCCGCGCAGGATGTACGCCGCGGCCAGGGACCCCGCCAGAAACGTCGAGCTGTAGCCGATGGTGACGGCCACCACGTGCGTCGCCAACCATAAATTGGAGTCGAGCACCGCGCGCATCATTTCCATCGTGTCGCCCTGTGTGGCCAGGTGGTGGGCGATGATCTGGGTCAAAAAGCCGATGCCCGAAGCCCCCAGGGCCCCGAGGCCGTTTTTGTACAACTTCTCCAAAATGACGCCCAGCAACACGGCGACCCACCCCACGAAGATCGCCGAGGAATAGAGGTTGGTGACCGGAGGGCGGCCCTGGAGGCCGATCCGCAAAACCAACCCCAGCGTGTGGACCGCGAAGGCGATGATCAAAAGGTGCGAAGCCGTCTTTCGAAAAATTTCCGGCCAAACCAGAAACGAAAGGAACACCAGCAGGAAGACCCCCGCGTAAAGCGCCAGCGCCCGGGAGAAGGGTTCGAAGTGGTTGAAGATCACTTCCCAACGGGCCCGGGAGGTTTCGCGGGGCGCGTTTTCCGCGATCCACATTTCGTAAAGGCCGACCGCTTCGGCGAAGGCCCTCGCGTCCCCGGAACGGTAACTGTCCGCCATCCGGGCGTAGGCCACGGCGCCGGGATGGAATGCGGGGGCCTGGAACCGGGCCAAGAGAGAGGCCCCGACGCTGACCCAGGGGGTTTCCCGAGGCGCGCCGGGGATCGGCAACGGGAAAAATTCCGCGGCCTGGGCCAGGAAGGCGTAGCGGTCGTGGAAGGCCGCCAGCGTCTCCGGCCCGCCGTGCGGGACGGCGGCCCCCGGCAATTTTTTCAAGGCGCCCCGGTCCTCCATTGATCGATCGAAAGCCGTCAATTCCTTTAGCCATTCCTCCACTGAGGATAATTGAAGTGTGTTTTGAAGTTTCTGGTAGAGGATGATTTTCCGCTGGAGGTTCAACAACGCCGTTTGAAACCGCGACCTCTGCTCGGCGCGGACGTGCTCGGCGTGTGCCGCCTGGGTTTCGAGGGCCGGCAGGCGGGGCGCCAAATCCCGGAAGGCGTAGCGCCGCCCGCGCCCCTGTTGGATGCCCAGCACCCCGAGCACGTCCGGGTCGTCGATTTCAAACACCGCCGCAGCGTCCGCCACGGAGGGGCGGAATAGGACGTCCAACAGCCATTCGCCGGCCGTCAGACGTTTTTTGTTGACCCGGAGCGTTTGCTTTCCCGATAGGATCAGCAGGGAATTCCGGGCCAGCGAATCCATGGGTTTCACCCGCCCCCCGTTCAGGACGGGAAGGGCGCCGAATCGTCCGGGGGGCGTCCGAGGACCGCCGGGGACCAACACCGCCGCCAGAGACGCCACCACCAACGCCGCGGCCAAGAACGGGAGATGTTTCTTCACGCGGTCCTCCGGCGGAAGCTGAGGAGGTGCATCCCGAATTGGATCGCCAGGCCCAACGTCACCAAAATGCAGGCCAGGTAGGGCGCGACCCACACCGGGTTCCGCACGACCTGAAGCACGGACAGGGTGTCCTCTTTTCCGAAACTCGCCTGAAAAAAGGTCAAGCCCCGGTACCGGAGGGGGTTGTTCATGTAAACCAACACGTCCCGGTCCTCGCCCTGGGAAGGGTCCACCAGCCGCAACAAACTGGAGAAATTTTTCGGGATGTCGGTCCCCGGATAGACGTCGTGGCGGAAGTCCTTGAGGTGGAGGGTGAAGGGGTGGTAATAACGCCGGGCGCGCATCTCCAGCCGGAATTCGCGTCCGCCGGACACGACGGTTTGGGGCGCGCCCAGCCCGGTGGAGACCAGCCAGGTGCCCAGGTTCTCCGTTTCGGTTTTAAGTTCGATCAGGGCCGAGACGTTGTTGGATTCGTCGTCCGCGGTGGCCACCGGGGAATCCTCAACGGACACCCGGAGACCCACGCCCCGGGTGGCCACGGAGGCGCCGCCCGCCTTGAGCTCCGCGTTCGGGAAAAACCGCTTTACCGTGACAGCGAAGGGGAGGCCTGCTGGCGCCAGGGTGTCCTCGCGGGCCAGCAGGGCCGAGGGGAGGACGTGAACCTCGTCGTGTTCCGCCGGGGAGACGTCGATCACGGCCAGTTCGGTGTCCCGGGTGTCCTCCGCATAGTTGCGGGCCCCGCCCTCATCGATGGCCATCTGACTTTCCACGGAAAACATCTGGGTCAGCCCCTGGCCGGACAAAAGAATAAAGAGACCCGCGTGGGTCAGGAGAATGCCCGCCCGTTTTCGGTTCCAGGCGAACCGGGAGATGTGGGCGACCAGGAGGTTGACCAGCCAAAACCCTCCGATGGTGTAGCCGCCGGGGAACACCGGGAACCGGGCGCCGCTCCCCGTCTCGGCAAAAATCAGCCAGCTGCTAAAGTACTTCTTCTGCGCCAGCCACGTCCCCAGGTGGACCTGGCCGATCGTCCCGAAAAACACAAGGAGGATCATCAACGCCATCAGGACCACCGTCAGCTTGAGAGATCCTAAGCCGCGCAGGATGTCGCGGGACATGGTTTTCCAATTGTCGTGAATCTGGGCGGACCGCAGGGGGAACCGGGGGAATTTCTTCATAGGCCCCGGAGACTTTCCAAGAAAGCCCGGAAATCCCTCCCGGCCGCGCGGACGAGGGCGTCTTCGCCCGTCAACTTGAAAAACCACGTCTTGCCGCCGGCCGAACACACCGCCGCCAGGAGGCGCTTTTTGAATTTTCCGTCAATCAAGAGGTCCCGGCTGACGAAAGTCACCAGGATGAAGTCGCGTCCGCCCGAACGCATTTCCCGGGCCCGGCTGGTGAGTTCGGGCGCGCTGAGGGGATCCAGACCGATCTGCTCACGCCACCGGTTCACGTTGGACAGGAGGCCCCCGGCATCCCCCTCCAAGAGGGTGACCGACAGGTCCCCGGTGCGGCCCTCGGGCCCCGGCACCTCGAAGCTGGCGTAGCGGAAGCCCGAACCCGGCTTCTCTGTCCACCCGGCGGGCGCGCTCCATAGGATTTGTCTCTCAGGCCTCGGACCCGGCGCGAGGCCCTGGGCCACGGCCGCCGCTAGGGGCCGTCCCGATTTGTCGGACGGGGCTGCGGTCGTCCCATCCATCCCGCCGCCGGAGATGTCCGGGTGTCCTCCGGGGAGTGAAGACGCCTTCGGGGGAGAAACCGGCCCCCCCTTCGGGACCGCTGAATCGGCTTCTTCCTTCGGAACGCGGTAAACTTCCATTTCCTCACGCCCGCAGGCGGCCAAGGGCAGGAGTCCGGCGATGAAAACCAAGCGGACAAAACGAGGGACCCATTTCATTGGAATCGCAATTATAGAATTTCGGCAGGGCCGCCGAGGCCGGAGGCCGAAGGACACCAAAAAAGGGCGCGGCCCCCGGGGTCAATAAAACCCGGAGACCGCGCCACGGCGTTCTAAAGAAGCGTCATGGTGTGATTCGGATCCGCCCGGTCCTTCGACCAGGAGATCAGGCGTTATTGGCTTTTCTTCATGGGCGGACTCGATTTTTCATCGGAATCCACGTCCTCACCGTCGCTGCGGTGGTGCCCGCCGGGGCCTTCCCCGTGGCGCTCCATTCTTTCCTTCCGGTGTTCGCGCCATTCCTCGCGCCGCTCTCCTTTTTTCTCCCGCCATTCCTCGCGGTCCTCTCCTTTTTTCTCCCGCCATTCCTCGCGCCGCTCTCCTTTTTCCTCCCGCCATTCCTCGCGCCGCTCTTTTCGGTCTCCGCGCCGCTCCTTGGTCAATTCCTGGAACTTGGCGAACTGCTCGGGCGTCAGGATTTTTCGAACGTCAAGGATGCCTTGCAGGCGATGGTCGGCCAACTTGTCATGGGCGTCCTTCATCCGGGCCTGGGGGGACTTCGCCGTGGATTCGCTGAAGTTCGGTTTCTCCAATTCCGCCCGGAGGGCCTCTTTCGCGGTTCGCGCGTTCTCCCGGAGGACCTTTCCCTGTTCCTGATGCTGTTGACGGTGCTCCTTGAGTTTCTTGGCCTGTTCCTCGGAGAGGCCCAGCTCCTTTTTAAATTTACCGAAATGTCCCCCCCGCATTTCGCCTCCGCCGCCAGGGCCCATGCCCTTTTTATCGCCGCCTTCAGCGTGAACGGCCGCCCCGGCGGCCAGTAAAACGCCCAGAACCCAGGGGATGATTTGCGTTTTCCGATTCTTATTCATGGCGTTCCTCCTTTAAGTTATAGAAAGTACAATTCAATTTTGGTGCCGATCTCTCCGGACCCGTCGTCGATCTCCACGTCGGAAAGGGGCAACAGATCCGAGGCAAATTCCCGGGATGTCGATGAAACGGGATCGACGCGGCCAGTGAAGCGAAAGCGATTCGCTGGGATGAGGACCACCGCCATCAATACCAACCCCGCCGCCGCGGCCAAGACCAGGCGCGACCGGAGAGAGATGGCAAACCCCTCCCACAACCGCCTCACCAGACCGCCGGATCCCCTTTGCCGTTCCGGTTCTCCGACCACGCGCGCCATCACCCCCCGAACGAAGTCTTCCGAGGGCGGCATCGCCGCGCTTGGAAAGGACAGGGGGGCGATATCCTTCCAACTCTCGAGTTCCCGCCGGCATTCCGGGCAAAGGGCCAGGTGCTCCCGGGCCAGTTCGCCCTCGGACGGAGTGGTTTCTCCGTCGTGCCAGGTGAAGACAAGGTCTTTAAGCGTTTCGTGGTTCATGGGGGGTCTCCATCTTTTGGACGTTCGGGAGGGTTGAAAAGTGTCGCGCCGCCGCAATGAGGGATTGCCGGGCCCGGCGCAGGCGGGCTTTAACTGAATCCAGGGTGATTTCCAGGGAATGGGCGATTTCCCCGTAGGAATAGCCATGGACTTCGCGAAGGATCAGCACGGCACGATAGTCAGAGGGAAGTCCGGACAGCAGGGCTTGGGAGTCGCTCGGTGGCGGGGACGAGGGCAATTTTCCCAGAACGCCGTCCCCCTTTTCCAAAAGGGCGTCCAGGGAGTCCTCGGCGCGACGCTTTCGGGTTTTCAGCAGGTCCAGGCAGTGGTTCCGGGCGATACGGTAGAGCCAGGTGGAGAACGCAGCGTCGGCGCGGAATTTCCTTAGACCCCGGAAGGCCTTCAGAAAAACATCCTGGGCGGCGTCCTGCGCCTCGGTCGAATCGCCCAGCATCGCGGAGCAGAGCGCGCGCACACACGCCTCGTTTCGGCGAACCAGGGGCTCGAAAGCGTCACGGTCGCCCGCCAGAACGCGGGGCGCCAGGTCATGGTCTTGCGGCGTGGTCTCGCTCATGGGTCACTCATTGGACGAGCGGGGATGGTGGGAAGTGTCGGATAAGAATCCGCCTCCGTCAAACGTCAAGCGTGGCGGGGCGAGGCCAAACCCTTGGAAAGTCCGCGACCCAGACGCAGAACGCGCTCCGGGGGAAGACGCAGGTCCCACACCAGGCGGCATTTTTCGAGGCACCGGAGAACGTAATAGGTGATGTCGATTTCCCACCAATAGAATCCTTGGTTGACCGAAGACGGATAAAAATGGTGATTGTTGTGCCATCCTTCGCCCAGGGTCAGGAGCGCCAACAACAGGCTGTTTTTGCTGTCGTCCCGAGTGGCGAACCGCCGCCGGCCCAACAAATGGCAGGCGGAATTGATGAAAAAAGTCGTGTGCCACAACAGCGTCGTGCTCACAAAAAAACCCCACAGGAGTCCCGGTCCTCCCCCGATCAAGAGACAGCCCACCGCCCAAAGGGCGGGCGGGACCAAAAAGTGCCGGTTGAGCCAGCGGAGCTCGGGAAAGCCGGCGAAATCGGGAATGACGCGCAGGTTGGTTTCATCGTGTTTTACGTCCAACACCCACCCCACGTGGGACCGCCAAAAGCCGTCCCGGCGGGGCGAGTGGAGGTCCCGCTCGCCGTCCGATTCCTGATGGTGCACCCGGTGATGCCCGGCCCACCAAAGGGGGCCCTTTTGGGCCGAGGAGCAGCCCATCCAAGCCAGGAGAAATTGCATCGCCCGGCCCGTTCGATAGGAGCGGTGGGCGAAATAGCGGTGATACCCGGCCGTGATTCCAAATTTGCGCGCCAGAAATGACACCGCCAGGAGAATCGCCGGCGTTCGGGTCAGCGGCACAAACAACGCGCCCAGGGCCGCCAGATGAACCCCGGCGAAGGCCGCCACGTTAAGCCGCCCGGGCCAAACGGCGGATCGATCGGAAATATTCTGCGACATCACCGCCCCCCGTCGCCGTGGCCACACGCCGCACCGCGATCTCTTGAAGCAAAGGCACAAATCATAGGGAATTCCCTCCTGGGGACACCACGTCAACACGCCGCCGTTAATAAAGCGAAGACCCGGCCGCTTGCGCGGTCGGGCCTTCGTCCACCAAATGGTGGAGGTGGGGGGAATTGAACCCCCGTCCGAGGATGCGTCAACCCGGTCACTACAGGCTTGTCCTGGAGTTGGTCTCGCCCCGGCGTTGTCTCCAGGCAGAACCACGCTGGGGCCAGTTCCGTTATTGTCTTGCCGCTTCCGACGAAACGCGCGGAAGACGGCCAGCCGGCTGACGACGTTCGTTCCCTCCAGCCGGCGTCAAGGGACGAACGTCACGGCGTGTTAGGCCGCGAGGGCGAACTCAGTGTTCGCTTGTGTGTTGGTGCCCGCTGTTTAACGAAGCACGGACGACTTCGGCCTGCGACCAGGGCCTTCAGCATCTCCGTCGAGCCCTTTTCACCCCCAACTGTCGCACCCGCGCAAAAAACGCGCGGGCGTGAACGCCGGCGCTACGGGGGAATTCTCACGCGCCGGTGCTCCACAAGGGGGGCTCCGCCCCCCGTTCATCGTCGGCTCATTCGGCGTCCATGGGACGCCTCCTTCGCCTGACCCCCCCCCGAAATGGTCATCATCCGCGTTCGGCTTCCGCGCTTCGCGCGACGCCTCACTGAACCCCTCCGAAGCGGAATAAAAATCTTTTGTTAAAAAATCAATTCGAGCTTTCGATGGTGTAGGTCAGGGCGTGCCGGACGCGGCGGCGATCTTCGCCCCGGTGGAAATTGAGCCCGGTCAGGTAGCTCCCGACGGTTTTCTCGCTGCGGGCGACGACGACCGGGATTCTTCTGAAATCGAAACGGCCGGCGATTTCAAAGTCGAGGAAGGCCTTTTCCCCCGTCTCCCAGGGCTCCAAAGTCTCGATGCAGAGGCCGCCGTAACTGATGTCCCGGATGATGACGCGGCCGATTTTTTCTCCGTCGGATTCCCGGTAGATGTCCCCGCCGACGAAAAAGCTGACGCGGTTGTGGGTGCGTTGATCGGATATCACGCGGAGTGTCTCCGTGCCCGAAAGAAACGTCTCAGAAGCCGGCGGGCCTCGCCGGCCAGCACGCCGCCGGTTACGACGGCGCGATGGTTCAACGCGGGATGCTGAAGGATGTCAAGAAGGGAACCGCCCGCCCCCGCCTGGGGGTCCGGCGCGCCGAAGACAACCTGCCGGACCCGGGCCGAAACGATGGCCCCCGCGCACATTGGGCAAGGTTCCTTTGTGACGTAAATCATTGTATCAGTTAGTCTTTCATATTTCAATCGCCTGGCGGCGGCCCGCAATGCCACTATTTCAGCGTGGGCGGTCGGGTCTTTTAATTCCCGAGTCCGATTGCGCCCCGAGGCAATGATTTTTCCGTCCTTGACGACCACGGCCCCCACCGGAACTTCCTCGGCCTTATAGGCCTTCCTCGCTTCGGTAAGGGCCAACCGCATGAACCGCACATCCAAGGTTTTCACAATTGTATTATTATACGCCATTCAACGACAAGCGTTAAAAAATCCAGGTGCAAAAATGAAATCCCTGATTCTTCGTTCTTTTTCCCTCCTCCTCCCCGCCTTGCTTTTCGCCGAGCCGGGCTCGCCTCCTCCCTTTGAGTGGCGGCGGGTGGAGAACACGGCCTTCGGCGTGGGGGAGCGGATCAACTATCAAATTCGATTCGGCGTCTTGGCGGGGGGCACCGCCTGGCAGGAGGTGGAAGGGCGGGAAGAGGAAGGGGGCCGTCCCGCCTTTCGGATTGTTTCAGAGGCCCGGACGAATAAGGTGTTCGACGTCGTTCATAAAGTGCGCGAAAAACACGAATCGTGGATGGACGCCCAGAGTTTATGCTCCCTCAAGTTCACTGAGACCGTCCGGGAAGGATCCTACCGAAAACAGTCGGAAACGGTACTCAACCCGCCGCAAGGCCGCCTAGTCCACACCTACAACACGACAAAACATCAGGGCACCGCGACGGCGAAAACCCCTTCTTATCTGCAAGATTCGGTGTCATTGGTTTATTTTTTGAGGACGCTCCCCCTGGTGGTAGGCGCGGCCTACGAGGTCCCCTTCCATTTGGGGGGAAAGGTCCACCCGGTAAAAGTTATCGTTAAAGCCATTGAAAAAATCCGCGTGCCGGCCGGGAGCTTTGATTGTTTTCATCTGATCCCCGTCTACCCGGAGGACTTGCCCCCGGTTTGGCATTTTGAGTTTTGGCTGACCACCGACGCGCGCCATGCGCCGGTCCTCGTTAAATCGAAGCTCGCCGTGGGCTCTTTTTCCGCGCGGCTCACGGAATACACACCGGGAAGGCGTTGAGCGACAAACCGTCCTTTCAAGCGAGGTCTTTAAGGCGTTGAACCAGGGGCGGGTGGGTGTAATGCAGCCGGACGTAGAAGGGGTGCGGGGTGAGGTTGACCAGGCTGTCGGCGGACAATTTCCGGAGGCCCGCCGCCAGAGCCGCGCTGGCGCCGAGGGCGTTCCGGGCGTAACGGTCCGCCTCGAGCTCGTTGCGGCGGGAGAAGGCCAACAGAGGCAGGCCGAGCAGAAACGAGGCCGGGGTGAAAAGGACCCCGAAGACCACCAACCCCGCGTGAACGCTCATCCGGCCGATCCCGAAGGCCTCAAAAAGCGCCGGCCATCGCAGGGCCAGCGACAGCAGGAAGAACATCCCCCCCGTTTGGGCCGCCCCCAGAAGAAACCCCTTCCAAACGTGTCCCAACCTGTGGTGGCCGATCTCGTGGGCCAGAACGGCCACCAGTTCCGGCACGGTGTGTTTCTCGATCAGCGTGTCGAAGAGGGCGATGCGCTTGTTCCGGCCGAACCCCGTAAAAAAGGCGTTGCCCTTGGCCGACCGCTTGGAGCCGTCCATGACGAAAACGTTCGTCAGGGGGTACTTCAGTTTTCCAGCCAGGTCGAAAATGGCCCGGCGCAGCTCCCCCTCGGGAAGCGGCGTGAATTTGTTGTAGAGCGGCAGGATCCACGTCGGCGCGACGAATTGCAGGGCCAGCGAAAACGTCGTGACGGCCGCCCACCCCCAGAGCCAGGCGTGGGCCCCGAGCCGGGCGAACAGCCAGAGGACCAGCGCCAGGGTCGGGCCGCCAAGGGCGATGCCCAGGGCGTATGTCTTCAGCCGGTCCAGAACGAAGGTTTTCACCGTTGTCCGGTTGAACCCATAACGGGCTTCGATGACGAAAGTCCCGTAGAGACCGAAGGGAAGGAACAGGGCGTCCTTGCCAAAAGACAACATCCCGATGTAGAGCAGGCCCCGGAACATTTCCGAAGTGGTCCGCCCCGTCGTCCACCCATCCAGGGCGCCAAACCCGCCGAAAAACCAAAACCCGATCAACACCGCGAGCCCGGCCGCAGCGTTCGCATAGCCGAACCGTGTTTTCTCCCGGGTGTACCGCTGCGAGCGCGCGTATTTGTCCCCGTCGTAAACGTCTCCATAACCCGGGGGCGGCGCCGGGGCCAAGGAACGGAGGTTCAACGCGTCCCCCGCCCACTTGACGGCCTGCGTCAGCAAAATTCCCACGGCCACGGCCCAGGACAAACCCGTCATTTCGATCATGTTCCCTCTCCCAACTCCCGAAGGGCTTCCTTGAGGTCTTGATCGTGACGGTGGCTCTGGAGCCGGGCCAGCAGGCTGTAGGCGCAGGGCACCACGAAAAGCGTGAGCACAGTGGAAACCAGCATCCTGCCGATGACCACCACCGCCATGGGGCGTATGGTCTCGCCCCCGGCGCCCAAGGACAACGCCGCCGGCACGGCGCCGGCGATGGTGGACACGGAGGTCATGAGGATGGGCCGCAGGCGCACGGGGCAGACCTCCATCAGGGCCTCCCGGACCCCCAAACCTCTCTTACGGTTTTCGTTGGCGAAATCCACCAGAAGGATGGAGTTCTTCTTGACCAGGCCCATAAGGAGCAGGAGGCCGATCATGCTGTAGATGTTCAGGGTGATGCCCGTGAGCTTCAAGGACAGGAAGGCGCCCGTAACGCTGAAAGGAAGCGCCGGGAGCACCGTGAAGGGGTGGATGAAACCGCCAAACTGGGCACCCAGCACCATGTAGGCCACGAAGAGACCGAGCACCAGGGCGAAACCCAGACTCGCGAAGGACTCCTGAAAGGTCTTGGCGCTTCCGGAGTAAACCATGCGGTAGCCCTCGGGCAGGATCTCGCGGCCGATCTCCCGGGCCTTGGCCAGGGCCTCGCCCTGGGATTTTCCCGGGGCGACGTTGGCGAAAAGGCCCACCGCCCGCTCGCGGTTTTTGCGGTTAATGGTCAAGAGGGCGGACTTCTCCTTTGCGGGGGAGGGACAGAGGAAACAACCGACGATCGATCGGAGGGCTCCGCCTTGCTCGGGGACGGGCGGGCCCGGGCGTCAATTAAAGGGAGAGGTTTTCGTCGGTGTGGGGGAGGAAAGATCGGAAGCGGCACTTTCCCAAAGCCACTGCCCATCCTCTTCCTCAAGCACCACGCGCTGAATCAAAGCGCCGCGGGAATCGTATTTCTTGAAGACATCCGCCGCAATTTCCTTAATGGCCGTCTCCAGGACGCTGTTCACGGGCGTCTCCGGGGAGGTTTCCCCGCTGCGCGCGAGGACCAGAAAGAGGGTGCCGCCGCTTGCGCGGCCCCGCAGGGAGTGGATTTGCAACAAGGCGCTGACGAGGGGGTTCCCGGTCAGTCGCCGCTGGAGGCGCGAGGACAACAGCCGCGCCATATATTCCGAAAGCGTCACGTCGCGCATCGGCTCCGGGGCCTCGGAGGTCACCGCGTCGGATTCCAAGACGAGGCGGTCCTCGAAATCCGAACGGGAATAGCGCATGTAGATCAGGCCTCGGATATCGGGAATGTAACGGAGGAGCCTGATCGACGCTTTCAGGCGAGGGTCCTTGGCTTGGACCACGAGGAAATCCACCTTCGCGTCTGTGGAGAGGGACGCCCGGGTCCCCGACAGCATGACCCCCTCGAAAGTCTCCAGGGTCTCGCGCCGAAAATCCAAGTCGTCCGTGACGAGTCCTTCCAGATCAAAAGCGATGTAGAGGGTTTTGCCGACCAAGTGGGCTGCGACGTCGATCTTATGCTCTTTCAGGCAAAGATCGCGGACGGCCTCCGGCAGGCGGGCGGCGGGAAACGTCGGGCGGCCGCAGGCCGCCAGAGCGCTAAGCGCCAGGAGAAGAAGGCGGAGAGGCTTCGGGAGTGACGGTCTGAATGGCCACCTGGTCCCGAGCCTTTCCGTATTCCGCGAAGATCGCATGGATGTCGTCGTATTCGAGTTCGTTACGGCTGATGAGTTCCCGGGCGAACCGGTCCACCAGGGTCCACTCCCGCCGCAGAAATTCTTCGACCTCTTTGGCGCACTGGTTGAGGATCTGATACGTCTCCTGGTTCAATTTCATTTTGATGTCGTCCGACAATTGATGTTCGGGGATGACGCCGTAATCGCCGAGATAGCCGTTGGACCCCATGCCGAGGCGCCAGACCATCGCATGGGCCTTGCCCATGGCGTTGGCGAAATCCGCCGCCACACCGTTGGAGGTGACCCCGTACTTAATCTTTTCCCCCAGGAACCCGCCGAGGGAAACCTTGATGTCGGCCAGGATCTGGTTTCGGTTGGAGGAATGTAGCTCTTCCCGGGGCGTGTGGTAAACGACGCCCAGGGCGCCGCCCCGGTGGATGATGGAGGCCTTGAAGACGTCGTCGGTCGGGTGGAGGTTGTAAAGCACGAGCAAATGCCCGGCCTCGTGGTAGGCCGTGGACTCTTTTTCCTGGTCGGTCATGGAAAGCGGGTGAGCGATGCCCAAATCGATCCGTTCGATGGCTTCCGAAATGTCCTTGTAGGTCACCGAATTCCGCTTGCTGCGCGTGGCGATGAGCGCGGATTCCTTGCAGAGGTTCATGATGTCCGCGGGCGATTTGTGGACGCAGCGGCGGGCCAGTCGGCCGATATCGATGGCCGGGTCGCAGACGACTTTCTTCAGGTAGTAGCGAAACAACTCCGTCCGCTCTTGCAGGTTCGGGAGGTCGATGTAAATTTTCCGGTCGAACCGGCCCGGGCGCAGGAGCGCCTTGTCGAGGATGCCCTCGGCGGCGTTGGTGGCCCCGATGATGATGACGTTCTCCTGCTTCTCCCCCAACCCGTCCATTTCCACCAGCAATTGGTTCTGCGTGCTGTTGGTCTCTTCGCCGCCGCCGAAGGAGTTGAAATGGCGGCCCCGCCCGATGACGTCCAACTCGTCAATGAAGATGATGCAGGCTCCGTGGGCGTAGGCCAATTGCCGGGCCTTCTTGAAGAGCTTGCGCACGCGGCTGGCCCCCACGCCGACGAACACCTCCACGAACTCCGAGCCCGAGATGGACAAAAAGGGGATTCCGGCCTCCGTGGCGATCGCCTTGGCCAGGAGGGTCTTCCCCGTGCCCGGGGGACCCACCATGAGCAGGCCCTTGATGATAGAACCGCCGATCGCCTTGACGCGCGCCCGGTCCGTCAAGAGATGAACGACCTCGATGGCCTCTTTCTTCGCGTTCTCCAGGCCGATGACGTCCTTGAACGTCACCTTCACGTCGGTCAGGTTGATCCGCATCTTGCTGTTCATCTTGCCGAACCCGCCCTGGAGGACGTGAGTGTAGAGGTAAACGAAAACGAGGGCGTTCAGGACGGCCATGAGCAGATTGAGGGGCAGGGTGGCGAGCGTCAGCGTCCGGTAAAAGGATTCCAGGGCGAACAAACCCCAAACGGAGAGGATCAACAAAAGGAAGAGGGAAAACACAATGGTGACGTTCACCCAGTTGTTCATCCAGAAAATTTTGAGCCGTCGGAAAAGAGACATGGATTTAGTCTTTAGACACCCGATTCGCCCACAAGTTCCTTGACGCGCGTCGCCATGTCCTCCAAATTGAAGGGCTTGGGGATGTACACGTCGGCGCCCACGCTCATGCCGCGCCGAACGTTTTCCTGGTCGGCCAGGGATGTCAACAAAATGACTTTGGGCAGCGGGATGTCGTGGCGCTCCGTCGTGATCGTGTTCACCAGTTTGAATCCGTTCATCTTCGGCATCATCACGTCCGCGATCAGGAGGTCCGGTTTGATCTGCGCCGCCATGTTCAGCGCTTCCTGCCCGTCCCGGGCCAGGGACACTTCGTAGCCGAGCCCGCTTAAGAACACGGACAACAGGCCCAAAATGTTCGGATCGTCTTCGGCAATCAGGATTTTGGCGGGCATAGTCTCCTCAAGCGACATGTTGTGGCGCGTCGGAAAATCATCGGTGAAAACGGGCGACCGTTCAATTATAGTCCCCCTTGGCTCCCGCCGCAAGGTTTTTCGTCGGGCCTGCCAGACCGAAAGGGGCTTGCGAACCCTTCCCGTCCGATCTACCCTATGTTCCATGGCCGCGCCAAGCCCTGAAGAACGCATTTTGGTGGTGGACGATGAGCCCCATCTGTTGGACGTCCTGGTCGACCTCCTGACCGACGACGGGTACACCGTGGACGGCGTGGCCAGCGGCTCGGCGGCCATTCAGGCGGCGCGGAAATGGGTGTACCACGCCGCGCTCCTGGACTACAGCCTGGGGGACATGACGGGCTTGACCCTGTCCATGGAGTTGCGGCGCCTTCAGGCCGACGCTAAATTTCTATTAATGACCGCCCACGCCTCCTTGGACATGGCGGTCAAGGCCATCCAAGCCGACATCTACGATTACCTGATCAAACCCCTGGACACGGGCCACTTGAAACGGTCCCTGGCGAACGCTCTCGCCGCCACCCGCCTTTCCCTCGATAACAAACGGCTCGTCCAGCACCTGACCCAGGCCAATGAGCAGTTGGAACGGGCCAGCGAGCTGAAAACCAAGTTCCTGTCCATCGTCACCCACGATTTGCGGACCCCGCTGACCTCCATCCGCGGCTACGCCCAGTTGTTGCAATTCCAACGCGGGCTTTCTCCGGAACACGCCACCCAGTTCCTGTCCACCATCATCAACGAATCCGATCACATGGGATCCCTCGTTTCGGACCTCATGGACGTGGTCAGCATTGAGGCGGGAAAACTGCGGGTGGAAATGGAAGACGCCGCCTTCGGGGATGTCCTGGGGCCGGTGATCGCCCGGATGAAACCGCTGGCGCACCAGAAGAAAATACGCCTGGAAACCAACGCGGTCCCCGGGGGCCCGCCGACCTTGAACCTCGACCACCGGCGGATCGACCAAGTGCTGACCAACCTGGTCGGCAACGCTTTCAAACACACCCCACCAGAGGGACGCGTGACCGTGGCGGTGAAACGGGAAGGCGAATTTCTTCGGGTGGAGGTTTCGGACACGGGGGAGGGCATCCCTTCGGAGTCCTTGACCCGCATTTTCGACCAGTTTTTTCAGGTGGAGGCGCACGCCTCCAAAAAGGAAGGGCTGGGGCTGGGGCTTACCATCGCCCGGGAAATCATCCATGCCCACGGGGGTGAAATCGGCGCCGAATCGGAGGGCCCGGGCCGGGGCGCCAAGTTTTGGTTCACGCTCCCCCTTTCCCCCCCGCCGCCCGCTTAAAAAGAAGGCCCGAGGGTGAAATAAAGGGTCCATTCCCGGGCGTCGGTGCGTCTGGCGATTTGGACGTCCAGCCAGAGCGGGAAGGTTTGAAAAACGAAGGCCGGGAAACCGAACCCGCCGCCGACGGAATTCCGCGCGTCGGACCACCGCGTGTCCCTCAAGTCCTTGGCGTTCCGCCAATCCAACCCCAGGTCCGAAAAGAGCGTTCCGTAAAGCCCCTTGAAAGACATCCCGGCGAGCGCCGGAAGGTTGGCCCGCCGCCAATACACCAGCGGGGTCCGCCATTCGACGTTGAGAAGGGCGTAGCGGGACGCCCGGTTTTCATCCCCCCGCCGGGAATACCCCCGCAAACGGTCGGCCCCGCCCAGGCGAAGCCGCTCCGGGGATTCCCCCACGCTCACCCCCGTGCGCGTCCGGAAGGCCAGGGCGCTCTCGCCGCCTACGGGGACAAATAGCTGGTGGTCTATATCGTGCGTCCGGTACCGGCGGTCGCCCCCGAGAACCCCGGGCGTCCACCGGGTGGACAGGCGGAGCCGGGAGCCGGAGGTCACGCCCAGGTAGCGGCCCTCGGAGGTGTCCCGGACCAGCGCGACGGAAAATGTGTTTTCCCTTTCCTCTGAATTCCGGGAGGGGGCGTCCTGGAAGGTGAGGCCCCGGCGCAGGAACGAGGCCTCGCCCTCCAACCGATGAAACCGGTCCAGGGGGTAACGCGCGCCGCCGACCCGGAGGTCTTCCCGCTCCCGCTGGGTGCGCCGGACGTCGCTGTAGAAACTTTGGCCGGCGGCGGACACGAAAAGATCAGGGCGGAAGCGTCGGTAACCGTATTCGGCCTGGTAATCCAGAAGGCGGTCGCCGCTGGCGTATTGAAAAGTTGTCCGCAGGTCGTGGTTCCCGAGCATTTCCGAGGCCTGCCACAGCGCCGCGGCGAAAAGGCCGCCGTCCGACGAATAATAGAGCACGGGAAAGAAAAGGTCCGTGGACGCCCGCATTCGGTAGGGACGCGGAACCGGCGGGATCTTCGCGACGGCTTCCCCCACCGGGGAGTCCCCGACCGCGGCGGGCCCCGTTGAAGCCAGGACCGGGAGTCCCGAAGTCCAGAGGTCGGGGCGGGCCCGGTAAAGGCCCATGGATGTCCCCCGGTAACTGACGAAAACTGAGGCCTTTCCGTCCCGGGAAAAGGCCGGTGAAAAATTGCCGCCGATCGCGCGGGTCAGGCGAACGACGGCCCCCGAAAGGGGGTCCCACCGGTAAAGATCGCGGACCGCCGCCGTCCCCTCTCCCACGAAAAAGACGGATCGCCCGTCCGGCCCGTAAACGGGCTCCGTCTCCCGGCCGGGGAGGGAGGTGCGCGCCAACCTTTCCCCGGTCGCTAGGTCCAGCGCGACCAATTCCCGTTCCGGCGGCGCGTCGCCCCGGGCCGGCGCCTCCCAGGAGAACACCAGCGTTTTCCCGTCCGGCGCATAGGCGGGGTGATCGGCGTCGGTCGTCCCGTCGGTGATCCTTTTGATCACCCGGCCTCCCGGAGAAATTTCGAAAAGTTTCCGCGTCCCCCCTTCCCTCCCCGACACGGCGATCCGCGCCCCGTCGGGATGGAACGCCGGGGAGCGCACCTCCGCCAGCGGGGTCCTCACCCGGCGCAGGCGCCGGCGCCGCACGTCGTAAAGGAAAAGATAATCCCGCTGGTTTTTCTCCCCGATGAAGGCCAGCCGGCGGCCGTCCGGGGAAAAAGCGAGGGACCGATTCGCCCCTTCCAGGGTGTCCAATCGGGACCGGTCCCCGCCCGCGACCGCGCGCTCCTCGCCGGTGGACAAGTTCCGCAACACCACCGTCCGGGGCCCGTCCCGGTCCGTCACGTAGGCCAAGAACCGGCCGTCCGGGGAGAGCGCGGGGCTGGTGTGGAAAGCCGGCAGGGAATCCGGCAGCGTGATCCGTTCCCCGTAGGCCTCCGGTTCCTCCAGGTCCTCGGATTGGGCCGCGTAAACATCGGCGAGGTGTTCCCGGAACCGGGCGTCGAAACTCCGGAAGTCCTGGCCCGTTAAGTCCAGGAGGATTGAGTTCTGGTCGAACCGGTCGCGCATCATTTTGAGGAACTCGCCCGGGGCCGCGCGCCCGTATTCCTCGGCCAGGAACCGGACCGCGGCGCCGCCCTGCTTGTAGGCGAGGGTGATTTGATGGGGTTTTAAGTGGTTGAAGCCGTGCAGCTCTGTCAACGGATACAGCAGTCCCCGGGTGGCCGCGTCCCGGAGGACCATGTCCTCCTCCGCGCGATCCACGTCCCCGCTCTCGTGTTCAGACAGGCCTTCCATGAACCACAGGGGGTAGAACGGCGATTTGAGAAGGCGCGCGGACTTCCAGAAGCCCCCGTACAGGGCCTCGAATTCGACGACGTGGGTGAATTCGTGGGGCAGAACGTGACGGAGCCAGGCGTCGGTCCCGTCGTGGGTAATCAGCAGACGGTTTTTGAAGGCCTCCGTCACGCCCCCCGTGCCTTCCCCGGCGTCGGCCACGTTGGATTGCTCGAACCGGTTGTGGGTGGGATAGAGGAAAACCGGGGTGCGGCCGGGAACCGGGACGCCGAGATCGGCCGTGACGCGGGCGTAGGCCTCTTCGAGGATTTCGGCCACGCGGGGAAGGACCGATTCCCCCTCGGGCGTCACATGGATGTCGAAATGAGGCGTGGCGGCGACGCGCCAGAGGAAAGGGTCCGCGCGGACTTTGTTTTGGGCGGCGGACGCCGGGGCCGCGAAGGGGACGAGAAACGCCGCCGCCAAGAACCGGGCGGCGGTCCGGCCGCCGGGCAACGTCACCCGGGGAGGCGGGTCTTCAGCCGTCGAAGACGCCCCCGGGCCTCCCGGTTCTTCGGGTCGAATTGAAGAACCCGTTGCCACCGTTCGGCCGCCGCGTCCGGCTCCCCGTTGTCCTCAAAAGCGGCGGCCATGGCGGCGGCCAGCTCGGGGCTGTCCCCGCCGGCGACCAACTCCGCCTGGTAGTGGTCGAGGGCCCGGCGCGGGTCCTCGAGACCGCGGTAAATGTCGCCCAGCAATTTACGCCCCCCCGTGGGGAGGGCGCGGCCGCCTTCGGTGAAGGGCTTCAACGCCTCCAGGGCCTCCGTCCAGTTTTTCCGGTCCCGGAGGACGAAGGCCAGGTTGAAAGACACCAGGGTGTCCCCGGGTTTTTTCGCCAAAACCCGGCGGTAGGCCTCGGCGCTTTTGTCCAATTCCTCTAACCGGTAATACAGGTTCCCCAGGCGAAGCCGCGTTTCGAGGTCGTCGGGATGCCGCCGGAGGAATTTCTCATATTCGGGCGCCGCGAATTCCGGAACCCCCTTGGCTTCATACAGCGCGCCCGCGTAATAGAAAATGCGATCGTCCAGGGCGCCGAGGTCTCGGGCCTTTTCCAGGTTCTTCAGGGCCTCCTCATAGCGATCGGGCCCGCGTTCAAACCCCGCCACGACGAGTTGGAGCAAAGCGTCGATGTCGTCGGGACGCTTGTCCAGGGCCGCCCGCGCCGCGGATTCCACCGTTTCCAGCGCGGCCGCGGATCTAAATTCGGACGGTTGGCGGGGAAAGGGAACGGGCGGGGGCGACCGGTAGGCCAGGAACATCCAGGCCCAGGCGCCGACGCCGGCCGCCAGGAGAATGGGAATCAGGGGGTCAAAGGAGAGCGGGGACCGGGGAGGCGCGGCGGGGGGGATGTGCCGCAGGAGAGCGGGCAAATTAAAGGGTTGAAGAGGAGGGCGTTTCGCCGCCGGTGGGTTCCCCGGGAGAGGCGTCGGTTTCGTCCCATTCCGTGACGTCCCCCAGGGTAACGCCTTCGGCGGCGTTCCGGTAGCGCTTCATGAGCTGGCGTTCTTCCTTCTTGTCGTGCTTGCGGATGGAGAGATCGATCCGGCGGGATTTGTTGAGGCCCTTGATCACCTGCGCGGCGACGGTCTGGCCGACCGTCAAGACCTCGGAGGGATGGGACAGCCGGTTTTCCGAAGGGATCTCGCTGAGGGGCACGAACCCTTCGATGTCTGGCGCCAGTTGAACGAAGGCGCCTTGATCAGTCAGACGGACGACCGACCCTTCCACCGTCGCGCCGGGCTCAAATTTAAGATAGGGGTCGGGGGCGAGTTGCTTCAACCCCAGGGCCATTTTCTCGGTGGTGGGATTGACATCGACCACGACGGCTTCCACCTCCTGGCCCACGGTCAAGACATCCTTGGGATGGGCCACGGTCCGGGTCCACGACAGGTCTTGAACCCGGAGGAGCCCTTCGATGCCGCTCGGGAGCCGGACGAAGGCCCCCACGGGGAGCATGTGGGTCACCACCCCTTTGACCCGCGATCCCGTCGGATGCTGACGGGCGGCTTCCACCCAGGGATTCTCCCCCGCGCGCTTCAAGCTCAACGCCATCTTCTCCTGCTCTTTGTTGACGGAAAGGACGGAGACGAAAACCTCCTGGCCCGATTTCAGCAGTTCCCTGGGCTTGACCCCCCGCTCTTTCCAGGAAAATTCCGACTGATGGACCAGGCCTTCCACGCCCGGCTCCAACTCCACGAAGGCGCCGAAGTCCGTCAGGCTCGTGACCTTGCCCTTTTGAATGGATCCCACGGGATAGCGGGCGGGGGCCGAATCCCAGGGTTTGAGCATCAATTGCTTCCGGCCCAGGCCGATTTTGCCGGAAGCGGCGTCAAATTTTAACACCTTGACGTCGATGACGTCCCCCACCTTCAAAACGTCCGTGAGTTTGCCCACCCACCCCCAGGACACGTCGGTGATGCGGAGCAACCCTTCGATGCCGCCGATGTCCACGAAGGCGCCGAAGGCGGTGAGGCTCGTCACGGCGCCTTTAAAAACCTTGCCCGCCTCGATGGTCTTGACGGTCTCCTCGCGCTTGCGGGCGGCCTCGCGTTCCAGAAGCCGCCGGCGGGAAACCACGACGTTCCCCTTGGCGGTGTCCATTTCAAGGACGAGCACCGGGAATTTTTGCCCGACCCAGGGGGCCAAATCTTTCACGGGCCGCCGGTCGACCTGGGACGCTGGCAGAAAGGCCTCCATGCCCACATCCACGATCAGCCCGCCTTTGACCACCCGAGTGACGGTGGCCTCCAAGGGCGTGCTGGCGTCGCGCGCCTGGACGACGTGGGTCCAATGGGACCGTTCCCGGGCCTCTTTGAAGGACACCAGGGGATGGCCTTCCGGCCCCCCCATCCTCTTAATGAGGGCCGGGAAGGAGTCACCGACCGCCGGCGGTTTCGGCTGGCCGCGGAATTCCGCGAGGGCGATCAGCCCTTCCACTTTCAAGCCGACGTCCACCAGCACCGCTGTGGGGGTGACCTCAACCACGGTGGCCGTGACCAGAGACCCGGGCCGGCTTTGGGCCTCGGATTCAGCAAGCAACTGCTCCATGCTCATGTCAGCGTCGTGTTTCACGGGGGCTTCGCTCGTCACAGAGCTCTCCTTGGGAAGCCGGTCGGGGAAGCCCGATTCGGCATCAAATTTTCCGTTAATGGTTTAGAATAACACAATCACCCAGGGGTGTAAAGCGTCCCCTTGAAAAAACAGAAAATTAACGTTATAGTCGGAATATGGGACTCTCCGCCTCCCCCGCCACGCCCCTCAAGAACAGGCGAAGGATCACGATCCTCAAGGAATCCTTTCAGACCCGCTACGTCATTATGACGGCGGGGTTCGTCGCCATTTTCACCCTTCTCATCTTCATGGATTATTTTTTCTTCGTCCGCAGCGTGGTTGCGGACAATCCGACGCGGTCGGACCTGATCGCCATCCTGGACAAGCAGGGATATGTATTTGCTTTCCGATTTGTGCTGTACCTCTTTTGCGTCGGAACGTTTCTCTACGTCATCCTGCACCGCTTGGCGGGGCCGGTGATCCAGATCCAACGGACGGTCCAAGCCCTGACGGCCGGGGACCTGTCCTGCCGGGTCCAGCTCCGACGAAAAGACGAATTGCGGGACCTGGAAAGCGATGTCAACGCCCTGGCGACTTCTCTTCAAAATTCCCTCGAAGCGGATCGCAAAACTGTTTCCAGGCTTACCGAATCCGTACAACATCTAAAATCCTTGCCGGGGCTCTCCCCCGGCGCACAGAAACATCTCGAAACCCTGCGCGACGGTCTGGACCAGCTTCTTAGACATTCCCGGGTTTAGTCTCCGCGCGTCTTCCCAGGCGTTGACCGGTCCCGGCTTCTCCGTTTGACCTCTTCCGCCCTTCCCCTCCCTGCGGCCTTCCAACCCTGGTTGGCTTCCCGCTTCCTTTCCCATCTGGCCCGGAAATTAGCCGCCGTGGCGGTGTCCTGGAACATTTACCAGAAAACGGGAGACCCCTTGGCCCTGGGCCTCATCGGCCTGGCCGAGGCGGTGCCCTTCACCCTGGTCTCCCTGCCGGCCGGACATTGGGTGGACCGGCACGCCAAGAAACCCTTCATGGTCGGCGCTCAGGGCGCCCAAGCCCTTTACGCGGGGGCCTTGTTCCTCCTGACGTTCTTTCCCGGCGCGCCGTTGCCGTTTTTCTACGGGCTGATCGCACTGGCGGGCTTCGGGATCGGCGTCGAAAGCGTGGCCGCCAGCGCCTACGCCCAAATTCTGGTCCCCACGGCGTCCTTCCCGCGGGCGGCCGCCTGGAACCTCATCGGGTTCACCGCCGCGACTCTCCTTGGCCCCCTGCTCGCCGGCGGAATGCTGGCGCGGCTTTCCGCTCGAACGGTTTACGGCGCCTCGTTCGCGTTTTTCCTCCTCGCCATGACCCTGGCCGCGCGGCTGAAACCCCTTCCTCCGTCCCAGCCGGCCGACGCGGAATCCGCCTGGGTGCGGGTGAAGGAGGGCCTCCGCTTCATCCGCTCCGAACCGCTCCTCCTGGCCTGCATGTCCCTGGACATGGTGGCCGTCTTGTTCGGGGACTGCGTGGCCCTGTTCCCCATCTTCGCCGACCTGCACCGGGCCGGGCCCCTGGGGTTTGGAATCCTGCGCGCCAGTCCGGCGCTGGGCGCCGCGATCCTCTCGGGAATTCAAGCGGCGCGGCCCTTCGTCATTCCGAGTTGGGGGAACCTCAAGCGGGTGGTGGTGGGGTTCGGACTCACGATGATCGGTTTCGCGCTCTCGGGGACTATGGCCGCGGCCGTCTCGTTCCTGGTCCTGGGAGGAGCCTTGGACGGCGTCAGCGTCATCATCCGGCAAAGTCTTTACCAGGCACGGACGCCGGACGCCCTCCGGGGCCGGGTGACGTCGGTGAGCGGGATTTTCATCAGCACGTCGAATGAAATCGGCGCCTTTGAGTCGGGGCTGGCCGCGCGGCTGATGGGTCCGGTCCCTTCCGTTATCTTCGGGGGAGCGGTGACGTTGTTGAGCGTGGGGGTTTTTGGGTGGATGTTTCGAAGAAGGTTGAAGGAGGAGAAAGAAAGCTAGCTTTTTCCCCGTTCCCGGCATGATCCCGTCCGACCAACCGGGACAGGCTAGTGTTGCGACCGGATAAATACGAACATTATGGCCGGGCGATTTTGTGGGGCGACAAGGAGCGACGAGGGGTCGCGCCTGCCGGTGGCAGGCGTTTGCGACGGGCCGAATAGGCCCCGGCCCCGAAGGGGATACCGGGAGTATGTGACCGAGGAGCGACGCAGATCGCCTCGCAAAAGCGCCCGGCCATAATGTGCGTATTTATCCGGTCGCAAGACTAGCGGCAAGGTCTGCACAGGGAAGGATTCGAACCTTCGAAGGGCGTAGCCCGCCAGATTTACAGTCTGGTGCATTTGACCGCTCTGCCACCTGTGCGTAGATTTATTTTTAGCGTCGAATTGCTATAAGACCTTTTCGGCCTTACCCCCCCATATTCACACTATATTCACACTCCGGGGGGATTCTTGGCGAAATCAGCATTTCCACCGCCACCCGTTTATGGTTCGGTGAAAGGTGCGTGTTCCGCTCCGACATCCGCGTGGAACTGTGCCCTAAAAGCTCTGAAATGGTCTTTATGTCCACGCCCTTCATGGCCAGTTCGGAAGCCAACGTATGACGCAAGTCATGGAATCGGAAGTTTGTCAACCCGAGCCTGTTAACGAGGCGGTCAAAGGAACTGCGGACAGCACCATGCCAGTGGAGCATGTTACCACTTTCATCCGTGAATGCATATTCCCCCCTCTTGGCTCGTTTTTAGATTCAGTCCCTCCTCGCCCCGGAGAAACGTTCGGAAGAAGTAGAGCCCCGTCTCATCCCCCAATACCGACGGAATTTCATCGAATTCGGTCTGATTTCACGCGGCAAAAACCGTTAAATCTCAGTTTCAACTCCTTAAGGCAATCTTAATGCCGGTCATGTATACTTACAGCGTCGTGTTTACTTCGTATTTTGCGAGGGTTGGTTGATGCGAAAGCATGCTGCGTCGTCCCATAACGCCCAGGAGAGCAAAAGGCGCCTCACCGCCTTTTTGCTTT
>Ga0247727_10003033_pt1 | contig 37681 bp, 37 predicted proteins | sample WisWelCaveWW1625_FD_202498 | JGI IMG/M metagenome (GOLD analysis project Ga0247727, IMG submission 202498) | Biofilm microbial communities from Wishing Well Cave, Virginia, United States - WW16-25 | ecosystem: Environmental > Aquatic > Deep subsurface > Groundwater > Cave microbial mat | place...
TTCTTTGCGCAGTGCTATTCGTTCGTTTCACGAGTTTACCTGCCGGGGGCGAAAAATTTTTGTCTGCGGGGATATGCTGGAATTAGGCCAGTCTTCCGCGGATTTGCATGGTCAGATGGGACGGCTGATGGCCAGCTCGGATATAGATATTCTTCTTACAGTTGGATGGTATTCTCAGCTGACGGCGCGCGCCGCCCAAAGGAACAAGAGGCTTAAAGTTCATCATTGTACGTCTCTTTCGGGAGTACAAAACAGGTTGTCAAAATATCTTCAGCCCGAGGATACCATTTTCATCAAAGGGTCCCGAGGAATACATTTAGAAAAAATCGTTGAATTCATTAAAAGAAAGGCGAGGGTCTAATGCTTTATTATCTATCGGAATTCAAGGAATTATTTTTCGGATTAAATATTTTTCGTTACATAACTTTTCGAGCGGGCATGGCGGCATTAACGACGTTCGTGTTATGTCTCATTTTAGGACCATTGTTTATAAAGAAAATTAAATCTTGGCGAATTGGCGAGAAAGCGCAACGGGATGATTGTCCACAGCTCAATCCTTTGCACAGTTCCAAAGACGGAACTCCGACGATGGGTGGTATTTTTATCGTGGGGAGTATTTTAATATCTTCTTTATTGTGGGCGGATCTGACAAATTCTTATGTTTTGCTGACTCTGTTGTCCTTAGTTTGGTTGGCGGTATTAGGCGGGGTAGATGATTACATTAAGCTGACACAAAAAGGTAAGCATCGCGGCCTGCGCGCCCGGCTCAAATTGAGATGGCAGCTTATTCTTGGTCTGATCATTGGAGTTTATTTGCATTCCAGTCCGAACATTCACATGACTTTAGATATTCCTTTTTTGAGAAAAGCGCTTTTGGATATTGGGGTATTTTATATTCCCTTCGCGATTCTGGTGATTGTGGGAACTTCCAATGCCGTGAATTTGACCGACGGGTTAGATGGGCTGGCGATTGGCTGTGTGATGATGGTGGCTCTCGGTTTGGGGATTTTAAGTTATGTCAGCGGACATGTAAGATTCAGTGAGTATCTTTTTATTCCCTATATTCCCGGCTCCGGTGAATTGACCGTCATTTGCGCGGCGATACTTGGAGCGAGCCTGGGATTTTTATGGTTTAATTGTTATCCGGCGACAGTTTTTATGGGGGATGTCGGTTCTTTAGCGTTAGGTGGCAGTCTGGGGGCGATCGCGGTTTTTATTAAGAAAGAATTGCTATTGGTGATCTTGGGAGGAGTCTTTGTCGCGGAGGCTATGTCCGTTATTTTGCAAGTCTTGTCCTTTAAACTGACTGGCAAGAGAATATTTAAGATATCTCCATTGCATCATCACTTTCAATTGTCCGGCTGGAATGAATCGAAAGTGATTATCCGTTTCTGGATCATTGCCATTATTTGCGCGCTTTTGACACTCACCACGATTAAAATACGGTAAGCATGGATTTAAAAAATAAAAAGGTAACAATTCTTGGGCTCGCTCGCAGTGGTTTTTCTCTTTCTCGAATGATTTCCCGGCTGGGAGGACAGGTTAAAATATCAGAGAAGGCGGTTTTTGATCCACTGAGACATTCTTTTCAGGATCAAAATTTAAAAAATCAAATTAAAGCAGAGTTTGGCGGTCACACCCAGGGTTTTATTGAGGATAGTGATTTTTTAGTTGTGAGTCCCGGCGTGCCGCGCAATGCCGAACCTATTTTTTGGGCCAAGGCCAAAGGGATTCCCGTGATGGGCGAGATTGAGATCGCCTGGCGGTTTTGTCCCTGCCCGGTCATTGCGGTCACTGGGAGTAACGGGAAAACGACGGTCGTGACCTTGATTAAAAAGATATTTGAGCAGGCTCAACGTAAAATTTGTGCGTGTGGAAATATCGGCCTGCCGTTTTCGGATTATGTTTTGGATTTAAACAAACAGGACACGGTGGTCTTGGAGGTCAGTTCTTTTCAATTGGAATCTATTGCGCAGTTTAGACCACATGTCGCGGTTTTACTTAATTTCAGCCAAAATCATCTTGACCGCCATGCCGATTTAGAAGAATATTTTAACGCGAAGAAGAGGATCTTTAAGAATCAAACTAGAGACGATTTCGCCGTGTTGAATTACCAGTATCCGCGACTTCGTGAACTTGCTGGAACACTTAAAGCGCAGGTGTGTTTTTTTAATACACCTCCATCAGCGGCCGATAAATCTTTTCATAACCCGAATTATCTGGCGGCGATTGAGGTTGCCCGGGTGATGGACATTGATTTTGAAGTTTGCCAGAAAGTCTTTGAATCCTTTCGCGGAGTCGAGCATCGGTTAGAATGGGTGCGACAGCTCAATGGTGTTGATTATATTAATGATTCTAAATCGACGACAGCAGAGGCCGGCCGCTGGGCTTTGGAGAGCGCCAGCAAATCCATCGTCATGATCTGCGGAGGCCGGGATAAAAATATTGACTTTACGATTCTGCGGGATTTAGTCAGCCAAAAAGTTAAGAAGATGGTGGTGATCGGCGAAGCACGGGAAAAAATTAAGAAGGCTTTTCATGATGTTGTTTCCCTTGAGGAAGCCAAAGATCTTGAGCAGGCGGTTATTCGTGCCCGGGAACATGCTGTTGCTGGTGATGTGGTGATTTTTAGTCCTATGTGTATCAGCTTTGATATGTTTTCAAATTTTGAAGAACGCGGCCGGGTCTTTAAAACCATTGTTCAGGGGCTCTTATAATAGAGAAGACTGTATGCGTGAATTAAGAATATCAATCGTGGTTATCGTGACGATTCTCATCTGCACCGGAGTTGTCATGATTTTTAGTTCCAGCGGTGTTTATGCCATGCAAAATACCGGGCAGAGTATGTATTATTTAAAACGGCATTTATTGTTTCTATTCATAGGGTTGTGTTTGACCATAGGCGCGATGGCCCTCGACTATAAAATCCTTCAGAAAAACGCTAAAGTTCTTTTGATTTTTTCTATTATCCTTATAGTCCTTGTCTTGATTCCCGGCATTGGGCATGAACATAACGGGGCCAGAAGATGGTTTCATCTGGGGATATTTAGTTTTCAACCATCCGAATTCACAAAATTGGCCATGCTCATCTATGTCTCCGATTTTTTGTCGCGAAAGCAAAAATATATCCGCAGTTTTTTTCAAGGGTTCGTTCCCATCATGCTTATTTTGGGGGTGGTCTGTGTGCTGATTTTAAAGCAACCGGATTTGGGATCTTCGGTTTTTATTGCGGTGATCAGTTTATTGTTGATGTTCATTGCCGGGGCCAGTCCCGCGCACTTGGGCTCTTTGATTTTCTTAGCGTTACCCGTTGTTTATTTGTTAATTATCCGCGTTCCTTATCGTCTGGCACGGATATTGGCCTTTCTTGATCCCTGGCAGGACAGCCGGGGGATTGGTTTTCAACTTTCGCAATCACAGATTGCCTTAGGCTCAGGGGGGATTTTGGGGATTGGTCTGGGTCATAGCATGCAAAAATTATTTTTTTTACCGGCGGCGCATACGGATTTTGTCCTTTCCATTATCGGAGAAGAGTTAGGTTTAATGGGAACATTTGCCATTATTATTTTATTTGCTTTATTCATCTGGCAAGGGGCCCGGATCGCTAAAAGAATCGAAGACCCCTTTGGATATTTTTTGGCAACGGGTATCGTGATGAGTATTGGTCTACAGGCGGTTATTAATATTGGGGTGAGCATCGGGGCCTTACCGACGAAGGGATTACCTTTACCGTTTGTCAGCTACGGCGGGACGGCTTTAATTTTTCATATGATGGCGGTGGGACTCCTTTTGAACATTTCACGGCGGCAGGACATATGAAAATTGTCATCGCCACGGGGGGGAGCGGCGGTCATATTTTTCCGGCGCTTTGTGTCGCCCGGGAACTTCGGGAAGTTCAACACGATGTTTTCTTTTTAGGAGCTGGCGGCGTGATGTTGGAAAAAATAAAGAATGAAGGTTTTCAATTAAAGATATTGCCAGCCAAAGGATTTTCTGCGCGGTCAGCGGCAGCATTCTTTGATTCGACATTCGCCATGGCTAAATCCATGAGGGAGGCATTTCAGTTCCTGAAAAATTTAAAACCAGAGGTGGTTGTGGGATTTGGTGGTTATGGAGCTTTTGCGTCTGTTTTCACAGCATTTCTCCTTCGATATCCAACGCTTATACACGAGCAAAATATTATTCCCGGCCGGGCGAATAAGATTTTATCTAAGATCGCCAACAGAATAGCCGTGAGCTTTAAGGAAAGCAAAAAATATTTTGATTCCAACAAGACCGTTCTTACCGGGTGTCCTTGTCATGATCGCAGTCCAGCTATCCTTAAGGAAGAAATTTTTTCGCGGTTTAAATTGAGTCCAGGCAAGACGACGATTTTAGTCTTGGGCGGCAGTCAGGGCAGCCGGCGGATCAATGAGGTTTTCTTAAATACAGCTCAGGCGCTCAAAAAAGGATTGGATTTTCAGGTGATCCATATTGCCGGAAAAAATGATTATGCCTCTTTGAAGAAAGGTTATCTGGAGGCAAATATTCCCTGTTGTGTTTTTGATTTTATTGATGAGATTGAGCAGGCATACAAAATCGCTGATGTGGCGGTCTCCCGCGCCGGCGCTCTCTCCCTCTTTGAATTGGCAGCGTTTAAGCTGCCGGCTGTTTTGATTCCCTATCCTTTCGCGGGGGGACATCAAAAAGCGAATGCCCGAATTTTATCGGAAGCCCAAATGGCCAGGATTATAGAAGAGAACGAATTGACCGCGGACAAATTAGGCCGGGAAATAATTTCTTTAATTGATGAACAAAAGAAAACTCCTGTTCAAAAGAGTAAGTCCCTGGATTTTTATTTTCCAGATGCTGCGAAAAGAATAGCGAAAGAGATTGTCTCACTTGCAAAATGAAAAGAATACTCATCAGCTTTGTTTTCCTTTACAGTCTTATTTCTGCTACAACCGGCTTGGGTGAGGAGAAATGGCAAGAGCAGAGCAGTAGTCATTTTTTGATTTATTACAAAGAAGCCCCGCTTGATTTTATCAAGACCGTTGAAGAGAATGCCGAAGAATATTATAACGAAATTACCAGCAACCTTGGCTTTACCCGGTATGATAGCTGGACGTGGGATAAGAGGGCGATCATTTATATCTATAACGATGCGGATGATTACATCAAGTCCTCCAAGCAAGCGAATTGGTCGCATGGGGCAGCCTCAGTTCATGAGAAAATTATTCGTACCTTTCCATCGGCCCATGGTTTTTTTGATTCAACGCTACCCCATGAACTGGGACATATTATTTTTCGGGAATTTGTTGGCTTGTACGCGGATGTTCCCACCTGGTTTGACGAAGGGGTGGCGATGTATCAAGAGAAGGCCAAGCGCTGGGGGACGAATAAAATTGTCCGGCAGGCCATGGCGGAAGAAAGATTCATCCCACTGAATAAACTTTCGACCTTACGCTTAAACAATAAGACCGAACGGGAGACGGTGGATCTTTTTTACGCCGAGGCAGCGAGTGTCGTTTATTTTTTGATGACGGAGTTTGGCCAGTCACGATTTGTCAGTTTTTGCCGGGAATTAAAAGAGGGCCATCCTTTTGAGGTGGCTTTAAAATCAGTTTATGTCCGTTTCGATAATATTGAGGAACTAAATAAACGATGGGTTATATATCTGGAACAGTAAATAAACATTATCATTTCATCGGCATCGGCGGCATTGGTATGGCCGGGCTGGCCTTTTTGCTTATGTCTAAAGGTTATACGGTCAGCGGGTCGGATGTGAAAGAGAGTCCTCTCTTAGAGAAACTGCGCGGCCAGGGCGCCCGTATTTTTATTGGTCATCAGGGAGATCACGCACGGGGCGCTGATTTTGTGATCTATTCATCAGCCATTGCCGAAGATAACGCGGAGAGGGTTTATGCTATTCACAATAAGATCCCCTTACTTAAAAGAGCGCAATTGCTTTCTTTGATTATTGGTGACGATATCAGCGTCACCGTAGCCGGGGCGCATGGGAAGACGACTACCACTTCGATGGTCGGTCAGATGTTATTAAAGGCCGGGTGGGACCCGACCATTGCCGTCGGTGGTATTGTTAACAGTGGCGCGTACAATGCCAGTTTAGGCAAAGGTAAATATTTCGTAGCCGAGGTTGATGAGAGTGACGGATCGTTTTTATATTTTTCCCCGCATTTTTCCATTATCACGAATATTGATTTTGAACATATTGATTATTATCATAATTGGGAAAATATTTTGGCGGCGTACAAAAAATTTATCGACAAGACCCATCCGCAGGGATGTATTTTGGGCTGCGGGGAGGATAAAAGACTGGCAGAATTATTAACCGAGTGTAAACGTTCTATTATGATGTACGGCATTTCGAATAAAAATGATATCTACGCGGAGAATATCACCTTAAACGGCTGCGGTTCAAGCTTTGATTGTATGTCAGCGGGGAAAAAAATAGGAACACTCACGTTATCTGTTCCGGGACAGCATAATATTTTAAACGCCCTGGCCTGCGCGGGAGTCGGGTTAAAACTGGGGATTGATTTTGAGACGATTGCCTCAAGTTTAAAGGAGTTCACGGGTGTTCAGCGCCGATTTCAAATCAAAGCCAAGACGGATGATATCTTAGTGGTGGATGATTATGGACATCATCCGACGGAGATCAAGGCCACGCTGAATGCCGCGCGGTGTCTTAACCCCAAACGGTTGGTGGTGGCCTTTCAACCGCACCGCTACAGCCGGACAAAATTTTTGTTCGAGGAATTTATCGAGAGCCTGTCTTTAAGCGATTATTTAATTATTACGGATATTTACGCGGCCAGTGAACAGGCCATTCCCGGGGTCTCGGCCGCGACTTTGTATGAAAAGATTAAAAAGATAAAAAATGAGAATGTTATTTATCTTCCTAAAGAAGAAATAACGCGCCATCTTTTGGGAATGATGAAGACTGGAGACTTGATCTTGACTTTGGGAGCGGGGGACATCACAAAGATTTCCGATGAGATATCCCGGCACGTCAAAGACAATCATTTTCAAACCACTTAAAAATATTTCTTAAAAATAATGAGCTCAGATACAGTCCGATTGGGACGCATTGGGGTTTTAATGGGGGGATGTTCCTCAGAGCGGGAGATTTCGCTTCGCTCCGGGGAAGCTGTATATACAGCACTTCAGGAATGCGGTTGCCAGGTTAGCAAGATGGATATCACGTCTGAAGATGCAGATAAGATTGTTCATCTGCTTGAGGAATCAAAGATTGAAGTAGCCTTTATCACCCTCCACGGACGCTTAGGGGAAGACGGCCGGATACAGGCGATATTAGAGAAGGTCCGCGTCCCGTATACTGGTTCGGGGGTGGGAGCTTCTCGGCGGGCTTTAAACAAGATCATGACCCAGGATTTGCTTAACAAAGCGCGGATTCCCGTGCCCGAGCATAGGGTGGCGCGCAAGGGAAGGTTTCCGGATCCGGAATCATTTTTCAAAGAGTTTGGCGGTCAGCCTCTTGTTGTCAAACCAGCTAATGAAGGATCGAGTATCGGCATTACGATTGTCCGCAAGAAAGAAGATATTCAACCGGCACTCGAGCTGGCATTTCAATATGGGGATGAGATTTTGCTTGAAAAATTTATCAACGGTAAAGAATTAACCGTGGGGATATTAGATGAGAAGGCCCTGCCAGTCATTGAGATCAAACCAAAAGCGATATTTTTTGATTTTCAAGCCAAATATCTGGCCGGCACAACCGAATATATAATTCCAGCACAGATACCACCGGACATTTCTACCCGTGTTCAGGAAATCGCCACGCAAGCGCATCGGGCCTTGGGATGCCGCCATCTTTCGCGGGTGGATGTTTTATTAGACGCAGAGAATCGGCCATATGTTCTAGAAATCAATACGATTCCCGGTTTTACGAAGACCAGCCTTTTGCCGAAGGCCGCGGCGGCGGCGGGTTTAAGTTTCCAGGACCTTTGTTTAAAGTTAATCCATTTAGCGCATGAAAAATAAAACTAAAAAAGCAAAGTTTTCGATTTGGTTGATCGGCAGATTCATTATTTTTATTTTTGTCGGGTTTTTATGTTTTATCTCGTATCAGAAAACTATTGAAATTTTAAAACATTCCAAAATTTTTATGGTCAAAGAAGTCCTGTACGACCCCTCGCTGGAATTCATCCGGGCTAAGCTGGTGTCCAGTTTAGTCGGACGAAACCTTTTCGCCATTGACGCTAAAAAAATTCACCATCAGCTGGAAATGCAATATCCGCAGATAGCAAATCTGCGGGTGGTGAAAAGGTTCCCCAGCCAAATTTTGATTATTGCGAAACAGCGTCTGCCGTTCAGTCAGGTTGCCTTCGGCCATGACACGGTGATTGTCGATCAGACCGGGGTTGCCCTGACGATTTCTTCAGCCCTGGACAAATCCATGCCGGTGATCATCGGGATTAAGAATACAAAAATAAAAATCACCCTTGGGCATATCATTCAAGATAAGAATCTTTGGCTGGGCCTGCGCCTCATAAAATTATTTCAGAAGATGCCGGTGTTGTCGAGATACAAGATTACTCAAATCGATGTGAGTAATCCTTCGCAGATTTACATCTTTCTGTTGGAAAATTTTAAGGTAATCGTGGATAATGAAAACACTGATCGGAAGCTGAGGATTTTAAGCCTGCTATTGTCCGAGGGGAAATTGGAATTAAATAAGATTAACTATATCGATTTAAGGTTTAAGGAGCCTATTTTAGGAAAAAAATGATCGGAGAAAAAATATTGTGTGGTCTGGATATTGGTTCCCAATGGATTAAGGCCAGTTTGGTGAGATTTAAAAAGTCTCAAGCCTTCGAAGTGATCGGGGCCTGTGATGTGCCGACGCGTGGTTTGAAAAATGCCTCAGTGACCGACTTGAGAGAATTATCCGAAAGCATTCAGTTCTGCTGTCAGGAATTGATGAAAAAAACCGGGATGCGTTTTAAAGAGGTACAGCTGGGGATCAGCGGTCATATGGTGGGCGGACGTCGGAGCAGCGCGGTTATTCCTTTGTCGGATCGCGGCAGTAAAGTGATCACGCGCAATAATGTCGAAAAAGTTAAAAAGGACGCCTGCCTGCTGGGGATTAAAATGGAAGAGGAGATTTTACATCATTTTCCGTTACGTTATACCATTGATGATCAGCATACGGTGGTCAATCCCCTGGGGCTGCATGGGCACAAATTAGAGACGCAGCTGCTTTTAATTGTTTTAAATGAAAATATTTTGAATAATGTCGTGAAAGCGGTCAATCAAGCCAGGCTCGAAGTCGTTTCGGTTTATTATTCGAGTTACGCGGCGGCCCAGGCGACTCTGGAGAAAAGATTAAGAAAAGAAGGTTGTGTTTTTATTGACGTGGGCGCCAGTATGACCAGTCTTTTGATTTTTAGAAATGGGCATGTTCATCAAATGGAAATTGTCCCTTCGGGAGGCGATCAGATCACGGCCGCGGTGGCGGAGTCTTTAAATCTTTCTTTTGATTTAGCTGAAGATATTAAAAAGTCCTACGCGGTCGCCGTAGTCGAGGATACGATCAAAAGGGAAGAGATTTTAGTGAAAAGAGAATCAGGATATGTCCCTATGCGCCGGGAAATGATCTGTCAGGCGGTGGAGCCGAAGATCAAGGATTGGGCGCAACGCGTTCAGGACGCTTTAATGGCCTGTCCAATCTTTAAAGAGATTTCCAGTGAAATCATTATGGTAGGAGGCGGGGCATTTTTGCCGGGGTTGATTGAAGTCTTTGAACAGAAGATGGACGTGCGTGTCCGCATGGGAAAATTAACTATTCCTTGCAGTGGTTTGAATAATCCAGCCCTGTATTCGGCGGCGGTGGGCCTATGTATAGGTTCCAAACGCGGCACTTTTGAAATGATGCCGGCCGAGGACCCGCCCAAAGGTATAAGCGTTATAGCCAGCCGATTCAGAGAACTCTACCACGAATATTTTTAATCGCGGTTTCCTTTTCCCCGGGATAAATTGAAGTGAATATCTTTGAGCAGCGAGCGGATGCGGATGATCCCACTGAAGACAAACAGCATCCAGAAGGAATTTAACAGCAGTAAAACAATGATCAAATTGGAATTGGTCGCCTGGACTAATAATAACCGCTCGATAAGATTGTTTTGACCAACGAGGTCATTGATGTCAATCACTTTGAGAACATTGATAAACGCCAGAAAGAAAATAAAAACAAGAAAAATTTGGAAGAATAAGATATAGAAATGTCCCAGCATCCATTTCGCGATTTGATTATCGAGATACCGTATCTTCCCCATGAACGCTTGCAATCCCATATTGCCCTCCGTAGTTTTTTGTGAACAATTCTCATTGTACATCCCATTTTGTTTAAGGCAATAGTTTTGAAAAATATGTTCTCAGAAATTGTCAATGGTGGTATAGTTTTGCTGCAAAATTTGACGGGCGCCCATAGCTCAACTGGATAGAGCATCAGCCTTCGGAGCTGAGGGTTGGGGGTTCGACTCCCTCTGGGCGCGCCAGTCTTCGCTACTTCGAATACCCCAACTTTTTTAGCGTAAATATCTTTACAATGATATTAAAGTTTTATATCATATGGCCGTAAATAAATAAAATTTTTGAATAGAAAAGAATCCCGCATGATAGTTGAATCCATAGAAAAGCAAACGCCGCTATATCAGGAACATCTCCACTGCAAAGCCCGCATGGTGCCTTTTGCCGGTTGGTCCATGCCGGTTCAGTATGAGGGAATTCTCGCCGAGTATGAACAGACCCGTAAAGGTGTGTCGGTTTTCGATACGTCCCATATGGGAGAATTTACAATCGCAGGCAAGGCGCGTGAAAGTGGGTTGGATAGAATCGTAACACAGAGAATTGTCGATTTGCCGCTCAATACCTGCCGCTACGGCATGATGCTCAATAGCCAGGGGGGCATCATCGATGACTTGATTGTTTACCGCGTAGCCGAAGAACAATGGATGATCGTTGTGAATGCCGCGGATATCGAACAGAAAGCGGAATATTTTAAAAAAAATTTGACTGTGGCGGCCAAATTTAAAAATATTTCTCAGCAAACAGGCAAGCTCGATATCCAGGGGCCATTGTCCCGGCAAGTGTTGGCGGAGTTGGTTCCGATGATTGATCAATTAGAATATTTTAGTTTTAATGAATTTGATCTGTTGGGTCACCGGGTGATCATCAGCCGCACCGGCTATACGGGGGAACTGGGTTATGAAATTTATTTTCCCTGGGACGAACTGATTGTTCTTTGGAAGAAATTGTTGGCTAATAAAATGGTTAAACCCGCGGGGCTCGGGGCGCGCGATGTTTTGCGATTGGAAATGGGATATAGTTTGTACGGACAGGATTTGGATTTGACGATTTCTCCTCTGGAAGCCGGGTTAAATGGGTTTATTGATTTTGAAAAAGACTTTATCGGCAAAGACGCGCTTCTCGCACAAAAGCAATCGGGCGTGAAAAGGAAAATGGTCTTTTTTACATCCGAAGGCCGCCAGTCGCCGCGACATCACTATAAGATATTCACGGAAAATGCGCCGATCGGTGTGGTTACCAGCGGTACGTTCTCGCCGAGTCTGAGAAAAGGCATTGGCATGGGCCTGGTGGATCGGACGATAGATTTAAAAGAAAAAAAATTGTCTGTCGGTGAGCAAAACAACAGGATGATTGTCTATTTAACCCAGAGGCCTTTTTACAAAAATGGCTCACTCAGAAACTAAAGGAGTTTGGTATGGAAGTCGCAGAGGATGTGTTGTACACCAAAGAACATGAGTGGATAAAAATTGAAGGCGATACCGCTTACGTGGGTATTACCGATTATGCCCAGTCGGCCCTGGGGGATATCACGTTTATTGAATTGCCCGAAGCTGGGGTGGAGTTAGAACAGTTTGAACAGATGGCTTCCATTGAATCGGTTAAAGCGGCCAATGATATTTTTACGCCGATGTCCGGTAAAGTCATTGAGGTCAACAGCCTATTGGAAGATAAACCGGAATTGATCAATAAATCTTGTTTTGAAAAAGGCTGGATCGCCAAGATTGAGCTCAATGATATCAATGAGAAAGCCAATCTGATGACCCCCCAAGAATATGGCAAACTTCTGGAAAGTTTAGATGGTTAGTTGATCCGCCTACGCCTTCAGACCGCCGAGGTTAGGAAAAGGCGGATCAACCCGGCGAAGCCAAACGCGAAGCGAAGCGGAGCAATTTGGCGAAGCGGGGTTGGCTTCGACGCCTGCCTGCCGGACAGGCAGGGATTTCGCCGAAGTATTAAGAGAAATCTCGGAGAAAGTTTACTGTAGAAAGCTTACGTTGAACCCTTTCATCGCCCATACCCCGGAAGATGTCCGGCACATGCTTGCGGACATCGGTGTCAGTTCCATTGATGACTTGTTTTCGGACATCAAGCCTCAACAAAGAGCCAAATCTTTTGATATCCCTTCCGGCAAATCAGAATTTGAGGTTCTGCAATACCTGAAAAGTTTAGGCGCTAAAAATGCCACGGCCTTGATTCCGTTTATTGGCTGCGGCTATTATGACCATTATGTGCCGGCCGCCGTTTCCGCCTTGATTTCTCGAGGAGAATTTTATACAGCCTACACGCCCTACCAACCCGAGTGTTCGCAGGGGACCTTGCAAGCCCTCTATGAATATCAAAGTTCGATTTGTACCCTGACCGAGATGGAAGTAGCCAATGCCTCTTTGTATGATGGCGGGACCGCCCTGTATGAAGCGATGATGATGGCCATGCGTATAACTGAACGAAAAAAAATTATCATGGATGGTGGTGTCAGTCCGATCTACCGAAAAATTTTAAATACATATACCAGTAATTTGAATATTGAATTTCAAGAAACACCGGTGGTCCATGGTCAAAGTGACCGGGAACAGATCCGTCAGCTTTTAGATAAAGAAACGGCCGCGGTCATTGTGCAAAATCCAAATTTTTTCGGCGCCATCGATGATCACTCGGATATTGTTGAGCAGGCACATCGTCTGGGGGCTTTGGTCATTGAAAGTGTTTATCCGATTTCACTGGGGCTATTAAAGACTCCGGGAGAGATGGGTGTTGATATTGTGACGGGTGAAGGGCAGAGTTTAGGATTACCGCTGAATTTTGGTGGCCCATACCTGGGGTTTATGGCCACGCGCAAACAGTTTGTCCGTAAAATGCCCGGCCGCATTGTCGGGCAGACCGTGGATACGCACGGCCGGCGCTGTTTCGTCAATACCCTGCAGGCCCGCGAGCAGCATATCCGTCGGGAGAAGGCGACCTCGAATATCTGCACGAATGTCGCTTTATGTGCGATCCAGTCCCATATTTTTATGAGCCTTTTAGGTGCCAAGGGGTTAAAAGAATTAGCGCAATTGAATCTGGACAAGGCCGAATTTGCCCGTGATGTTCTTGGCAAGGTCAAAGGGGTGGAGGTTAAAAAAAGTTCTCCGACGTTTAATGAATTTACGATTCATCTTCCCAAAGATGCCGCTACGGTCGTCGCGGATATGATCGGTAAAGGTTTCGCCGCTGGTTTTCCGCTGGGAAAATATTATCCGGGGATGGAACATTATTTGGTCGTCGCCGTGACCGAGAAGCGCACTAAAGAAGAGATTGTCCGTTTTGCCGAAAGTTTAGAGGCGGTGCTATGGAATTAATTTTTGAACAAAGCGCTCCGGGGTGCCGGGGATTTAAACTACCCAAATCTGATGTCCCCGCCGAAGCGCAATTACCGGATAAGTATAAACGAAAAAATGATTGCCAGCTTCCTGAAGTCACCGAGTTAGATGTGGTCCGTCATTTTACCCGGCTTTCGCAGAGGAATTTTTCGGTGGATACAAATTTCTATCCACTGGGTTCGTGCACGATGAAATACAATCCGAAATTTACCGAGGCCGCCGCCCGGATCCCCGGATTTTCGGACCTGCATCCTTTGTTGCCCCAGTTGCGTTTGGGTGGTCTTCTGACGCAAGGGGCGTTACAGGTCCTTTATGATATGGATCGGCTTCTCAGTGAGATGACCGGGATGGATGATTTTACCATGCAGCCTTTAGCCGGCGCTCACGGCGAATTAACCGGGATTATGTTGATCGCGGCCTATTATAAAGCGCGCGGGCAGAAAAAGAAATATGTTATCGTCCCTGATTCCGCGCATGGAACCAATCCGGCGACAGCCGCCATTGCCGGGTATACGACGATCTCCATCCCGACGGATAAAAAAGGAATGATGGACCTATCAAAACTCAAGGCGAGTTTAAATCAAGACGTGGCGGCTTTGATGTTAACGTGTCCGGATACCCTGGGAATTTTTAATCCGGATATCGATAAGATTACCAAGATGGTCCACGAGGCTGGTGGACTCATGTATTATGATGGCGCGAATTTCAATGCTTTATTGGGCCGATGCCGGCCGGGGGACTTGGGGTTTGACGTGATGCACATTAATCTTCATAAAACGTTTAGTACTCCCCATGGTGGTGGAGGCCCCGGGGCCGGACCGGTGGGTGTTAAAAAAGAATTAAGCCGCTTTCTGCCCATCTCCCGGGTGGTCAAAGGAATTGATGGGACGTTTTGTTTGGATTATGATTTTCCGGATTCGATAGGGTATATCGCTAGCCTTTATGGGAATTTTGCTTTAATCTTACGGGCCTACGCCTATATCTTATTATTAGGGAAGGAAGGTTTAAAGGATGTCAGCAATTATGCGGTACTAAGCGCGAACTATGTCATGCATAAGCTAAAAAAATATTATGCTTTGCCATTTGCGAGGACCTGTATGCATGAATGTGTTTTTTCCGCCTCCCGCCAGGCCGAGCGGGGAGTTCACGCTATTGATATCGCCAAGTTTTTAATCGACAAGGGCATGCATCCTCCGACGGTATATTTTCCTTTGATTGTTCCGGAAGCGATTATGATTGAACCCACTGAGACCGAGTCCAAAAAGACTATTGATGGATTTATCGCAGCGATGATCGAAGCCGATCAGTTGACCCAAAGCCAGCCGGAAATTTTTAAAACCCTGCCCAAGACAACTCCGGTCACCCGCCCTGATGAAGTTAAGGCCGCGAAAGAATTGAATTGTAATTTCTTTTTGAGATGATTTTAAAAGACATATCGTTTTCATCTCCACAGGAGAATATTCTATTTGACGATGTCCTTTTATTTTTGGCCGAACAGGGACAATCAGGTGAGGTGCTGCGATTTTGGGAATCCGCGGAGTATTTCATTGTCTTAGGCAAGATCGGTCAGGTCCAGCAGGATATTAAGATGGCAGCGGCTCGAGGACAGCATATTCTCGTTTTGCGACGTTCTTCCGGCGGCGGGACGGTGGTGCAGGGAAAAGGCTGTTTGAATTTTTCGTTGGTGTTGGATAAAGCCAAGCATCCGGAAATTTTAACGATCCATTCATCCTACCGTTTTATTTTAGAGAAAATTGTGCAGAGTTTAAAAGATATTAAGATTGACGCCGTCTTTAAGCCGATTTCGGACATCGCCACGGTCAACGGAGAGAAAAAATTTTCCGGGAATGCCCAGCGCCGGGCAAGGAAGTTTATCTTACACCACGGAACCATCCTTTATGATTTTGATCTGACAAAAATCGAAACGTTCTTAAAGATACCGGAGCATGTTCCCACTTACCGGGCCGACCGGTCACACCGTGATTTTGTTACCAACATCGCGATCGCTCCCGATCAGTTTAAAAAGATGTGCGGACAAAATTTTGGCGTTGACCGACAGGAGCCTACGCTGACTTCGGAAGAAAAAAAATGTCTGGCTGAATTCTTAAGGACAAAAAATATTTCCGTTGCCCTGCAAGACGAAAACTTTGGGTTTAAATGATTGACAGTGTCCATTCCCTTAGTATAATTAAATCGATTCCAATACAAATGAAGATGAATGTTTGTGAGGATAGGAGGTCGAGTACGATGAATAAAATTATCCTGACCATAACTATAGGTGTGGTTATAATATTTCTCATCCTCGGTCATTGTCATGCTGGACTGATTGATTATAGACGCCTACAACAAAACGCCGAACAGCAACAAGCAGAGGATCCCGATGCGCCTCAGCCCACCATCCCCAGTTGGGTGACCACGACCCCGATGGTCAAAAGCAAAACCGAACAAAAATACGATACCAATCGTGACGGCAAGTTGCAGACCGCCGAGACAACAATTTTTCTTCGCGACGTGCTGGACATTATAGACGACAAGGGCGGCTATCCGATTGATTCGGACATCTTAAAACCATACGACAAAAACAAAGACGGCATTATCAATCGCTTTGAGGCAAAGGTCTTAAGCGGAGAAGTCCGTTAAATAAGACGCTCGCTTGAAAACCGATCTCTCCCTGTGCCCACTTCTTTGGGTATGTTATAATGACCCAAACGACGCAACGTTTGAACCCGACGCGCCATAACCGTCTCTGGTTATCGATCTTTTTGACATTGATATATTTATTTTCGACCCCTGAAGCTTGTTTCGCCAAAGAGAAAAAATCCATGCCGCAGACAAAAGAATCCACCTCACCAAAATCCGAATCCCCCCAAAGTGTCTACGCGCAATACCTCAGTTTATTTGACGATGTGTACCAGACTATGGAAAAGAATTATTATTTTCCGGTTAATCGGGAGGACTTTAACCGGTTCATTAAGAAATTTGATCACGAAATTTACAGTAAATTAGCCAATAAAAAAGAGAAAGTCAATTATATCGCCTGGCGTTCCGCGGCGCTTTTGGTTGATTATCTTAAATATCCGGAAGATACGTTTTCTGCTTTTATTCCACCTAAACCGGCGAAGGCATTTGAAGCGAAAGTCCTGGGACATAAAATAGACTTAGGGATTGAAGGAAAATTAACCGACCCAGGATATCTCGTCGTCAGAGTAGAACCGCATTCGGATGCCTATCAAAAAGGTTTAAGAGCGCAAGATCTGATCCTAAAGATTGATGCGGCCGCCGTATCGAGTCTCAAGGAAGCAGAAATCCAATCACTGCTAACCCCTTTGGTAGACACAACGGTGAATATTTTGTATCTTTCGAAAATTGAGAACAAAGAGATGACCATCGCGGTTATCAGCAAAGAATATTTTAAACAATCTGTTTTTATGGTTCCGGTGCATGTCCCGGGTGTGTTTTGTCTTCAAATCCAAACGTTTAATCGGAAAACATCGGATGAACTGTTTAGTTACTTATCCTTTATTAAAAAACAAACGGATGAATCCAGTTTGATTCTGGATCTACGCGGGAATCCCGGCGGGCCGCCGCTATCCGCGAGGGAAATGTCCGCTTTTTTTCTTCCTCCCGGAGAGGAGTTCGCGTATTTCCAAAAGCGAGGTGAACCTAAGTCCGCGCTGGATATTCCGAAACTTCCTGTGGAATATCATTATCAAGGTGACATTGTTATTTTAGTCGATCAAGAAAGCGGCAGCGCGTCCGAATTGTTTTCGGGCGTGATGCAAAAGCGCGGCCGCGCGGTTTTGATGGGTAAAAATACCGCGGGGAAAGTTTTGTTGAAGAGCATGTTCTATTTTGATGATGAATCCATGCTGCTTTTGGTGACCGCCCGGGGACATTTTCCTGACGGTGGTGTCTTTCCATATTCTGGATTAAAACCGGATCTTCGCGCGGGGAGTGAGACCATGGATTTAGTTCATTCCGCGGCCGGTTATTTAACGTCTCGTAAAAAATCAACACCTTAAGGGCCCCATGGGATTTATCATTTTTATACTCGCGATCTTTATTCTTCAGATTATTGTCATCGGGACGATCATTTTTGTTTTAAAAAGGAGACTGGACCGTCAATTAATCGAACTAGCGATTCAAAAATTTGAACGGTTAAACGCTGAGGACATCGGACCGGAGGAAAAAGATTTAGTGGTGATCACGGCAAAAAAAATAGAGGAGGGCGTCCGCCATCGGTTGATTGAGGTCAGTTTCAAAAAGGTCCATCGCGCGCTTAACCTGATCGCTCAAGAAGACAGATCGACCAAGGGTGGAATCATTATTAAAATGAAAAATTTCTCTATCGATTATAGCCTGGCTGGCCGGTTGAGGGAAAGCGGTTTGATGGGCAAAATATTTCATGGCTGAAGATAGATTCCTTATCATTGTTCCTGCCTATAACGAAAGCGGTAATATTGCCAGAACCGTTCGGGAAATTCAGTCCTTGCTGATGCCGTTGACGGTTTTAGTTGTGGATGATGGCTCGGGTGATCAAACGGCAACGGAGGCGGAGCAAGCGGGGGCCGCGGTAGTATCGCTTCCGTTTAACATCGGGATTGGTGGGGCTGTTCAGACAGGGTTTCAGTATGCGATGGAACAAGGATTTTCTTTGGCGGTCCAGATTGATGGCGATGGTCAGCACGATGTTTCTTTCTTAAAAAAACTCATTGATCCCATTGTAAAAAACGAAGCGGATATGACGATTGGCAGTCGCTTTTTACCGCCTTTTATCGGCTATCGATCCTCCTTGATCCGACGCGTGGGGATACATTTTTTTGCGCATTTAATTAGTTTTCTAACAGATTATAAAGTGACCGACCCGACTTCAGGCTTTCGCGCTTTTAATAAGCGGATGATGAACATCTTCGCGCGGGAATATCCGCATGATTTTCCGGAGCCGGAAGCCATTATGGTGGCCCGTCGTTATGGCGCGCGCGTTTTGGAGGTCCCGGTGCAGATGCGCAAAAGAGAAGCAGGGCATTCATCGATACGCTATTTGGCCACGTTGTATTATATGATTAAAGTTACATTCGCAATTCTGTTTAATATGGTGAAAGCGAAAGGGAACATGTGACAAGATGGGCATAAAAATTCTGACGGGATTTTTATCTGTCGCAATTTTTGTTTTAGTCCTGGAGCTTGCCCGCCGCGGGAAGTTGACGTTCAAATACGCCATCGGCTGGATTGCTATTTCCCTGCTGGGAATTATTTTTATTATTTTTGATCAATTGCTGGCGGCCGTATCCGCGTGGTTTGGTTTTACCCTTCCCAGTAATTTTATTTTCTTCACGTTATTTTGTTTCTTTATGTTTTTAAGTTTGTTTTTAACCATCTTTCTTTGTCAGCAGAATAATCGCAATGATACCATGGCGCAAGAAATCGGATTGTTGAAATTGGAAATAGCGCGTCTTAAAAAACAGATTCAAAATAAATTCAGCGCCCGATGAATCCTCAATCCGCTGATTGGAATCATTTCTGGACCATCCGTCCGCAGGAACATCTATCCGCCATCAGCTGGTCCAAGCGAAGAATTATTCAGGTCGTGGAGCCGTATGTCAGAACCAGAAAAATAATTTTGGATGCCGGTTGTGGCAGCGGCTTTTTTTCAAAATACTTTTGCGACTCAGGGTTAACAACGGTGAGTTTAGATTACGCGGACAAGGCTCTTGAAATCACGCGCTCTTTAACCAAGGGGAGGAGCAGGGTCGGTAAGATCGATTTGCTGAGTACTCCGCTATCCCAAGAGATCATGGAACGATTCGATATTATTTTTACGGACGGACTTTTGGAGCACTTTACTTTGACCGAACAGAATAAAATCCTGCAGAATTTTAAATCGGTTTTGCTAAATACTGGAATGATAATAACTTTTGTCCCTAATCGCTGGTCACCCTGGGAACTAATCCGGCCTTTTTTTATGCCGGGCATTGATGAAAAACCGTTCGTTTTGACCCAGCTTCTTCGCCTTAATTATACCAATGATTTGACCGTGATTGCCTGTGGAGGAATTAACACTGTGCCCTTTCGTTATTCCCCAGATCGATTTTTTGGAAAATATTTTGGAATGCTTTTATATTCTATCTCCCAGAAATGATAAGCGTTGTCATCCCAGCCTACAATTCCGCGAAAACCATAACTGAAGCAATTAAAGGAGTTTTCACTCAAACGATAACTGAAGAAATGGAGTTAATCATCGTGGATGATGGTTCGACCGATGCGACCGCCCAAATTATTAAATCCTTTCCAAAGGTAAAATATTTTTATCAAGGTAATGCGGGGCCGGCCGCGGCCCGCAATCGCGGCGCCCGTGAATCCAAAGGGGATATTATTTTCTTTACTGATTCAGATTGTGTCCCTCACAATGATTGGATTGAAGGGATCCGAAGGTATTTTAGCGATCCGAAAATCGCGGTGGTTAGCGGGACCTATGATTTAGTTGAGGGGAGTAATCTTTTGGCAAAGTGCATTCACCAGGAAATAATTTTCCGCCATCAGAGGCGCATGCCAGAGTATCCTAAATCATTCGGTAGCTATAATTTTTGTATCCGAAAAAAAGTGTTTGATCAGGTCGGTGGTTTTGATACCCGCTATCGGACCGCCAGTGGTGAGGACAATGATTTGAGTTACAAGATTCTAAGCGCGGGACACCGGATTTATTTCGCGCGAGACGCGCGTGTCAAGCATCACCATCCCTCTGATGTGAAAAAATATTTACGCGAACAATTCAATCATGGATTCTGGCGGGTAAAAATGTATCGTGATCATCCCCAGATGATGAAGGGAGATGATTATACTTTTTGGAAAGACATTGCTGAACCACCGCTGGTGTTGGGAGTGATTTTATCCGGCATCTTGGCGCCATTTTTTGGAACAGCAAATCTTGTATTTATCGTTTTGATTTTTATGGTTTTAATTGTTGAAATTATTTACGGATTTTTATACACACGATCCTTTTTTTCCGCGATTTTTTGGGCAGCGATTATGCTTCTGCGTGCATGGGCGCGGACCCTGGGATTTTTATTTGGTTTACCGCATTTTTTTCTCAAAAAAACTCCAAAAAAACTTAAATAACCCTTTCAAATCATTAGTACTTATGATAATATAAGCACTAATGAAAATTTACATTTTTCCGTCGAGTTCTTTAATATTATGTACTGTTATTTAATTTTTAAAAAGAAGTATTACTATAAGAATTAATGGCCTATCATACTTTACTTGGTTTTAAAAAAGAACCATTCTCCACTAGTCCCGACCCGGAATTTTTTTATCTCACCAAAGAACATGAAATGGCACTCACTAATGTTTTAATTGAGCTGCGTTTGAAACGCGGACTTAATGTGATCTTTGGTGATGTGGGAACCGGCAAAACGTCTCTTTCCAGGAAACTTGTTCATGAGTTAAAGGAGAGAGGCGATATGATTTTTCATATGATCCTCAATCCTTCGTTTGAAAGTGAAGAACAATTTCTCACCTCTCTTGTTCGTAACTTTAATATAGATTCCCCCGCTGCTAAAAATCCTACCATGACAAATATCTTGGAATTGCGCGACACCATCGAACGGTTTTTAATTCAGAAGGCCGTGGAAGAGCGCCGAACGGTCATCCTAATTATTGACGAAGCCCAAAAATTGGATTTGACCACGCTGGAAGTTTTGCGCATTCTTTTGAATTTTGAAACGAATGAATACAAGTTGATCCAATTGGTTTTGTTGGGACAAATGGAATTGTATCCGAAGATTGTGAGCATGCCAAATTTTTTGGATCGGATCAGTTTTAAATACACGCTCAATCCTTTAGGTCCGCAGGAAACGAAAGAACTGATTGAGTACCGTATCGTTAAAGCCGGTTATGAAAGTTCCATGAAATTGTTCGACTCGGACGCGATCAGTGAAATCTATAATTTTTCCCGCGGCTATCCGCGGCGCATTACCATGCTCTGCCACCGTGTCTTGAAAGAATTGGTCATCCAGAATAAATATTTGGTGGATAAAGTTTTGGTCCGCGATGTCATTGAGAAAGAACGCCATGTCGGATGGGATGGCCAGGCAATGATCTCCCAAATGGATTTTAATTAAAATATTTTACAGTGTAGGAAAGTTGTATACTTTCCTAACTGCTAAAAATTCCTTTCATACACAGCAAAGAAAAAATGACGCACTCGCTTACCTTATTTTTATTTAATAGTCGAAGCGAGTACAGTCCCAGCAGCCTCTTTCAATGACATTAAGAAAAGCTGGGGCGACCGAAGGGAGGAATTTTCTTGTGACCAAAAAAGAAACGGCGGAACAGAAACTTTTAAAGATTATCGAATCTCAAGGCACATCCGACACGTCCTCTTCCGGGCAAACTGCTTCGGGTCAACAGGTCGCCCAGCAAATCGCCAGCAATGTTAAAGGCACTGGTCTGCCCGCCTTTTCGATTCCTTCCGTGATCACCCCCGTGTTGGGAATATTCAAAGGTCTGGTTTCGTCTAAATCTTCGGGCGCACCGTTTGGTATCCGGGAGATCAACCGATTATTTCTTCTGGCGATCGTGGCGGTTTGTTTTATTTTTGTTGCCAATATTTTAGGCGGCATGAAATTGGTGAATCAAAAAATTACCTTTAACCTGACTTCTTCGGAAAAAAATTTTTCCGATAATTTTATTCCGAGCCTCGCTGATATCTCCGCCTATTTGGAAAATATCAAACGCCGGAATATTTTTAGACCCTTTGAGAAAAAGGTGGAAGAGGTGGTAGTGGTGGATGAAAATCTTCCGAACCAGCGGATTACAGAATTGACCAAGGATTGGAAATTGGTTGGCATTTCCTGGCTGGATACTCCCGAGTCCGCGTCCGTGATGGTGGAAGACACAAAAGCGAGCATCACTTATTTCCTAAAAAAGGGCGATGAGTTTCATGGGGTCACCATTAAAAATATTTACGCGGACCGTGTCCTTGTAGGTTGCGAAGGGGAGGAGCTGACGCTGAAACTATGAGACGGTTATTTGATTTGAAATATTCCACAGTCTTGTTTTTTGCCGGGATGACTTCTTTGGTTTATTTGTCCGTTGCGTTCGCGCAGAGACCCGGGGATCAGCCCAAACCAATTACCATAGAACAACAGACAGAAACCTTGGAAGAACGTTTAGAGCGCAAGATTACTTTGGACGTCCGCGACATGAACATGATTGATGTTATTAAGTTTTTGGCCATCAAAGGTGAATTTAACGCGGTGACCAGTAAAAGTGTTGAAGGACGCATTACCCTGCTTTTAAAAAGCGTCACGATCTCCGATGTGATGGATATTATTCTTATCTCCAACAATCTCGCGTATCACATTAAAAATGATATCGTTCACGTTATGTCTGAGGATGAACATGTGGCGATGTTTGGTAAACGATTTTCGGATAACACGAAAGTCAAGATCGTGCATCTGAATTACGCTAAACCCAGTTATGTGCTGGCGGCGCTGGAGAGTATCAAAAGCGGTCTGGGAAAATTAATCGTGGATGAAGACACTGGTTCCATTGTCCTGATTGACACGCCGCAGGCCTTAGAAGAAATGCAAAAATCCATCGATGAAATGGAGCATCCCTTAGAGACATTTACCTATAACCTTCAGTATGCCCAGGCGGATATTGTCGCGGAAAAACTCCGGGCGCGGCTCGAGGGCAATAAAGTCGGTACCATTATCTCGGATGAGCGTTCCAATCAACTGATTGTCCGGGCCATTCCCGGCCGGCGCGAAGATATCGAAAAATTGATTAAGGAACTCGATAGCAAAACGAAAGAAGTGCTTATCGAGGCGCGGGTCATCCAGATTTTATTTAAGCCGACGTTTGATTTTGGCGTGGACTGGCAAATGGATTTCGAAGACAGCCCGGAAGAGGAAATTCAAAAAGTTACTTTTAAAAATGTCATCCTGAATGAAGATGGTCTAACGTCCAGCGATAATCTGACAAAATTCTTTTCCAAAATCGGTATTGGCAATATTGATACGGATCATTTTGAGATGAGTATTCGGGCCTTGAAGCAGGTGAGCGACACCAAAATCCTTTCCAATCCCAAATTACTGGTGACCAACAATCAAGAGGCCAGGATTCATATCGGCGACACGGTCCCGTACATTATTTCAACAACTTCTGGGACCGGCGATAATGCCATCACCAGTGAAGATGTCCGATTTGTGGATGTCGGGATTAAGTTGAATGTTCTTCCCACCATCAATGATGATGGTTTTGTGACCATGAAGCTGCGGCCGGAGATCTCCACGGTCACGACAAAGATTGAATCTCAGGGCGGTGGGATCCCACAGGTCAATAAGACCGAGGTGGAAACGACCGTCATGGTCAAAGATGGAAATTCCATCATCTTGGGAGGATTGCGGTCGGAAGACAAGTCACATACCAAACGGCAAGTCCCCTGGCTGGGAGAAATTCCTTTCTTGGGAGCTTTTTTTACCAGCACGTCGGATATTATTACCGCCACCGAAATCGTAATTTTTATCACGCCGCACATTATCAGCGGCACCAAAGATTATGCCGATATCAGAGGGGCCATAAAATCCTATCAGGATTATTCGCCAGACAAAGTTATTGACGACCAGCGCAAACCTTTGAACATCAAGGATCCCTTAGATAAAAATAAACGAAATAATGGTCCAGAAAAAATAGGGGGAAACAAAGACAATGAACGGAAACAATAAGCAATGGCTCATCACGGTTGGTTTGTTGCTTTTTAGCTTTCTGTCTTTCGGGAATAGTACAGCCCTCAACGCGCAAGATCAAGCTTCCTCGGAACTGATCACAACCGAGATCGACATCGAACAGGCCACTGGTTTAGACCCCCGGGCGGATTCTGCTTTGCGTAGAGGCCGGCGCGTGGAGGTGAGTTTGGTCGATGATCTGGCGGTACTTTCCCCGGATGAACAGCAGATTAAGAAGATCAATCAGAGTTTGAAAAACGCTATTGATGAAAATAAAAAATTTATCGAGGAAAAAAAGACCATTGAAGATGAATTAAAAAAATTGCGGGGCGATCAGGAAATCAAGGCCAATCGCATCCGCGCGCTGACCAGTCAGCGCGATGGTCTAACCGAGCGGGCGGAAAAAGCTGAGCAGTTGCAAAAAAAATACGGCCAGGAGCTTAATGAACTAAAAAGCACTTCGGCCAACAAAGAAAATTTATACACCGGAAAAATAAAAGAGCTGGAAAAAGAGGTCGCTGAGAAAAAGGAAATTGAGAAGGTCATCCCCTGGTCCAAAGAAATCATTGGGGAGATGAAGGACGCGCCCGCGAGCGCCGGTGGAGCCCCGGAGCAGTTGGATGAACAAAATACTAAATTAAAAATAGATTCAGCCAGGTTAGTCCAGGATTTAAAAAAACAGGCCCAGTCCAATTTGCAAGGCATGCAAAGCAATATTCAAAAAGTGTCGAATAAGATCGCGGCGTTAAAAGCCGAGAATGAACGGCTCAAGGCCGATTCCGCCAAACTGCATTACAATCTTGGGAATAGTTTTTTTGAACAGCGGAAATTCGACATGGCCGCCAAAGAATATACCCGGGTCGTGGAGTTGATGCCCCAGGATCCGTCAGCCCACTATAACTTGGCCTATGTCAGCAGTGAGTTTTTAAAAGATTATGAGACCGCGAAAACGCATTACGAACGTTATCTGGCCTTAAATCCTAACGCCGAAGATGTGTATGTGGTTAAAGAGCGTTTGCTTGAAATTGGTTTGATTTTTGAAACGAATATCGGTCCGCCTCTGGATAAGAAGTTGAAAGAGAAACCAAAAGACGGGGTGGTAAGGTAAATTTATTTGAATATTAAAACAAAAGGGAGGACAGTTATGGAAATGAAAGTGAGATTAGAAAAAGACGAAGATGGTATGTGGGTGGCGACTTGTCCGTCTTTGCCAGGGTGTATTTCTCAGGGGAAATCACAGGGCGAGGCGACAAAAAATATTAAAAAAGCTATTAAACTCCATATCCGAACGCTTGCTGAAGACGGCCTGCCCATCTTTGGTTCTCGAGGGGTCAAAGAGATGCGAATTGAGGTTCATGTATGAGTAGACTTCCTGTGGTGTCAGGACGAGAAATCATTAAGGCACTTGGAAGGATTGGTTATTATGTGCGAGATCAGGAAAGTAGTCATGTCCATTTACGGCATCCACAGAGAAAGCCGCTTACGATACTGTACCATAAAGAGATTGCCCGCGGGACATTGAGAGCGATTATTCGGGACGCAGAATTAACAGTCGAGGAATTTCGGGAATTACTGTGATAATAAAAGCACCATTGGCCCGCCTCTGGATAAGAAGTTGAAAGAGAAACCAAAAGACGGAGTGGTGCGGTGAGAAGGAGGGGTCATGAAGGACATCCTTGATGAAGTTGATAAGTTAAAACAGGAAATCAGTAAGCTGAGACCCTTAGACGAACATTTGTTGAAACAGATTAAACAATATTATCGGGTCGGATTGACGTATGCGAGTAATGCTTTGGAAGGGAATTCTTTAACCGAGCCGGAAACAAAGATTGTTTTAGAGGATGGCATTACCATCGGAGGAAAGCCCTTGCGAGATCATTATGAAGCTGTCGGTCACAGCGAGGCTTTCGATTCAATGTATCAGCTGGCACAAAAGAAGGATATCAGCGAAATTGATATAAAAAACCTGCATAAGCTTTTTTACCGAAGAATTGATGAGGTTAATGCTGGTGAATATCGAAAAGTCAAAGTGATCATCACCGGTTCTAAATATCCTCTGCCGTATCCGGATGAAGTCCCTCCCCGGATGCGGGATTTTACTTCCCGGCTTGAAGACTTACGAAAACAAAAGCATCCAGTTGAATTTTCGGCATTAGCACATAAAGAATTTGTATTTATTCATCCCTTTGTTGATGGCAACGGCCGGGTTGCCAGACTTTTAATGAACCTTATCTTGTTGCAGGAAGGGTACAACATTGCCGTGATTCCACCGGTATTACGTCAAGAATATATCCAGACCTTAGAGGGTGCCCATAAAGATGATAAGAAGTTTATCGAATTCATTGCCCGCGTGGTTCGGGAAACTCAGCAAGACTATCTGCGGCTTTTGAAATAAGAATTGTTGTTGAATTCGAAATAAGGATTGGGAGAAAAACAAATAAATCTCGTGAGCGAAGACCATCGGGACACATTCCAAGGCAGGAGGCGTACAGAATATTGTCATGCGCCCCTTCCGGATTTTTATTTAAGAAAATGGAATGTGCCCTTATTTTTTGACGGGTCAAGATGCTTTCGAGCCCGTCATCCTGCCCGCGCCTCGGCTATCGCCGGCAACGGCGGGCCGGGGAGCGGAGCCACAAGATTTCATTGAGGCAAAATCGAAGTATCGATTCTAATTTAGAATTTTAATGCCTAAATTTTTTTATAATAGACTAATAGTACTATTTTCTGTCCCCCTCTGTCTGGGATTTTCCTGCCTTTTCCTGCTCCAACGGAACTCCGCCACGGTAATAATGGATCCCGCCATAAGTTCTCCAGGGAACTCAGTTATCAAAAATATTTTTAAAGAAGATACGCAAGATACTGACTCTTGTATTTATAAAAAAAATAATGGTAGTCAGTATATCGACGTTTGTTTTTTAAAAAATTGTCCTGTTAGTTGTACAAACGTCAATAAGTTGATTGGGGAGAATCAAATTGGCCGGAATTTTACGACTTTCCTTTTGTTGTCAAAAAGGATGTTAAATTTTGAGAAGATGTCTTTGCGTCCCAGAATAAATGGGGTTTGTTCGTTGCTTGAAAATGCACAGGGGATATCAATTGGTTTCTTTGTCAGTTTGAGTGTTATTTTCCCGATGTATGTTATGATGGGTGATCCCTCAATTCCGCAAAAAGATATTCTTTTTGCCCCCGTCATATCTACATGTAAAACTTTAGTAAGAGACAAAGGCACGATGGTGCAATCTGCCCCGGTATCTACTAAAAATTCAAAGGGTTGGTATCCATATTTGGTGAGAACTGGGATGGCAATGATTGGATCGAGAACTGTTCCTATTTGGGTATGTTTGTCTCTAAATGGAAACTCGGCTGGCATAATAAATATAAAGGAGATCTTTACGGGGAATAAATCCGATTGTCAATTTGGTAGGGTCGACACCCTTTTGGGTGATTTTTTTATTCAGTTGCTCAAAAGTTTTCGCATGGAATATAACGCGATTATTTTTATGAGCGACGTATTCACCACCGTATTTGCTTTGAAGCCGGGCATAAGAAATAGTTTTCATCTTCTTCCCTCCTGGGCCGAGTATAACATAGCAGTATTCAAAGTCAAGAAGCGGTATCAACAGATAAACGGAATTTATGCCTAAACGGATAAAACGAATATTTGCTGGCGCGAAACACCCTGACCGACTCGGTTGGGGTAGTTGGATAGATGGATTTTTACGAGGATGTTTCGCTTTCCGGATTAAGAATAGTGAGTTTATGCGCTTTGGCAATCTGATTTAAATCAAGGTCACTACTGACAAAAGTGAGATCACGATGATTAAAATCGAGGGCAGCACAGACTTGAAGAATATCGATAGCTCCCGGACGCTTGTTGAGAGTTTTAAGAGGGAGAGAAGACCGAATAATCTCCTCGGCTCTAAAGGTGTGTTCTGTGGTAACGGTGTAGATTTGGATGTGCTCTTTAACATCTCTGTAAAAACTATCGATCAAGACCGTCAAATCCGTTTTCTTAATTTCGGAAATTTTAGAGAGACGACAAAATGTCTGGATGATCTCCACCATGGTGAGATTGAGAATGATGACAGTACAGTCGGCTTCAAGAAAAATTTTGTTGACCTTTTCAGAACCACGCTCTTTGGTTTGATACCTTTTAACAAGAGCGCTGGTATCAAAAAAATAATTTCTCATTGTTGGTATGCTCTTTCCTCAAGGACTAATTGGGTCAAGGAGACGTGGGTCTTGTTCAGAATATCCTGCATTTTTTTGAGGGATTTCCCATTAACGGCCTTTTTCTCCACGTATTGTTTTAGCTTAAGATCCGTAGGAGTTAAAAGATGCGTTATGGGATGGGTTATTTTAGACATTTTAACCTCCTTAACATGGTTTATTTCTTTGGTTCCAACTATAACATGTTTTCAAAGACTGTCAAATGTGATTTTGGGTAGGACAATAGATAAACGGAATTTATGCCTAAACGGATAAAACGAATATTTGCTGGTGCGAACTTCCCCGACCGACGCGGTCGGGTGGATTTTCTTCTTGCGCTTTTTCTTGGATTTTCCTGCCTTTTCCTGCTTCAACCTAAACCAGTCTCGGCTAATGTTACGTTTGATGCGGTGTCTTCGTTAAAGATTAATGAATTCTTCGGTGGTAAGGCCCGCTTGTTGGATAATGGCGCGCAATGTTCCTTTAGGAATATCTCTACCGGGATGATTGGGGACAACCGTGCGCCGGCGAGTTATTGGATGATACCAAATTTCATGACTGCCTTTGGCATGCCGGTCGAAAACAAAACCGGCCTTTCGCAGTTTATGAATGACTTCGGATGGTTTGAACGATGGCAGATGACTCATCGCTCAATAGGAACGGGAATTTTGATATCCAGTTTAAGATGCGGCTTCTTACCGGGGGTAAGGTTTTTGGGGAGCGGGTCGCCGTGTTCAATACAGGATTCGATGATCTTGCGGGCAACATCTTCGGCGATTTCCATGGTTTCGGCAATCGTACGACCTTGGGCAATGAGGCCTTGCAATGCCGAACTCGTGGCCAAATATTGGCCATCTTCGACGGATTCAATAGAGATGGGAACAAGATATTCAGACATGATCTTTACCTCCTGGGCAAAGTATAACATAGGAGCACTTGAAGTCAAGGAGCGGTTTTTAATATAACCAAATGGTAAAAAATTTTTACAAAAATTCATTAGCCTTATTGACCTTTCTTCCATTAAAAACATTAAGGAAGTCAATACATGCCTTTTCTAAAAAATTGATGGAAGGCAGTACTGGCTTCCACATATGTTTTTATGGAAGCCATGTATTAGGTCATTTTTCTAGACGAGAAAGGTCGTTAATTTGGTCTTCCATTATAACATTGGTAAGGAAAAGACCAATAATCCTATTGACTTCTGTAAAAGTAATAAGAACAGCGGTAGTCAATACTGCCCTTGCTTACCTTATTATTTTATTAAAGAGGAGGCAAGGACTGTCCCAGCTTCATCTATTAAATACATTAAGGAACGCTGGGGCTGTCGTCTGTTCTCTCACAAAACTTGTCATATTAGGTGTACAGACGTTTGTAATTCTATTTTGTGTAGGATTTTCCTGCCTTTTCCTGCTCCAGCCTAAATCCGCTTTGGTGAAGGGCGTAATGATTGATGGGATTTTTTCGATATCGGAAGGGATTGAAAGATGACGAATCCATCCTTGCGGCGTAAAAGAATGCGTTTACGAAATTACGATTATTCAACGGCCGGTGCGTATTTCGTGACAATTTGTACACAGGAAAGGGAATGTTTGTTTGGGGATATTGTAGATGGGGGTATGAAATTGAATGAATTTGGCCAAATTGTCCAATCCATTTGGCATGATTTACCCGCCCGATTTCCCGATATTCAATTGGGTGAATTTATTGTGATGCCCAACCATGTGCATGGGATTATTATCATCATTCATCGTAATAATAATCCCGTAGGGGCAATTCATGAATTGACCCTACGACATAATGAACGTCGCCAGATGTTGTTACCCAACATTATCGGGTATTTCAAAATGAATACCGCCAAACGAATCAATCAATTACGTGATTTACGTGGCATGCCCGTTTGGCAACGAAATTATTACGATCGTGTTATTCGTAATGATCAGGAATTCAATCAAACCCGACAATACATTATCGACAATGCAAAAAATTGGGAGAAGGACGAAAATTTTGTTAAATAATTGGCGGAATCGCCGCGGATTGCCGACCATTGTTCTTGCGCTTTCGGTTGGATTTGCCGGCCTTTTCCTGCTCCAGCCCAAAACCGTCTTCGCCGCTGAGGTGACGATTGATGGCAATGTTCGTGATGATAGCTCTCCCGCTGATTATCGAAGACAATTCAAACAACCCACCACTGTCTTTATCAGCGATCAGGTGGGGTATAAATTTTATATGGATGCGACGGTCGCGATAGACTGCGGTTACTCAAAAACAACGGATGGCGGGGCGAACTGGGGGTCGTTTGTCTCCGTGGATGGGGATGCCCATTCATGCGGCGGCGGCGTTGTCTGGTATGACCGCTGGACACCTGGGGACTCGAGCGGGACCTACATTCATATCGCTTATCTTGAGCCCCTTTCGGATGATGTCTTTTATGAGCGCCTGGATACTACGGATGATTCCGAGTTAGGCGAGGTGGCCGCGCTGCAGGTTACAGGACCAATTCAAGGCGGGGATGAGGTAGCCATTACCAAGGCCACGGACGGGGATTTGTATATCGCGCTGAGTGAAGATGATGAGAGCGGCGCTTCCAAGGTCAGAACCTGCGTCAGCAGCTGCGGCACCGCGGGAAATTGGAGCAATGTGGGAACAAGCCCATTGGATCAGGACTTCGACGGTATCCTGCTGCTTCCCTTGGCCAGCGGCAGTGTCATGCTTATCCGCAATGATATTTCGACGGATGATTTTGATTCTAATGTCTGGAATGGCAGTTCCTGGGCAGGATGGGTCGATATTGACACCAATGCCCCGGATAGTACGGACAATAATCATAAAAAGGCTTTCGGCGCGACGGTTGATAAAAGCGATAATGACATCTTTTTGGCCTATGTCTCCGATGTCAATACCAGCACCGCCGATGTCCGTACCGCTTATTATAATGGGAGTACTTGGGATGCAACGACGGCGGATGTGATTTCCGACCAGAATACGATCCTCTCTGCTGGGATAGCGATAGATGAAAACACGGATGATCTTTATGCGGTGTATCTGCGGGGAACCGCCGGAAGTTCCATGAATGCTTACTATAAAAAATCAACCAATTCCATGTCGAGCTGGGGAACGGAGACTCAGTTCAATTCCACCACGGATGAATTATATTATGCGGGCGTTAATTTAATGTCCAACGAAAGAATATACGGAACTTATTTTAATTCGCCGGGAAGCGGCGCGAATGAACTGATGGGAAACACCGTGGTCGATTTAACCCCGGCGACGGTGTCGGTTTATTATTCCGTTGGGACCAGCACCGCTGATTTAAAGACGGGTTCGCCAACGGTTACCATCTCTTCGGGGACAGCGACGTTCAGTGCGGCCCAGGCGAGCAATGTCGGTGTCGGTGATAAAGTTACCTATAGCGGCTCAACGGTCGCTTACATATCGGCCCGGACCTCCTCAACGGTTTACACCGTGGTTACGGCTATAGGGGCCACTCCGTCTAACGTGACGGATCAGACCGTTAACTCGATTGCTCGTACATTTAATTCATTGAGTTCGGCGGAAAGCAGCGCCTCAGGTGCCAGTTACATGAACACGGCCAATTTAGTCACAGGAGCCTTTATCTTAAATCTGCCGTGCTATAACGATGGGGTTGACACAACGACGGTGACGATTGACGGCTATACCACAGGGGCGAGCAATTATATCAACATCTATACCCCAACGGCCACCTCGGAGGTAGGAACCACCCAGCGACATACGGCCCGGGCGGGGACTGGGTATCGAATAGTGCCCTCCACCGCGTCACCGGGGGCGACGTATCCCATTGTCGATATCTCCGATGAATACGTGCGCATCACGGGAATTGAGGTCGACGGGACGAGCGTCACCAACGGCCAGGCGATTTTTGGCATCCGGATGAACAGCGCCTTGAGTGCCACCAGCGATGTCCGGCTGGCTAAAAATCTTATCCATGATATTACTTCTTCTTCCGGGGGCAATATTGGCGCGGCCATTTATCAGGACGGCGGTACGGCGAAGATCAGCAACAATATTATTTATGATATTACCAATAGCGTCGCGGACACGGCTTCGATTCCCTACGGGATATTGATGGACCAGGCGAGCACCACGAATTATCTTTACAACAATACGATTTATGACATTAAACAAACCGCCGCCAGCGCTGGGGGGGTGGCGCGGGGTCTTCATCAGTTGAATGGAACAGTCACCGCCAGCAACGATGTTGTCTTGGATGTGGTCAGCACCAGCACGACCGAAACCTGCTTAGGGGGGACTTTGACCCAAAGTTACAACGTTTCTTCTGATACCACGGCCACGGGGACAGGGAGCCAGACCAGCAAGACTTCTTATTCAACTTATTTCAGGGTTATCACCGATGGCAGTGAAGATTTAAGAATAACGCGCGATGCCAATACCCTGTGGGGCGGATATGGCAACGATCTCGATAGTGATTCTAACCTGGCGATCACCGATGATATCGAAGGCGACGCCCGTAATGCCACCCAACCGGATATGGGAGCGGATGAATACGATGGAGGCACCAAGCTTGTGTTTTCGACATCGCCCAGCGATTCGTATCAGTTTGATGTCCTGAAATCCTTTCCGGTCGTCCAGGTGCAGGATGCCAGCAGTACTCTTATTACTGATGATAGCTATACCCAGGTCACCGTCGCCATCGGCACCAATCCGGCCAGTGGGGTGCTTCTGGGAACGCTGACCAAAACTGTATCTTCCGGCGTGGCCACGTTCAATGATTTACGTATCACCCGGTCCGGAAACGGTTATACCTTGACCGCCTCAGAGACTCCCACGGGTTTAACCGACGCGACGTCCAGTTCCTTCGATATTCTGCCCTCCACGGTCGTTCATTCCGAAGTTATCTATGACGGCAGCACGTATTACGTGAAATGCTGGCTGCAGGGCCACCAGAGTATTGTCGATGTCGCCGCTTCGGATACGTGTTCTTTAACAATTTATAAGGCGGATGGTTCAACGGAGCTGGCCACGGTTTCAGATATCGGCGACCCTGATTCTAATGAGATTTTTAGTTACTCCAGCTGGACGCCATCGGATCCTAACGATATCTACTACGGAAAGGTCACCATCAGTTACAACGATGGCAACGGAGCGGTCAGTTACACGACCATTGCCACGTATGATATTCGTAATGTTAGTGGGAGCAGCGGAACGGTGGCCAAGGTCACGGTGTTGTTTGACGACACGGATAATTCGCAATACATCATGGGCTGGGTTGAAACAAACGGTGTTCCAGTTGATTTGACGGCGAGCCACACGGGAACCGTCACGATTCTCGATGGCGATGGCGCTGTGACCACGGGCTGCGGCGGCTCGTGCTCGGCCATTTCCATGACCCGGGTGGATTCTACCGCCCCGCATGATTATTTCCAATACAGCAGTTGGGTTCCGGTGGACCGCAATGATACCTATTTTGTTTCGGTGACCATCAGTTATAATTCGATCAATTACGAATACAGTATTCAATATGACCCGAACGCCTATCAACTTTCGGAAATCCTCACGGATACCGCGGCCATCAACTGGACCAATATCAGCGACATCAAATCCGCCACCGACACCATCAACTGGACTAATGTCACCGACATCAAGTCTGTGACTGATTCGATGTCGGATGTGAACTGGACCGATGTCGGCGTGCTGACTTCAGTCGGGATTAACTGGGCGGATATGGATGTTTTTACAGACGCGGGGATCAATTGGGCGGACATTGACCGGCTGACGGATTCGGGAATCAACTGGGAGGATCTTTATGTCATGACCGCCCAAGGTGTCAATTGGACGGACATTGACCTGATGAGTGATATCGGCATCAACTGGACGAGCATGAATGACTTATCAGACGCGGGAATTAATTGGACGGATATTGATACCATGTCGGACGCGGGGATCAATTGGACTGATATTGACACCTTGAGTGACGCGGGTATCAATTGGAGTGATTTGGATGTGATGAGTGACACGGGCATCAATTGGACGGATTTAGATATCTTAACTGAAGCCGGAATCAATTGGGTGGATTTAGATATTTTGACAGACGTGGGGATCAATTGGTTGGACATCGATGTGTTAAGTGATTCGGGGGTGAATTGGTCGGATTTAGATATTTTGTCGGATGTTGGGGTGAATTGGTATGACTTGGATATTTTGACGGATGCGGGAATCAATTGGAGTGATATTGATGTATTGAGCGACGCAGGGATCAATTGGCTGGATTTAGATGTACTGTCGGACGCGGGAGTCAACTGGGCTAGCATTGATGTCATGAGCGATGCGGGGGTGAACTGGGATACGATTTATGATATGTCCAGTGTCAACTGGCTGGATATCGATGTGATGAGCGATACGGGGATCAACTGGAATGACATTGATGTTTTAAGTGATAAGGGGATCAATTGGTCGGACTTAGATATATTAACGAATGTGGGGGTCAACTGGTATGACTTAGACATTTTGACCGACGTGGGGGTTAACTGGTCGGATATTGATGCGCTATCGGATGTTGGGGTCAACTGGTATGACGTCGATATCTTGACAGAGGCGGGGATCAATTGGTCGGATATCGATGTGTTAAGTGATAAGGGGGTGAATTGGTCGGACTTAGATATCTTAACGGACGCGGGGATCAATTGGTATGATTTAGAGATTTTGTCAGATGCGGGGATCAATTGGAATGACATAGATGTGCTAAGTGATAATGGGATCAATTGGCTGGATTTAGATGTCTTATCGGATGCGGGAGTCAACTGGGATAGCATTGATGTCCTGAGCGATGCGGGGGTGAACTGGGATACGATTTATGATATGTCCAGTGTTAACTGGCTGGATATCGATGTGATGAGCGATACGGGGATCAACTGGAATGATATCGATGTGTTAAGTGATGCGGGGATCAATTGGAGTGATATCGATGTCTTATCGGATGCGGGCGTGAACTGGTCGGATATAGATGTTTTAAGTGATAAGGGCATCAACTGGTCGGAAATCGACACTTTGAGTCACGCGGGGATCAATTGGACGGATATTGATATGCTATCTGATGCTGGGGTGAATTGGAGTGATGTAGATGTGTTATCTGATGCGGGGGTCAACTGGTCGGATATTGATGTGCTCTCGGATATGGGAGTCAACTGGTCGGATATTGATGTGCTTTCCGACACGGGAATTAATTGGACGGATTTAGATACATTATCGGATGCGGGAGTGAACTGGACCAGCATTGACGTCCTGAGCGATGCCGGGGTGAACTGGGATACGATTTATGAGATGTCCAGTGTTAACTGGCTGGATATTGATGTGATGAGCGATACAGGTATTAATTGGGCAGATATTGATATCTTATCTGACGCGGGAGTGAACTGGAGCGATATTGATGTTTTATCTGATGCTGGAGTGAACTGGATTGATATTGATGTTTTAAGTGATAAAGGAATCAACTGGTCGGATATCGAGATCCTGTCGGATATGGGGATCAATTGGTCCGATATTGATGTGTTAAGTGATACTGGGATTAATTGGGCGGACTTAGATGTCCTTTCGGACACGGGAATTAATTGGATAGATCTAGATGTATTATCGGATACGGGTGTGAATTGGACCAGTATTGATGTCCTAAGCGATGCCGGGGTGAACTGGGATACGATCTATGATATGTCCGGAGTCAATTGGTTGGATATTGATGTGATGAGTGACGCGGGGATCAATTGGGCAGATATTGATGTCTTAAGCGATAGAGGAGTCAACTGGTCGGACATTGAAACCTTAAGTAACGCTAATATTAACTGGGATGACATTAATTTTATGGCCAGGGCTGGGGTGAATTGGTTTGATATCGCGTATATGAGTGGGACTGGAACCAATTGGACGGAGTATATTAATTGGGACAATTTAGCTCAACTGACAACCTCGGGAGTCAACTGGACGGATTTAGATGTGCTCTCGGACGCGGGTGTGAATTGGACGGATATCGATGTGTTGAGTGAGGCGGGAATTAACTGGACCAGTGTTAATGATCTGTCGGACGCGGGGATCAACTGGGTAGAAATTGATGTGCTTAGTGACACGGGAATCAATTGGCTGGATATGGATGTGTTAAGTGATGCCGGAGTCAATTGGACGGACATTGATGTGTTAAGTGACGCGGGGATTAATTGGGTGGAAATCGATGTCTTGAGTGACACGGGAATTAATTGGTCGGATATTGATACGTTTTCGGACGCGGGAATTAATTGGTCGGATGTGGATGCGCTTTCAGACGCTGGAATTAACTGGAGTGATGTGGATGTCCTCAGTGATATGGGAGTGAATTGGGTGGATATTGATGTGCTTTCCGATGCGGGAATCAATTGGAGTGAGCTGGATGTGCTTTCGGATGCGGGGATCAATTGGACGGACTTAGATGTTTTAAATGATATGGGAATCAACTGGACCAGCATCAATGATTTGTCCGATGCCGGTATTAATTGGACGGACATTGATGTTTTATCTGATTCCGGAATTAATTGGAACGAAATTGATGTCTTATCGGATGCGGGAATTAATTGGGTGGATGTGGATGCGCTTTCGGACGCGGGAATTAATTGGTCGGATGTGGATGCGCTTTCGGATGCGGGAATTAACTGGGTGGATATTGATGTGCTCAGCGATATGGGGATCAATTGGGTGGATATTGATGTTTTAAGTGATGCGGGAGTGAATTGGAATGATCTGGATGTGCTTTCAGACGCGGGGATCAATTGGACGGAATTGGATGTCCTCAGCGATATGGGAGTCAATTGGAATGATATTGATGTCCTGAGCGATGTGGGGGTGAACTGGACCAGTATCAATGATCTATCGGACGCGGGGATTAATTGGACGGATATTGATGTTTTATCTGATTCCGGAATTAATTGGAACGAAATTGATGTTTTATCTGATTCCGGAATTAATTGGTCGGATGTGGATGCGCTTTCGGACGCGGGAATTAACTGGAGTGATGTGGATGTCCTTAGCGATATG
>Ga0247727_10003034_pt1 | contig 37671 bp, 45 predicted proteins | sample WisWelCaveWW1625_FD_202498 | JGI IMG/M metagenome (GOLD analysis project Ga0247727, IMG submission 202498) | Biofilm microbial communities from Wishing Well Cave, Virginia, United States - WW16-25 | ecosystem: Environmental > Aquatic > Deep subsurface > Groundwater > Cave microbial mat | place...
TGAGCACGCGCGGAACGGCAACGCTGCGCGATCGCCATCTTTCGGTGATCGCCACGGCCTGCCGCAGTTTCGCCATGCCGGCCGTCGTCAGCGTCACCAGAAAATTAATGTCGGACTTTCCCGCGACATACTCGCCGCGCGCCGCGCTGCCGTAAAGAATGATCGACTCCACCTCGCGGCCAAACGCGGTTTGCCAGTCGGTGACGTACTCTTTAAAAATGCTTTCCGGCGCTTCCGGGAATTTTTTCATGCTGTTCTCCATGCATCAACAAATGGACCGATGCGTATTTCCTTAACTTCCGGACATGTTTCAAGCCATCTCTGGACGGCTTGGCGATGTTCATCTGTCGCACTACCGCGCCGATCCAAAGTAACAAAGACATTCCACTCAGAATTCTTTCCTCCACCTCCACAACTCAATCCATTTGTCTCAATGGCTTGTAAAATAAACGCATCTACCACCCCATCAAAAACATCGTCCGGTGTGTTATCTACAACTCGGAAGAATACGTCGAACCCAAGTTCTTGGAATTCACCTAAACGCAACTTTTTACGCAATCGCTTTTTCATGGAATAATCCTACTGCTCACTCGTTGACTTTCTCTATATAACGCCTTAGGCACATTTACTTTTCATAGATTTCTCAGTTTGATTTCTAACTGTTGATCGCTAACCGCACTCTTTAATCGCTCTTCATATAAGTTCATGATGTCTTGGATTGACACTGCTTTCGCTTCTATGTCATTAACAAGCTTGATTCTCCGGGAGGGTCCTCGCGTAATAATCCATACTTGTTTTTGATGATTCTGAAATTCCATCATCGTAGCGCTCGATAGTTCAATGCTTCCTTGCTTTAACCGATTGCAGTAATTTATAATCTGATCTTTCTTCCTTTCTTCGATTCCTTGATTATCTAGCGTACAGTCATAAATCACCGCTAAATTGCCAAATATGAAAAATCCGTCCGCCTTTCCTGCCTGTGGTTCATCTAAAAATTTATAAGCGGTTTGTACACCAAGCAGCTTCAACAAGTAGTATGTGTATCGTTCAAACTCTTTCCAGTCATGCGTTGACAACAGTTTATTGAAAAACGCTGGCGATAATTCTGAATCAGGGCTTTCTTGAATACCTGGTAGGGCATTAGTGACTACATTGGCAGGTTGAGCCTCATTCAATGCAAATCGAATCATCTTTTGTAAGACTCTTTGAAATTCTAATATTTCATCCTGAAAAATCCTGATTTTAACCTTCTCGCCTTTTCGATCCGCTTGTCTTCTTATTTGGTCTATCACGACATATCTTGATCCATTACTTGCTTCTTTCACTTCAAAAAAGTAGTTATGCGTGCTATGCGTGCTAGTAGATACTCTATCTTTGCACAACTCTTTTGTGATAATGGGAGGGCGTTTTTCTGACATTGTCTTCATCTTTTTAATTTCTCTACATCATTAAGTATTTCTCGGCTCTTTGCTCTTACCAGCTCCGACTCGCCCCTCCACCGCCGCTGCCGCCACCGCCAAATCCACCGAAACCGCCGCCGCCGAAGCCACCGCCGAAACCGCCGCCGCCCCAATCATCACGGCCGCCGCGACCGCCGCCAAACATGCCGGAAAGCAACAGCGGTCCCAACAGGCCCGAACGAGCGAGAACGATAACAATAATGATGAGAATAATAATCGCGATGGGAGAAAACTCGCCCTTCGATCGTTGTTGCCGCCGCAAGTTGGGCCGTACCGCGCCGGTGATTTGGACGCCGGCATCCGCAGCGATGATGCCGGCAATGGCTTGCATTCCGGCGAGCAAACCGGCGCCGTAATTTTTCTGGCGGAATTGCGGAATGACGTAATTATCGAGAATCCGACCGGCGGTGATGTCCGGTAAAATGCCTTCGAGGCCAAAGCCGGTTTCGATGCGCACTTTCTTCCGCTCGCCCAACGCCAGAAAGAGCAGAACGCCGTTGTCTTTTCCCTTTTTGCCGAGTCCCCATTTTTCAAAAAGCCGGTTGGCGTACTCGTCGGGATCTTCGTCGCCAATCGTAGGAAAAGTCGCCACGGCCATTTCCGCGCCGGTTTTCTCTTGCAACTCCTGGCAGAGCGCGTTGATTTGCGCTGCCGCGTTCGGCGAGATCAGATTGGCGAAATCATTCACATAACCGCGCGCTTCGGGAAAATTTTGCGCCGGCGCATTGGCCGTGACGAGCAATAAGATGAAGAAGATTCGAAGTGTCAACTTTTTTGCTCGCTTTTTTTCCGGTGCCATTTCCATCCAAAGAGAAATCCGCCTAATTTTCTTGACCAGGCATATTGCGCGGCCCAGCTTCGTAAACGATTGCCATCCTTGCGACGATGGCGGTGCCGTTCGCGCTCGCTGTGCGTTTGTACCGGCGTGAAAGAAGTTGCCGCTTCCACGGTCCGAGGTCCGAAGTCCAGAGTCTCAAGTCGATTTTGTTCGGCCAACAATTCGGCTTCCGTACAAATGCCGCGCTGGATTAAAACTTGGATGACGGCTGCGAGTGAAACCTGTTCGAGGCTATCTCTGCCGCCATCCTGTGATTTTCGCCAATTCGGATTGGCCTGATTTTTTCGCTCGCCGTCACGCCGTCGGGGAACCTGCAATTCGTCTGTCATCATTAATCCTTAAGTTTTTACATTGCATCCTACAAAGCTAAAGCTTTGCACTCCGGTCACATCGTTTTCTTTTCATACGGGCAAAGCTCGGCCATCACACATTTTTGGCACAAAGGCCGCCGCGCCTGACAGGTGTAGCGGCCGTGCCATTGCAGCAAAACCGTTCCGCGGGTGTAACGCGGCGGCGGCAACAGATCACGCAAATCCATTTCAATTTTGTCGGGATCGGTTTGCGCCGAAAAATATAAGCGTTCGGTGGACAATCTTTTCACATGCGTATCCACCGCGACGGTTTGTTGCCCGAACGCATGCGCGAGCACGACGTTAGCGGTTTTGCGGCCAACGCCGGGCAGATCCACGAGCGCCGCGAAATCCACCGGAACTTTGCCGCCGTGCTTTTCAATAAGCTGCTGACCGCAACGCTGGATGAGCCGCGCTTTGTTTTGATAAAACGTGACCGGATGCAGATCTTTTTCCAATTGCTCCGGTGCGGCGCGCGCATAATCCTCGGGGCGACGATATTTTTTAAACAGCTTCACGGTGACTTCATTGACCAGTTTGTCGGTACACTGCGCGGCCATGATCGTGGCAATCAGCAACTCCAGCGGCGAGGTGAAATCCAGTTCCAGATGCGCGGTGGGATAAGCTTTCTCCAGCCGGTCCAGAATTGCGGAAATTTTCGCCGCCGTCCAGGCTCGCGCGGGTTTTGCCAGCGGCTTGGGTCGTAAATTCGACTGGCCGGATTTTGCAGCGGATTTTTTCGGTGAAGCCTTCGGCATGGTCTCGGCAAACTCTTCAAAATTCAGCAACGCTTGCGCCATAAGCAAGTTTTTATTTGGCGGAAATTTCGGTTTGCAAGTTATGCGACTTCAACACGATCATATTGATCATATTCTTCTTCGGTCATCGTAATGGTCAACATGATGTTGACCACAACAGCGTCGCCAAGCGTTGAGCGCAGATGTTGGTATAGGCTCTCTTCACGCTCTATCTCCGGCCAATTCTCGAAGCCTTTACGCGCAGCGAGAATGATTCGAATGTTCTTCGCAATGCCGGTTGGCTCGACCTCGAATACTGCCAACTCTATAGAATGTTGTTGAGCCCATACTTGAATGGCAGCGCGTATCGTTTCTACTAGCATCAACTTGGTCATAATTCACCTCAAAAATGTTGAGACAAGAAAGTAAGAACTCCATCACGTTGATCAAAAAGCGCTTGATTCACTATATCAGCGTCAGCCGGGGTGTGAGTTGCACCTTTATAACGAAGTTCCATAGACCAACGGGAGCTTACTATTTTAAAATTATGCTGCAAGGCAGGGTTACTGAGAAAGTTATTACTCTGCCCTGAACAATAAAGCAATAACTCAAGATCATGAATTTGAAACATCACTGGAAGCTTCTTCTCGCCGATATGCTTGCAAATCACCAGTTTCAACGCCAACTCCAATAATATACCGGCATGTGAAATCGCTCCAGACCATTGCTTGGTCGCACGCAACGCTTCGTATTCCTCTTTTCGTGCATTGTAAGCTGCCAGCAGAACATTGGCATCTTGTTTAATGAATTTGATGGCCATACTAACTCCCTCCTCATGAAAAACTAAAACACCTTCACATTCACATACTTCTGCGGATGCTTTTTGATGTCTTCGATGAGCCTATTCAAATTCTGCATCGTAGCGGTGAGGCTGTCATGCAAGCTCCGTTCATAAATCAACGCACCGAGCGTGCCTTCGCGGCTTTCGAGCGCTTGCGTGGTTTTCTTCAGTGAGGTCGCGGTTGCCGCCAAGTCATCCGACGCCGTTTCTAATCGCGCGGTGGCGGCGGCAAGGTTCGCGACAGCGGAATCCACCCGACTGCTGTTGTTCGTGAACATTTTTTTCATCTGCTCGGAGCCCGCGCGCAGGTTGGCCATGGTCAGATCGATGTTCTGCTGATTCTGCGCGAGAATCACTTCGAGCAGCGAGGTCGTGGCGCGGACGTGGCGCAACACCGCCTGCATGCGATCAACGTTTGCGTCGCTGAACAGCGTGTCGATCGAAATATGAATGCGTTTCTCCAGACCCGCGATGGCCGGCGTCAAATCCTCCAGCCCGCTGACCAGCTCACCGTACACGGTTTCACCGTCGACATAATAATCGGCGCTGTCGCTGGGAACGATATTGATGACCTTGCCGGTGATCAAGCCGCCGCTGCCGAGAAGAAATTTCGAGCCGCGCGGCACTCTTTGTTCTTCGGCAAGAAAAATGGATACTTCCGCGAAACCGTTACGATAGGTGGGGGGCTTCTCAACGCGCCCGATTTTAACGCCGACGAGATACACCGCGTCGCCGCGTTTGAGGCCCTGCACCGTGGTAAAAAGAACTTTCAATTCATAATTCCGCCAACCAACGGTCTTTTCACTCAGCCAGATCAAACCGATAACCAGAACCAGGCTGGCGATGAAAAAAACAATGCCGATCGCCGCCTCCATGGTGCGAGTTTTCATAGCGCTTTCATTGCCCTCACGAGATTTGCTTTTTGCCGTTTGCTTTAACTAAAGCTGTCCTTCCATAAACCGCCGAATCATATCGCCGTCGTTGCGGGAAATTTCGTCCGGCGCGCCGACCGCGGCCACTTTGCCTTCGTGAAACAGCGCAATGCGATCGGAAATTTCCGTCGCGAGTTTGACGTCATGCGTGACGACGATCGAGGTGATTTTCAACTGCCGCTGCAACCGCACGATCAAATCGCCGATGATGATCGCTGTTTTCGGATCGAGGCCGGTGGTCGGCTCATCATAAAGAATATAATCCGGTTTCATGGCCATCGCGCGCGCCAGCCCGACGCGCTTGCGCATGCCGCCGCTCAACTCGTCGGGATTGAGCTCTTCAACGCCGCGCAGCTCGACCTGCTCCAGACATTCGGCGACGCGATGCGCAATCTCGCCTTCGGTCATTTTCGTGTGCATGCGCAACATGAACCCGACATTTTCATGGACCGGCATCGAATCGAACAACGCCGCGGATTGAAACAAAACGCCGATGTGTTTGCGCAATTCCTGCAATTCATTGCGCGACAACTTCGGCACCAACTGGCCGTCCACCCAGACTTCGCCGCGATCGGGCTGCAGAATGCCAATGATGTGTTTGAGGGTGACGCTTTTGCCGCAACCGCTGGGACCGAGTATCGAGATCAACTCGCCCTCATTCACCGTCAGGTTGATGCCGCGCAAAACGTGTTTCTCATCGAAGGATTTGTAAACGTCTTTAAATTCGATCATGAATCGCTAAAGATACAGATATTGACCGGTCGCTTAGATCTTCTGTACACCACAAACCTGTGAAGTTATAGCGACCGGTCAATGAGTTCCTGGAAGATTAATAAAACTTCAACAGCGTGCGCGTCAAAACATAATCCATAATTAAAATGAACGACGAGGAGGCGACGACGGTGGCGGTGGCGGCCATGCCGACGCCTTTGGCGCCCTGTTCGGTTTCCATGCCCAGATAACTGCCGAGCAGCGTGATGATGCCACCGTATACCGTCGCTTTAATCAAACCCACCCAGACATCTTTGAAACGAAACACTTCTTTCATGCCGCGCACGAAATCCGCGGTGCTCACGCCCATCATCGTGGTGGCGGCGTAGTGTCCACCGGCAACCGCAACCGTCACGGCGAAGATAATGATGATTGGAAACATCGTTACACCGGCGACGAGGCGCGGCATCACGAGATAGCCGACCGGATCGACGCCCATCGAGGTGAGCGCATCAACCTGCTCGGAAACTTTCATCGTGCCGATCTCGCTGGCGATGCCCGCGCCGACGCGTCCGGCCAACACCAGCGCCATCAAGGTCGGCCCCAACTCGAGCATTTCGGATTGAAACACGATCGAACCGACGATATATTTGGGAATGTACGAGGAAATCTGGTAGGCGGTTTGAATCGTCGTCGCGAGGCCGGTAAACATCGACAGCCCCATGATCAGCGGCAACGAGCCGAGGCCGAGGCGATACATCTGCTCGATAATCTGGCGGCGATAAAAATGCATGTAACGCAATTGCCCGACCGCCGCGCCGAGATAGGCGCAGACGCGGTAAAAATGGACAAAGAAATTGGCGCCGATGCGTCCGTAAAATAAAATGATTTTCGTCATTCTTGCACTTCCACGCCGCTAAAAAAAGTTTTCTCGCCGCGCCGAATCAGCAACAGCGCCACCTTGCCTCGTTGCAACCCCGGCAAAGCGGCGTTGAAATCACGCACATTGCGAATCGCGCGATGATTCATTTCCTGAATAATGTCGCCGGTCACCAGAACTCTCGTCGCAGCGGGATCAAGATGTGAAATGGCCACGCCCGAAACTTGTTGCAGACGAACCATTTCCGGCGATAGATTCTGCACCTGCAGGCCGAGTTTGTTTGGCGACTTATGCTGACTTGAGGCCAACGCCGGTTCAGGTGGCAACAAGTTCGGTCTTTCGGTGGGCGTGATTTCGCAAACGACTTTCACGGTATCACGCCAGATCGCCATTTGAACATTTTTCTCCGGCTTCTGGGCGGCAACAGCGTTCTCAAAGTCATTCGCGCTCGAAATCGGGACGCCCGCAAAGTGCAAAACCACATCGCCACGACGCAAACCGGCGCGTTCCGCGGGACTGTTGGCTGTCACCTCGACAAGCAACGCGCCGAGTATGCCATTGAATCGCAACGCGCGCGCTAAATTCTGATCGAGGTCCTGCGCCGTCGCGCCGATATAGCCGCGCGTCACCTTGCCTTCCTTCATTAAATTGTGCATCACCCGTTTGGCCAGATTCGCCGGAATCGCCAGCCCCGCGCCATTGGTGGATTGCACCGCGGTGTTGATGCCGACAAGCTCGCCCTCTAAACTCACCAGCGCGCCGCCGTGGCTGCCGCGCGAGGGCGCAACATCGGTGTGAATAAAATCTTCCATCTGCGGCAACGAAACTTTTGAGCGGCCTCTCGTGTTGATGATTGCCGACGTCACCATGGGCGCCGGTTGGCCGGTGTTGCCGATCGCCATCACCCACTGCCCGACGCGCAGACGATCCGAGTCGCCAAACTTCGCATACGGCAAGCCCTTCGCGGCGATTTTGATCAGCGCGAGATTGGTCAACAGATCGCAGCCAACGACACGGCCGGAAAAACGCCGGCCTTTATTAAACACGACGCGAACCGAATCCCCGGCCAGAAAATTTTGGCTACTGGTTAAAATATAACCGTCGCTCGAAACCAGCAGGCCTGAACTTTCCGCTCGCAGCGCCGCGTTCGCCTGAATCATCACGATCATGGGTAAATATTGCGCCGTAATACTCTCAAACGCTGCGCTCAAATCTCGCGCCAAAGCGCGCTCGTTTCCGCTCATCACCATCCTCGCCGCTATCGGCTCTTCCGGCGCAACCGTTTCACGGACCGAAAGCCCTCGCAAGATCAAACCGCCAAACAGGATTACGGCAACCAGCGCCAGCACCCAGCCACCGGCGTTCTTGCGTCTTAGCATATTGTTCTCCAGATTTAGTTCGGAGGAATTTTTTATCCAACATAACAATTTGCAAATGGAAAAGCCGAGAAGCAAGAAAAATTTTTTACAGCCCGAGGTGGCGAAGTCCGGCGTCCGAAGTCACTTGTCCGCCATCAGCAGGAATTAATCGCCGAAAAAGAAAAACTTGACTCTCGTGCGTGGAAGTCTTATATTGCGGCTATATTTATTTCCTAAGCAACATCTGAACTCACCGCTCGTTTGGCGCATTTATTAAGTTGTAGAAATATTGCCCGCGAACGGTTAATCTTTACGGAGCAAAGCATGAAGAAAGCATTGTTGGGCGCGACCACGATTATCGCCGCGGCGGTCATCGGCGTGGTTTTATTGTCCGGCGAGAAAAAGGCGGAAAGCGCCATCGTGGCGACTGAAATCGACATCGCAGGGATGTCCTGCCAGAACTGCGCGGATAAAATCGACGCCAGCTTGTCCGAGCTGGACGGCGTCAAAGAAGTCGACGTTCGTCTCGGCGAAAGCAAAGCTTATATCAAATACAATGCGGCTGCCGTCACGGTTCCGGCAATGGAAGCCAGCATTTCAAAGCTGGGCTATTCAGTCGGCGAAGCCGGCGCGGTCTTCGACAAGGAAGATTGTGGCGACGCCGAAGCGAGCGATTGCTGCGCGGGCAAAAAGGCCGATACTAAAACCTGAAATGACGATTTCAAAAGTTTTGTTATTTAAAAGCGAGGCGCCCGTCGCCTCGCTTTTTTGTTCCTTTTAATTTATGCAAAAACGTTTTATTCTCGGCCTCGCCGTCAGCGCGATTTTTATTTATCTTGCCTTCCGCCAAATCGACTTCGTGCAAATGTGGGCGGCGCTGCAGCAGGCAAATTATTTGTGGCTCTTCCCCGCGGTCGGTTTCATGTTCATCAGCCTGTGGCTGCGCGCCGTGCGCTGGGGTTATTTTATGGAACCGATCAAACCCGGCATCGGTTTCCGCAAGCTGTTTTCGGCGATGATGATCGGCTACTACGGCAACAACGTTTTTCCGCTGCGCGCCGGCGAAGTGTTGCGCGCTTACGCCATCGGCAAATCCGCTGGCGTTTCGCGCATGGCCTCATTCGCCACCATTTTTGTCGAGCGCCTCATTGACGTGCTCGCGCTGCTGGTGTTAATCGGCTTCTCAGTGTTTTTCCATGACTATCCCGGCTGGATTGAAAAAGGCTCCATTATCATTTTCATCGGCACGGCGGTGGTGACGCTGTTCATGACGGCGCTCATGCTGCGCACGCAACAAACCCTGCACTTCATGAGCCGCTTAACGCGCCCGTTTCCCGAAAAAATTCAACAATTCGTCACTAAGCTGCTCGGCTCATTTCTCGACGGGTTTTCGATTTTTAAAAAAACGGATCGCTTTGGGACGATCATTTGGCAATCGGTGGTCATCTGGCTGCTGTACGCCGCAGTCAATTACGCCGTTTTAGAAGCGTTCGGGCTAAACGAACAACTGCCGATCGGTGCGAGTTTCGTCATTCTCGTCATCGTGAATATCAGCATTATGATTCCGGCGGCGCCCGGCTATGTCGGCACGTTTCATCTCGCCTGCCAGCAGGCCGCCATGCTCTTCGGCGTTTCCAAAAGCACCGCGCTCAGTTTCGCGCTGATTCTGCACATCTCGAATTTCATTCCGATTACACTGGTCGGTTTTTATTATTTCTCTCGCGAGCAGCTCGACTTCAAACAGGCCGTCGCCGGCGAGGAAGAAGCGCCCACGCCCAAAACTGCGCGCCCGGCCCCGCGCCAAAAAGTTGGCGTGTGAAAACCAATTTCTTAATCATTCGTTGCAAGCAATTTTAAAAGCATAAATTCTTCGATGCGAGTTTTGTTGCTTTTCGTTGACGGCGTCGGCATCGGCGAGCGCGATCCGGAGCAAAATCCGTTCGCGCGTTTTCCCTCGCCGTTTTTTTCTTTTTTTAAAAATGAGCCGTTGCCGGTTCTGCCGCACGACGGCGTCGTGATTCCGACGCGCGCCGACATGGACGTTTCTGGTTTACCACAAAGCGCTTCGGGACAAACCGCGATTTTCACCGGGCGCAACGCAGCGCAGGCGTTGGGCCATCATCAATCCGGCATGCCGACGCCGACGCTGCGCCAATTGTTGGACGAATCGAGCCTCTTCAAAAGCATACGCGCGCTGGGAAAACGCGGCGTTTTTGCCAACGTGCTATCACAACATTATTTCGACAAACGCGGCGAGAGAATTTCCGCGACCGCGCGCGCGCTCATTGCCGGCGGCTTTCCGTGGCTCACGATGGACGATTTGCGCGCAGGCCGCGCCGTCTCGCATGATCTCACCAACGAATTTCTCCGTCAGATGAAATTTGAGGTACCTGTGCGAACCCCCGCCGAGAGCGCGAAAATTCTCGCCGCCATTTGCCAACGCGCCGATTTCACGCTCTTCGAATTTATTCTCACCGATATGTTCGGCCACCATCAGGAAATGTCGCAGGCCGAAGACCTCATCCGCCGTCTCGATACGTTATTGAATGTCGTTCTCACCAATATTGATTTACAAAACACCACCGTCGTGCTAACCAGCGATCACGGCAATTTTGAAGATTTGTCCGTCAAAACGCACACGCACAACCTCGTGCCAACCTGCGTCTGGGGCGCGGGGCAAACTATTTTTGTCGAACGGGTGAAAAGATTGGAAGACCTTGCGGGAAGCATCATGGCGGTTTTATTGTAAAATTTATCTTGCAATTCCTCCATAAAATTTTATTTTAAAGAGCAGACCACACCGTCATACGCCACGAGGCTTTTAGAGCGAGTTTATATGCACGAATACAATTATTTCGTTTTCTTCGAGCCAGTTGAAGAAGGGGGTTATAATGTCGTCGTCCCCGCCATCCCGGAAATTTGCACTTTTGGCGAAACGCTGGAAGAAGCCAGAGTGATGGCCGTGGACGCCATTCGTTGTTACCTCGAGAGTGCCATGCAATTGGGCGAACCAATACCCAGCGACACTCTCACCGCGCGGGAGCCAATTAAAGAGCGTTTGGCCGTTGCTTTAAAGGCGGCTTAATGGCGAAACTACCTATTCGCCAAGCCGGCCTCACACTTGACGAGTTTCTCAAACACCTGTAGAATTTAGCTGCAGAAATTCAGCTTGCGTCTTATCTCATGGCATGTTATATTATCGTCACCGCAGTTGGGATTAACGACTCGCCTCCGACATAGCATCAGATTCCGTTTTGGAGTACCCTTTTGGGCATGAACTGGACGATCACAGACATTTTAACAGCCATGGCGTATGGTGAGATACGGACATAATTGAACGTCTCGACTTGTTGATCGACGAAAGCGAATGCACAAAACCGGCGCGATGCAGGTCGCAACTGCTTGCGCCGATAAGCCTGTTGCCGATAAACAGGCGAACCGGCCAACCCGGCGGGCGTAGCCGGCAAACCGAAAAACCAATAACACACTTTAACATTAACATCAAATTGTGCCAGAAACATTCACCGGAATACTCGAAACCGTCGAACGGGGCCACGGCTTTTTGCGCCGCGTCTCGTTGACGTTGCTGCCGCAGCAAAACGATCCGTTCGTGCATCGCAGCCTGAGCGAGGCCAACCATCTGCGCGCCGGCGTCCTCGTCGAAGCGGAAATCGGCCCCGGCCAGCGCGGCGGCAGGCAGGTTGAAAAAATTCTTAAAGTTAATGACCGCGACCCGGCGGCGTGGGCGAAACTGCCGGAGTTGGAAATGCGCACTGCCATCTCGCCTTCGGAACAAATCGTTCTGGAGAAAAAGCCCTCGCGTTCGGTTAAAACACAGGAAAAAGAAAAATCCGACGCCTCGATGCGCGTGATCGATTTGATCAGCCCGCTCGGCAAAGGCCAGCGCGCGCTCATCGTCGCGCCGCCCCGCTCCGGCAAAACCATGCTGCTGCAGCAAACCGCGCAGGCCGTCGTGCGCAATCATCCCGATATTCACCTCATCATGTTGCTGCTCGATGAGCGCCCGGAAGAAGTCACCGACATGCGCCGCGCCGTGCAGGGCGAGGTGTTCGCCAGCTCGAACGATGCGTCGCTGGAGTCGCATCTGCGTTTGGCGCAGCTCGTGACCGAATATGCCAAACGCAAAGCCGAAGCCGGCGACGACGTCGTGATGCTGCTCGATTCGTTGACGCGCACGGGGCGCGCATTTAATCTCGGGCAACGCGGCAGCGGGCGCACGATGTCCGGCGGGCTGGATGCGCGCGCGCTCGAAATTCCGCGCAAGATTTTCGGCGCCGGCCGGCACATCGAAGACGGCGGCTCGCTCACCATCGTCGCAACCATTCTCGTCGGCACCGGCTCGCGCATGGATGAATTTATTTTTGAGGAATTTAAAGGCACGGGCAACATGGAGCTCGTGCTGGATCGCGCGCTGGCCGATCAACGCATTTTTCCGGCGATCAACATTCCCGCTTCGGGCACACGGCGCGAGGAGTTGCTCTTCGGCAAAAAGACCGCGCAATATCAAGCATTGCGTCGCGCGTTACAAAGTATGCCCGCCAAAGAAGCGATGGCGACGTTGCTCAAAGCGCTGGCGACGACGCCGGATAATAAAACGCTGCTGCAGAAATTTTTAAAGGAGGATGAAGAAGAAGATTAATGGCAAAGAGGCCGGACTGCTTTAAGCGCTAAACGCCTAAAAATTTCCGCCCACAGAAGTGGATGACACGCTGATCAAAAACGCACACGGATTCTGAACTATTTTTCCGCGTGGATTTTTGATCCGTGTGTTAATCGTTTTTGTTTTTTTCATTACAAAATAAAAATGGCTACCAGCGAGCGCCGCCATGTCTGCGCTGGTAGCCCGACCACTCAAGGGAATTGCTTCCCGAGTAGTTTCACCCAAATAAACGACAGCAGAGGCGATTTTGTTCCATCCCCATCAAAAAAATTTAATTTATTTTCCCGCCCGCTAAATCTTTTATTTTTCTTGACATAAAACCCGTCATCCGCCTCCACGAAATTTTCTTTCGTATTTTTTCCAGCAATTTTCTTCGGTTGTTTCACACTTTTGTTTTGCCGCCTCGGGGAACTCCACCAGTGCATGACGTCCTAAAATTAAATTATTGTCGCGACAGATAATCGTATACAATAGTTTGACTTATTGGCTCTCCATTTTTATCCGCCCGATTTCTGCGCCGGCGCGGCCTTTCCGGTATAAACTCCAATAGTTTTTGTGAGAGGAAGTTGTGTACCACAGCATTGATTCAGCAACCCCTTGCCCCCGATCTTCCTTTCTAAACTTATTAATGATAGTCGGGGCGAGGGCAACTTTTTATCTCTTGACAACGGATGTTTTATGAGAATCATCATTGCATGGATGGGAGCCGTTTTACTTTTTTCGAATCCGGTTTCAGCGCAATTTTTATCCAATTCATTTCGTCACGCCGTAACGCCTGCATTTCTCGCCAACGCTTTATTCGCCGCCGCACCCGCCGATGACGATGCCAAAAAGAACTGGCCGCGTTTAAACGTCGCCGTGGAAGAAAAACCGTTTCTGCTCGATCACGCCAGCTTCATTGCGCCGCTTGGAGAAACTTTCGTCGAGTTTTATATTCAGATCGGCTACGACCGCCTCGGTTTTATTCGCGACGGCAAAATGTTTCGCGCCGTGTATGACATCGATTTTTATATCGAAGACGTGTACGGCAATCTGTTGCAAACGCAGTCGGCGCTGGATGAAGTCATGGTGGCGAGTTATGACGAAACCACGCGGCCGGACAAATCTAGGGTGACGCTGTTGAGCGCCGGTCTGCGCCCCGGCAATTATCACTGGCGCGCGGTGATTACCGACAAAGAAACCGGCAAAAATTATGAATCCGCCGATAAATTTACCGTGCGCGATTTTTCCGGCCCCAATTTGGCCGTGAGTGATTTGCAATTCAGCCGCAATATTCAGGTGGATTCTTCCGCCAGTGTGTTTGTCAAACACAACCGCCGTATTGAGCCGAACGTGCCGCGTGCTTATGGCCAGTTCGTCGGGCAGCTTTTTGTTTATTACGAAATTTATAATTTGATCGAACCCGGCGCCGCGACTCGCGACCGCGCGGTTTTGCAAACGGCAGCCGCGGACAGTTTCCAAACGCTTTATATCATTCGCCACGAGTCGGGCGAAGAACTCAAACAGTTGTGGAAATTCAATCGCAAGCCCGGAACCTCGTGCGTGCAGAGCGTGGCGCTTCCCATCACGGATTTGAAGAGCGGCCATTACACGCTGACCGTGCGCGTTTTTGACAACGCCAATCGCTGCTACGCCGAGTCGAGCAGCCGCTTCACCATGCAGTGGGAGGTTTTTTCATTCAAAGACAAAAAATTTGAAGAGGTGTTGGAGCCGATGCGTTTCGTGGCGAGCGCCGACGAGCTCAAACAGTTGCGGCAATTGCCGGAAGCCGATCGGCAGCGCGGGCTCTTCGCGTTCTGGCAGCGCCGCGACCCGACGCCCGGCACGACGCGCAACGAAGCGATGGAAGAATATTATCGCCGCCTTGATTATGCCAATGCGCGTTTCAACTGGCTGCACGACGAAGGCTGGAACTCGCCGCAGGGGCAAATCTATCTCACGTATGGCCCGCCGGATTACGTGACGCGATTCAGTTCAGCCGCGATTGATCGCGCGAATGAGAGCTGGAGATCATCGGCATGGTCGTCCGAGACGCGGCAGGAAACGTCCCCGCGCCTTGTCCCCGCGCGAACTTCGCTGTTCAATGCGTTGTATGAAATCTGGGAATATGCCGGACTCAATCGCCGTTTTGCTTTTGTGGATTCGCGCGGCGTGGGCATGTATGAGCTTGCCGATCCGCTGGCGCTGCAGAGCTTAGAGTCATTGAAGTAAAATCTCTGGAAAAAAAAGCAGCGAAATTCCACACGGATTAAAAAACCACGCTGATAAATCCGTGTGGTTTTTTAATCCGCGTGATATCCTTTTTGATTCCGGCTTATCCGGATTGTGATGGCGCTAAAAACCGCTTTTATTTTCAACCCCTCATCGCGTGATCGGCGCGATGGGGGTTTTTCATTTTATAAATCCGCGCTTGCGAATCAACGTTGGTTTGATTATATTGCGTCATATCACTTTCTTAACACGAGGCCCTATGCTCCCGAATTTTCTTCGCTTTGCCGTTTTGACAGTCGTGGTTATTTTTTCCACCGGCTGTCTCTCCTCCAAACCAACCAGCCGTACTGAGTCGCCGCGCGCGGAAACAACACCGGACGAAAAGCCCCGGCCGGCAACGACCACGTATGTCGCGCAGAATGAGGATTTCGATCCGCTGACGCTGAAAGCGCCGGAATTTCGGATTGCGCGCAAACAGACGGCGCTCAAGAAAATCGACACCTTGAAAATCACCACCTCGGTTCCGACGAAAATCGATACCTCGTGGCAAACGGTTCCCGGTTATCAAGTGCAACTGTTGCAAACCGAAGATGCGAAACTCGCGCGCGCCACGGTGAAAGAGGCAATTCTCGCGCTCAATGTCGATGTTGAGACGTTTTACGAAGCGCCGTATTATAAACTGCGCGCCGGTCGTTTTGTCAACCGCTACGACGCCGAGCAATTGCAAAATCTCGCCACCGACAAAGGCTACGCCAACTGCTGGGTCGTGCGCACACAGATCAAAGTGCGGGCGAATGAGCTGTTGAATCAGAAGTGATGGGAAAAATTAAACTTGCTTTTAAAAAATGTGGTTTGTATCTTTGGAACAATAAATTGAGAATGATTATGTCAAAAGCAAAAGTGGGCGTTGATCGAAACGTAAAAATTCCAAAATCAATTTTGGGTAAGTACAACGTCAAAGCGGGAGATGTCTTAACAATCCAAGCGATGAAGGGCTATATTGTTCTTACTCCAGAGAAGGCAAAAACGAGTAGAAACCTTCAAAAGAAAGTTAATGGGCACCCCAAAAATATAGTGCAAAAAAATTCGGAGATTGATGAAGAACGCGCTGAGTGGATGCGTTTTGCTCTGCAGAACTTTGAGCGGGCCTATGGTGACAATGAGCCTGAGTATACGTCAGATATGATTATCAAGCCGAATCCTTATTATGAAAGATTGAAGGCGTGATTGGTGCAATCTCGTGGAAACGACATAAACGCTTGCTGAAAACCCTTAGTTCATACCTCAACAAAAAATAGTAAATCCCATTTTAATCTATCGGTTGGTTTTTTTTCACAAATCGTCCTTCCCTTCACCGCCCTCCTGCCCCCACGTCAATTTGCCCGCGCCAAAGATTGTACCAGTTTTGAAAACAATCCAAAATTCCACTTGGAAAACGGCCAAAATTTTATTAAATTTATATGTTACCCCGATTTTGTTTGATCGCTGCATCACGCGCGAGGAAGGATTTTCGCAAACGCAATTTAAGGAAGGTCGGGCTTTAGTTATTTGTAGAAAATTTCAGGCGCCAATTCGGAGGTTTTCACATGTCAGGTCATAATAAATGGGCCAAAATTAAGCATAAAAAAGCGGCCACGGACGCGGCCAAAGGCCGAGTGTTCACGCGTCTCATTAAAGAAATTACCCTTGCGGCGCGCATGGGCGGCGGCGATGAAGCCAGCAATGCCCGCCTGCGCAAAGCGATTCAAGACGCCAAAGCGTCCAACATGCCCGCGAGCAACGTCGAGCGCGGCATTAAAAAAGGCACCGGCGAGCTCGAAGGCATCAATTACGAAGAAGTCGCTTACGAAGGTTACGGCCCTGGCGGCGTCGCGATCATCGCGGAATTGATTACCGACAACAAGAATCGCGCGGTCTCGGAGATTCGCCATATTTTCTCCAAACACGGCGGCAACCTTGCTTCTTCCGGCGCCGTGAGTTGGAAGTTTGACAAGAAGGGCGTCATCTCTGTTACGCCTGCCGGCAAAAGCGAAGATGACATCATGATGTTAGCGCTCGACGCCGGCGCCGAAGACGTCAAATACGATCCGGAGTCGACCGAAATCTTGACGGCGCCGAGTGATCTAGAGACTGTGAAAGGCGCGTTGGAAAAGCAAGGCCTCAAAATCGAAAAAGCCGAAGTCAGTTTGTATCCCAAAGACATGGTCAAGGTCGAGGGCAAAGAGGCCGAGCAACTGCTGAAGCTTTTGGACGCCATCGAAGAAAATGAAGACATCCAAAAAATTCATTCCAACGGCGACATTGCCGCCGAGGCGATCGCAAAGTTTAGCGAAGCTTGATGGCAGGCGCGCATGCCATTGCATAAAACCGAACGGCGAATTTTGGGAGTCGATCCCGGCTTGATACGAACGGGATTGGGATTGATTGCGCTGCAGGATGGGCGCATTTCTTTTGTTGATTCAAAATTGATTGCGCCGTCGCCCGATCAATCTCTGCGTGATCGGTTGCACCAACTTTATCTCGCGGTGCAAACGTGCGTGCGCGAATGGCGTCCGGAAGTGATGGCGGTGGAAAATTTAATTTATGCGCGCAACGCGCAGGTAGCGTTGAAACTCGGACATGCGCGCGGCGTGTTGCTGCTCGCTGCCGCTGAAAATAATTTGCCGGTAGTGGAATATTCGCCGCGTGAGGTCAAATTAGCCGCAACGGGTTACGGCGGCGCGTCGAAAGAGCAGATGCAGCGCATGGTGCAAGCCGTTTTAGAATTGCCCGCTCTTCCTGAAACGCACGATATTGCGGATGCGTTGGCGTTGGCGATTTGCCACGCGCACCGCGCAAGAGGCAAGTAGCAATTTGCGCTTTGCCTTTCGCTTTTTGCCCTTTGCACACATGATTGCGAAAATCTCCGGTCGTTTGCTGGAAAAATCTCCGACGCGAATTTTAGTCGAGGTCGGTGGTATCGGGTATGAAATTCACATTCCGTTATCCACCTTTGACAAAATGGGGGCGGTTGGTGAAAACATCGGCGTGTTAACTTATCTGCACGTGCGCGAAGACGTGCTGCAACTTTTCGGTTTTGCCACGGCGGGTGAAAAGCAACTCTTCCAGCATCTGCTCTCCGTCAGCGGCATCGGCCCCAAGCTCGCGCAGAGCATTCTCAGCAGCTCGCCGGTGGAAATGTTTTGCCGGCATATTACGAAAAACGACATTGCGGCATTGACGGAAATTTCCGGCATCGGCAAGAAAACCGCCGAAAGACTCGTTTTAGAATTGCGTGATCGCCTCGCGCGCTGGATGCCGGAAACTGCTGCGAGCGCCACCCCGACGCCGTCAGCGATTGAAGAAGAAACGATTGCGGCGTTGGTTTCGTTAGGCTACACGCGCTCCTCCGCGCAAAAAGCGGTTGAGCAAGTGAAAAAAGAAGCAGGCGAATTGCCGGTCGAAGAATTGATCAAACGCGCGCTGCGATACATCTAGGAGTGCAAAACTTTAGTTTTGCAGAGCTGAAAATTTAAAAAATGCCTGACCAGACTGCCAAAACCGTTCGCCCCCTCGACCCCACTCCGCTCGACGGCGAGCAGGATTTCGACCGCAGTCTGCGCCCCACGCTCTTTGATGATTTTGTCGGGCAAGATAAGATCAAAAGTAATTTGCGCGTGTTTGTCGAAGCCGCCCGCGCGCGCAACGAAGCGCTCGATCATGTTCTTTTATACGGCCCGCCCGGACTCGGCAAAACCACGCTGGCGCATATCATCGCGAATGCAATGGGCACGAAAATTCGCATCACCTCGGGCCCGGCGTTGGAAAAAGCCGGTGATCTCGCGGGCTTGCTGACGAACCTCGGTGAAGGCGACGTTCTTTTTATCGATGAAATCCATCGCCTCAATCATGTCGTCGAAGAATATTTGTATCCGGCGATGGAAGATTTTAAGCTCGACATCATCATCGACAAAGGCGCGAACGCCCGTTCGATTCAACTCAAGCTGCCGAAGTTCACGCTGATCGGCGCCACGACGCGCGCCGGATTATTGACCGCGCCGATGCGCGCGCGTTTCGGCGTGGTGGCGCGGCTCGATTATTATCTGCCCGAGCAACTGAGCTTGATCGTCAAACGCTCGGCGCAACTGCTCGGCGTCGAGGTTTTGCCGGAGGCGGCGACGGAGTTGGCGCGACGCGCCCGCGGCACGCCGCGTATCGCCAATCGTTTGCTGCGGCGCATCCGTGACTTCGCGCAAATTGACGGCAAAAAATTGATCGACCTCGCGTTGGCCGGAGCGGCGCTCAATCGCCTCGAAGTCGATCATCTGGGTTTGGATGATATGGACAAGCGCATTCTGGCGACGCTGATTGAAAAATTCACGGGCGGGCCGGTGGGCATCAACACCATCGCCGTTGCCGTCGGCGAAGACGGTGAAACGCTGGAAGAAATTTACGAGCCTTTTCTCATTCAACAGGGCTTATTGAAACGAACCGCGCGCGGCAGAATGGCGACGGAGTTGGCGTACCGGCATCTCGGTCTGCCGCAACCGACGTCACTCGCCGCCGTGCAAAAAAACCTTTTTTAAGAGCCGTCCCCTATGAAGCTTTCCGATTTCAACTATAGCTTACCGCAAAAATTCATTGCCCAATATCCTGCCGACAAACGTGACCGTTCCAAATTGATGGTGTTGGATCACGCCAAGCAAACCATCGAAGAGCATCCGTTTACCGACATCGTCAATTATATCGGCCCCGAAGATTGTCTGGTGATCAACGAGACCAAAGTTTTTCCGGCGCGCTTGCTCGGCACCAAAGACAAAACCGACGCGAAAGTTGAAATCTTTTTGCTGCGGCAATTGGAAGAAGGCTTGTGGGAAGTATTGGTGAAGCCGGCGCGCAAAGTCCGCGTCGGCAATCGCCTCTCGGTCGGGCGTGAATTGTTCTGCGACGTCATCGACAACACGGTTTCCGGCGGCCGCGTCGTGCGTTTCAATTACAACGGCGATTTCTTTGAAGCGGTCGAGCGGCTCGGCCAATCGCCGCTCCCGCCTTATGTGAAACGCGAGCCGGAGCCGTCGGACAAAGAGCGTTATCAAACCGTTTATGCGCGCGTGCGCGGCGCCGTTGCCGCCCCGACCGCGGGTTTGCACTTTACGAAAGAGATTCTGCGCAAAATCGAGAGCAAAGGCGTGAAGATCGCGCCGATTGTGTTGCACCTCGGCTTGGGCAGCTTTCGCGCCGTCAATGTCGAAGATTTGAACCGCCACAAAATGGATTCGGAATATTATGAAATCACGCCGGAGTCCGCGACTAAAATTAATGAGACGATGAAAAAAGGCGGCAACATCGTCGTGGTTGGCACGAGCTGCGTGCGCGCCATCGAAACCGAAGTCACCAGCGAAGGCTGGGTCAAAGCCAATCACGGCTGGACGGACAAATTCATCTTTCCGCCGTACGATTTCAAAATCGTCGATCGTCTCGTCACCAATTTCCACTTCCCCGGCTCGACGATGCTCATGCTCGCCTGCGCTTTCGCCGGTCGCGATTTTCTGTTCAAAGCCTATCGCAAAGCGATGAAAGACAAATTTCGGTTCTTGAGTTATGGAGATGCGATGCTGATTGTGTGAAATCAAAAAAATAAACGCTGGGAATTTTTATGGAAAGCAGAACGATAAGTATCTCGCCCGACGTGATGAGTGGCGCCCCGGTTTTTAAAGGGCCTCGCGTCCCTTTTCAAACTTTGATCGAGTATCTCGAAGGCGGCGAGACCATTGACAGCTTTTTGGAAGGATTCCCAACCGTTACTAATGTGAATTTGTTTTAGATCGCGCCAATGATCGCTATTTGCTGATGACGGTTGGCTGGCTTAATGACCGGCGTGTTCATAGCTCACTTGTTCACATTGACATCATCAATGATAAAATCTGGATTCAACGCGACGGGACCGAACACGGTATTGCCAAAGAGTTGGTGGCGGCCGGTATTCCGAAAGACCGCATCGTGTTGGCTTTCCATCCGCCGGAGATCAGGCCGCACACGGAATACGCCGTTGCATGATAACAGGCGAATCGAATAAAAACTTTTACGCAGGTTTAAAGTGAACGACGTCGCTGCAATCGTTGTCGCGGCGGGACAGGGAACACGGTTTGGCAGCGACATTCCCAAGCAGTTCCTGCTGCTGCAAAACCGCCCCCTCATCGTGCATGCGTTGGAGCGTTTGCAAAGCGCCGCCGTCATCAGCCAGATCATCATCGTCGTCGGCAAAGACTGGGTGCCATACATGGGCCGTGAAATCGTCGGCCGTTTTAATTTTGACAAAATCAGCGCCATCGTTCCCGGCGGCAAAGAGCGGCAGGATTCCGTGCTTGCCGGCTTGCAGGCGCTATCCACGCCGCATGAAGTCGTTATCGTTCACGATGCCGTTCGTCCGCTCTTCTCGCTGAGTTTATTGGAACGTGTCATCAACGGTTGCAATAATTTCGACGCCTGCGTTCCCGGCTTGCCCTCGCGCGACACCGTGAAACGCATCGACGGTGATCGCATTATCGAAACCGTGCCGCGCGAGTCGCTGCGGCTCGTGCAAACGCCGCAAGCCTTTCGTTATCAAAATTTGCTGCAGGCGTTTGAGCAGGCGAAGGCGACGAATTTTTACAACACCGATGAAGCGGCGTTAATTGAGAAATTCGGCGGCCGCGTCGGCTGGGTCGAGGGCGAAGAAACCAATTTGAAAATCACGACACCGCGCGATTTGCAAATTGCGGAGATCCTTTTGCAGTAAACACCGTACCGCGACTTAAAAGTCGCGACTCCACTTTTACGATAAATGCGCATCGGCTTCGGATACGACGTACATCCCCTCGTCGCCGGTCGAAAACTAATTCTCGGCGGCGTCGAAATCAAGCACGAAGTCGGCCTCGCCGGCCACTCCGACGCCGACGTTCTTTGTCACGCTATTGGCGATGCCTTGCTCGGCGCGGCCAATCTCGGCGACCTCGGCAGACACTTTCCCGACACCAGCGCAAAATTTGCCAATGTGAGCAGTTTGCTGCTATTGAAAGAAATTGCGCGGCTCTTGCGCGAAGCGCATTATGCGGTTGTGAACATCGACTCCACATTGGTTTTAGAGGCACCGAAAATTATGCTGCATGCCGAGTTCATGCGCGCTAATATTGCTGAAGCATTAGGTATTACACCGGCGCAAATTTCCATCAAAGCCACGACGTCGGAGAAATTGGGCTTCGTTGGCCGCAAAGAAGGCGCAACGGCGTTTGCGGTGGTTTTGTTAAATAACGAATAAATCCAACTTGGAGCGAGGAGGAAACATGGGGTTGCGCAGTGATTCTTATTATACCGCCGCTCGTGAGCGAATCAAAGAAGCGCAGTTCTTGCACGAGAATCGATATTATACTTTGGCGATGTACATTTCAGGCTTGGCCGTTGAGTGCATCCTGCGCGCTTTTCGTCTGCTGAAAGATCCGACGTTTGACGAACGCCATGATCTCTGGTTGCTGTGGAAAAGCACGGAATTGGCGAATGTTCATGGAGAATTCTATCATGAAAAAGTCCAAAGCGCCATGGACACAACCATGGCATTATGGCGCAATGATTATCGTTTTCGCTCAGAAGCCGCGCTCCGCAGCTATTTAAAAAAGATCGGAAGCGATCGCGGCATCAAAGGAGATTTTCTCAAATTCAACAGTAAAATACTGTATGAGGCGGCAGAAGAAATTGTTCAATTCGGAGTAAATCGATGGAAACTTTTGAAAAAAAAATAAAGGACATTCTATTGGAGTTATTTCCCGAACATGAACTCCAATTAGAAACCGAACCTGATGGTCGCGTCAGCGGCTTCATCATCTCAGATAAATTTGTCGATATGGATCATCTGGGACGCCAACGCAAAATTTGGAGTCTGCTGCGAAAAAAATTGACTAAAACAGAGCAGATGAAGATTTTAGGCTTTGTCGCCTTCACACCGGCAGAACACGAAGCTTATAGTGAGCCAAGTTTTTAGTTTGGGGCAGGTTTATGGACAAGCTCAAAAACAAAGTGAAAAATTCTCTTTTGGAATTTTTTAAAGAAGATGAAGTCCTCTTCGAAAAAAATCCGGATGGGCGCGTCAGCGGTTTCATTATCTCGAAAAAATTTATTGCCATGAAAGAGCTGGCGCGTCAACGCAAAATTTGGGGATTGTTGCAAAAAAATCTTTCTGCATCGGAGCGTTCAAAGGTGATCGGCTTCATTACTTTCACGCCGAGAGAACACAAAGCTTATACAAGCTATCGAGAATCATCATGACCTCCTCCCCTCGCGTCCGTTTCGCCCCCAGCCCGACGGGGCAATTGCACATCGGCAATGCGCGCACCGCCATTCTCAATTGGCTGTTCGCGAAGCACAGCGACGGCACGTTCATTCTGCGCGTCGAAGATACCGACATGGAACGCTCCACCAAAGCCTCCGAAGCATCCATCTTTCAAGACCTGCGATGGCTGGGTTTGAATTGGGATGAAGGCCCGGATATCGGCGGCAACTTCGGCCCCTATCGCCAATCCGAGCGGCTCGACATTTATCATCAACATGCCGAGCAGCTCATCGCCAAAGGCCACGCGTATCATTGCTATTGCACGCCCGCGGAGCTCGAAGCGCGCCGCGAAGCCGCCATGAAAGCCGGCCAGCCACCGCGTTATGATGGGCGTTGCAAACATCTTTCTCCGAACGAACGCGCGGCGAAAGAAAAAGCCGGCGTCAAACCCGTCGTGCGTTTCACCATGCCGGAGCGCGGCATCACATTTAATGATCTTGCAAAAGGCTCGATCACTTTCCCGCCCGATGCGCTCGGCGATTTTGTGATTCTGCGTTCAGACGGTGTACCGACCTACAATTACGCCGCGGTCGTCGATGATCATCTCATGCAAATTACCCACATCATTCGCGGGGATGATCACGTCGTCAATACGCCGAAGCAAATCATGATTTACGAGGCGTTCGGCTGGGCGCTGCCGGAGTTTTGCCACATTCCGATGATTCTCGGCCCGGATCGCGAGCGCCTCTCGAAACGCCACGGCGCAACTTCGGTGGATGATTACGCCACTAAAGGCTATCTGCCGGATGCGCTCATTAATTTTCTGAGCCTGTTGAGCTGGTCGTCCGCCAGCGGCGAGGAAGTTCTCTCACGCGAGCGTTTAATTAAAGAGTTTAGTTTCGAGCGCCTCTCCCCTTCCGCGGCCATTTTTGACGTCGTTAAATTAAACTGGATGAACGGCGTTTACATTCGCAATCTGACCCCGGACGAGTTAACGGCGGCGGGTTTGCCGTATTTACAAAAGGCCGGCTATCCTTTGCCGGATCACGACACGTTGCAGAAAATGATTCGCATCGTGCGCGACAGCTTGGAATATCTCAGCCAGATTGTCGAGAAACTCGCGTTCTTTTTTGTCGACGAAATTCGCATCACCGACGGCGCGGCGATTGGCATGAGCCAAACCGAAGCCGCCGAAAAAATTTACTGGTCGTTCCTGCGCCAGCTCGATAAATACGACACGCTCAACGGCGAAGCGTTTCGCCAAATCATGAAAACCGTCAACAAAGAAACCGGCGTCATGGGCCGCGATCTGTGGATGCCCATTCGCATCGCGCTCACCGGTGAAATGCACGGTCCGGATCTGGCGACGATCGTCGAAATTTTCGGCAAAGAAAAATGCCGCCAGTTTGTGCAAAAATTAGTTGAGTAACTGTTCGTAGTGACGCCTTCAGGCGTACACGTTGCCGAAATCCACACACAGCCGCTGAGACGCAAACTTTTTAGTAATAGTATCCGGATTTTCCGAATTAACCGGATAAGTTGATCCGGACGATTCGGCAAATCCGGATACAAAAGCTTTTCAGTTTGTCCGAGTTGTGCTAATGGCAAATCGTTTCCATCAGCTTTTCAAAACCGCGCGCCCGCTCCTCGGCATGTTGCATTTGCCGCCATTACCCGGCAGTCCGCATTACGCCGGAAAAATGCAAGACATCATCGACGCCGCTTTGCACGACGCGCAAATTTTGAGCGAGGCCGGTTTCGCCGGCTTGATTATTGAAAATTTAGGCGACGCGCCGTATTATCCCGATCATGTGCCTGCGGAAACCGTTGCTGCGATGAGTGTCGTCGCCGCGCATGTGCGCCAGCAAACGAAACTTCCGGTGGGCGTGAATGTTTTACGCAATGATGCGCAAAGCGCTATCGCCATTGCCGCCGCTGCTGGCCTGCAATTTACCCGCGTCAACATTCTGATTGGCACAAGCGTCACGGATCAGGGTATCATCAGCGGACAGGCGCATCTGGTGGCGCGCATGCGACAACGTTTGCGCGCCGATAATGTTTTGATCTTTGCCGACATTCGCGTGAAGCACGCCGCGCCGCTCGTCGACCGCGAACTCGCGCAGGAAATTGACGATCTCTTCGAGCGCGCGCTGGCCGATGCCATCATCGTCAGCGGCACCGGCAGCGGCAAACCCGTCGACGCCAACTTTTTGCGCGAGGTTAAAAAGTTTTCCGGCGATCGGCCCGTGCTGATTGGCAGCGGTTTGAACTTGGAAAATGCAAAGGAGTTGCTGGCAGTGGCGGATGGGGCGATCGTGGGAAGTTCGATTAAGGTTGAGGGGAAGATTCATAATCGGGTGGATAGAGAGAGTACTCAACAACTTTTAAAAATCAGAGTAAATAGAATATGAAGATTCGAAGCGCTGATATACCCCAAGCTGATAATCTTATTGAAGTTGTGCAGTTGGTCGAGAAGGTCGCCAAAGGTGCAACAACCTTTCAAGATATTGCAACAAGAATAAACAAGATTGAGTATGAAGGCAGATACTACCGACGCGCTGCCGAGATTATCGGTCTTGTAAAAAATTTTAGAAACCACTCTGAACTAACGCCTTTGGGACGAAAACTGATTCAAACACCATCAGATCAGCGTCACCATGTTTTGCTTAAAGCGGTTTTAGGCGCAGCCATCTTTCAAAGATTAATTCCGTTTTTTGAACGACATCCTCATGGCATCAATCGAGCTATATTGCAAGCTTTCATAACTGACGTAACGGACCTTGGCGTCGAAACCATGGTGCCGCATCGAATGAGCACAATTATCAACTGGCTTGAGTCGTTGCACATCGTCAACAAGCTGCCTAATGGTGATCTCGTTTTTGAAAAAGACACATTTCAGCAAGCTCCGGCGATTGAGTTTTTGATTCATGAACCCTTATTGCCAAAAGCGAGCAGCTTGCAAGAATATGAAATCGTGGCGGCACGGATCAAAAGTACAAAAGAAACAATTACTGTGATCGTAGATGAGGCAAAACGAGAGCGCGCCAATGCCGAACACCGCAAGTTAATTAATCTCGTCGCAAGCAGAGTTCGCCGGGCCGGAGCGATTCCCAAAACGAACCAGTTTATTGATTTGGCCGCGCTCGTAATAGAACGACCTTATATCTTCGAAATGAAATCGATAACTAAAGAGGACGCCCAGTCACAAATTTGCGATGGATTAAGCCAACTCTACGAATACCGTTACTTACAAAACGTGTCCGAAGCTATTCTTGTCCTTGTTGTATCCACGGCTCTGCCAAAGCCAGACGCTTGGATGCATGAATATCTCGAAAAAGATAGGCAGATTCGATTTCTTTGGGATGGAGAAAATCAGTTATATGGTTCGCAAGAGACGCGTAAAGAACTCGCTTTCCTCTGGTAATTTTATTCTCGACCTCGAATTGCAAGAATTAGCGATGAAAGAATCAAATGGCCGATTTCATGTGAACGGCTTGCACTCGTTTTTGAAATGGGCAGGCGGAAAAGGCAACTTCTACCGCATCTTGTCAGGTATTTGCCGGCGGCTTATGGATGTTACATCGAACCATTTATCGGCGGCGCGATGTTCTCGCCGATCTAAACGACGACCTTATCAATTCTGTCAGAGAACAAAATCAAAACAATCTGGCAGTCGTTGAGAGAGTGGCGAGAACAATCTATTTTAACAGGACCTGTTATAATGGGCTTTATCGCGTAAATAAAAAAGGCAAGTTTAACGTCTCTTTTGGCGCGCGCGAAAAAGCGACAATTTATGAACCTGAGATACTGCTCGTAGCTCATAAATCACTTCAAGGCGTACAACTAATTCATGGAGAATATCAGCAAGTGCTGAAGCGCTATGCAAGGCCCGGAGATTTCATTTATCTTGATCCTCCGTATTATCCGGTGGGGCGTACGCCGATAACAAAGGCTACACCAAAGCGGTCTCTATGAAAAGATTTATGATTGGATTGATGAGGGAAAGGGCAAGACGCTTGCTGAAGATTATTCAATAAGAATACGACAATGAAACAACACGAAGCGGTGATTCAAACTATAGAAAGACTAGGTGGTCAGGCCACTCTTGCCGTACTTTACCGCGAGGTGATGAAAACAAAAGATTGCAAATGGGAAACCAAAACGCCATTTGCTTCCATCCGTCGAATTGTCCAAATGCGTCCAGAGATTTTCAAGGTTAGACCCGGATTATGGGCGTTACGTTCTTATCAAGGCAAACTTGGGCTAATTGAACAAACAGATGATAAGCGCCTCTCACCTGAAGTAATAGAACAAGGCCATTCGTACTATCAAGGTTTATTAGTCGTCGTGGGAAATTTACGTGGGTTTTCGACTTTTGTGCCGAATCAGGATAAAAACAGGCTGTTTGTAAATAAACCTCTACAAGAGTTAAGATCAGTACAGAAGCTTCCAGCGTTCAGTCACGATTATCTCGTAAAAAGAAGTGAAACAATCGATGTGATTTGGTTCAACAACCGTCAAATGCCCGACAGTTTCTTTGAAATAGAGCACTCTACCGACATTCAAAACTCACTTTTGAAATTTCACGATCTACAAGACTTTTATGTGCGGATGATTATTATTGCAAATGAGAAACGACGAAACGATTTTGAGGGAAAAATAAAACGAAGCGCGTTCGATGAAATAAAAGATAGAGTAAAGTTCTTGGGCTACAATACACTCGTGAAACAGTACGAATATGAACTTCTGAAAAGCAGCCGAGATTTCGTTATTTGAAAACGGCTTTTTTGATGAAATACAGGCACCGACAGAAATTTGTATATAACCGATTAACAAATTGGTAAAAATGCCTCTCAAACTCTACAACACCCTCACTCGCCGGAAAGAAGAATTTGTTCCCGTCGCGCCCGGCCGCGTGGGATTTTATTTCTGCGGGCCGACGGTGTATGATTATTTTCACATCGGCAACGCGCGGGCGTTCGTCGTGTTCGATCTGTTTCGCCGCTATCTGCGCTATCGCGGTTATCAGGTGCGTTTTGTGATGAATCTCACCGACATCGATGACAAAATCATAAACCGCGCCAATGAGCTGGGCGTGTCATCGCAGGAGATCGCGCAGAAATATACCAACGCCTTTTTTGAAGACATTCAAAAACTCGGCGTGCAGCCGGCGGATGTTTATCCCAAAGCCACCGAGCATATCGACGACATCATTCATCTCATCGACTCGCTAATCAAAAACGGCGCGGCGTATGTCGTCGATGGCGATGTTTATTACGATGTGAGCAAGTTTCCGGAATACGCCAAACTCTCCGGCAAAAAATTGGATGAGCTGCGAGCCGGTGAGCGTGTCGCGGTTGACGAGCGCAAAGACGATCCGCTCGATTTCGCGTTGTGGAAAGCCGCGAAACCCGGCGAGCCGTGGTGGGAAAGTCCGTGGGGCAAAGGCCGGCCCGGCTGGCATGCCGAATGCTCGGCGATGTCGATGAAATATCTCGGCGAGAGCATCGATATTCACGCCGGCGGCATCGATCTCATTTTTCCACACCACGAAAATGAGATCGCGCAAAGCGAGGCGATGACCAGCAAGCCGTTTGTGAAATACTGGATGCACAACGGTTTTCTCGATATCGACGGCGAGAAAATGTCGAAATCGCTGGGCAATTTCAGCACCGCGCGCGACGTGATGGAAAAATTTTCAACCACGGCGATTCGCGTGTTCTTTTTAATGAAACACTACCACGGCCCGATCAGTTTTTCGCCGGAGCCGCTGCAACATGCGGTGAAAACCGCGGAGCGCTTGAATATTGCCTACAATCTCCTGCGACGACGCCTCGAAAATGTGGAGACGAAAGTCGCGGTGAATCGCGCCGAACTCTCCAGCGAAGCGCAAAGCTTCACCGATCTCATCCCGAAATCGCGCGAGAATTTCATCGCGGCGATGGACGATGATTTCAACACGCCGGAAGCGATGGCCGTCATTTTCGATTTCATCCGCGAGACCAACCGCTGGGCCGAACGCGCCAGTCTCTCCCCTGCCGAGCTTGTCGTGTTGGCTGAAGCCAAAAATCTTTTGGATGAATGGAATAGCTTTCTCGGCGTAATCGAAACGCGCGCCAGCGGCGTCGATCAAGCGCGCGTCGATGGCATCATGAAAATTCTTTTGGATCTCCGCCAACAGGCGCGCGCCGAGAAGAATTTCAAACTGGGCGATGCGATTCGCAATCGTTTGAAAGAGGCGGGCGTGATTATCGAAGATAGTACGCAGGGAAGCCGCTGGCGGTGGGAATAGCTTGACGGAATTAATAATCTGGCTGCCATGGACTCTGCCGATGATCCCTGCAAATGCCTCAACCGGTTTGATTTGAGCAATGCCGAGGATCAGAAAAAAATCATCTTTCGCGACAAGCATACCCGCATCGAGGGGCTATGTTCGGAAGCGGTTTTTGTTTCTGATTTGCTGGCGGAATCGTTCGCCGAGTTTTCGTCGGGATGGTGGTTCAAACCGGCAAACGGAAGCTACAAAATTCTCAAGCTGATCACCGGCCTGCAGGAAATCACCCCGCTGGATTTTAAATTGCTCCGCCTCTTTGCGCAACATGCAAAGGCAGCGATTTTTCTTTTCAAAAAGGACTGCAAACAATGTGAGTGGGCGCTGTTTTCGCCGCAGATGGAAACGCATCTCGCCGAGCATTGGGCGCAGCATGCCCGCCCGTTTTTGCCGCGCTCCCGCGTTTCGGCGCCGCCACGGCCGGAGCAACGCGATGTGGCGCGGCTCAATCAGGCTGCGGAATTTCTCCATGCTCGCGGCCTGTTGCAACAGGCCGCGATTTCACGCGCCTTTGCGAACTGCTGGCTGGGAGATCAATTCATTCTCGACGTCGATTTTTTCGTCGAATGTGCGGGCGCGATTTACGCGTTTGAAATCAAACAGAAATTCCCTTTCCGCCGCGGTCCGCGCTTCGCGTTCGGGTTGAACAAAGGCGAGGCGCGTCTGCACGTGTTTCTGTCGCAAATCGGCGTGCGCGCCATCAATGTTATTTTGACCAAACCGGTGTTGCACGAGAGAATTTCCGCCATCGATCTCTACACGAAAATCGAATATCGCCGTTTATCACTGTGGCTGGCGACCGCGCATTCCGATGCCATTCTGCAAAGCCCGCAACGACTCGCGCCGAGCAAAACCAGCATTTACGCCGGCGCGCCCGTGCGCTTTTACGAAATGCCGTTATCGCGTTTTCATCTGATAAAAAATTTTGGCGAACCGAAGCCGCAGGCGCTGCTGGATTTTATCAACGGCAAAACCAGCCCGCTGCCCGAAGATTTTGTGTATCCCCGTCGTTGAGGTGAGAGGAATTAAATGATCAAGGTCTGCGCTCCTCGCCAGCTTTCATTTCATGTTGAAAGTGCGTTGGAAATCGTTCCAGCAAAGCCTATCGTAACCAATCTTCAAGATGCTCCACGATAAACGCATCGTCGTGCAAATGCGGATAAGCTCGATACACGCGATCAATCTCTTCCATTTGTCCCGGCGATAAATCCTCGTTGGGATTCAATGTCCAGCATCCGGCCATCAATCCCTGCCGGCGCAACACTTCGTGCAATCCGGCAATGCAACCGGCGAAATTGTGCGGCGGATCGAAAAATGCCGCATTAGCGTCGGTGATGTGCTGCGCGCGTGTGAGCAACTCATTTGGAACAGGCCTGTCATTCTCAACTATGCCGTGAATCTCTTTCAATAATTCAACCGCTCGCTTCGTCCAAACCGCCCAATGACCCAACAGGCCGCCGACGATGCGTTTCGTTTTGCCATTCTTCTCAAAAAAAAAAAATTCGTCAGCAAATCGATCACAATATTATCATCATTCCCCGTGTACAGCGCAATTTCCTCGGCGCGCCCGGATTCGACGACGGCGCGAACGACGTCGAGCGTCTGATACCGATTGAACGGCGCAATTTTGATGGCGAGTAAATTTTCAATCTCCGCCACTTCGCGCCAAAATTTAAAATCGAGCACCCGCCCTCCCACCGCCGGTTGCAAATAAAATCCCATCAGCGGAATAACTTCAGCGATTGCACGCAAATGTGCGATCAAATCTTTATGATTGGCCTCGCGCAACGCGACAAGGCTGACGAGGCCGAGATGATAACCATGTTCAATTGCGAAACGCGCTTCAGCAACCGCTTGTGAAGTCGCCCCAGCAATTCCGGCGATTTTGACGACGGCGTTTCCAGTTTGCGCGGTAAACTCGTCTATCGTTTCGGAAGCTAAAATGAGAATGGGTTGATAAAGTCCGACTTTCGGATCACGAATTTCAAATTGCGTTGTATGAACCCCAATGGCAATTCCTTCGGCGCCGGCGGCGCAATAATATCGCGTCAACGCGCGTTGATGATTTTCATCTAATTTTCGATTGGCCGTTAAAGCCAAGGGATGGGCGGGAATCACCAAACCGCGCCGAAGCGCTGCGATAATTGGTGACGGCGGTAATGGTAACATTATTTTTGAAAAATCTTTTCCAGCGAAATTTCCAACCCCGGCAATAGCGGCGTTGTCAGCGTTTGCGTTCTATCAAGAAGCGCGTGAAAAACCAGCTTTTTGCCTTTGCGTCGCCATATTTCAACTGTTTCGTTCTCGTCGTTCGCCATCCAATATTCCACCACACCGAATTTGGAATACGCTTTGAGCTTGATCGTGCGGTCACGCTTTTCCGTGCCCGGCGACAGAACTTCGATCACCAAATCCGGCGCCCCTTGAATATTGGCGCCGGTGAGAATATCAAATTTCTCTTTCGAGACGAAAATGAGATCGGGTTGCAGAACGTCGATCTCCGAAAAAATGATATCCGTCGGCGCTAAATAAATTTTGCCGATGGGGTTGGTTCTGAGAAAAAGACCAATCGTGAGATGAAACTCTCCAATCGTGTCTTGATGGCCGAGGGTCGGTGCTGGAACCATATAAAGCTCCCCGTCGATGATTTCATACCGCTTCCCGTTATCGGGAAGATTTAAATAGTCCTCGTAGGTAAAAACCTCGAGGCGTTCGGGAATATCAACAATTGCAATCGCCATGACGGCACCTATAAAAATTTATTTCCGAAAAATTCTCTCGAGCTCGATTTCCAACCCCGGCAACAGCGGCGGCGTCAGTGTTTGGGTTTTGTCGAAGCTGGCATGAAAAACCAGCTTATCACCTTTGCGACGCCACACTTCAACCGTTTTTCGTTTTTCGCTCGCCATCCAATATTCCAACACACCGAATTTTGAATAAGCTTTAAGCTTGACTGTGCGATCACGCTTTTCCGTACTGGGAGAGAGCACCTCGATGACCAGATCCGGCGCGCCTTGAATATTATCGCGGGTCAGAATGTCCATCTTCTGTTCTGAGAAAAAAAGAACATCCGGCTGAAAAACATCAATTTCCGAGAGCAGGACATCGGTTGGCGCTGAAAAAACTTCACCAATCGGATTCTGCTGCAAGAAATACCAAATGGTGCCAAAAAAATTTCCGGTAATTTTTTGGTGCGGCGTTTTCGGTGCAGGTGACATATAAAGCTCCCCGTCAATAATTTCGTAACGTTTCCCGTCATCGGGAAGATTTAAATAATCCTCGTAAGTGTAAACCTCGAGGCGTTCGGGAATACTAACAATTGCAATAGCCATGACGGCACCTAAAAAATTTATTTCCGAAAAATTTTCTCGAGTTCGATTTCCAACCCCGGCAACAGCGGCGTCGTCAGCGTTTGCGTTTTGTCAAGAAGCGTATGAAACACCAATTTTTTGCCGCGCCGACGCCAAACTTCGACGGTTTCGTTCTCGTCATTCGCCATCCAATATTCGACCACGCCGAATTGCTCATATTGTTTGAGCTTGATGGTGCGATCACGCTTCTCCGTGCCCGGCGACAGAACTTCGATCACCAGATCCGGCGCACCTTGAATATTCTCGCGAGTGAGAATGTCAAGCTTCTGTTTCGAGAAAAAAAGGACATCCGGCTGAAGAACGTCAATGTCCGATAAAAGAACGTCGGTGGGAGCGTGATAAACTTTGCCAATCGGATTTTGTTGGAGGAAATGCCAGATCGTGCCAAAAAAATTTCCCACAGTCGATTGATGATCGGTGGTCGGTGCTGGTACCATATAAAGCTCCCCGTCGATAATTTCATACCGTTTCCCGTTATCGGGAAGATTTAAATAATCCTCATAGGTATAAACCTCGAGGCGTTCGGGAATATCAACAATTGCAATCGCCATAACGACACCTATAATAGACTCATGACGCAATGTGCTATATTTGAGTTGAAAACAAATGACGAAAAATTTTAAACCGTGTAGAAATCAGCATGAAATAAAGGTGAAATTACGTTTATCAACGTTAAAAAATTTTACGCATTGCGTCAAAAATGACTTGACTTTCATGACGCGATGTGTTATATTCAACCAACTTCATTCAACAATGACGGCCAATTTTACAACAAAAAACAACCAAAGTCAAGCCGTAATTTTGCGATCTATCGCGCCGAAAAATACTTGCTTCTCATGAGTGAATTTTTATCTTTGAAACGATACGTCAACAAAACTTTGCCAAAATCCTCCACTGAAAGGACGGGAATCATGAATGACGTCGTCATCGTCGACGGCCTGCGTACGCCTTATATTAAAGCTGGAACGCTGTTCAAATCTTTGCCGGCGCAGGAGCTTGGCCGCATCGTGGTCGCGGAATTGTTGGAACGCACCGGCATCGATCGCAACTTGATTGACGAAGTGGTGATCGGCAACATCGCGCAACCGCCGGAAGCTACCAACATCGCGCGTGTGATCGCGCTCAAGAGCGGCATTCCGCGGCACGTGCCGGCAGTTACCGTCGCGCGCAATTGCGCCTCCGGCATCGAGTCGATTGCCAACGCGCATTTGAAAATTGCCGCGGGCATGGCTGAAGTGATCGTTGCCGGCGGCGTTGAATCCATGAGCAACATTCCGATTCTGTATCCGCCGGAATATGCCGACGTGCTCGCCGACATGGCCAGGGCCAAAACCGCGACGCAAAAGATCGGCGCTTTCACCAAAATCAAACCGAAATATTTTAAGCCGGTCATCGGTTTGCAGGTCGGCCTGACCGATCCGATTTGCGATCTCAACATGGGCGAGACCGCAGAGGTGCTCGCCAAAGAATTTGACCTCAGCCGCGAAGAGCAAGACATGTTTGCGCTGCTCAGCCATCAACGCGCAACGCAGGCCACCGACCTCGGCAAGCTGCGTGAAGAAATCGTTCCCGTTTTTCCACCGCCGAAATACAACACCGTCGTCGATGAAGACAACGGCATTCGCAAAAATCAATCGCTCGAAGCGCTCGCCAAACTCAAACCGGTTTTTGATCGCTACTTCGGAACCGTGACGCCCGGCAATGCGAGCCAGATCACCGACGGGGCTTCCGCCGTGCTGATGATGTCGGCGCAAAAAGCGAAAGAGCTCGGCTACGAACCGCTTGGTTATGTGCGCAGTTATGCGTTCGCCGGCCTCGATCCCGCGCGCATGGGACTCGGCCCTTCGCTCGCCACGCCGAAAGCGCTGAAACTGGCCGGCCTTTCCTTTAAACAAATTCAGTTGATCGAAATGAACGAGGCGTTTGCCGCGCAGGTGATCGCCAACGAAAAAGTTTTTCGCGATTCGAAGCTCTCGCAAAAATGGCTGGGCCGCGAAGAGCCTGTCGGCGAAATCAACCGCAACATTCTCAACGTCAACGGCGGCGCGATTGCCCTCGGCCATCCGGTCGGCTCCTCCGGCACGCGGCTCATATTGACATTGCTCAAAGAAATGAAGCGCCGCGATTTGAATTTAGGATTAGCCACGCTGTGTGTCGGCGGTGGCCAAGGCGCGGCGATGATTGTGGAACGCGCGTAGCGCAGAGGGCATAGCGCATGGCGCATAGCGCGTGGCGTGTTTCGCTATGCGCTCTGCCCTCTGCGCTATGCGTTTTTTGTTGCGAACATTTTAATTGCAAAAGCAGAGGATGAGGATGGAAGCACAGATTCTGGCATTTCGTTTTGAAGTTGAAGACAATCTCGGCATTTTGACGCTCGACACACCCAATGAGAAAGTCAATATTCTTTCCACGCCGGTGATGCAAGAGCTTAACAAATTTTTAGATGAACTGAACAGCCGGACGGATTTGAAAGCGCTGATTTTGCTGAGCGGCAAAGAGGGCAATTTCATCGCCGGCGCGAAAATCGAAGAGATCGAGAACATCACCGATCCGAAAGACGGCGCGGAAAAAGCGGCAATGGGACAAGCGGTGTTTAGCAAAATTGCCGCGCTGCATTTTCCCACTATTGCCGTCATCGACGGTGCGTGCGTCGGCGGCGGATTGGAATTGGTTCTGGCCTGCGATTATCGTCTCGCGCGCGATTCCGAGAAAACAAGAATCGGTCTGCCCGAAGTTCGTCTCGGCATCATTCCCGGTTTCGGCGGCACGCAGCGTTTGCCGCGGCTCATCGGCATTCAGCGTGCGCTGGATTTCATTCTCACCGGCAAACTTGTTGATGCGCAGCGCGCGTATCGCGCCGGAATCGTGGATCGCGTTATCGCCAAAGAATTTCCGCATGCGCGCTTGCGCCGCATCGGTGTCGACTTTGCGCAAGAGATTCAAAATCCCCAATCGCGTGAGAGAATTGTTGCCCGACGGAATCGCGCGAATCCGCAGACCTTGCTGCTTGAAAAAAATATCCTTGGACGCAAAGTTCTTTTCGATCAAGCGCGTCGCCGCACGCTCGCCGAAACCAAAGGCCATTATCCCGCCGCAGAGTTGGCGCTCGAAGCCGTTGACAAGGGATTCTCCAAGAGAATTAATGAAGGGTTGAAAATCGAAGCCGAGCTGCTCGGCAAAGCGGTGGTGACGAACGTTTCAAAAAATCTGGTTAAAGTATTTTATCTCACCGAAACCGTTAAAAAAGATTCCGGCGTCGAAAATTATTCCGGCGCCGTGCAGGAGTTTCACAAAATCGGCGTGCTGGGCGCGGGTTTGATGGGCGGCGGCATTGCGCAGTTGATGGCGCACAACGATTTGCCCGCGCGCATGAAAGATATCAATCTTGCGGCGGTGGCGAAAGGCATGGAAGCCGCAGCCAGAGTTTTCAACGAGTCGGTTAAAAAACGCCGCATGACGCCGAAAGAAATGCAAAACAAAATGGCGCTCATTTCCGGCGCCGCGGATTACAGCGGCTTCAAAAATGCCGATCTCGTCATTGAAGCCATCGTCGAGATTCTCGACGTCAAAAAGAAGGTGTTCGCGGAAATCGACACGCTGCTTCCTCCCCACTCCATTTTGGCGAGCAACACCTCTTCCCTGCCAATTACCGAAATGGCGCGCGCGACGAAACGTCCCGATAAATTCGCCGGTTTGCACTTCTTCAATCCGGTGCATCGCATGCCGCTGATTGAAGTGATTCGCGGCGCGGACACGAGCGATGCGACAGTGGCGAGTCTCGTCGCGTTCTCTAAAAAAATCGGCAAGACGCCGATCGTCGTGATGAAAGACTCCGCTGGCTTTTTGGTGAATCGTATTCTCGGCGCGTATATGGCGGAGGCGGGGCGCTTGCTCGCGGAAGGCGCGACGATTGAACCGCTCGACGCCGCGCTGATTGAATTTGGCATGCCGATGGGGCCGATCAATTTGTTCGATGAAGTCGGCCTCGACGTTGCCGCGAAAGTTTCGCACATTCTCGAAAATGCATTTGGCAAGCGCATGGCTGGCGACGGCATGCTCGATAAAATTGTCGAGAGCGGTCGCCTCGGCAAAAAAAATGGCAAAGGCTTCTATATTTATGAGGGCAAAAACAAAAAAGTCGATCCGGCGATTTACGCCTTCATTCCCAAAACCGGCAGATTCGACGGCAGCGCCGCGGAGATGCAAGATCGCTGCGTGCTGCCGATGATCAACGAAGCCGCGATGTGCCTCAGCGACGGCCTCGTGCGCCGTCCCGCGGATGTCGACATCGGCATGATTTTCGGCACCGGTTTCCCTCCTTTCCGCGGCGGCCTTTTGCGTTACGCCGATGCGCGAGGAATTGATAACATCGTCGGCAAGCTCGAAACGCTGGCGGGGAGATATGGCGAACGGTTTAAACCGGCGGCGTTGCTGGTGGAGATGAAAAACAGTGGGAAAAAATTTTACGCGTGAAAAAAGCGTGGCGCAGACTTCCAGTCTGCAGACCAAGCACCAAGCACACAATCTTCGTAGGTGTGATGGTTTTTCTCGATCAAGACTATAAGGGTGTAATTCCCAAAAGTTGGTAAAAAATTTTAAAAAAGTTCTTTGAAAATTTTGAAAATCTGTTATATTGAGTAACAACAAAAAATCGCAACACTGGGGATTTTTCATCTTCCAAAGAGGTGC
>Ga0247727_10003035_pt1 | contig 37666 bp, 30 predicted proteins | sample WisWelCaveWW1625_FD_202498 | JGI IMG/M metagenome (GOLD analysis project Ga0247727, IMG submission 202498) | Biofilm microbial communities from Wishing Well Cave, Virginia, United States - WW16-25 | ecosystem: Environmental > Aquatic > Deep subsurface > Groundwater > Cave microbial mat | place...
GAGGGACACCCGGACGTGCGCGTGCCGTTCCGCGAGATCGCGCTGTCGCCGGGTGCGGGCGAGGCGTCGTTCCGGGTCTATGACCCCTCCGGGCCCTATACCGATGCCGGCGCGGGGATCGACGTGGAGCAGGGACTGCCGCGTATCCGCGCGGCCTGGGTGAGGGAGCGCGGCGGCGTCGAGGCCTACCAGGGCCGCGAGATCAGACCCGAGGACAACGGCAATGTCACGGGCAAGCACCTGGCCCGCGATTTCCCCAACAAGCCCGCGCCGCTGCGCGGCCTTGCCGGCAAGCCGGTGACGCAATTGGAGTTCGCCCGCGCCGGCATCATCACCAAGGAGATGATCTACGTCGCCCACCGCGAGAACCTCGGCCGCCAGGCCGCGCTGGCGCGCGCCAAGGCAGCGGTGGCGGATGGCGAGAGCTTCGGCGCGGCGATCCCCGAGCACATCACGCCGGAGTTCGTGCGCTCCGAGATCGCGCTCGGCCGCGCCATCATCCCCGCCAACATCAACCATGCCGAATTGGAGCCGATGATCATCGGCCGCAACTTCCTGGTGAAGATCAACGCCAACATCGGCAACTCGGCCGTCACCTCCTCGGTGGAGGAGGAAGTGGAGAAGATGGTGTGGGCGATCCGCTGGGGCGGCGACACCGTCATGGACCTCTCCACCGGCCGCAACATCCACAACACGCGCGAGTGGATCCTGCGCAACTCGCCGGTGCCGATCGGCACGGTGCCGATCTACCAGGCGCTGGAGAAGTGCGGCGGCGACCCCGTCGAGCTGACCTGGGAGATGTATCGCGACACGCTGATCGAGCAGTGCGAGCAGGGCGTCGACTACTTCACGATTCACGCCGGCGTGCGCCTGCCCTACGTGCCGCTCACGGCCAACCGCAAGACCGGCATCGTCTCCCGCGGCGGCTCGATCATGGCCAAGTGGTGCCTGGCGCATCACAAGGAGAGCTTCCTGTACGAGCGCTTCGACGAGATCTGCGACCTGATGCGGGCCTACGACGTCTCCTTCTCGCTGGGCGACGGCCTGCGCCCCGGCTCCATCGCCGACGCCAACGACGCAGCTCAGTTCGCCGAGCTGGAGACTCTGGGTGAGCTCACCAAGATCGCCTGGGCGAAAGGCTGCCAGGTGATGATCGAGGGCCCCGGCCACGTGCCCATGCACAAGATCAAGATCAACATGGACAAGCAGCTCAAGGAGTGCGGCGAGGCGCCGTTCTACACGCTGGGCCCGCTCACCACCGACATCGCGCCGGGCTACGACCACATCACGTCGGGCATCGGCGCCGCCATGATCGGCTGGTTCGGCACCGCCATGCTCTGCTACGTCACGCCCAAGGAGCACCTGGGGCTCCCCAACCGCGACGACGTGAAGGTGGGCGTGATCACCTATCGCATCGCCGCGCACGCAGCGGACCTGGCGAAGGGGCATCCCGCGGCGCAGCTGCGTGACGACGCGATTTCCGACGCGCGCTTCGACTTCCGCTGGGAGGACCAGTTCAACCTCTCGCTCGACCCCGACACCGCGCGCTCCTACCACGACGAGACCCTGCCCAAGGAAGCCCACAAGGTCGCCCACTTCTGCTCCATGTGCGGCCCCAAGTTCTGCTCCATGAAGATCACCCAGGACGTGCGCGACTATGCGGCGACGCTGAACGAGCCGGGGTCAGACGCTCCCGCCTTGCCCGCTTCCAGCGGGACGGGTCTGACCCCCACCGAAGCGCAAGCCGGCATGGCCCAGATGAGCGCCAAGTTCCGCGAGATGGGCGGGCAGGTTTACGTTGACGCCGACAAGGTGAAGAAGAGCAACGAAGCGCTGAAGTAACCACACCTGTCATCCCGGAATGGCAGCGAATATTCGGGGCCCAGCCAGAAGTCGTACCAGGAGACGCTGGGGCAAAGTGCAGCCGTCCAGGTTTGGCCCATGCAAGAGATCATTATCATTGCTGGGCCGAACGGAGCGGGCAAGACAAGTTTTGCCAATGAGTATTTCAAGGCCCAGAACCTCGAGTTCATCAACGCGGATGAGATTGCGCGCCAGCTTGGAAATCTCGGCCTAACCCAGCGCCAACTTGATCTGGGCGCTGGCCGCGAGATGCTTCAACGCATCGACGCGCTCGTCACTGCTCGGTCCGGCTTTCTGTTCGAGACGACGTTGGCTTCGCTGGTCTACGCTCGGAAGATTCCGGATTGGCAGGCGCACGGATACACTGTTGCTCTGATCTATCTTCGCCTGCCCGATGTCAACAAGGCGATCGAACGCGTTCGCAGAAGGGTGGCTGTCGGAGGGCACGGTATCCCCGAGGATGTCATTCGGCAAAGATTCGCCAAGAGCACCGATTACTTTGAAAGGCTCTACAAGCCGATCGTAGACGAGTGGTATGTTTGGGATAGCTTAGAGGACGAGTTCCGTCTGGCCGAAATTTGGGACGCCCGATGACCAAGATTATCGACGTTGGCAAGGTTCAAGAGGCTCTGGACAGAGCCGCTCGCAACGCCAAGCACGGCTCGTCCGATGTTCGAGCCGGCCGGTTCGTGGCTGAAAAAGCGAGCGCTAGTCAGCCCAGAGGGAAGCCTCGGGCGACGAGTAAGCCAGGTTCGTCTAACCACTCATCAGCAGAAACCGTCGAAGCTCAGATCGAAGACGGTCGGAAAATCGCGCAGCGACTGCGCGGGGAAGCGCGATGGGCACAGCGGGCTTGGGCACTTTGGGAAGCATTCAACGGCGACTCTAACGACCATCGAAAAGACCTTCGCGCGGCGCTTGGGTATCTCGGGCTCAGCGGGCAGGCCGAGTTCTTGCAGAGCGTGCTAGCTCGAGATGCGTTGCTTGCCTTTTTTCGCATGACCGACCAGGCAAGAGATGGGTTCAGCCTATGCGAAATTGCGCGACTGCTTTGGGACGACCTGCTCTGCGCCAAGCTGTCAGACCGAGATTGGCTCTTGAAGAATGGCTACCCAGATTTCCTCGTTGAATTTGAAACAGGAGAGCAGCCCAAACGAATTCAATTCATTCGGAATCTTGTTTCACCTAGATGGTCAGACCAATGTCCCAAGGAGCCCACGTTGTATGGTCTCCGTGCAAAGCTTAAGGACGTACGCGACAAGATTCTCGCCCATCCGCTCGATTCGAGCGGCATCGTCCAGCCAAGCGTTGATGAGGTCCGTCAATTTTTGCAGCTCACGGCGACGTTGGTTGAGAAGACGGAACTCGTGTTTCTCGGTTCAGCGCAGGCAACCAATGATCACTTTGATGTTCGCCTGAAGGAAGCTGTCAAGCTTTTGAACTACTTGGAAGAGGGCCCGATACGTGCACATAGACATGATATCGAGCTGCGGAGGAAAGTCGCCCCGGAGTAAACTCCCCGACCTCCTCGCGTCCAACCTCCGCATCGCCTTCGTCTGCACGGCAGCGGGAAAGCGCTCCGCTGAGCGGCGAGAAGGTGCCCAAAGACGTGCTCGAGGTGCCCAATCCGATCATCGTCGTGGAGGTGTTGTCGCCGAGTACCGGGGCAATGGACATGGGAATCAAGCTGCAAGGCTACTTCGCCCTGCCCAGTCTGCACCACTATCTGATCATCGATCCAGATCGGCCGATGCTGATCCAGCACAAGCGGGGCACGGGCGACGCCATCGAAACTCGCATCGCCAACGGGGCGAGCCTGCGCCTCGATCCGCCGGGCCTGGACATGGACCTCACCGAGGTGCTGGCGAGCTGAGCTCCCGCCCGCTTGCAGCTGGCCGCTCTCGCATAAAAGAAAAGGACGCCTCGACGGGGGGCGAGGCGTCCTTAGTGTGGTGCGCGGGTCCCACGGGGGAGAGGGAGGGCACCAGAAGCCATCGGCAAGGGGGAACCGATGGTGCGATCAAACTAGCGAGCTTCCAGCACGCCGGCTGTTCCGCGCGTAACACGCACGCAGAAGGGCAGAGCTACGCGATCGCGAGCGAGGGCTGCGCGCCGGTCAGCGCTACCAGCGCTGGATGGGTAAATGGCGAGACGGCGCGAGTCCTGCGCGCTGCGCGTCGGCTACGCGGTCCGCTCCAGGATGACGGCAATGCCCTGGCCGACGCCGATGCACATGGAGACCAGCGCATAGCGCCCGCCCGAGCGCTGCAGCTGCCGCACCGCCGTGAGGGCGAGCCGCGCGCCCGAGGCGCCGAGCGGATGGCCGACGGCGATGGCCCCGCCATTCGGATTGACGCGGGCGTCATCGAGGGCAAGCCCCAGCCCCTTGAGGCAGCCCAGTACCTGCGCCGCGAACGCCTCGTTGATCTCGATCACGTCCATGTCCTTCAGATCGAGGCCGGCGCGCTCCAGCGCCTTCCTGGCCGCCGGCACCGGACCAAAGCCCATGATGCGCGGCGGTACGCCGGCAACGCCGGTGGCGATGATGCGCGCCATCGGCTTGACGCCGGCCCGGTCGCCGGCATCGCGGCTGGCGACGATGAGGGCGGCCGCGCCGTCGTTGATGCCCGACGCATTGCCGGCGGTGGTGACGCCGTCGGCGAACAGGGGCTTGAGCTTCTGCAAGGTCTCCATGCTGGTGTCGGGGCGCGGATGCTCGTCCTCGGCGACGACGACATCGGGCTTGCCTTTGCCCTGCGCGATCGACACCGGCTTGATCTCGCCCTTGAAGAAGCCGTCCTTGGCGGCCTTGGCGTACTTCTGCTGGGAGGCCAGCGCGAACCGATCGCACGCCTCGCGCGTCAGCTGGTGGTCGCGGGCCAGGTTGTCGGCAGTCTGTGGCATGGTGTCGGCGCCGAACACAGCCTCGATCTTGGGGTTGGGGAAGCGGGCGCCGAGCGAAGAATCGAACACCTTGAAGTCCTTGCCGAAGGCCTGCTCGGCCTTGCCCACGACGAATGGCGCGCGCGTCATGCTCTCGACGCCGCCGGCGATGCACACGTCGGCCTCGCCGCAGGTGATGGCGTGGGCGGAGCCGATGAGCGCATTGAGACCCGAGCCGCACAGGCGATTGTGCACCGCGCCCGGCGTCTCCATCGGCAAGCCGGCGAGCAGCAGGGCGTGGCGGGCGACGTTGCGGCTGTCCTCGCCGGCCTGGGAGGCGCAGCCGACCGCCACGTCGTCGATCACCTCGGGCGCGAAGCCCGAGCGTGCCACCACCTCCTTCACTACGCCGGCCAGGAGGTCGTCGGGCCGCACCCGCGACAAGGCTCCCGCGTGCCGACCGAACGGCGTGCGCAGTCCATCGTAGATGTAGGCTTCGAGCATTCTCGCCTCCCTCGAGCAACGACCCGACGTCCGCGATCCCGCTCTAGGAGCGCGGTGCGTCTGCCGGCTTGTACACCTTGGCGCCGCGCAGCGCGAGCACCAGCTCGGCCATGATCGAGATGGCGATCTCCGGCGGGCTGTGGGCGCCGATGTTGATGCCGATCGGCGCATGGATGCGGGCGATCTCGGCATCCAAGAAGCCGGCCCCCTTGAGGCGCTCGGCGCGCTTGGAGTGGTTGCGGCGGGAGCCCAGCGCGCCGATGTAGAAACACTCCGAGCGCAGGGCGAGCTTCAGGGCCTCGTCGTCGATGTGGCCGACATGAGCCAGCGCCACCACCGCGGCGTAGGGGTCGAGGCCGATCCTGGGAAGGGCATCCTGCGGCCACTCGGTGTCGAGGCGGATGCCGGGAAAGCGCGCTTCCGCCGCGAAGGCGGTGCGCGGGTCGATCACCATCACCTCGTAGCCGGCGAGCTTCACGAGTTGGGCCAGGACCTGGCCGATGTGCGTCGCGCCGATGATGATGATGCGCGCCGGCGGCACCATGGCGTGCAGGAACACCTCGCCGTCGGCGGTGGCCTGCAGCGCGCTCTCGCCGCTCTCCAGGTGCTGCCGCACGACCGGGTCGGCTTCGGCCTCGGCGCGCGCGAACAGCTCGTGGCGCCCGTCGCTCAGGCGCGTGCGCACGAGCAGGCCCTGGCGGCGCACGCGCGCCTGTAGCGCCCGCTCGATGTAGGGCAGCCCCTCCTTCTTCTCCAGCCGCTCAAGGAAGACCTTGATCTGGCCGCCGCACGGCAGCCCGACCTGCCAGGCCGTCTCGTCGGCGACGCCGAACTCGAGGGTCTTGGGTCTACCCTGCGCGAGGATGTCCTCGGCCTCGGCGATCACCTCACCCTCGACGCAGCCGCCGGAGACGGATCCTTCGAAGCGGCCGTCGGGGGCCACCACCATCTGCCCGCCGACGGCGACCGGCGCCGATCCCCAGGTGCCGACCACGGTGGCGAGCGCGACGCGGCCGTCCTTGTCGAGCCAGGAGCGGGCTGCTTCCAGCACGTTGTGCTGCTCGGCGCGGCGCACGGAGGTTACGGGCTCGGACATGGCGGGGGCTCCATCTTTGCTTGTTGGCGCGGGGGGGCGTGCCGCCGGACCCCGGAGGCCGGCCAGATAAAAATAAGCGGCACAGGCGTGCTCCGCCAGTGCCGCAACAGGCGACCCCCTCCGGCGAGGCCGGCGCAGGGAGCGTCAGGCGCGCTCGAGGCTCAAATCGAAGAGCCGCAGGATGGCCTTGCGCGAGGAGACCGGCGGCCCGTCGTTGATCGAGTAGATCTCCTCGTAGGCCGTCTCCGGGCTGTCCCGGCCGGTCACCCACATGGCGGTCCTGCCGGCGAGGTGGGAGGCCTGCTCGGGGTCGCCGGTGATGTCGAAGGCCGCCCGCACGAGGGCGCCATAAGCGCAGAAACGGCGGGCCTTGGCGTCGGTCGGCTCGCAGTCTCTGTTGTTGCTAGTCAGCGCCAGGGTGTAGCGCGTCCAGGTGCCGCGGCCGGCCACGTAGGCGCGGGCGCCTTCCACCACGTGCGTGAAGACAGGCTTTGCCATTGCCGTGCTCCTTCGTTTGCGCAAGACCGGCGTGCATAAGCAACCGGCTTTGCTATCAGAGCACCTTTCGCAGATGCGTCAAGAGCCCTGTTGGGCACGGCGCGCATATTGCATTGGCTGCCGACGTGCTCTCGCGGCCGCAGTGCGGCCTTGCGCGCTGTTTGCAGGCGCCCGGGACCGCTCACTCCGGCTTGGCCGGCGCCTTCAGATAGTCGGTGTCGCCGACAGGCTCGAGCCAGGTGGTAGCCTCACCCTTCTCGTTGGACTCCGACATGGCGAGGTGGGCCATCATGTGGTCCGGCGCGGCGCCGTGCCAGTGCTTGACGCCGGGCGGGATGATCACGGTGTCGCCAGGTAGCAGCACCTGCACCGCCTCGCCCAGCGTCTGGTAGCGGCCGACGCCCGACAGCACATAGAGCACCTGACCGACGGCATGCGTGTGCCAGTTGGTCCGCCCGCCAGGCGTGAACGAGACGCGTGAGGCGCGCAGGCGCGAGGGCGCCTCGGGAGCGAACACCTCTTCGTGCAGCACCGCGCCGACAAAGTTGGTGGCCGGAGCCTTGTTCGTGGGCCGGCTGGCGGCCCGCATGATCCTCGCGCGCATGGTTTTCTCCTTTGGCGGTCGCTTTGCGGCCGATTGATTGCGATCGGTCTTGGTAACGCCCCAAGCGGCGCCGAGCCAAATGGTTTCTTGGCGCCCGGCGCACCGTCCGCCACGCTCGTCATTCCGGCGCCGCTCGCGAGCGAACGCGAGTGATCGGGACCAGGCCGGAACCCAGTCCACCTTTCCGCCAACGCTCAGGGGCCACAGGCGGATCGAAATCAATCAAAGCCAGAGCCCGCCGAGCTCTGCATGGGTCCCGACCTGGTCCCGCGAGCACCCTTCGGGCGCGCGCGGCGTCGGGATGACGCCAACGGAGGCGGTGGCGGTCAGGCCGATACCAGTTCGTGGACGCTGAAGAGGGTGTCGGTGTCGGTCCAGACGCGCCGCGGCGTCCAATCGGCCGACAGGGCGAGCTGCTGGAATTGTGGGACCGAATACTTGTAGGAGTTCTCGGTGTGGATGGTCTCGCCCTTCTGGAAGCGGAAGCGGCGGCCGCGCACCCGCACATCCTGATCGGTAAGGCTGACGAGATGCATCTCGATGCGCCCGAAGCGCGGATTGTAGATGGCCTCGTGGCGGAAGGCGTCGAGGTCGAAGCTGCCGTCGATCTCGCGGTTGATGCGCGCGAGCAGGTTGAGGTTGAAGGCGGCGGTGACGCCGGCGCTGTCGTTGTAGGCAAGGACCAAGCGGCGCGCGTCCTTCTTGAGGTCGACGCCGACGATCAGCCGGCCGCCGGGCGAGAGCGTCGCGCGCATGGTGGCAAGCAGGCTGGCGGCCGCGGCCGGCGTCAGGTTGCCGATGGTGGAGCCGGGGAAGAAGCCGGTCTTGTGGCTGCGCTCCAGATCGGGAGGAAAGGCGATCGGCAGCGAGAAGTCGCCGACGACGGGGCGCACGTCGAGGGTGGGAAAGTTGGCCGCGAGGCGACGGCGCGCATCGTCGAGCGCGCTCGAGGACACGTCGATTGGGACGTAGGCGGCAAGCTGCGGCGCCGCGCGCAGCAGGATCTCGGTCTTGCGGCTCGACCCCGAGCCGAACTCGACGAGGGCGCCGCCCGCCGGCACGCCGTCCGCCATCTCGATCGCATGGGCACGGAGGATCGCCGTCTCGGTGCGGGTCGGGTAGTACTCGGGCAGCCGCGTGATGCCCTCGAACAGCTCGCTGCCTCTGGCGTCATAGAAGTAGCGGCAGGGCAGCGTCTTGTGCGGGCGGGAGAGGCCCTCGATCACGTCGGCGGCGAAGTGGTCGTCGTCGAGCGCAAAGCGCTCCGCCAATAGGTCGCGCGCATAGGGGTTCAACATCAGACGTTCTCCGTGGCAAGGCGCAGGCCCATGAACTGCCAGCGCTGGTGGGGGTAGAAGAAGTTGCGGTAGGTGGCGCGCGAGTGGCCGTCGGGCGTCGCGCAGGAGGCGCCGCGCAGCACCTGCTGGCTGACCATGAACTTGCCGTTGTACTCGCCGAGCGCGCCGGCGGGCGGGCGGTAGCCGGGGTAGGGCAGATAGGCGCTCTGCGTCCACTCCCACACGTCGCCGAACATCTGGCGGGGTGCACCGATCTTGGCAGTCTCGGCCGGCAGCGGCCGCAGGGCGCGGGTGGCGAGCGTGTTGCCTGTGGCGGGCAGGCCTTGGGCGGCCACCTCCCACTCGAACTCGGTCGGCAGGCGCTTGCCGGCCCAGCGCGCGAAGGCGTCGGCCTCGAAGTAGCTCACATGCGCGACTGGGGCGGCGGGCTCGACCGGCTGCAGGCCTTCGAGCGACATGGCGTGCCAGGTGCCGTCGCGCTCCTCCCAGTAGAGCGGGGCGCGCCAGCCCTCGCGGTTGACCGTCGCCCAGCCGTCGGAGAGCCACAGCGACACCGTCGAATAACCGGTGTCGGCCATGAACGCGAGCCACTCGGCGTTGGTGACGAGGCGGTCGGCGAGGCGGAAGGGATGGATGAGCACGTCGTGGCGGGGAAACTCGTTGTCCCAGGCGTAACCGCGGCCCTCGTGCCCCGCCTGGCGGATACCGCCCGGGACGTCGATCCAACCCAACGGTTGCGGCTCGAGGCCGACCGACTGCGGGCGCCGGGCGCGGTAGGCGGGGCGCAGCGGGTTGGCGGCGAACAGGGCGAGGATGTCGGTGAGCAGCAGCTCCTGGTGCTGCTGCTCGTGATTGATGCCGACCTCGATGAGCCGCGCGATCTCGAGCTCGCTGCCGAGGCCGGTGGCGAAGACCTTGGCGAGCGCCTCGTCGACGTGGGCGCGGTAGGCGAGCACGCGCTCCGACGACGGCCGGGTGAGGACGCCGCGCCTGGGGCGCGGCTGGCGCGGGCCTTGGCTCTCGTAATACGAATTGAAGCAGTAGTTGAAGTCGGGATCGAAGGCGCGATAGCCGGCCACGTGCTTGGCCAGGATGAAGGTCTCGAAAAACCAGGTGACGTGCGCGAGGTGCCACTTGGTCGGGCTCGCGTCATCCATCGGCTGGACGGTCATGTCCTCGGGGCTGAGCGGCCGGGCCAGTTCGAGGGAGAGGTGCCGTGTCTCGAAGAGACGCTGCTCGAGCGCTTCGCCCGCCTGGGCAGCGGTAGGTTTCCTCGAAAGCTGTCGCGGCATGATTTCCCCCTTTGCGCTGAATGACGCCGTTGCGTCAGCGGATCACGTGCGTGCCGGCCTGGTCGAGCGGCGGGAAGCGTGTAGACATATCATGCAAAAAACCTTGGTCGGGCAGCCTGGTTCCCTTGCACGCATCCTGCGGCGAGGATGATCTGATCGCTAGGCAATCCTCGTCACATGCGCGTGAGCGCCGATTGATTGCTGACACGGCGTTGACCGTCTGCGTCAGCTGCCGTCTCCTGACGCCAGGCGGCGGCACACTCGAGTCAACTGTCGATTTTCCCTTGCGCCAGCACGCGGTTGCCACAATCGATGCCCACATCGGCGCCCGAGCGAGGTATTAGCCGCTGCGGCTGGCGGCGGAGTGAGGTGAGTGCCATTCGGCCCGGATACCCCGTCATCCCGGCGCCGTTCGCGCGAGCGCGAACGGGACCAGGCCGGGATCCATGCACCGTTCCGCGAACACGCTCGGCCGCACCTGGCGCACAGACAAACTGAAATGTGGACTGGGTCCCGGCCGGTTCCTGCTCGCATGCTCGGCATGCGAGCCGCGCCGGGATGACGCCAAGAACGCCGGCGTCACACAGCAATCTGTACAAGCAGGCGGACCAGCGCCTCGGGCGCGGTGACGTTGGGGCTGTGGCTGGAGTCGATCTCGTGGTAGCGCCACGCTGGATCGGACTTGAAGCGCTTGGAGAACTGCAGGAACACATCGTCCGGCATCTTCTTGGTGCAGTAGACGTAGCTGCGCGGGAAGGCGGGGACCGGATTTTTCAGCTCCAGCTTCTGCGCGAACGTCTTGACCGGCTGCGGCCGGCGGCGCGGCGTGAGCCAGGCGAGATCGGCGGCCGACGTATCGGGCGCCGGCGGGTTGGGCGGGATCAGCCAGCTCTCGCCTCCGGTGGCTGCGGCGGCCGGCGGAGGCGGATTGCGCTGCGCCAGGTCGAGCAGGCTTTGGCCGCTCGCCGGCACGAAGGCGTCGAGGTAGACGAGGTGCCGCACGCGCTCGGGCACCCGGTCGGCGACGCCGGTCACCACCATGCCGCCGTAGCTGTGGCCGACCAGCACGAGGTCCTTCAGGTCCTCGAACTCGATGACGGCCAGGACGTCGGCAATGTGCGTCTCGAGGTCGACTGAGGGGCTGGCCTGGTGCGCGCGCTCGCCCAGGCCCGTGTAGGTGGGCGTGAACACCTCGTGGCCGGCAGCGCGCAAGAGCGGGCGCACCTTCTTCCAGGCCCAGCCGGCCGACCACGCCCCGTGACAGATGAGAAACGTCGCCATGCAGTGCAATCCTCGCCGATCAATCTGAAGTCCGCAAACATTAGCACGGTCGTTGGCCAGTGCAGGGCCGTCGTCTCGACGGCCGCGCCCCGTTCGTGCCAACATGGTCCGCCATGCTGCAGGATCGCTATGGATTTGGCCTGTCGACGGCGTCGGCCGAGGCGCGCGATGCCTACGTGGCCGGCGTCGACCTGTCGCTCTCGGCCAACCACGGCGCCGAGGACACCTTCCGCCGCGCCATCGCGCTGGACGACGGGCTCGCCGTGGCGCACGCCGCGCTTGCCCGCACGCTGCAGGTGCAGCACCAGCCGGCTGCGGCGAAGGCCGCGGCGGCGCGGGCCCGCGAGCTGGCGCAGGGCTTGCCGCAGCGCGAGAGGAGCCACGCGCTGGCGCTCGCCACCACGGTCGACAGCGGCAGCGTGGCCGGGCTCGCCGCCGTCAAGGAGCACCTCGCGGAATACCCGCGCGATGCCATGGTGCTCGCCCCATGCACGGGCGTGTTCGGGCTGATCGGTTTCTCCGGGCGGCCGGGGCGGGAGGTGGAGCTGCTGGCACTGCTCGAGCCCCTGGCCGAGACATACGGCGAGGACTGGTGGTTCCTGAGCGCGCAGGTCGAGGCGGGCGAGATCGATCGGGCGCTGGCCACCATCGAGCGCTCGCTTGCGCTCAATCCCCGGAGCGCCAACGGTGCTCACATCCGCGCCCACGTCTATTACGAGGCCGGCGAGCGGCCGGCGGGGCTCGCCTATCTGGAGGAGTGGTGGAAGGACTATCCCAAGGAGAGCTTGCTGCATTGCCATCTGAGCTGGCACATCGCGCTGTGGCGCATGGAGCTCGGCCGCACGCAGGAGGCCTGGGCGTTCTTCCGCGCGCACCTGCGCCCGGGCGCCTCGACCGGGCCGCCGCTCAACACGCTCACCGATTCCGCCTCGTTCCTGTTGCGCGCCGAGATGGCGGGCGAGGCGCGCGACCCGGAGCTATGGCGCGAGCTCAGCGCTTACGCGGCGCAATGGTTCCCCTCGCCCGGCATCGCCTTTGCCGACGTGCACGGGGCGCTGGCGCATGCGTTCGCCGGCGACAGCGAGGCGCTGGCCAGGATCATCGGCGGCGCCAGGGGTAGCGCGGCGGACATCGTCGCTCCCATCGCGCGCTCTTTTTCGGCCTTCGCGCGCGAGGACTGGACGCAGGCTGCAACCGACCTCGCGGCGGTGATGGCGGCGCACGAGCGCATTGGCGGCAGCCGCGCCCAGCGCGATCTGATCGAATATGCGCTGGTCGTGTGCCTGCTGCGGTCGGGACGTGCCGACGAGGCCCAGCGGCTGCTGACGGCGCGCCGGCTGCAGGGGGCCGTGCCGATCCGAGGCGTGTGATGTTGCGCGCGCAGGGCCAATAGGCGTCAGCCGTATTGCGCCGGCTGAACCGTCGCATCGGCGCAATACGCTATCGCTATTGCGCCCTACAGCGTGCAGGCGCCGCGCGAGGCGGCTGCGGACCGTTCCCGCGGCGGCGCCGGGTCCGGCGTTGGCGGCGGCAGCCGCTCGAGCAGCTCGCCCAGCAGCGGATAGAAGAAGTCGCGGCCGGCGTAGCCGACGAGGCGGCCGATCTCGCGGCCATCCTCGACCAGGACGAAGGTCGGCGTCGCTGTGACCGGCTTGTCGAGGGTGGCACCGGTGAGGCCCTGGTCGCGGATGTGGAGACGGCGCAGCGGCGCCTGCTGCCCTTCCGGCGAGAGCGGATAGGACGGGGCGATCTCGGCGTGCCAGCGCCGGCACCACACGCAGGTCGCGTCCTCGAACATGAGAAGTTCGGCGGCCGGGACGCTGCCGGCGTGCGCCACCACGGCCGCGATGAGAGCGAGCAGGCCGACATAGAACGTTCGAGTCATGGGAGCCAACGCTACTCCGGCGTTGTTGCGGTGTCCCGGCTTTTTGCTCCCGTGCTGAATTTTCGACCAATGTGCCAAGGAGGGCAGCTGCGCAGGGCGCATGGCCCATGTCGACGGCGGCGGCAGGCTCTGTTACTCAAGCCGCTGCCCATTGCCGCGGTCCTTGCTGGAGAGCAGATGCCATGAAAGCCATGCTGAGCACCCGTGTCGGCGGCCCCGACACGCTCGAGTTGCGCGAGCTGCCCGCGCCCGCGCCGGGGGCCGGCGAAGTGCTGCTCGGCGTCAAGGCCTGCGGCGTCAACTATCCCGACGTCCTCATCATCGAGGACCGCTACCAGTTCAAGCCGCCGCGGCCGTTTGCGCCGGGCGGCGAGGTGGCGGGCATCATCGAGGCGGTGGGGTCGGGCGTCACCAGCTTCAAGGCCGGGGACCGCGTCATCGGCTCCACCATCGCCGGCGGCATGGCCGAGAAGCTGGTGCTCGAGGCCGACCGCTGCATCGCCATGCCGGCGGCCATGCCGTTCGACGAGGCGAGCGCGTTGGTCCTCACCTACGGCACCACCATCTACGCCCTGAAGGACCGCGGGGCTCTCAAGCGTGGCGAGACGCTGCTGGTGCTGGGGGCGGCGGGCGGCGTCGGCATTGCCGCAGTCGAGCTCGGCAAGACTTACGGCGCGCGCGTGATCGCCGCCGTCTCCTCCGAGGACAAGCTGGCGTTCGCCAAGGCGCACGGCGCCGACGCCGGCATCGTCTATCCGCCGGGGCCGTTCGACAAGGCCGGCGCCAAGGCGCTGGCCGATCTCTTCAAGGGCGCCTGCGGCGACAACGGCGCCGACGTCATCTACGATCCCGTAGGCGGCGACTACTCGGAAGCGGCGCTGCGCTCGATCGCCTGGGAGGGCCGGTTCCTGGTGGTCGGCTTCCCGGCCGGCATCGCCCGGCTGCCGCTCAACCTGACGCTGCTGAAGTCGTGCCAGGTCGTCGGCGTGTTCTGGGGCGCGTTCACGCGGCGCGATCCCAAGGCAAACGCGGCCAACATCGCCGAGCTGATGCAACTCTACGCCGAGGGTGCTATCAAGCCGGTCGTTTCGGAGCGCTTTGCGCTGGCCAAGGCCGGCGAGGCGATCGCCAGGCTCGCGGCCCGTAAGGCCATGGGCAAGATCGTGGTTGTGATGGACTGATACCGATGCCGAGCATTCCGACATATGGCCCGACGCGATGGTGGTGGATCCGGCATGCACCGGTGCCCGACGGCGGGTGCGTCTACGGACAGCGTGATCTCGATTGCGACTGCACGGACGCGGAAATCTTCGCCATCCTGGCCCGAGAGCTGCCGCGCGATGCAGTCTGGGTCACGAGCAACCTCGCCCGCACGCGTCAGACGGCAGCGGCGATCCTGGCGGCGGCCAAGGGCCGATACGGGGAGGTAGCGCCGCTCGCCTTGGCGGAGTTCGCCGAGCAGCACCTGGGCGACTGGCAGGGCCGGGAGCGCAAGTCCTTCTACGCGGAGCGCAAGGTCGGCACGCACACGCTCTGGTTTGCGCCGGCGGGCGAGCGGCCGCCGGGGACGGGCGGGGAGAGCTTCGTCGATCTCCTGGAGCGTGTGGCCCCGGCCATCGAGCGCATGAACGAAACACATCGCGGCAAGGACATCGTCGCCGTCACGCACGGCGGCACCATCCGGGCGGCACTGGCGCTGGCGCTCGGGCTCGATCCGCAGTCGGCGCTGAGCTTCACGGTGGAGAACTGCTCGCTTACGCGGCTCGATTATCTGAGCCCGGCCGACGGGGCGCCGCTGTGGCGCGTGGTGGCGGTCAACCACCGGCCGTGGTCGCGCACGCCGGCCGGCGATCACCTGGGCCACAACCCGATTGCCATCGACAAGGCGTGAGCGGTATCGCCCTTCGAAACTCGCGTCCCCGGCCGGAGCGCCTTGGCGCGCAGAGCCGGGGCCTTGCCGGGTGCGGTTTGGATCGAGCGCCGCGTTCGAGCATGACGGGGGAAGGTCCCGGATCGCCTCGGCGCAAGGCCCCGGCTTCCGGGAACACAAGCAGAGGGATGCTGTGCGGGAGTAGCGCGTTGGTGAAGAGCAGCGGCGTGCGCGCAGGCGTCAAGTGCGTCATGCAGCGTCGCGCGCGTGCTCGAACGTCTCGGTCAGCAGGCGCGCGACCTCGGCTGGCGGCACCGGCGGGCTGAAGTAGAAGCCCTGCGCCTCGGTACAGCCCATCCCCCGCGCCGCCTGCATCTGCTCGACGTTCTCGATGCCCTCGGCGACCGTAGTCATGCCGAGCTGCTGGCCCAGCCGGACGATGGCCCCGACGATGGCGCGCGCCTGGTCGGTGCGGTCGATGTCGGCGACGAACGCTCGATCGATCTTGATCTTGTCGAAGGGGAAGCTGCGCAGGTAGCTGAGGGAAGAGTAGCCGGTGCCGAAGTCGTCGAGCGCGATGCGCACGCCGAGCTGGCGCAGCTGGTGCAGGATGGCGGGCACGTTCTGGCCGTCCTGGAGCAGGACCGATTCGGTGATCTCGAGCTCGAGCCGGTCGGGCGGCAGCCCCGAGGTGGCGAGCGCCTGCAGGACCGTATCGATCAGGTTGCCCTTGACCTGCAGCGGCGACAGGTTGACCGCCACCTTCACCGGTGCCGGCCAGCGCGCGGCCTCGGCGCAGGCGTGCCGCAGGGCCCAGTCGCCGAGCTCGCAGATGACGCCGATGTCCTCGGACATGGGGATGAACTCGGTGGGCGGCACGGCCCCGCGCGCGGGATGCTTCCAGCGCATCAGCGCCTCGAAGCCCGTCACGATGCGCGTCTCCAGGCACACGAGCGGCTGATAGCAAAGCGCCAGCTGCTCGTTGGCGACGGCCCGGCGCAGGTCGCCCTCGAAGGTGCGTCGGATCTGGACGCGGTCGTTCATCTCCGGCACGTAGAAGGAGTAGCCGCAGCGCCCCTGCGCCTTGGTGCGGTAAAGGGCGAGGTCGGCGTTCTTCATCAGCCGATCGGCGTCGGCACCGTCGCGGGGCGCGAGCGTCACGCCGATGCTGGTCGAGATGTCGACGCGGTGGCCCTCGATCTCGTAGGGCGCACTGATGGTCTCGACGATGCGGGCCGCGAGCGTCTCGGTCTGATCGGGCGCGCGCACCTGCGCCTGGATGATGGCGAACTCGTCGCCGCCGAGGCGGGCGACGACGTCGCCGTGGCGCACGCAGTGGAGCAGGCGTGCGCTCACCTGCCGCAACAGGATGTCGCCGATCGGGTGGCCCAGCGTGTCGTTGACGGCCTTGAAGCGGTCGAGGTCGAGGCAGAGGACGGCGAAGCCCTGGCCACGCCCGAGCCGCTGCAGCGCCTGCTGCAGCTGCTCGCGGAAGAGCGCGCGGTTGCCGAGGTTGGTGAGGGGATCGTGACGGGCGAGGCGCGAGATCTCCTCTTCGTGCCGGCGGCGGTGGGTGACGTCCTCGTGCAGCGCGAGCCAGCCGCCGCCCTTGAGCGGCAGGTGCGAGACGGCGATGATGCGCTGGTCGCCGAACTCGACCGTCAGGGACTGGGGATGCGCCTCGCCGGCGCCGCGCACGCCCATCTCGGTGCCGCTGGCGGTGTGGCGACCGCCCATGCGGGTGCGGTGGTCCCAGACGGCGCAGTGGGCGGCGCCGGCGCGCGTCAGCTCGTCGGGAAGCTCGTACATCTCGCTGTACTGGCGGTTGCAGACCAGCAGGCGATCCTGGGCGTCGAACATGCTCAAGCCCAGCGGCATGTTGTTGATGGCGGCATCGAGCTGCACGTTGAGGCGCTCGGCCTCGGCTTTCTTCTGCAGCAGCTCGATCGATTTGGTCTTGAACACGGCGACCGAGCGTGCGAGCTGGCCGACCTCGTCCTGGTCGGCGAGCCCGGGGATGTCGACGGAGGTGTCGTTGCGGGCGAGCCGCACCAGGGCGACGGCGATGCCCTGCACGCGGGCTACGACGCGGCGCAGGAGGAGGAGCCCAATCGGTCCGATCAGCAGGCCGCTCACGGCCGCAGCCACACATACCCAGGTGATGAGCGAGCGCGAGCTGGCGGCGATCGCAGCGAGCGCCTCCTGGGCCGCGCGCGCGCGCTTGCCCCGCTGCTCCACGATCTGCAGCCGCAGCGCCTCGGCGGCGGCGGCGTAGGCATCGGCAGCGGCCGTGGCCTCGGTTGGGCGGCGGGCGGCGGCGAGCGCGAAAACGGACGCCCCCTGCTGCGACAGCCCGGCGAAGCGAGAGCGCAACTCGCCGGTCGGCCGGTGGCCGAGACCATCCAGGGGTTCGGCGATGTCGGCGCCGAGCTCGGCGTAGAGCCGGGCATCGGCCGCAATCGCATCGGGATTGGAGGCGAAGGGCTGGGCCGCCACCAGGCGGCGTTGGCGTTCGAGCGCAGATTCGATGCTGGCTGAGCGCACGACGCCGGCAAAGACGTCGTCGCGGATGCGCGCCAGCCCATCCTCGGTGCGGCCGGCAAAATATGCGGCGGCGCCGGCCAGCACATAGACCACAACCAGCGTCAGGGCGATGGCGCCATAGAATTTGGTGGCGATCTGTGGCCGGGGCAGCCCCAATCGGTCAAGCATTCGACACCTGCTGGGCCGCCGCCCCTTTGCACGAAGCGCGCCCGCCGGCCCAACGTCCTTGCGCGCGCACTGCCTCACCCCGCGGCACGCAAGCCCATGAACGCCTGGTGCCGCCTGGCGCCAGGGTAAGGCTGGACGGCTTAAGAAGCCGATCTCGGGCCAGTCAGACTTTTAGGAAATTCGCTTGCAATGGCGGGCGTCCGCGTCCGCCCGCAGGCGCTCACCACTTGCCGGTGTTGGGCATGGACGCCCACGGTTCCTGCTTGGGCTTGGCCTCGCCCTTCTGCAGCAGCTCGATGGAGACGTTGTCGGGAGAGCGCACGAAGGCCATGCGGCCGTCGCGCGGCGGCCGGTTGATGGTGACGCCGCCCTGCATCAGCCGCTGGCAGGTGGCGTAGATGTCGTCGACCTCGAACGCCAGGTGACCGAAATTTCGGCCTTCGCCGTATTTCTCCGGGTCCCAATTGAAGGTAAGCTCCAGGAGCGGCGCGTTGTCGGCCGCGGTCCTGGCCTTGTCGGCAGGGGCGGCCAGGAAGACCAGCGTGTAGCGGCCTGCCTCGTCCACCCTGCGGCGCACCTCCTCCATGCCGAGCTTGTTGCAATAAAAATCCAAGCTCTGATCGATGTTGCCGACGCGAACCATCGTATGCAGGTATCTGAGCGCCACCTGGGACCTCCGGCGTAGGGCTGCGCCGGCCATGGCCGCCAGCGAGGAGCAATTTTGCGCTCGGGTCATCTGGCGCGCAACGGCGTTTCGGGGGTCGTGGGGGTGATGGGAAAGTCGCACTGGTCCGACCGCCCTCTGATCGTCACGAGAAGGCCACAAGACTGTCGCATTCAGGGGCTCCAATTCGTGTTGCGGCCGAATCGGCGGCAGAGTGGCGAGTCAATAGGGGAGCAGACGATTTCTTGTTGTCGGACGATGGATATCCACCAAAAAGTTCACTGACACCTGTCTTCCACAGCTGACGCGACTAATTAGGCTGACAGAGCCAGGAACAGAACGGGCGCATTATCAGCGCGTTGCGAGTTAATTGCGGGGAGGATCGATGAGGACAGACAACAGTTATTCAACCCGCCAGCAAAAATCTGCTGGATTACTCGGGCGCGGTTGTCTATATGGCCCTTGTGTTGTCGGCTTGGCGTTCGTTGAGGGCAACGGCGAATGAAGGGCGGACACCACATAGTCTTACTAACGTCACGCGGGGGGTTAAGTACATGGAGAAGGATGATTATTCTCCAGGAGATGCGGGCAACGAGCAGAAAGATATCGCTAAGTCGGGCGAGGACGCGAATGTGGAGGTGTTCGAAATCGCGGGGGCCATAAAGTGGTTTGACGTCTCGAAGGGCTATGGCTTCATTGTACCCGACAACGGTTTGGCCGACGTGCTGCTGCACGTGACCTGCCTCAGGGCGGGCGGCTACCAGACGGCCTATGAGGGTGCGCGTGTCCACTGCCAGGTGCTCAAGCGTCCGAGAGGATTTCAGGCCTTTCGTGTTCTCAGCATGGACGAGAGCACCGCGATCCATCCCTCCCAGCTGCCGCAGCGCACGCACGTGCAGGTCACGGCGGAAAGCGATTGGGAGCGGGCCAGGGTCAAGTGGTTCAATCGTGTGCGCGGCTTCGGGTTCCTGACCCGTGGCGAGGACACACCCGACATCTTCGTGCACATGGAGACGCTGCGGCGCTTCGGCTTTACCGAGCTCAGGCCCGACCAGATCGTGCATGTGCGCTGGGGACACGGCTCGAAAGGCTGCATGGCGGCCGAGCTGCGCCCCGACAATGCTCCGGGCCTGCCGTCGAAGCATTGACCTCGCGCTATCGAGAGCAAGAATGAGCATGCGCCGGGCCGCCCCTGTGGCGGCCCCTCTCGTTGTCGTTCTGGCCCTGCTGGTGGCGAGCTTGCTCAACCCCGCCCACGCCCTGCGCCGTGAGACGTTGAAGCTCATCACCGCGCAGGGCACGCACGTGATCGACGTGGAGATCACGGAGACCAGCGAGGAGAAGTCGCAGGGCCTGATGTTCCGCACCCACCTCGCGGACAAGAGCGGCATGCTGTTCTTCTACGAGCAGCCGCACGAGATCACCATGTGGATGCGCAACACCTATATCCCGCTCGACATGGTGTTCATCCGCGCCAACGGGGTTGTGCACCGCATCGAGGCGCGCACCGAGCCCCTGTCGGAAAACATCGTCTCCTCCAAGGGCGACGTGTCTGCCTGCCTGGAGCTGGCCGGCGGCGCCGCCGAGCGGCTCGGCCTCAAGCCCGGCGACCGGGTGGAGCATCGCTTTTTCAAGCCGGCGACGGGCAAGAAATAGGGTGGCGGCAGGACCGGTGCCCACGCCTCGCACTCGTGCGCGCCCCGTGTTATAGGCCAGCCCTGTCGGGGCATAGCTCAGCCTGGTAGAGCACCTGCTTTGGGAGCAGGGGGCCGGGGGTTCGAATCCCTCTGCCCCGACCAATATCACGGCCGGCTAAGGGCTTAGCGCAAAGCTGGCCGCCGCGCCCCGCTCTGCCGCTCGAAGGCTGCGGATGGAGGGTGCCTCTCGTGCAGACCGCACAAGCCCCGCCCGGTCTTTCGTTTGCCGCTTTGTGCGGTAGACTGCCGCGGTTCACGCGACTGCCGACATTCATAATTGGGGGTGCGGTCTCATGGCGATCCATTGGCGTTGGCTGGTTGTGGTGCTGGTGCTGCTGCTCGGCGGCACGGCCATGGCGCAGGGGCCGAAGGGCTGGCTCGGCGCGGACGTGCAGGACGTCACCAAGGCGGAGGCCGATAAGCTCGGCTGGGACACCCCGCACGGCGCCAAGCTGTTGGTGGTGGCCCCGGGCTCCCCGGCCGACAAGGCGGGCCTCAAGGCTGGCGACATCATCCTCTCCATCGATCGCACGGTGATCGACACCTCCACCGACGTCGACGGCGCGCTCGCCACCTTGAATGTCGGCGCCGAGATCCGCCTGCAGGTGCTCTCCGGCGGGCGTGAGCGGCGCATCACGCTGCGGCTCGCCGAGCGGCCGGGCCCGCGAACTGCCGACGCCACGGGCAACCTGCCGACCCTGATGCTCGACACCGGCGGGCACATGGCGCTCATCAACGCGCTCGTCTTCACGCCGGATGGCAAGCATGTCATCACCGCCTCCGACGACAAGGTGATCCGGGTGTGGGACTGGCAGGCGCAGAAGACCGTGCGCACCATCCGCGGGCAGGTGGGGCCGGGCGACGAGGGCAAGATCTTCGCCATGGCGCTGTCGCCCAACGGGCGCTGGCTGGCGGCCGCGGGCTGGACCGATCCCACCGATGCCAAGGCGCCCTGCTGCGGCGATATCCGCCTCTACGAGCAGGCGACGGGCCGCCTGGTGGCGCTGCTCAAGGGCCACCGCAATGCCGTGTTCTCGCTCGCCTTCGCGGCCAACAGCAAGCTCTTGATCTCCGGCAGCGGCGACGAGACGGCGATCGTCTGGGACGTCGAGAGCCGCGCGCAGGTGAGCCAGCTCAAAGGCCACACGGCCGAGATCTATTCGGTCGCCTTCTCGCCGGACGGCACGCGCGCGGTGACGGGCTGCGACGACGGTATCGTGCGCCTGTGGCGCGTCAGCGGCGGCAAGCTCATCACCGAGATGAAGGGTCACAAGGGCGACATCGACCGCGCGCTGGCCGTGCGGCTGCAGGACGGCATGATCGCCTCCGGCGATGTCACCGGCGAGATCCGGCTCTGGGACGGCACGACCGGGCGCTTGCTGCGCATACTCGGCAAGCAGGACACCTCGATTGGGCCGCTCGCGTTCAGCCCGGATGGGCGCCGCCTGCTGTCGACCTGCCGCCAGGGCGGCTGTCCGAGCCGGCCGCAGTACGTCTGGGACGTTGCCACGGGCAAACACGTATCCTCCTTCAGCAAGCACAACAATATCGTGCTCGGCGGGGCCATCAGCCCCGACAGCAAGCTCGTCGCCACCGGCGGCGGCGATGACCGCGCCATCCATGTGTGGGACATCGAAACCGGCGAGGTGCGGCGCTCGATGTCCGGAACGGGCGCGCCGGCCTGGGCCGTCGGCTTCTCGCAGGACGGTCGTCGCATCGCCTGGGGCAATACGTGGAGGAGCGAGCCTGGGCGATCGCACGTCAGCTACGCGACGAGCCCCCTGATGTTCCAGTTGCGCCTTCCCGTCGGATCGGAAGGGTTGGGCGAGCCCGAGCAGCTCGACGAGGCCACCGCGAAGACCTTCGTGCGCGCCCGCACGACGCTGGGGGCGCTCTCGCTCGCCCACCGCGAGGGCGGGAAGCCGTCGCGGCCGGAGGGCATCCTCGACCTCAAGTCGGGCAGCGAGGTCAGGGTGTCGATCGAGAAGAACTCGACCAACGGCTTCCGGCATCGCGCCTACTCGTTCACGCCCGACGGCCAGACCATCATCTCGGGCGCGGCCAACGGCATGCTCTCGGCCTACGGCCTCGACGGCAAGCCGCTGGGCGACTACATCGGCCACGAGGGCGACCTGTGGGCGGTAACGCCCTCGCCCGACGGGCGCATGCTGATCTCGGGCAGCTCCGACCAGACCGTGCGCCTGTGGAACCTCAAGACGCGCGAGCTGATCGTCACGATCTATCATGGCGTCGACGGCGAGTGGGCGGTGTGGACGCCGCAGGGCTACTACTCGAGCTCGCCCGGCGCCGACCGGAGCGTGGGCTGGCAGATCAGCAAGGGGGCCGACCAGGCTTCCGAGTATGTCGGCGCCGAGCAGCTGCGCCAGCACCTGAACCGCCCCGACATCGTCAACCGGGCGATCGTGCTGGCCTCCGCCGAGCAGGCCGTGCGCGAGGCTCCGGGCACCACCTTCCAGCTCGCCGACCTGCTGGCGCACCCGGTGCCGCGCTTCCGCATCGTGTCGCCGACGGCCGGCTCGACCGTGCGCGGTGGCCGCGCCACGGTGAGGATCTCGATCGACGACACCCCCGATCCCATCAAGGCGATCCGCGTGCAGGTCAACGGCCGCCAGGTCGAGGAGCTCACCCCACCGATCGGATCGGGTGGCTTCAGCGCGGGCGAACGCGTGCTCGGCGTGCCGCTGGGCAAGGGCCGCAACGACGTGCGCATCACGCTCACCAACGCCATCGGCGAGAAGGCCGAGACCGTCACCTTGATGCACGAGGGCGAGGGAGCGCTCGACAAACGCGGCACGCTCTACATCCTGGCCGTCGGCGTCGACAAGTATCCAGGCCTCGGCAGCAGCTGCGGCAAAGACGGCAAGCAGCCCTGCGACCTCACCTACTCGAGCGCCGATGCCCGCCGTCTGGTGACCGCGATCGAGAAGCGGCTGGGGGGCGGGCACACCCGCGTCATCAAGCGCATCCTGGTCAACGGCGCCTCCGAGCCTAGGGACCTGCCGACGGCCGCCAACATCCTCGACGCTGTCGGGCTCCTGCGGCAGGCGACCGAGACCGACACCGTGGTGGTGTCGATCGCCGGCCATGGCATCAACGACGGCGCCAACTACCGCTTCCTGCCGACCAACGCCGAGTGGGACGGCTCGTCGCTGCGCGGCTCGACGGTGGTGTCCTGGCACGCGCTGCAGGAGGCGATCGAGACGACCAAGGGGCGGCGCATCCTGTTCGCCGATACCTGCCACTCGGGCGGCGCCTACAACAAGCGCTTGGGCAACTCCGCCTACCACGCCAACATCATCGCCTATACCGCGGCACGCTTCGACCAGGAGGCGAGCGAGAACCCCACCCTGGGGCACGGTCTCTTCACGTTCGCGGTGGTGGAAGGGCTCGACGGCAAGGCGAGCGGCTCCAATCCGCGCCAGATCACGACCAAGGATCTCGCCGAGTATGTGATCAAACGGGTTGGTGAGCTTGCCAAGGATCTCAACCGCGAGCAGGAGCCGCAGTACTTCAAGGGCCGCGACGCGGAGGACTACGTGCTGGCCGAGTGGTGAGGCGGGCGCGGCGGCGCCGCCGGCTTTGAAGGCCTCTGAGCGACCGTCCGAGCCTAACGCGCTGCGGCCAGCATCAGCCCTGCATCGGCCAGCAGCAGGCCGACGCAGCTCGCAAAGCCCGCCCACGGCACCCAGCCGGGCGCCACGTAGACCCCTTTGGGGGCTGCCTGCTCGCGGGCCTTGATGCGCACCAGGGAGAGGTTGACCAGGGCGAAGACCAGCAGGGTCAGGCGCGCGGTGAGGTCGGCCAGGTGGTGCAGCGGCAGCAGCAGGGCCAGCAACAGCACCATGGCCGTCGTGAACGCGGTGGCGTTGAGCGGCGTGCGCGTTGTCTCGCTCACGTCGCCGAAGGCGCCCGGCAGGCCGCCCTGCCGGGCGAGGCCGTAAAGGACCCGCGAGGACATGATGATCTGGACGATGACGCCGTTGATGGTGGCGACGATGGCGATCAGGCTCATGGTCCGCGGCGAGGCGCCGGTGAGCCGCTCGAACACGAGCCCGAGCGGCGCCCTGGAGGCGGCAAGCTCCTCGCGCGGCACTGTCGCCAGCGCTACCCAGACGACGAGCACGTAGAGCAGCGTGGAGATCGCCAGCGTGAGGAAGATGGCGCGCGGTAGCGTGCGCTCGGGATCGCGCACCTCCTCGGCGATGTTGGCGAGGCCCTCGAAGCCGATGAAGGCGAAGACAGCGAGCAGCGCCGTCCCCATGATGCCGGTGATGATGGCGATGCCACTCTGCGCAGGGGCGGCCACGGGCAGCCGGCTCGCCAGTTCGGGTCCGAATGCCGCCCACGCCAGGATCAGCAGCACGAGCCCGCCGATCTCGATCACGGTCATGACCCCGGCGAAGCTGACCGACTCCTTGACGCCGCACGCCGAGATGGCACCCATCGCCAACACCACGCCGGCTATGAGCACCGGCTCGGGGAAGGGGAGGAACGTGCCCACGTATCCCGCGCTGCCGACGCTGATCGCTGCCGCCGAGACGATGGCGATCGCCACCACCAGCAGCCCGACGACCAGCGCCATCCGCTCGGAGCGGAAGGCCTGGCGCGCATAGGCAGCTTCTCCGGCGGCGACCGGCAGCCGGCCGGCGAGCTCGGCGAAGGAGGCGGCGGACAGCGCCATCAGGATGGCGGCGACAACGAAGGCGATTGGCGCATAGACGCCGGCCCGGGCTGCGGCCGCGCCGATCAGCACGTAGATGCCGGCACCGATAGTGACGCCGAGCCCATAGAGGGTGGCATGCGTCAGCGACAGCGAGCGCTTGAGCCCGGGGCCCGCCTGAGCCGATGCCCCCGAGGGCAGCGTTGGTTGCTTGCTCACGGGCTGCGCTCTCCCTGCCGGCTTGGTCCTGCGGAAGTGTGATTTGCCGGAGTGGCGGATACGCGACCTTGACGCGGGTCAAGCACCGACGCAAAGGCCAAGTTCTGCCGCAGTTTTCTTATCCCCGTGTCGTCCGGCCCGGCTACACTTTGCAACCTTCCGGGGCGCGCGAGAATCGCGCCAAGCTGCGCGCCCTCGGTTGCCTGGGACCACAACGCGGAAAAAAGGCCCACGATGGACAAGATCAACGCGCGCATCGCCTCCGAGCTCGGCGTCGGCGTCGGCCAGGTTGCCGCCGCCGTCGAGCTGCTGGGCGAGGGCGCCACCGTGCCCTTCATCGCCCGCTACCGCAAGGAGAAGACCGGCGGCCTCGACGACACGCAACTGCGGAAGCTCGACGAGCGGCTCACCTACCTGCGCGAGCTGGAGGAGCGGCGCGCCACGGTGCTCAAGAGCATCGAGGAGCAGGGCAAGCTCACCTCCGAGCTGGCGCGATCGGTGAACGCCGCCGCCACCAAGGTGGAGCTGGAAGACCTCTACGCTCCGTTCAAGCCCAAGCGCCGCACCAAGGCCCAGATCGCCCGCGAGGCGGGCCTGGAGCCGCTCGCCGATGCCCTCCTCGCCAACCCGGCGCTGGTGCCAGACGCCGAGGCCGGCAAGTATCTCGCCGCCGACAAGGGCGTCGCCGACGCCAAGGCCGCGCTCGAAGGCGCGCGCCATATCCTGATCGAGCGTATCGGCGAGAGCGCAAGCCTGGTCGGCGCCCTGCGCGAATGGGAGTGGGCCGAGGGCAGGCTTGCCTCCAAGGTGCTCAGGGGCAAGGACGGCGAGGGTGCCAAGTTCGCCGACTACTTCGACTTCGGCCAGGCCATCAAGGACATGCCCTCGCACCGGGCGCTCGCCATGCTGCGCGGGCGCAACGAGGGCATTCTCGACCTCGATCTCGACGTCGCTCACGAGGCGGAGAAGCCCCATCCCGCCGAGCTCAAGATCAGGGTCGCCTGCAACATCGCCGAGCGCGGCCGGCCGGCCGATCCATGGCTTGCCGAGACGGTACGGCTCGCCTGGAAGGCCAAGCTGGCGCTATCGTTGCAGTCCGACCTGCTGGCCCGGCTCAAGGAGCGCGCCGACGCCGAGGCGATCTCGGTGTTCTCCAGCAACCTCAAGGATCTGCTGCTCGCTGCCCCGGCCGGCCAGCGCGCCACCATGGGCCTCGATCCGGGCTTCCGCTCTGGCGTCAAGGTTGCCGTCGTGGACCAGACGGGCAAGGTCGTCGACACGACGGTGATCTATCCGCACGAGCCGAAAAATGATTGGGCAGGCTCACTCGCTGCGCTGGCGGCGCTGTGCATGAAGCACAAGGTCGAGCTGATGAGTGTGGGCAACGGCACGGCCAGCCGCGAGACCGACAAGCTGGCCGCCGAGCTGATCGCCAAGATGCCGCAGCTGCAGCTCACCAAGGCGATGGTGTCGGAGGCGGGCGCCTCGATCTATTCGGCCTCCGAGCTGGCGGCCAAGGAGTTCCCCGACCTCGACGTGACGCTGCGCGGGGCCGTCTCGATCGCGCGGCGCCTGCAGGACCCGCTGGCCGAGCTGGTCAAGATCGAGCCCAAGGCCATCGGTGTCGGCCAATACCAGCACGACGTCGACCAGGCGGGCCTCGCCCGCTCGCTCGGTGCGGTGGTGGAGGACTGCGTCAACTCGGTCGGCGTCGATGTCAACACGGCGTCCGTCCCCCTGCTCGCCCGCGTGTCGGGCCTCAACCAGACGCTGGCGGCCAACATCGTCGCCTACCGCGACGAGAACGGCGCCTTCAAGACGCGCACGGCGCTCAAGAAGGTGCCACGGCTGGGCCCCAAAACCTTCGAGCAGGCGGCAGGCTTCCTGCGCATCATGAACGGCAAGAACCCGCTCGACGCCTCCGCCGTGCATCCGGAGGCCTATCCCGTGGTCGAGAAGATCTCGGAGGCGACGCAGCGCCCGCTGAAGTCCATCATCGGCGACCGGGCGTTCCTGAAATCGCTGAAGCCTGCGGCGTTCGCCGACAGCCAGTTCGGCATCCCGACCGTGACCGACATCCTGGCCGAGCTGGAGAAGCCCGGCCGCGATCCGCGCCCCGAGTTCAAGACCGCCACCTTCCAGGAGGGCGTCGAGAAGATCTCCGACCTGAAGAGCGGCATGCAGCTCGAAGGCGTCGTCACCAATGTCACCGCCTTCGGCGCCTTCGTCGACGTCGGCGTGCATCAGGACGGGCTCGTGCACATCTCCGAGCTGTCCGATCGCTTCGTCAAGGACCCGCGCGAGGTGGTCAAGGCCGGCGACGTGGTCAAGGTGCGCGTCAAGGATGTCGACGTCGACAGGAAGCGCATTGCGCTCACCATGAAGTCGGGCGCCATCGATCGCACCTTGGGGCCTCGCCCCTCCGGCGGCAACCCGCGTGCCTCCTCGCCTCCAAGTCAGGGCCGCAGCGCCGCTCCCCCGCCGCGTTCCGCCTCCGCGTCGCCGGCCGAGAGTGCGCTTGCCGCCGCGCTGCGCCGGGCCCAGGAGCGCAAGTAGCAACGTGCGCTTGAGCCGGCCTGTCGACGTGCCGTCATCCCGACGCCGTTCGCGCGAGCGAACGGGAACAGGTCGGGACCCAGTCCACTTCGGAGCTGGCCGTCGGGTGAGCTGGTGCCGCGGGGCCGGCAGATGCGCGTTTTGGCAACTGCACAAGAGTTCGCGGCGCGGTGGCCTGGGTTCCGTGCCATCGGCGCAGGGCTCGCCGCCCTGCGCCTGCACGGAATGACGTTTGAGTTGCGTTATTCCGGCGCTGCCGCACGCAAAGCATGCGGGCGGGAACGGGCCGGAACCCAGTTCACTGTGTGGCATGCTCTTGCGGGATGAGCATGCGCGGCCATAGCCGAGCGATCGAGCAAGCGTGCATGGAGCGGTGGCTTGGGTCCCGGCCTGGTCCCGTTCGCGCTCGCGCGAACGGCGCCGGGATGACGAACATCGGGCATGAGAACCACGAGCCGACAATCTGCGCTAAACTGGTGCGGGGTCCGACGCCCCCGCCGATGTTCGCGACGACAGGAGGAGCTGCCATGGACGAGCTGATTGCCATCGCCGAAGCGATCGCAACCCGACTCAAGGCGCGCGGCGAGACCATCGCGGTGGCCGAATCTTCATGCGGCGGCTTGATCTCCTCCACGCTGCTGGCTGTGCCCGGCGCGTCGGCCTATTTCATCGGCGGCGCGGTCGTCTACACGCGCCAGGCCCGGCAGGCGCTGCTCGGCATACCGGACGCGGCCATGACCGGCATCCGCTCGGCGAGTGAGCCCTACGCCGCCCTGCTCGCCCGCACCGTGAGAGAGCGCCATGCCACCACCTGGGGCCTCGCCGAGACCGGCGCCACCGGTCCCGCCGGCAACCGCTACGGCGATCCGGCCGGCCATGCCTGCATCGCGCTCGCCGGACCCGTCGAGCGCGTGCTGACGTTGCGGACGGGGAGTGCGGATCGCAGCGCCAACATGCACGCGTTCGCGTTGAAGGCGCTGCAGACGCTGCTGGAGGCTCTGCAGGCGTAGCCGGCACGCGCAACGCTATCCCGGGAGACCGGAGCGCACCTGGTCGAGCGCGCCGCTCGTCACCCCCACCAGGAACGCCATCGACCTTGGTCCGCTGGTTGAGCCAGCAGCGTGCGAGGCGATGGGCGGCCCAAGCCCGTGGCGTTCCATCCTCCCCCCTCGTCATGACGAAGGCATTGCCTTCGTCACAGGGGGAGGCGGGCACGCGGCGCCGGCCTCAGCGCCAGAAGCGCGCCGTCTCGCGCAGCTGCTGCCAGCCGGCCTCGACCCCAGCCCAGCGATGCGCGGCTTCGGAGGTGTGCCAGCCCAGGATGTATCCAGCCGCGCGCTGCGCCTCGCGGCTGTCGGCGCAGCCCTCGTGGCACAGCGCGTTGAGGCGCTGGGCCGCCGCCACGTCGTTGATGTAGCCAAAGATATCCTGCAGCGCCTTGGCGCGCTTCAGGAAGGGGCGGGTCTGCTTCTCGGGATAGAGCGAGGCGAAGAACTCAGCCTTGTAGCGCAGCATCTTCAAGGCCTTGCGCATCTCGTGCTTTTCTTCGGAGGCGAGCCCGTCGAGCCGCTTGCCGTAGCGGGCCACCCGCTTCCAGGCCTTGTCGAGCGCTTCGATCGCCACCTCGGCGACCGGCGCCGCGAATGCAGGGATCTCGGCGATAGTACGCGGCCAGAGCGCCAGATAGAGCTGCAGCGCCGACCACTGCGGGCCCAACAGCGCTGCCCGCACCTCGCCACGCATGTGCGCCCGGTGCGCGACCACGGCCTCGCGCAGGCGCGGCAGGCCCGGATCGTCCTTCATGGCGCCGGCCACCGGCGCATAGATGTCCTCGATCAGCACGTCGGCATCGCGCAGGATTCCAACCGTGCGTGCGAGCGTGCGCGCGTGCGCCTCGAACTCGTGCAGCACCGGGGTGTCGTTGAGCGGCCGCAGCGCCCGCAGCGCACTGCGCAGCCGGCGCAGGCCGATGCGCAGCTGGTGGGCGGCCTCGGCATCGTCGGTCTGGAGCAGCGCCTCGCGGTTGGCCTCGATCTGCACGATGGCCGAGCGCACGATCAGGCCGAAGGCTTCTCCGCAGCTCTGGTCGGCATCGAGCTCGACCGGCTCGGAGCGCCTGGGCTCGATCGCCACATCGGACTTGCCGAGCGCCAGGGTGAAGCCGCGCTCGGCCTTGCTCGACTGCGCCAGGCGGACGGTTTCTTTGGCAAACAGCTTGGCCGCGGTCTCGAGCAGGCATTCGCTGCTGCCGGCCTTGAGTTCGAGCTCCGCCTCGCACAGGGGCTCCTCGGCGGTGCCGGCGCGCACGACGCCTTCATCCAGCGCCAGCTCGAGATCGCCGGTGCTGGAGTGCAGCTGCCGCGTGGTGCGCGTCACCACCGTCTCGAACTGCGGCTCGAGCACGGATCGCTCGACCGCCTTCTCGATGTTGCGGCGCAGCTTGCGATCGCCGATCGCCTGCACGTCGGGCTCGGGCTGGGCCACCGACGTCTCAACCTCGGTGTGGTTCGACAACCCGTTGTTGACGCCCCCGCCGGCCTTCACGGTCTGCAGCCAGCCGTTGCCGTCAGAGCGCAGACGTAGCGAGATGCCGGCGGCGCGCAGGCGGTGGTCGGGCGTATCGAAGTAGATCGACCGGAGGCGGCGCGTGACGGGCTGGCCGACGGCCAGATCCTTGAGCGCGGGGTGGGAGGCCACGCGTTCGAGCTCTTCATGCGTCAGCTCGAGCTTGATCTCGAGCTCTTCAGTCCTCACGGTGCCCATGACACCCTCTACGCCCGCTCAACGTACCTGGAACCGACGGGACGCGAAGCGCTGGCCGCTAAATCGAGGCGCCGCGTCGTCGTCCGCACGATCCGCACTAACCGCATCCCGGATCGGCAAGCCCGCTTGCCCCATCAAACTACCCGCAGGACGGCCCAGAGGAAAGCGCATGCTGGCGCGGGCATGTTGATGGCGAGGCACTGCAATATCAGGCAATTGCGGCAGTGAACGGCGTAAGGGAGCAAATTTGTCGCTGCAACTCTCCAGTTAGGCTGTCACAATTTCCACGGGCGGCGGCTGCGTGGCCTGCCCCCGGGGCGTCGACAGCGCGAGCAGCGATGCTACAGTCCCCCTCCTTCGGAGGGAGTTTCGGGCACCTCGCATGAGCGGCATCGCCACCATTCTGCTCGCCGGCCTTGCCGCCTATGCCGCCGCCGGGCTCGTCACGGCGATGGCATTTGTCACTTTCGGGGTCACGCGCATCCTGCCCGGGCCGGTCGCCGTCACTGCCGGAGCCCGCGTTCTCCTCTTGCCCGGCGCCGTGGCGCTCTGGCCGGTCGTCCTCGCCCGCTGGCTCAGGGCAGGCGGGCAGCGATGACGCGCTGGCACCGATCCGCCCACCGTCTCATCTGGCCGGCCCTGACGCTGGCCGTGGGGCTCGGACTGGCCCTGGCGCTCGCATGGCGGCCGCCGCTGCCCGAGGCGCCGTCCGCGGTGCAAGAGCGGCCGCGATGAGCTTGGGCTTCCGCGCCGTCATGTGGAACCGGGACAAGCTCGTCTATGACGGGCTGCTGGTGGCCGGCGTGGCGGTCTATCTCGCCGTCTGCATCGCCTGGGGATGGTGGAGCCACCCGCCGCAAAGTGCGCCCGACCGCACGGGGCTGCTGATTTCCGCCTTCGGCAGCTGCGCCTTCGTGATGTTGACCCTGATCCTCTCGATCGGCCCCCTGGCCAGGCTCGACCGCCGCTTCCTGCCGCTGCTGTACAACCGCCGGCACTTCGGCGTGCTCACCTTCCTGGTCGCCCTGGCGCACGCCTGGTTCGTGGTCGACTGGTTCCGTGTGCAGGGGGCTCTGGCCGACCTCGTCACCGAGCTCACCAGCAACCCGCTCTACGGCTCGTTCATCGGCTTTCCCATGAAGGCACTCGGCCTCGCCGCGTTGGCCATCCTCTTCGTCCTGGCGGCGACGAGCCACGACTATTGGCTGGCCGTCCTGACGCCGCCGGTCTGGAAGCGCCTGCACATGGCGCTCTACCTCGCCTACGGGCTCCTCGTCATGCACGTGGCGCTGGGCGTCATGCAGACGAGCCGCAACCCGCTCGTGCCGGTCCTGCTGGCGAGCGCCTTCGTCTGGGTGGCGGGCCTCCACCTGCTGGCCGGCTGGCGCGAGCGGGCGACCGACCGTGGCACGGCGGCCGGCGGGGAGGGCTGGCTTGCCGTCGGCCCGCCGCACTCCATCCCCGACCAGGGCGCCCGCATCGTCGCCACCGCCGGCGGCGAGCGCATCGCCGTGTTTCGCGACGGCGACCGGATCGGTGCGCTGACCAACCTGTGCGCGCACCAGAACGGGCCGCTCGGCGAGGGCCGCATCATCGACGGCTGCATCACCTGCCCCTGGCACGGCTACCAATACCGGCTCGAGGACGGCTGCGCGCCGGCCCCGTTCACCGAGAAGCTCGCGACCTACCGCGTGCGGCTCAGGCATGGCATCGTCGAGGTCGACCCCGACCCGCTGCCGCCGGGCACGCCGGCGGCGATCACGTGCCCGGTCGCGGGTGCGACGCGGGCTGCATCAACGGGAGGAGTGTGATTTGGCGCAGGTCGAGGTGAAGACGGAGGTGGCGGGGACGGTGTGGAAGATCGTGGCCGCGGCCGGCCAGCGGCTCGAGGCCGGCGACCCCGTGATGATCATCGAGTGCATGAAGATGGAGATCCCCGTGGTCGCCGAAGCCGCAGGCACGGTTGCCAAGATCTTAGTCGCCGAGGCCGCCCTCGTCGCCGAGGGTCAGCCTGTCGCCATCCTCGAGACGCCGGCCTGAGCGGCTCGTCTACGTCGCCCGTGGGATGGGGCGCAAGACGAGATAGCCCACAGCCAGGACGAGCCCCCTAGCGGAAGCGCGGCGCCACCTCTTGGCACAACAGCTGCAAGGAGCGCATGACCTTATCCTCGGCAATGAGGCCGCCGCAGTTGAGCTCCGCCAGCACACCATTGAGGCCGAGCTTCCCGATCAGGTCCTGCAGTCGCCTGACCACGGCGTCCGGCGTTCCCACGATCACCTTGTCGCGCAGCGCATCCTCATAGCCGATGGTCTGCAGCGCCTGCCCGCGCTCGGCGCGCTGCTCGATCGCACGCGCACCACTCCGCGTCGCCGAGTCCTCGATTTGCTGACCAAGCGTCCTGTAGAACTGCATGATCGATTGCTCGGGGTCGGCGCGCGCCGACGCTTCGGTGTCGCCAACATGAATCGGCACGCGCAGATAGACCTTCCCCTCCCCTGGATGACCGGCGGCCCGGTAGGCTTGGCGATAGGCGGCGATGTTGGGGCCCAGCTCCTCGATCGTGCCGAGGCGAACCGCGACGAAGATCGGCAGGCCGATGGCGCCGATCGCCGGATAGGTGTCTGGGCTGGTCGCGGCAATGCGCAGCGGCGGATGGGGCTGCTGCAACGGCCGCGGCACGACCGTGACGCGCGCATACTTGTGAAAGGCTCCCTCGAAGGAAAAGCGCTCCTCGCTCCAGGCGCGCCTGAGGATCTCGAGCACCTCGGCGAAGCGCTCGCGGCTTTCGCCGTAGGGCACCCCGTAGGCTTCGTAGGTGCGCGGAAAGCCGCTGCGGCCCACGCCGAAGATGAGGCGCCCGCCGCTGAGGTGATCGAGCGTTGCCACCTCCTCGGCCAGCCGCAGGGGATGGCACAGCGGCAATACCTGGACGGCAATGCCGATCTTCATGCGCCGCGTGCGCGCGGCGATGGCGCTGGCAAGCAACAGCGGCGCCGACAGCACCGACCGCTCCGGCAAGAAGTGCAGCTCCGCGAGCCAGACGACGTCGAGGCCCCAGCGCTCGGCAGCGTCGACCTGGGCAAAGGACTGGGCGAATGCCTCCGCATCCGTCTGTCCCGCTGCGCGCGGAAACTCGTGAAAGAGGCCGAACTCGAATGTCATGCTTGCCCCAAGTCTAGGCCGATCCGGCGCCCTCGGTCTCAGACCGGCAGCTGGTGCTCGGCGAACTTGGCGCGCAGGTCCTTTTTGGAGATTTTGCCAGTCGCCGTCATCGGCAGGGCCTCGACGAACACGACGTCGTCGGGCATCTGCCATTTCGCAATCTTGGCGCCCAGCGCATCGAGGATCTCCGCCTTGGTCGGGTTGGCGCCGGGCGCCTTGACGACGACCAGCAGCGGCCGCTCGTGCCACTTGGGATGCGGCACGCCGATGACGGCGCAATTGGCGATGCCCTTGACGGCCGCCAGCGCCGCATTCTCCACGTCGATCGAGCTGATCCACTCGCCGCCCGATTTCACCAGGTCCTTGGTGCGGTCGACGATCACCAGCCACTGGTCGGGCGTGATCTTGGCGACGTCGCCGGTGCCGAACCAGCCTTCGCTATCCAACTGCTTGGCGGAAGCCTCGGGGTTGTTGAAGTAGCCCGACACGATGGTGGCGCCACGCACGAACAGCTCGCCCGAGGTCTCGCCATCCGGCGGGGCACGGTTGCCCTTCTCGTCGATGATCTTGAGGTCGACGCCGAACATGCGCCGGCCCTGCCGCGCGCTGAGCGCGGCCCGCTCCATCGGCGGCTTGGTGCGCTCCTCGGGGCGGAAAAGAGTGAGCGTGCCGACCGGGCTCATCTCGGTCATGCCCCAGCCGTGGGTCACCTCGATGTCCCAGTCGCGCGTGAACGTGTCGATCATGGCCTGCGGCACCGCCGACCCGCCGCTCAGGATCTGCACCAGGTTCTTGGGCTTGCGCCCGCGCTTCCTGAATTCGTCGAGCAGGCCGAGCCATACCGTCGGCACGCCCCACCCCGCTTCTGCGCCTTCGCCCTCCATAAGGTCGTAGAGCGACGGGCCGTCGAGCTTGGCGCCCGGCAGGATCAGCTTGCAGCCCGTGAGCGGCGTGACGTAGGGCAGGCTCCAGGCATTGGCGTGGAACAGTGGGACCACGGGGAGGATCTTGCGGTTGTAGGCGAACAGGTCGGGCCGCGTGGCGATCAGGAAGAAGGTGTGCAGCAGCATCGAGCGGTTGGAGTAGAGCACGCCCTTGGGCTCGCCGGTGGTGCCGGACGTGTAGCAGAGCGCGCAGGCGGCATTCTCGTCGAATTGCGGCCACGCGAAGGCTGCATCCATCTCGGCCAGCAGGCCCTCGTAGCAGAGCAGGCCATTGAGCTGCCCGTTGGCCGGCATGTGCTCGCGATCGGTCATGAGCACGTAGGTCTTGATGGTCTTGAGGCTAGGCTCGAGCTTCTCGACCAGCGGCAAGAAGGTGGCGTCGAAGAACAGCGCCGTGTCCTCGGCATGGTTGGCGATGTAGCTGATCTGCTCGGGGAACAGCCGCGGGTTGATGGTGTGGCACACCGCGCCAATGCCGGCGATGGCATAGTAGAGCTCGAAGTGGCGGTAGCCGTTCCAGGCCAGCGTCGCCACCCGGTCGCCCGGCTTGACGCCGAGGCCGATGAGCGCATTGGCGAGCCGGCCGATGCGCTCGCGGGCTTCGCGGTAGCCATAGCGATGCAGCCCGCCCTCCACCGTCTGCGATACCACCTCCACATCGGGGTAGACTTCCGCGGCATAGTCGATCACGCTCGATACGAGCAGCGGCCGATCCATCATCAACCCGCGCAGCATGGGCTTTCCTCCTGGAATGCTTGGTGCGGCGAGAGTAGCCTCGAGGCGAGCCCCGCGCCAAGCCGGGGCAGACAATGAACGACAATGGCCTGAAAAGAGGAGAGCGCACCGTGGCAGTCGTGGAAACGCAAAAACAGGGCGACGTAGCCGTCATCCGCATGAACAACCCGCCCGTCAATGCGCTCGGCCACGCGCTGCGAACGGGGCTGGAGCAGGCCTTCGGCGAGGCCAACGCCGACGCCGGCGTCAAGGCCATCGTGCTGACCGGGACCGGCAAATTCTTCTCCGCCGGGGCCGACATCACCGAGTTCAGCGCGGCGATGAAAGAGCCGTTCCTGCCGCAGTTGATCGACAGGATCGAGGCTTCCAGCAAGCCGGTGATCGCCGCCGTCAACGGCACGGCGCTGGGCGGCGGCCTGGAGCTGGCGCTGGGCTGCCACTACCGGGTGGCCGCCAAGGACGTGCGCCAGCTCGGGCTGCCCGAAATCAAGCTCGGTATCATCCCAGGCGCCGGCGGCACCCAGCGCCTGCCGCGCGCCATCGGCGTCGAAGGGGCGCTGCAACTCATCACCACCGGCGCCTTCATCGATGCCGCCAAGGGCGCCGCCGCCGGCCTGATCGACAAGATTGCCGACGGCGACGTAGTGGAGGCCGCCGTGGCCTTCGCTCTAGCGCAGGTGGGCAAGCCGCCGCGCCGCATCGGCGCCAAGACCATCGACAAGGCGGCGATCCCCGCGGGCCTGTTCGACAAGGCGCGCGCCTCGCTTGCCCGGCACCCGAGCGGCCCCATCGCGCCGAAGGCCGCCATCGACGCGGTCGAGGCCGCCACTACGCTCCCCCTCGCCGAGGGCACGGCGCGCGAGCGCGCCCTCTTCCGCGAGGCCGCCGCCACCCCCTATGCGCGGGCGCTGCAGTACGCCTTCTTCGCCGAGCGCCAGGCGGCCAACCTGCCGGGCATCGGCCCCGACACCAAGCTGCGCGACGTCAAGACCGTGGGCATCCTCGGCGCCGGCACCATGGGCACCGGCATCGGCCTCGCCTTCCTCAACGCCGGCTTCCCGCTCACCATCGTCGAGACCACGCAGGAGGCGCTCGACAAGGGCGTGGCACGCATCAAGGACACGCTCGATGCCAATGTGAAGCGCGGGCGTGCCACCGAGGCGCAGGCGGCGGATCGCCTTGCCAGGCTGACGCCCTCGCTGCAGCTCGAGGACCTCGGCAAGGTCGATCTCATCATCGAGGCGGTGTTCGAGAACATGGCGCTGAAGAAGGAGATCTTCGCCAAGCTCGACGGGATCGCTAAGCCCGGCGCCATCATCGCCACCAACACCTCCACCCTCGACGTCAACCAGATCGCCGCCGAGACCAAGCGGCCGCAGGACGTGGTCGGTCTGCATTTCTTCTCGCCCGCCAACATCATGCGGCTGTTGGAGATCGTGCGCGCGGACAAGACCGCCGCCGACGTGATGGCGACCTCGATGGCGATCGCCAAGCGCATCGGCAAGATCGGCGTGCAGGCGGGCGTGTGCGACGGCTTTGTCGGCAATCGCATGCTCGCCTCCTACGGCGGCGAGGTGCAGGCCATGACGCTGGAAGGCGCCATGCCGCACGAGATCGACGGCGCACTCGAGGGCTGGGGCATGGCCATGGGGCCGCTGGCCGTGAGCGACCTTGCCGGCCTCGACGTCGGCTACCGCATCCGCAAGGAGCGCAAGCTCACCGGCGAGGCAGCCCAGCTCGCGCGCATCCCCGACAAGATCGTGGAGATGGGCCGGCACGGCCAGAAGACGGGCGCCGGCTACTACAAGTACGACGCCAGCCGCAAGCGCCAGGTCGATCCCGAGATCGAGGCCCTGATCCGCTCCGAAGCCGAGTCGCTGCAGATCAAGCAGCGGTCGATTCCCGCCGACGAGATCGTCGAGCGCTGCCTGCTGCGGCTCGCCAACGAGGGCGCCAAGATCCTGCAGGAGGGCATCGCGCTGCGCGCCAGCGACTGCGATACCATGTACCTCAACGGCTACGGCTTCCCCGCCTGGCGCGGTGGCCCGATGTGGCAGCTCGACAATGTCATCGGCATGAAGCAGGCGGCCGAGCGCATCAAGGCCTACGAGGCCAAGTACGGCGCGCGCTGGAAGATCGCGCCGCTGATCGAGAAGCTCGCGGCCGAGGGCGGCACGTTCGCCGCGCTCGACGCGAAGAAGAAGTAAGTTGGGCCAAGCGCCAGCGATGACCCAACGCAAGCCGAGATCGCCGCCTGTGTTGGGTCGGCGCGTCGCTAGCCCCAACCCACTTTTTACCAAGATCGCGCCAATCCCCGCCCACCTGGACGCGTGTATGATGGGCGTCGCTCCGTCCACCGAGGGGTCGCTCCATGGAGGCGTCCGCGAAGTGAGGGCGGGGTGCAGGCCGAGCCGCGGGTTACGCAACCTTCGGCCCGGGGCTCCGCGCCGCCGCCGTG
>Ga0247727_10003036_pt1 | contig 37657 bp, 30 predicted proteins | sample WisWelCaveWW1625_FD_202498 | JGI IMG/M metagenome (GOLD analysis project Ga0247727, IMG submission 202498) | Biofilm microbial communities from Wishing Well Cave, Virginia, United States - WW16-25 | ecosystem: Environmental > Aquatic > Deep subsurface > Groundwater > Cave microbial mat | place...
GGCGATGGTCATGGTGCAGGTACTCCGCAATTTTTCTGCAACGCACCACCGGCAGGTTGGGTTTCTTTATGCGATGATTGCGATGACACTAATGCATCTATTTATCCCGGAGCAGCAGAAGTTATTAATAATCTGGATGATGATTGCAATGGAATTGTTGATGATGTTCCATGTACAACCGCGCCTGCAAAACCGGGAACAATTTCCGGTCCGGTGCATGGAGTATGTGCGGGAAGTGAAAACATTGTTTACTGTATTTCACCGGTAAATGGAGCAACCACATACGTATGGACTATTCCTTCAAATTCGATAATCGTCAGTGGTCAGGGAACAACATCACTTACATTAAATTTTACAGTATCATTTGTCAGTGGACAGTTAAAAGTTCAATCACAAAACGCATGTGGTACAAGTGCATTCCGCAAAATCACTATCCAGTCAATTCCTGTTGTTGCAAATATTCAGGGTACTGCAAGCGGATATTGTGGTGGTGCAAACAATGTTGTTTTTTCTGTTGCTGCAAATTCGGGAGCAACAAGTTATGAGTGGACTGTTCCGGCAGGAATTATTTTGGTGAGCGGACAGGGAACAAATTCGATCACTGTAAATATTGATCCGTCATTCATAAGTGGATTGTTGTGCATCACTGCTACTAACTCTTGTGGAACAAAAGTGAAATGCAAAACAATCACTGCAACTCCATCAACACCGGCTGTAATTTCAGGAGCAAAGAATCCATGTATTGGAGCGATTGCTGTTTATTCTATTTCTGCAATTCCGGGTGCGGATAGTTACAATTGGGTTGTTCCTGCAGGATGGGTTATTAATTCAGGTCAGGGTACTACATCAATAAATGTTTTGATTGGAAGTGATGCAGGTAAGATAAAAGTTACTGCTGTAAACGAATGTGGCTACAGTGCTGAGCGCAAGAAAATGATTACACCGGTTTCATGCAGGATGAATGACGAAGATGAAAAATTTGAGGAAGAACATGAAGTAGGTTCTACGCTTCTTTCACCTGCCAGTGTTTATCCCAATCCTTCATTTGGCGAATTCAATTTGTCCTTTACTGCAAAACAGGAATCAATGGGAATCATTGCGGTATATGATCTTACGGGAAACATGATTTATGATTCAGAGATTGAAATTTCAAGCGGTGAAAACAATTACCGCTTAGATCTTTCAGAATTCTCAGCCGGAGTTTATATACTGAACCTCAATTACGGAAATCAAATCGAAACCCTGAAGCTGATTAAGCAATAAAGTGTTTCCATTTTTCAAAAGCCCTGCGATGAGCGGGGCTTTTTTTTGTTAACATTGTTTCATTGGACCGGTGAAGAATTTGAAGAACTCGATAATCCGAAAAACTGTGAAATCATCATGCATGATTCTAGGATCTGAGTGCAAAAATTTTTGCGTGAAAGCCTAAACTCCGACATTCATTTAACGCTTTTTGATATTTTAGTGCGCGCTATGAAAAACGATTTTTTTTACAGCGATTTCAAAATTATTTTTTTCACTTTTAAAAGTTGAATAGCTCAAAATGTCACAACAAGGATTTTTAGAATTAGACGGTAAGAAATATCCGGTTGATGTTATTACCGGTACAGAAAATGAGAAGGCGATTGATATCAATAAGCTGCGTGATCAAACAGGTTTTATTACGCTTGATAACGGGTATAAAAACACCGGTGCCACTTCCAGCAAAATAACTTTTTTGGATGGTGAGTTGGGAATTCTTCGTTACCGCGGCTACCCGATTGAACAACTCGCTGAAAAATCAAATTTTATTGAAGTTGCTTATTTGCTGATTTACGGGGAACTGCCCACGAAAAAAGAACTCGAATCTTTCTCGATCAGAATTTCGCGCCATACGCTGGTTCATGAAGACATGAAGAAATTTTTCGATGCCTATCCGACCCATTCACATCCGATGGGACAGTTGACTGCATTGATCTGCTCGCTGTCTGCCTTCTATCCTGAATCATTGGATGATCCTCAAACTTCAGAAGATGTAAACCTTAGCATCTCCAGGCTCATTGCAAAAATGCCTACACTGGTTGCGTGGATTTATAAAAAAGGAATTGGTCATCCGATTATTTATCCGAAGAATTCTCTGGATTATGTTTCGAACTTTCTGTACATGACGTTCGGTCAACGCACGGAAGAGTATATGGTGAGTGACGTGGTTCGCGAAGCGATGAATGTTTTGCTGATACTTCATGCGGATCATGAACAAAACTGTTCCACGTCAACGGTGAGAATGGTTGGCTCGTCTCACGCCAATCTTTATGCGTCAATAGCTGCCGGTATCACTGCATTATGGGGACCGCTGCATGGTGGAGCCAATCAGGAAGTGATTGAAATGCTGGAACAGATTAAAAAAGATGGCGGAGATGTGAAAAAATATGTTGCAAAAGCAAAAGACAAAAATGATCCTTTCCGATTGATGGGATTTGGTCACCGCGTTTACAAAAATTTTGATCCCCGTGCTAAAATCATCAAAGTGGCATGCGATAAAGTTTTGTCAAAACTTAAAATCAATGATCCTGCATTGGAGATTGCGAAGGAATTGGAGGAAACTGCGTTAAGAGATGAATATTTTGTTGAGCATAAATTATATCCGAATGTGGATTTCTATTCAGGAATTATTTATCGCGCACTCGGATTTCCTACTGATATATTCACCGTACTTTTTGCACTCGGGCGTTTGCCGGGTTGGATTTCTCAGTGGAAAGAAATGATGGAGGAAAAACAACCAATCAGCAGACCGCGCCAGATTTATCAGGGAAAAACGGTTCGTGAATTTATTCCACTCGACAAAAGAGGCTGAACACTTGTTCCTGCAATAAATCTTTTCGAAAAATTTATATCGAATTTGAAATATCAAAAACTTAATTTTCATTAATCAACGTCAAACCAAACCCAATTCATCATGAAAATTCTGAAATACTTTTTCATCGGGCTGGCTGTGCTGGTCCTTTTACTTTTCATCGGCTCATTCATATTGCCCGGTAAAATGCACACAGAAGTTTCGAAAGAAATAACTGCTGAAAAAGATTATGTGCATGCCTTGTTGAACAATCCGCATTACATGGAGAAATGGAGTCCATGGTATGGATTAGATACTGCGGCAACCTATGAATTCTTCGGACCGGAATCCGGTGTTGGATCAGGATATTCCTGGAAAGGAAATAAGAAAGTTGGTAAAGGAAAATATACCATTCTCAAGAGTGAACCAGACGTGATTGAAACAGAATTGGATTTTGGTCCGATGGGTAAAGCGATTGGAACTTTTAAGATGGAGCAAGCGGGAGAAAACACCAAGGTTATCTGGATGATGGATTCTAATACAGAAGGAATGAATTTTATGATGAAGCGTATGGCTCCTTATTTCAGCATCATGATGAAAGGGGCAATTAAAAAGGATTTTACACTTGGATTGGAAAATATTGAACTGCGAATTGACTCCATGATTATGGACGGATTATTCGCCATAATGAGTTCGAAAATTGAAATTTCATTGGTTGATGTTGATGCGCAACATGTTTTAAGCATCCGGGAAATAACTACCTATGAAGAAATTGGAGAAAAATTCGAAACACTTTATGCCGAGATAGGAGAAGTTGCCGGTGGATACGAAATGTTGGCAGGACCACCGTTTGCTTTCTTTCATTCCTATGATGATGTAGGCTGCGATTTTGAACCTGCATGGGCGGTAATTGAAGCAACTGAGGGTAATGAGCGCGTAAGAGGATGGGAATGGGCAGCGCACAAAGCGGTAATGACAAGATATTTTGGTGCTTATGAAGATACCGAACCGACTTATGATGCGCTTCAACGATATGCAGAAGAAAACGGATTAACCATTAGCGGTTCTCCCTATGAAATTTATATTACAGATCCTACGACAGAACCCGACACTTCAAAATGGGAAACAGATATTTATTTCCCGGTTACCGAACCCGCGATGTAATTACAGGAAAGATTATATGAGGAGGAATGAAATTATTTTCATTCCTCTTTTTTTATGCAGCTTCTTCCTTTTTGAATTGAAGATCGTAGAGCTGTTTATAAAGTCCGTTTTTGGAAATCAATTCATCATGCGTTCCTGATTCTTTCAATTCTCCTTTATCCAGCACAATTATTTTGTCTGCTTTCTGAATGGTAGATAGGCGGTGTGCGATAACAATAGAAGTTCTTCCCTCAATCAATGTTTCTATTGCGTGTTGTATCAATTGTTCGGATTCGGTATCAATTGAAGAAGTGGCTTCATCCAAAACAAGAATCGAAGGATTAAAAACAAGCGCTCGGATAAATGAAATAATTTGCCGCTGACCTTGAGAGAGAGTTCCTCCGCGTTCCATCACATTGAAATCATAACCGTTTGGCAGGCGCATAATGAACTCGTGAGCACCGATCATTTTTGCCGCATTGATAATCGAATCGCGCGAAATATTTTCATTACGCAAACGGATATTATCGAGGATTGATCCGGAGAATAGAAAAACATCCTGCATTACCACACTGATGGTTGAACGAAGAGAATGAAGATCATATTCCCGAATATCTTTTTTATCAATAAAAATTTTACCCTGATTGATTTCATAAAACCGGCTGAGCAAATTGATGACAGAAGATTTACCGGCACCTGTTGCACCGACTATCGCTAATGTTTTTCCGGATTCAATATGCAATGAAACATTGCGGAGCACATAATTTTCCTGATCATAAGCAAACCACACATTTTCGAATTTCACATCGCCTGAAATATTTTTTGCTTCGAGGATTCCATCGTTAGAAATAAATTCTTTTCGATCGAGCAATTCAAAAACACGATCAGCAGCAACAACGCCCATTTGAAGTGTGTTGAATTTATCCGCTAAAACTCTCAGCGGTCTGAAAAGCATGGTGAGATAAAGAATAAAACCTGTCAGCGTTCCGATCGTGGTGAAATCTTTCATCACCGCATTGGCACCCCACCAAACCATCAAACCGATTGCCAGCGCGGAAACAATTTCAACAATCGGAAAGAAGAGAGAAAAATACCAGATGGATTGAATGTTCGCTTTGCGATGAGCCGCGTTGATGATTTTGAATTTTTCAAGCTCACGTTTTTCAGAATTAAAAATCTGAACCACCCGCATGCCTGTAATATGTTCCTGTAAAAAAGCATTCAGCGCAGCCACCTGATTTCTCACTTCCTGAAACGAGCGTTTGATTCCTTCCTTGAAAATGTATGTTGCATAAATAAGAATCGGGAAAACCGATAAACTTACCAGCGTCAATCTCCAGTCCATCAATGCCATCGCGACAATGATGACGAGTATGGTTAACAAATCAGCAATCATGGTAATGATGCCTTCAGAAAAAACTTCATTGATCGCTTCTACGTCATTGATCGTTCTGGTGGTTGAAGTTCCGATGGGTGTGCGGTCAAAATATTTTAAGCGAAGATGGAGCAGATGATCAAATACTTTGACGCGCAAAAGATTGACCACTGAATTACCAACCCATCTGGAAAGCATAATGAAAAAATATTTCAGAATGGATTCTGCAACAAGCAGCATGATCATCAATATGCATATGTTGATCAATCCATTAAGATTGAATTCAAGAATGTAGCGGTCAACAGCGATTTGAGCTAACCACGGACGCGCAGGACCGATAACGGCAAGAAAAATTGCCAGTGCGATAGCGAGATTGAATTGTTTTCTAAAAGGTTTGGCGAGTGAAATAACTTTTCGCAACAAACGAAAATCAACAAATCCCTTTTTCTTTTTCTCACTCATTTTAAATCAGAGTTTCTTTCTTCCCTCTCTTTCGGAGATGGTTCTGGAGCGAGACCGTAAGGATACCTGACAGCGGTAAGAAACAATCCCTGAGGTGGCGCGGACAAGGCTACACGAAATTGTTTTTTGTTTTTCATCACCTGTTTAAATTCATCGATTGTCATTTTTCCTGACCCGATAGCGAGCATCACACCAACAATTCTGCGAACCATGCCCCGGAGAAAACGATTTGCCGTGATTTCAAAAATCCATTGCGTTCTGTTTTTCTCTACCCATTTGGCTTCAAACACATCGCACAAAGTATGATTGATATTGGAGCCCGTTTTGCAAAGCGGATCAAAATCTTTGTAGTCTTTAAGTAGAGCAGTCGCTTTTTTTATTACTTCCAAATCAAGTTTTTGAAAAGGAAAATAATAACTGCTTATTGCCAGAAACGGATTTTTCTTGAAGTGAATATGATATTGATAAGTTCTTGAATCCGCTTGATAGCGTGAATGAGCTTTTGCGTCAACAGGAATAATTCTATGAAAAGCAATGTCATCCGGCAGCATGCGGTTGAGGCGATGCAAAAAACTTTCAGGCAGATTTTTTTCTATATCAAAATGCAGAAAGAATTGTGAAGCATGAACACCGGTATCTGTTCTTCCGCAACCAATGACTTCAATTTTTTCGTTGAGAAAAGTGCTGATGTTTTTTTCAACTACCGATTGAATAGTTGGTTTCCCATGCTGTGTTTGCCAGCCGGAATAATTGGTGCCGCGATAAGAGAGTTCAAGAAAATATCTCAATTGAATGGTTGAATTTGAAAAATCACATCTTCTCGTAAATCACCGCAGCACCTTGTCCAACTCCGATGCACATGGTTGCCAAACCGTAGCGCAGATTTCGTCTTTGCATTTCGTGAATCAATGTGGTGGAAATTCTTGCACCGCTGCATCCGAGGGGATGACCAATCGCAATGGCTCCGCCATTTACATTTACAATCTCAGGATTTAATTCGAGATCACGCAAGCACGCGATGGATTGCGATGCAAATGCTTCGTTCAGTTCAATCAAACCGAGGTCAGAACTTTTCAATCCACCGCGCTTCAATGCTTTTTGTGTTGCGGGAACGGGTCCAACTCCCATATAAGCCGGATCCACACCTGCAACAGCCATGGAATGAATTCGAGCGAGTGGTTTCAGATTTAATTCTTTCACTAATTTTTCAGATACTAGTAACAGGGCGGCTGCACCGTCATTGATGCCTGATGAATTTCCTGCAGTTACAGTTCCGTCTTTCTTAAATGCAGGAGAAAGTTTAGCAAGTGCATCCAAAGTCGACATTCGCGGATGCTCGTCCTTACCAACCAGAACAGCATCTCCTTTTTTCTGAGGAATTTCAACAGTAATCAGTTCCTGTTCAAATTTTTTTGCTTCGTGTGCGCGCTGATATTTTTCCTGTGAGCGCAAAGCAAATTGGTCCTGATCCTCTCGCGAAACTTTCCATTTCTCTGCTACATTTTCTGCTGTCTCGCCCATTGAAAATGGATGATACCTTGCTGCTAATTTATTATTCGTAAATCTCCATCCGATGGTGGTGTCATAAATTTCCGCGTTTCTGCCAAAAGCTTCATTTGCTTTCGGCATGACAAAAGGAGCGCGACTCATGCTCTCTGTCCCACCCGCTATATAAATATCTCCGTCCCCATGAAAAATTCCGCGAGCAGCATCCATGATTGCCTGCAAACCTGATGCGCATAAACGATTCACCGTAGTTCCTGCAACTTCAACCGGCAAACCTGCAAGAAGCAATGCCATGCGCGCTACGTTACGGTTGTCTTCACCCGCCTGATTTGCACATCCGAAAATCACATCTTCAATCAACGATTTATCAATTGAATTTCTCTCTACAATTTTTTTAATCACCATCGCAGCCAGATCATCCGGTCGTACGGAACTTAATGCTCCGCCATATTTTCCAATAGGTGTGCGCAATGCGTCAATCACAAAAACATCAGCCATCATTCAAAAGATTTATGGTGAATTAGATTTGCAAAAGTAATTTTTGAAACGTCAAGAATATTTCATTCATGATTCAGCGAATACAAACTGTCTATCTCCTTCTTGTTGCCCTCTGTGCGGGGTTAATGATCTTCCTGCCTATCTATGATATTGAGACAGAATCTCTAACAACCCACATTGCCACCACTGATTACGTTCCGCTAGTTGCTTTGCTCGGAGTTCTGATGCTGGATTGCCTGATTGTAATTTTCTTATTCAAAAAAAGAACCTTTCAAATGACGCTTATTCTTGGAATGAATGTGCTCGTTGCGGTTATTCTCGGTCTGATGATTTTCTATTGGAAAAAATTAAAAGATGATCACCCAAATGCGGAGGTGGAATTTGAAATCACCGCACTATTCGGCCTGGTCATATATGCGCTTCTTTTTCTTGCACGAAAGGCAATCAAGAAAGATGAAGAACTCGTGAAATCTCTCGATCGTTTGCGTTGATTTAACATCCCGCTCACAACGATAAAGTAGTTTTGTCATTCAAATAAAATTTAGTTCATGATCAGATTTTCCATTATTACGATTGCATTCATTGTGTCTTCTATCAATGCAAAATCGCAAGTTGTTTCAATCGCAAATGCCCGCGCTCAAACAGTTGGGAACACAGTTACCGTTCGCGGAATTGTAACCAACGGAAGCGAACTTGGAGTGATTCGATATATGCAGGATGCCACTGCGGGCATTGCCGTTTATTCCGGAAGTTTTAATCCGGTGCGCGGAGATAGTGTTGAAGTTATCGGAGTGCTGGACGACTACAACGGGTTACTCGAAATAAATCCCCTCAACAGTTTTACCATTATCAGCAGTGGGCATACCGTCATACCAGAAGTGGTGTCAATCACACAATTAAATACAGGCGATAATTATGAGGGTGAATTAATCCAAATCAACGCGATAACTTTTGTGCAGACAGGAACATTCAGCAACAGCAGTACAAATTATGATGCAACTGATGGATCAAGCACTGCAGAAGTGAGAATTGATGCGGCAAATAATATTGGAGGAACTCCTATTCCTGCTTCGCAAATTGATCTCGTTGGTGTGCTTGGAGAATTTTCAGGGGTTAATCAACTTCTACCAAGAGATTTGAACGATTTGATTTCAGCCGGGAATCCTCCGATTATTAATTCAGCATTGTGGCAAACAAATATTTCGCAAAACAGCTTCACTGTAAATTTCACTTCTCAGAATGATGGCAACACGATCATCGAATATGGATTGACTCAATCACTTGGGTTGAAAGTTCAAAATGCAACGATGACTACCAACCATAGCATGACGTTGAATCTGCTCACACCCACAACACTTTATTATGTGCAGGGAAAAACAGTGAGCGCTACAGGTGATACTTCTGTGTCTGCTATTGTTCCGATGATGACACAATCAAATTCCACCGGAACAATCAGTGTGTTTTTCAACCGCCCTGTTGATCATTCGAAATCAACAGGCACACCAGCTATTTATCTGAACAATACAATAGCGGATACACTGATCAAATACATGGATATCACGCAAAATACTTTGGAGATTGCAATTTATAATCTTGATAATGACAACGGACTTATTGATGCCATCAACGATACATACAGTCGAGGAGTTAATGTTCGTGTGATATGTAACGAAGGTGTAAACTCAAATGCGTACAACGCCATCAATGTTGGAAACGGAAATAAAAAACTCTCACCCACCGGCACTGCACCAAATGGAGATTTCTATGGAATCATGCACAACAAGGTGATGATTGTGGATGCAAATTCTACAGATCCGAATGCGGTTTGGGTTTTTGCCGGCTCAACCAATTGGACGGACGGACAATTAAATGATGACCCGAATAATATGCTGATGATTCAGGATCAGAGTTTGGCAATAGCATACAAAATGGAGTTTGAAGAAATGTGGGGCAACACTTTTGGTCCGATGAAGACAGACAATACGCCACATTATTTTAAGATCGGAGAGGTGCCTGTTGAATTATATTTCTCACCCAGTGATGATCCTGAAACCAAAATCATCAATACCATTCAGTCTGCCGATAATGATTTGCATTATGCCATGCTTACTCATACGCGCACAAGTATTTCCTACGAAATTGCAGATCGGGTTAATGCAGGAGTTTTTGCTGCGGGAATTGTAGAAGACACATCAAGTGGTGGCGGACCGGCATATGATATTCTGAATGCCGTGATTCCGAATTCTCTTTTTATCAGCAACACACCGGGAATTTTTCATCATAAATATGTCATCGTTGATGCAAATTGTCCGATGTCCGATCCAACTGTTGAAACCGGTTCGCATAATTGGACAAGCAGCGCCAGACTTCGCAACGATGAAAACATGCTGATCATTCATGATGAATCAATCGTGAATCAGTATTACCAGGAATTTTCTCAACGATATATTGATGAAAGTGGAACGGAGTACAGCACTCCTTGTCCTGTTGGTATGGATGAACTGGTTGAACAAGAGATGATCAGCATTTATCCAAACCCGGCAGTTGAGTGGGCAATTATCAATGCGCAATGGGCAAATCAAGAAAACACTGTGCTCAAAGTTTTTGATTTATTGGGAACAGAAGTTTTCACTGCGACTTTTGCTGATTATCATTTATTGAACACAGCCCAATGGACTGCCGGAACGTATTTGATCAGTTGCATCAACGGAGAAAAACAATCTGTTGCTAAATTGATCATAATGAAATAGCAAATATTTTTCTGTTAACAAGAAAAAGCGCCAATCCGAATGACCGGATTGGCGCTTTTGTTTTTCTGCTGCTGCGTACTGCCGCTGCCTATTGAATGACCACTTTCTTCAAAAACATATTCTTTTCAGAAACGGCTTTGATGAAATAAATTCCCGCAGGTAAATTCTTTGCCGGAATAGTGATGAAATAACGGCTCCATGATTTCTTCCCGGAAACAAAAACCTGTTGGCCGCTTTCATTATACATCATGACCTGAATAGCAGTACCGTCATAATTATCTACGCTCAGATTGATGTCTGCATTTAGTGCCGGATTCGGAAAAACATTGAACACCATTTGATCAATTTCTGCAATTGCATCGGGTACAGTTGAAGTGTCATCGCCCACATCATATAAGAACACATCATCAACAGCGCCTTCTACAATACTTCCTCCGTCAAACTGCAAACCCTGACCAAGAATCAAAGAATCTTCGCATGCAAACATCAGCATCACTGTTGAAGATGGAGTCACATAATCATTCACGTTAAAAGCATATCGTCTCCAACTTCGATCAGAAGTATAAGTTCTTTCGAGCATCACGAAATTATTTCCGTCACTAGTTACCCATGCCTGCCAGGGATCGTTGCCCGGGTTTGCGCCTGTTGCGGGATCATTAATATACCAGCGGTAATAAGTCATCACCGGATCGGCAAAACCTGAACAATTAAATTCTGCGCTCAGCAATGTTGTCTGTCCTGCATCCACATCATTGGTTCCGAGTGCATCGGATGATCCTGCGTTTCCGGTAAAGGCGCATGTATTACCAACCGATGAATGATCATCATCTGTTTGGCAAATTGTACTCGGATCACCAACGGTAGAATAAGAACCTGTTGGATCATCCATTGTCCAGACCCCTGTTGTAGCATCATCCCAGTTGAACGGATCCACATACCACACTCCGAAATTATTATCGAAATCTTCTTCCTGTTTCAGAGTAAAACCGATCAACATGTAAAAAGGAATATTAGGATCGTTTGCAAGATTTACATCATAAGGTTTGATCAAAGCCTGATTCGAGAAGATGTCATGAACCGTGAAATAATATCTTACAATCGTTCCTTCCGGTTGTGACGGAATCTGGAACGTATAACTGCTTCCGCCTGTGTTGGTCATGGAGTCAACTGTCCATGCAGAAACATCATCCAGTCTCCAATGCAAATCCAAACCACCGAAATAAATAAATGCATTGGCATCAATAACGAGTGTTGCATCAATATCAATCGGATCAGTGGACAGAAGAGGCGTTGCAATTTCTGTATGAGTCAATTGTGCGTTGGCAATCAAAGTGATTCCGTGTTCTGCAAAAGCTTCAAGAATAGAGATGTCATTGGGTGTTCCGTCATTGATGTTGCCGTTGTCATCATCCTGCAACAAGGCTTCAAGAAGGATATCTGCATAAAGAGAACCTTCGTTTCCGTTTGAGGCAGTTAAAGTTGCAGCGAGTGTTTCAACAAACAAAGCCATCATTCCCTGCACATCATTATTGATGTTCTCCGCATAATCCCACCACGCACCGGCAATGATTTCGCCATCCGCATGTACTTCGCCAACCAGATCTTGCGGATAAACTTTGGGTGCCACATCATATCTGCGAACAAATGTGTTGTTGCCACCCTGAAATCCAAGACCGAGAATCGGATTCTCTGTTTTTCCGAGACCCCATACATCTGCATATCCTTCACCGAGCGCACCGTTGCTGAAGTTTCCACCGAAAAAATTATAACTGTAATCATTGATGCCGTGTCCGTACTCATGGAAAATAATGTCATTAAACAAAGCAGTCGCAGGACATCCGCTTCCGGCAGCATAGAAATTTACACCGCCATCGTAAAATGCATTACAATCTCCATCCGTGCGGTCAACGCGGGTTTCCATCGAGAAATCCATATCGTTGAATCCAACCGGCATCAGTGCGCGCATATAATCGTGAATGACATTCACACCGTAGTAAGCAGAAATTTCAGAGGTGTTTGCATCATTATCAAAAGTCACGGTGGTTGATCCCTGCCCGACTGATTGTGAGAATGAAGCCTGAACATTTCCTGTTTGCCCGAGATAAACATCCGCATAAGGACCGGTTAAATCAAAAGTTGCGTTTACTGTTCCGCCATTGCTGAGAGAAAGAAAACCATTCTCATCTGTGTTGTCTGTGTTACCGCTAACTGTAACATCGAGATAAGGCAAACCGCGAACAACCATTGGGTCCAGAACATTATCGGTGATACTTCCTTCAACAGTCAGATCAATAGAAACCGGTTCTGGTTCGACTGTCATGTCCGTTGCGTGTACTTGATTCTCGCGATATAAAACATCTCCGCTATGTGCATCTACAAGCGTGTAAAACTCACCGGGCGTTCCGTCTGTTTCTTCACTCTTTACAGTGACTTCATAAACAAGATGGAAATTTATTTTTTCATTTCCTGTTATAGGAAGAATTTTTAACTCAGGAGCCGTAGATGAAATTATTTGTTGGGGAATTCCTAAGAGTGCAATCGCTGAAACAGAAGAAGCAGAAATCGCAGGTGTTAAATTGACATCCATGTTTCTGTAAACATCTGCGCCAAACATGCTCACGGTCATGTCCGGATTGATGCGTAACGTAAGATTGCTCCACAGCACTTCGATGCCGTTATGTTGCTGAATAAAATTGACGATGTAATTTTTCTTCGTTTGATTGATTTGTTTCATCTCCAGATCGGCAACAGGAATTTCGAACATGCTCAATTCATTGCTGATGAAATTCATCGCTGCTTGCTCAGGAGTTGCTGCCGATGTATTGACTGGAGTTCCTGCTGCGCGGTGAGGCATTCCTGTTTGCTCATTAAAACTCACCCACCAATCCGGATGATCAGATTTGAATGATTGCCACGCTGCTGAATTTCTCATCGCTGATTGCAAATCAGGATTTAAAAGGATTTGATTGTTCGTGATATATCGCACATCGTATTGCGTGAATTCATCGTGTTGTGCAACCGCCATCATGGTCAACGCGGAAAGAAATGATAAAAGAATGGTCTTCTTCATATTGGATTGTTTAATTGTTATTGCTCTTAAAAATGGTTTGCTAAAATAATCTTCAACATTGAATTTTCATGCCATCATAAGCCAGTTCAATTCCTTGCGGTAAAATCTGGTTTACTTCTGCGTATTTTCCAAGTTGATGACTAACGTGAGTAAAAAGTGCGCGATAGGGTTTGATTTCGTTTACTAATTGAATCGCTTCTGATAAACTGAAATGGGAGATATGCTTTTTAAGCCGAAGCGCGTTTAAAACTAAGTATTTTGTCCCGATGATTTTTTTCTTTTCACTTTCATCAATCTGGTTGGCATCGGTGATATAAGTGAAATTGCCGATACGAAAACCCAATACAGTTAAATCAAAATGTTTTACTTCAACCGGATGAAAGGTGGTTTGATGAATAGTGAACGGTGCTTTACTGATTCGGTGAAATTTAAGTTCCGGCAAGCCGGGATAATTTTTTTTTGAAAAAATATAATCGAACTGTTTGCGGATTTCGTTTTCTGTTTCTTCTGTCAGATAAACATCCAATGGTTTTTGAGAAACAAAGTTGAACGCGCGGATATCATCCAATCCCGCAGTATGATCGCGGTGAGCATGAGTGAAAATCAACGCATCCAGTTGTTTCACATTTTCCCGCAGCATTTGTTCGCGGAAATCAGGACCGCTGTCAATCACAAAAACTTTTCCGCCATCTTCAATCATGATCGAACTGCGAAGACGTTTGTCTTTGGTATCCGTTGATTGACAAACTTCGCAGGGACAAGCGATGAGCGGAACTCCCTGCGAAGTGCCGGTGCCGAGAAAAGTAATGGTCACTGTGTTACGCGGATTTGCCCGCCTGGCTGAATTGCCGTTCGGACGGGTGTGATCTTTTGATAAAGATCGCGAAGATTTTCTTCGAGCAGCGCTTCTTCAATTTGTATTTCAGGAAGTATCTCGATCAAACAGTTGATGCGCGATTCGGTGTCGAAGAATTTATTAACGACCACCACTTTTTTTGCAAGCAGCAAACAATATCCCGCTTTGAAATTTCCTTTTTCATAGCGCACACCATAGCCGTTGCGTTCAAAGATGCGCTCCATCTTTTCGAGAGTGGTTGAAGTATATTTGAAACTCATGTTTTCAAAATTATTTTCAAAGCAAATGTGGTGTAAATGTCTGATCGCGGTGCTGTTTTTTTTTCCACAACTCTCCAAAGCGCAAAATAAAAAGGAGCAATTCATCAAAGCAGGTGTGATTGCAGGAATCAATTTCTCACAGGTGGATGGCGATTGTTTTGCCGGTTATGACAAATTCGGGTTGAACATCGGAGCCACCGCATTCATTAAGTTTCATAAAAACTGGTCCATTGGTTTTGAACTCGATTATTCGCAAAAGGGCAGCCGCCAGGATATTCCACCCGACCATTCCTATCTGCCTTATAAAATCAAGATTGATTATCTTGATGTGCCCCTCATGCTTTCCGTGCACGACAAACGCAACAACATGTTTTCTGCGGGTTTATCATACGGCACGCTCATGCGGCATAAGGAATTTCAGGATGGCGCGGAGATTCAGGACGATCCGTTTCTGAAATTTAAAAACACCGATTTGAATTTTGTGGCAGGCGTAACTTTTTTTGTGTGGGAGGAAAAATTCGGCTTCAATCTTCGCGGGGCTTATTCACTCATCCCTATCCGCTTTGCCAACTGCACGGGTGTTACTACGCGCGGGGTTTACAATAATTATCTGAGCGTAAGGTTTTTGTATTTGTTTAATAATTAGCGTAAATGTTGTTTAACCACTTTAGCAACCATGTTCAATCCCTTATCGGACAGGACATGAACAAAATACAATCCCTGTGGTGCATCAATTTCAATAGTTGTTGAAATGAGTGTTTCGTATCGGGCAGAAAAAACAATTTGTCCAAGGCTGTTTTTTACTTCCACCAGTACATCGGTGTGTTCCCTGCCGAGGTCAAGCGTAAACTGATTGATGACAGGATTGGGGTAAATAATCAAATCTTCCGCCTGTAAAAGATGGATGGCTTCCATATCTGAATAAGAATAATGACCGTCAAAATCCGTTTGTTTCAAACGATAATAAGACACACCGCTGAAGGGTTTCAAATCGCTGGAAGCATAATGGAGTTCAATGGCGCTGTTGCCTGCACCATCGGCAGTAGTTACTGTTTCCCAATAGATGCCATCTGCTGAACGCTCCACATTGAAGTAATCATTGTTTGTTTCTGATGCCGTAACCCAATGGAGGTCAACCACTTTTCCATTCAGTCCTGCTGAAAAGGATAATAAATCCAACGGCAGAAGATTTGGCTGTCCGAGTTTTACAAGAAAGACATCATAATTTCCTATCGCACTTAAGTTTGTTGTTGCCTGTCCGGGATCAAAATCCGCGGTGCCCTGAAAATAACCGGTGATGTAAACATTTCCGTTTTTAACAAGCGCAATGGATTGACCCCAATCAATTGAATTCCCGCCAAGTTTAACAGCCCATATAAAATTTGCGTTGGTGTCGAGCTTGCTTACAAAAACATCTCTGCTCCCGCTTGATACAAGATTGAAGACTCCGATTCCTGGATTAAAATCAGCAGTGCCGTTGAAATATCCGGTAGTATAAATGGACCCATGAATATCGAGGCTTACAGAATAACCAAAATCTGAACCTCCTCCTCCCATATTTTTGGCCCATTGAAAATTTCCGCTGGCATCCAGTTTAATGAGGAAAATATCGGCATTGCCGGCTGAGCTCAGATAAAATACTCCGGTGCCGGGATCAAAATCTGCTGTTCCGTTGAAGTTGCCGGTGATAAAAAGATTACCATCCGCATCCATCGTAGTGAAATGACCCTGATCTGCAGAAGCCCCTCCCATTTTTTTTGCCCAGACAAAATTTCCCGCAGCATCTGTTTTGCAGACAAAAACGTCATAGCTACCGGCCGACATAAGATTGAAGACTCCTGAACCGGGGTCAAAGTCTGCAACGCCCTGAAAATATCCGGTTGTATAAACGTTACCGGATGGTTCAATATTCAATGATAAACCCTCTTCAGAACCAGCCCCACCCAATTTTCCTGCAGAGATAAATTTTCCTTCCTCATCAAGATGGCTGATGAAAATGTCTTCTTCACCGGAAGAAGTAAGATTGTAAGTATTGGTTCCGGGATCAAAATCGGCTGTTTGTTCAAAAGATCCGGAGGTAAGTACATGTTCAGCTGGAGTAAGGATAATTGAATACGATCTGTCAGCTCCGCTGCCACCGAGGCGTTTTGCCCAAGCAAAGTTGCCGGAACTATCCAGTTTTGAAACAAAAATGTCGTTGCCACCGGCTGATGTGAGCAGCTCTGAACCTGCACCTGGATCGAAATCCGCTGTTCCTGCAAACCATCCTGTGGTGTAAATATTCCCCGATGAATCAAGGATGACAGAATAAGCTATATCAGTGGATGGTCCTCCCATTTGCTTTGCCCATAGAAAGTTACCATGTCTGTCAAGTTTGCTGACATAAATGTCTAAACCACCTGCAGAAATTAAAATGTTTTCATCTGCTCCGGGATTGAAATCTACAGTGTCTTGAAAGTATCCGGTGCTAATTATGCTGCCTGCCTGGTCAAGAGTGATAGAACGGGATTGGTCTGTTAAACTTCCACCTATTTGTTTTGCCCAGACAAGTGTTGGATCTTGTGAAAGTGCATGGAAATGAAATAGTGCTGTAATTAGAAGAGGAAGAAATAGCCTGAACACGGAGGCAATATGATTAGAAGTTAATTCACTGATCTTGGGCGTGTAAATAGACGTCATAGGCGGTTTGCTTGGTTTAAAAAAAATTAACCTTTCGAAAAGTAGGTATTTATACCGGTGAGATTTTGACTTCGGGACATTACTTCTGAACCCGCTGTCTTGATTATTGTGCAGGTATGAATACGTAGTTAAGAGTGAAAATTGAGAATAATGATGATAATATTTCTGAAGAGAAACAGAAAGGGATTTTGAATTTCAGCAACAATTCAAAATAAGTTACCCGGATTTTTTGGTGGAGTTTTTTTCAGATGCTTATAGGCTTTTTCAGTAGCTTCTCTTCCTCTCGGTGTACGCTTAAGATATCCTTCCATAATCAGGAACGGTTCATAAACTTCTTCGATGGTTCCTGCTTCCTCGCCAACAGAGGTGGAGATGGTTGCGATGCCAACGGGTCCGCCCGCAAATTTTTCGATGATGGTGGATAGTATGCGGTTATCCATTTCATCCAATCCGTGTTCATCCACATTCAGTGCATTCAAACCAATGCGTGCAATTTGCAAATCAATATGACCTTCGCCTTTTATCTGCGCAAAATCGCGTACTCTGCGCAATAATAAATTGGCAATACGTGGTGTACCGCGGCTTCTTCTTGCAATTTCATCAGCTGCCTCATCATTAATTTCTGTGTTCAGAATTCCTGCAGAGCGAATCAAGATTTTCTTGATTAATGCTGCATCATAATATTCTAACCGCGATGTAATTCCGAATCTTGATCGAAGCGGTGAAGTCAATAAGCCAGATCTGGTGGTTGCGCCAACGAGTGTAAAAGGATTCAGTGTGAGTTGAATCGAGCGTGCATTCGGTCCGCTGTCAATCATGATATCAATTTTGTAATCCTCCATGGCTGAATACAAATATTCTTCGATCACCGGACTCAGCCTGTGTATTTCATCAATAAACAAAACATCACGCTCCTGAAGATTGGTGAGCAAACCGGCAAGATCACCGGGTTTTTCCAACACCGGTCCTGAAGTGATGCGCATATTCACGCCCATTTCATTTGCGATGATGTTAGCCAGCGTGGTTTTTCCCAAACCCGGTGGGCCATGTAAAAGAACATGATCGAGTGCTTCATTTCTCTGACGTGCTGCCTGGATGAACACCAGAAGATTTTCAACAATCTGCGCCTGCCCTGTGAAATCATCAAATAATCTGGGACGAAGTACTTTTTCAATTTCGCGGTCTGCGGCTGATAATTTTTCTAACTCAGGATCAAGATTTGGATTGCTCACGCGGCAAAAATAATTGGTTGAAGGTTCTGATCAGTTCGTTCGTTGTTCAACATTGCTTCAGAATCTAATACCATCTTGCGCGGGTAAATTTGTAAAATGAAAATTCTCATCGTTGAAGATGAAAAACCATTGCTGGAATCGATTTGGGGTTATCTGACCAAGCAAGGTTTTGTTTGCGAAGAAGCATCTACCTATTTTCAGGCGAAAAATAAATTAGGCGATTATCAATATGACATCGTGATACTCGACATTACTCTGCCTGACGGAAATGGATTAAATCTTCTTCATCAAATCAAATTGGATCATTCGGATATGGGTATTCTGATTGTATCCGCAAAAAATTCTTTGGATGATAAACTGAAAGGATTGGATTTGGGTGCAGATGATTATCTCACCAAGCCTTTTCATTTGGCAGAATTGAATTCGCGCATCAATGCGATTGTCAGAAGGAGAAATTTTCAGGGACAAACAAAAATCTCTTTCAATGAAATTGAAATTGATCCGGCATCAAGACAGACAAATGTAAACGGAAAAATAATTGATCTCACCAAAAAGGAATACGATTTGCTTCTCTATTTTATCACCAATAAAAACCGTGTTGTCACCAAGGAAGCGATAGCAGAACATTTGTGGGGCGACAATATGGATGTGGCGGATAATTTCGATTTCATTTACACGCATATCAAAAACCTCCGAAAAAAAGTAGAGAAAGAAGGCGGTTCGGATTATCTGCATTCAGTTTATGGAATGGGATATAAATTCAGCGAGCAATGAATCTGTTGCAAAAAACAAACAGAAATTATTTGTTCTTCTCTGCCATGCTGCTGCTGATTGCAGGGACTTTGCTTTTTATGCTGATCACCAAAAACATCAGCAATGAAACCAACGAAAAACTTTTCGTAAACCAAGAACGAATCAAAGAGCAACTTGAACGCAACGAAGTAGTAACACATCTTCCACCAGTGATTGAAGTGGTACAGTTAAAAATCAGGGAGAACGATTCATTCGTCATCAAAGACACTATTCTTTACGATCCTGCAGAAGGGGAGGAAGAATTATTTCGGGAGATGACTTCTGTCGAGACCATCAACGGCATAACTTACCGCATCACCATGAGGCAGGTTATGCTGGAACCACATGATTTTTACCATACCATCGGATTTGTATTGATCCTCGTCATGGTTGCTTTGCTCATAGGCTTATTGTTGATCAACCGGATTATTTCAAGAACACTTTGGAAACCATTTTATCAGAATCTTGACATGCTGAAGAAATTTTCATTGCATGAAAACGAGAAAATCAATTTGTTTCCGTCAGGTATCATGGAATTCAGAGAATTGAATGAAGCGATTATCAAGCTCACAGAAAAAGTGAGAACAGATTATCAATTACTGAAAGAGTTTACCGAAAACGCGTCCCACGAAATACAAACTCCTTTGGCAATTGTCCAGGTGAAACTTGAAATGCTGTTGCAATCATCAGGTTTAAATGAGGATCAGTTGATTCAAATCTCATCTGCTTATTCGTCCACTCAACGGTTATCCAAATTGAATCAAACATTATTGATGCTTACAAAAATCGGCAACCACCAGTTTGAAGAAAAAGAAAATATTAATCTCTCCGAAACCATCGAAGAACAGTTGAAAGATTTGGATGATTTTATTCAGGCAAAAAATATTTCGGTTCAAAAGGAAATCTTTTCTAATCCGGTTGTCAAAGCAAATCTGCAACTCGTTGAAACACTTTTGTCAAATCTGTTGGGCAATGCGATCAGGCACAATGTGACAGATGGTAAAATAAAAATCGAGTTAAAAGATAATTCACTTGTGATCAGTAACACGGGCAAACTGAATAATCATTCTACAGAAAAACTTTTCGAACGATTTACAAAAGCAGATTCAACATCTGAATCACTCGGACTTGGTCTAGCCATTGTAAAAAAAATCTGCGACATCAATAGCTGGCAAATAACTTACACCATTCAGGATACTTTACATCTTCTCAAAATCAATTTCTGACTTCAGAATTTCTCCAAATTCAGTTTGCTTTTTTGTATTCTAAAACCGAAAGAGATGAACAGATTCTGCACACTTGCGATGATTATTTTCATCAGTAGCGGCATTCATTCAGCCGCACAAACAACTCAGGCAAATGATTCAACCACAAAAAAAATTGCAAAGTACAAACCGAAAATATCGGGAGCAGTAGCGATGCACTACAATGCTGAATTTAACACCAATGGAGATTCTCTGGTAGATCCTGATGGCTTTCGATTATTTAAGGCGCGCCTGGAAGCCAATGGTAAGATCAGCAACAAGATACTGTACAATATAATGATTGACCTGCGTCATCCTGAGCCCGGAGGGTTGCTGCGCGATGCATACATTGATCTTTTGTTTATTAAAAATCAAACTATACGGATAGGCAGGCAAAAAACCCAATTCGGTTGGGAAAATCTGGAATCAACTACTGAGTTATACACAGTTATGCGCGCAGAAATGTCCGATGCAATTAGCAGAGGATGGCAGTTGCGTGATAATGGGATTGGGATTTTAGGACACATTCCTATCAGCAAAAACATCCGCTTTGAAGATGCCATAACGTTTACAAACGGGACAAGATTTGATGTTACAGGTCCTTATGATTTCAATACCAAGAAAGCATTGTGGGGGCGGCTTGGAATACGATTTAAAAAGGATGATTTAATAATAAAACTTGGAGGTTCTTTCGGCACAGGAGGATTCAGGTATCTGGGTGAAGATGCTATTGATCCGGCTGACGATTTATACGTAGATTTTAACCGCCTCGGTGCTGATGTCCAGGTTGACCATAAACATTTTTATCTTGCTGCGGAATATGGCTGGGCAACTGATCACGTAAAAGATTCAATCATGGAGGACCCTTTCACAGGATACCAGGTTTTGCTGGCAATTAAAACGAAATGGAAAGTTGGTCCTCTTGGAAAGTATGATGTTTCGACTCTCGATGATTGGAAGGTAACTACTGTAGGCGCATATTACGGTTTACCGAAAGACAAATTCCGTATTCTCGTCAATTATGTTTTCAGAGGTCAAATTACAGATATCCCCGGAGGGCATGATGATCGGTTATATATTCAAATGCAAGTGGTATTTTAAAATCAAACTTCAGAATTTCTTCAGAATCAATTCTTTATTTTGGTAGATTGAATTTATTATCAGCAAAAACTTAAACTATGAAAACGTTCAAACTTCTTACAATAATCTACCTTGCTTTTTTTGCCCTATCGTGTTCAAAAAGTAGAAGTGGTAAAGTGGAGCATGAAAGAGAAATTTCCATTTCCGAACTTCCGCAAATTATCAAGGACAATATTGCTGATCGTTATATTGGCGCAGAACTTCTTGAGGCTGATGAAATAACACAAAGTAATAAAAGCATCACATATGATGTGGAGATTAAACATGAGAGCCTCGTGACAGAAGTCATGTACAAAGCGGATGGTACTTTCATAGGTGTTGAAGCAGTTGATCAGGATGATGAAGGAGACGATGATGAGGACGGAGATGATGAAGATGAAGAAGAGGAGGATTAAGACCAAAATCTTTTGATAAATCCCGAAGCCTGATGTTTAATACATCAGGCTTCGGATTGTTTTATACCAACCATTCGTATTACTCTTGTTATTCAATCCTTCACATCGATTCATTGTTCGTTGATTTATATTTGCGCGCGCTTTTAAAAAATCAATAAACACGGAACGATGAACGGAGAAAAAATCACCCTGCAGAACGGCAAATTGAATGTACCGGACAATCCAATTATTCCATTTATTGAGGGCGATGGAACGGGTGCAGATATTTGGGCAGCTTCTATTCGTGTGTTTGATGCAGCAGTAGAAAAAGCTTATGGTGGCAAGAAAAAAATTTTCTGGAAAGAAGTACTTGCCGGTGAAAAAGCATTCAATCAAACCGGCAACTGGCTGCCTGATGAAACGCTCGATGTTATCCGCGAGAACATGATCGCCATCAAAGGACCACTCACCACACCTGTTGGCGGTGGGATACGTTCACTTAATGTGGCGCTTCGCCAGATTCTTGATTTATACGCTTGCGTTCGGCCTGTACGTTGGTTTGAAGGTGTTCCTTCTCCTGTCAAAGACCCCGGTTTGGTTGACATGGTAATTTATCGCGAAAACACCGAAGATATTTATGCCGGCATTGAATGGGTTGCCGGAAGTCCAGAAGTAAAAAAAGTTATTACGTTTTTGCAGAATGAAATGGGAGTGAAAAAAATCCGTTTTCCTGAAACTTCTTCGATTGGAATTAAGCCTGTTTCAATTGAAGGAACAGAACGCCTAGTTCGTGCAGCATTGGAATATACAATAGCGCACAAGCGAGCATCTCTCACACTTGTTCACAAGGGGAATATTATGAAATTCACCGAGGGAAAATTCAAAGAGTGGGGTTATGAATTGGCGGAAAGAGAATTTGGAAATAAAGTATTTACTTGGGCGCAATACGATCGCATCAAAGAAAAAGATGGAGAAGAGGCAGCCGTCAAAGCGCAAATGGAAGCTGTCAAATCAGGCAAAATTGTTGTCAAAGATGTGATTGCAGATGCTTTTCTTCAACAGATTTTATTGCGGCCGAAAGAATATTCAGTCATCGCAACTCTCAATCTCAACGGTGATTATATCTCAGATGCCTTGGCAGCTATGGTTGGTGGAATCGGAATTGCACCCGGTGCTAATATCAATTACATAACAGGACATGCGATTTTTGAAGCCACACATGGCACAGCACCAAAATATGCCGGACTTGATATGGTGAATCCTTCGTCAGTCATTTTGAGTGGAGTCATGATGTTCGAACATCTTGGATGGAATGAAGCGGCTGATCTTATCCTCAAGGGAATGGAGCGCTCCATCAATAACAAGCGCGTTACTTACGATTTTGAAAGACTCATGCAAGGCGCAACAAAACTGAAATGTTCTGAATTCGGAACTGAGATCATTAACAATATGGAGATGGTGGAAGTGTAATATCGGTTTGGGAGTATGATAAGAAAGCGTGGGAAATTGATTACCGGAAATCGAAACAGTTTATTCACAGAATTTTCACAATTTTTTTCTCCGAAACATTTGTTGCAATCAAAACATGCCTATATTTGCACGCATTTTTTTCCGAAAGGGGAAGGTGTCTGAAAGATTTTATCAAACGTTTCTTTGAAAGACTGGTAGCGAGATTCACAGACTTACAGCACTGTTCCACCGGCAGTTATTCTCTACGTGTCGTGATTGAATTTTGTGCGTGTTATTACTTAGAGTTGTATGCCGATGTAGCTCAGCTGGCCAGAGCAGCTGATTTGTAATCAGCTGGTCGGGGGTTCGAATCCCTCCATCGGCTCACCGTAATAATGCGACTGCAAGTCGTGAACGGGGAGATACCAAAGTGGCCAACTGGGGCAGACTGTAAATCTGTTGGTGTAATGCCTTCGTAGGTTCAAATCCTGCTCTCCCCACAAGGTGAATGAGTTCGTTAGTTTTGCAATCGTGATTGCTTGATTCTTCCAAATGCTTCCATCAAGCCCTCCACATTCAACCGATAAATATCTGTTACGATAAATATCACTCATTGCTTAACTGATAATTAATCTCTTCACTACATAGTAAGTTGTTTCTATGCGGGAGTAGCTCAGTTGGTAGAGCGACAGCCTTCCAAGCTGTAGGTCGCGGGTTCGAACCTCGTCTCCCGCTCTCTTCAACTTACTCGTGTGAATCTCAATACAGTCAACAAAAAATTTAAAGTCGCAGACATTGCACTACCAATGATAAAACGGACATGTTATCAGTGAAGAGCTTCATCTGAAAAACAGTGACAACATTAGCCGATGTAGCTCAGTGGTAGAGCACTTCCTTGGTAAGGAAGAGGTCAAGGGTTCAATTCCCTTTATCGGCTCGGATTTTTAAACGATTAAAAACATTCTCAACTAAAAACTTAAACTCTGATTAGTCATGGCTAAAGAAAAATTTCTGAAAACCAAACCCCACGTTAACGTTGGAACAATCGGTCACGTGGATCATGGAAAGACTACACTTACTGCTGCAATTACTACTGTCTTATCAAAGAAAGGATTTGCTGATGTGAGAAGTTACGATTCGATCGATAATGCTCCTGAAGAAAAGGAACGTGGTATTACGATCAATACTGCTCATGTTGAGTATCAAACGGAAAAACGTCACTACGCGCACGTAGATTGCCCTGGACACGCTGACTATATCAAGAATATGGTTACAGGTGCTGCTCAAATGGATGGTGCAATCCTCGTAGTTGCAGCAACAGATGGTCCGATGCCGCAAACCCGTGAACACATTCTTCTTGCACGCCAGGTAGGTGTTCCGCAGGTTGTTGTATATATGAATAAAGTGGATCTTGTGGATGATAAAGAATTCCTTGAGCTTGCTGAAATGGAAATCCGCGAATTATTGAAATTCTATCAATTTGATGGAGACAACATTCCTGTAATTCAAGGCTCCGCCTTAAATGCGTTGAATGGCGAAGCTGAAGGAATCAAATCAATTGAGGCTTTGATGGATGCAGTTGACAGTTGGATTCCTACACCGGTTCGTGCTTTGGATAAGCCATTCCTTATGCCGGTTGAAGATGTATTCTCGATTACTGGTCGCGGTACTGTTGCGACTGGTCGTATTGAACGCGGAATTATTCATACCGGTGATCCGGTAGAGATCATTGGATTGTCAACCACAACTATGACATCCACTTGCACAGGAGTTGAAATGTTTCGTAAAATATTGGATGAAGGTGAAGCAGGAGATAACGTGGGAATTCTTCTTCGTGGAATTGAAAAAGAAGATATCAAACGTGGAATGGTTGTTTGCAAACCTGGTTCTGTAACTCCTCATACTGAGTTCAAATGTGAAGTGTATGTGTTGAGCAAAGAAGAAGGCGGACGTCACACTCCGTTCTTTAATAATTATCGTCCGCAGTTCTATTTCAGAACTACCGATGTAACCGGTGAATGTGTTCTTCCGCAAGGCGTTGAAATGGTGATGCCGGGAGATAACATTACAATCTCGGTTAAATTGATCTACCCGATTGCGATGGAGAAGGGTTTACGTTTCGCTATTCGTGAAGGTGGTCGTACTGTTGGAGCTGGTCAGGTAACTGAAATCACTAAATAAAAAGAGATTCTACGGGCGTAGTTCAAGGGTAGAATAGCGGTCTCCAAAACCGTTGATGGGAGTTCGAATCTCTCCGCCCGTGCTATCTATCCCAAAGAATCAAAAAAACCGATGAACAAGATTACGTTATATATCCGCGAGGCTTACAATGAGCTCCAACATAAAGTAACCTGGCCAACATGGACAGAATTGCAGGGAACTGCAGTTGTTGTTTTGGTTGCAATTCTTATGATTGCTGCAGGAATACTGATCATGGATCAGGCGTCCACAATAGTTCTCGAGCAATATTATAACCTCGTTGGATAAATGATTTTGGAATGATAACGGACGAAAAGAAGTGGTATGTACTCAGAGTGATCAGCGGCAAAGAACGCAAGGTTAAGGAGTACATTGATTCCGAAGTCAAGCGTTCCAAATGGGAGAAAATGATTAATCAGGTTTTGGTTCCTACAGAAAAAGTTTATAAAATAAAGAACGGAAAGAAAGTGATTAAAGAGAGGATTTTTTTTCCAGGTTATATTCTTCTTGAGTCGCAACCGGGAACATTATCCAGTGAAGTTGTTCAGAACATCCGCAATATGACAGGTGTGATCAATTTTCTGGGAAACAATAATCAACCTGAGGCATTGCGTCAGTCTGAGGCTAATAGAATTCTCGGCAAAGTTGACGAAATGCACGAAACAGGGGATAGTGCAACAGAACCGTTCATCATTAATGAACCGGTAAAAATTATTGACGGACCGTTCAATGATTTCATCGGCACCATCGAAGAGGTTTACGAAGAAAAAAAGAAACTGAAAGTGATCGTAAAAATTTTCGGCAGAAAAACACCGGTAGAATTAAATTTTATGCAAGTTGAAAAACAATCTTAATAATGGCTAAGGAAATCGAAACCTATGTAAAACTTCAGGTCAAAGGCGGGCAGGCAAATCCGGCACCGCCTATTGGACCAGCTCTTGGTGCAAAGGGCGTTAATATCATGGAGTTTTGTAAGCAGTTTAATTCGCGCACGCAGGACAGAATGGGTAAAGTACTACCTGTAGTTCTCACCGTCTATAAAGACAAGTCTTTTGAATTTATTATCAAAACTCCACCTGCATCAATTCAATTAATTGAGCACTCCAAAGTGAAGAAAGGTTCGCAGGAACCAAACAGAAACAAAGTCGGAACGGTGAGTTGGGATCAGGTGAAAACAATTGCACAGGATAAAATGACTGACCTGAATTGCTTCACCATTGAATCAGCGATGAAGATGGTTGCAGGAACGGCAAGAAGTATGGGAATAACGGTGAACGGTAAAGCACCATGGGAGAATTAATTATTTGTTGATCACTAAAAAACAGCATCAACGTGAAACTGACTAAGAAAAGAAAAGTTGCCAATAAAAAAGTAGAATCAGGAAAAATTTATCCGATTCATGAGGCTTCAAGTATTATCAAAGAAATAAATACCACAAAATTTGATTCTTCGATTGATCTTCACATCAATCTTGGAATTGATCCGAAGAAAGCTGATCAGGCTTTGAGAGGAACGGTGGCCCTTCCACACGGAACGGGAAAGACAAAACGTGTTCTTGTTCTTTGCGGACCTGAACATGAAGAAGAAGCTAAAAATGCAGGTGCAGATTTTTATGGACTGGATGAGTACATGCAAAAAATTGAGCAGGGATGGACAGATGTGGATGTAATCATTGCGACTCCTATGGTGATGCCGAAGATTGCAAAACTCGGTCGTATACTCGGACCTCGAAACCTGATGCCGAATCCGAAATCAGGTACTGTTACTCCTGAAATTGCAAAAGCCGTATCAGAAGTGAAGAAGGGAAAAATTTCATTTCGTGTAGATAAACTCGGAGCCATTCACACTTCGATTGGGCGCGTGTCATTCAATGCACAACAAATTGAAGAAAATGCAAAAGAGTTGATTCATACGCTTTCAAAAATGAAACCCAGCACCGCAAAGGGAATTTATTTCAAAAGTATTTATCTGTCTTCTACCATGAGTCCCGGACTTCAGATAGATGTTAAAACAGTTAGTGCCGTTTAACCATGAACAAAGTAGATAAAAAAGCAGCCATAGTAACGCTGCAGGAAAAATTCAGGAACAACTCGTTCTTTTATTTCACCGATTCATCAACATTGACAGTTGATCAGGTAAATAAATTACGCAGACTATGTTTTGAAAAAGGGGTAGAAATGAAAGTGGCCAAGAACACACTCATTCGTAAGGCACTTGAAGCGGTAGGCAATGATTCTAGATATGAAGAACTTTATTCTTCCTTGCATGGACCAACTGCCATCCTTTTTTCACCTTCATCCAACGCAGCTGCGAAAGTGATCAAAGAATTCAGGAAAAAAAGTGAGAGGCCTGTTTTGAAAGCCGCATTTATTGATGCGGATGTATTTACGGGTGATCAATCTTTGGATACTCTGGTATCGTTAAAATCAAAAGAGGAAATCATTGCAGATATTGTTGCCCTCATCAATTCACCGATGAAAGGTGTTTTATCAGCTCTTAAATCTTCTGCTGAAAAGGTGGCAGGTGCTATTGATACAATTTCTAAAAAAAGCGAATCATAAATTAATTAGTTAACTCATAAAATCATTTATACAATGGCTGATGTAAAATCCGTTGCTGAGCAACTCGTAAACCTGACTGTTAAAGAAGCAAATGAACTGCTTAAAGTTCTGAAAGACGATTATGGTATTGAACCCGCTGCTGCTGCACCTGTTTTGGTTGCAGGTGGAGGCGGAGGCGGTGCCGCTGCTGCTGAAGTAAAAACATCTTTTGATGTCATTCTGAAACACGCGGGTCCTCAGAAATTAAACGTGGTGAAATTGGTAAAGGAAATCACTAACCTTGGTTTGAAAGAAGCCAAAGATTTGGTTGATGGTGCTCCAAAACCTGTGAAGGAAGGTGTTTCTAAAGATGAAGCTGAAGCTATCAAATCGAAGCTTACTGAGTCTGGAGCTGAAGTAGAAATTCAGTAGACCGTTCTTTCACAAAACGATTTCAAGGTCAATGACCGTCCGCCAATAGGCGGGTGGTTATTGTGCTTATAACTTTTTCTCTTTTACTCATTGTTCATTAAAGTTCAATTTCGATAATGGCTGAAAAAACACTCGCTCAATATACCAACGGACGAATTAATTTTTCTAAGAACAGGCTTGAAACTGATACGCCTGATTTACTGGAAGTGCAACTTAAATCATTCAAAGATTACTTCCAGCTTGAAACCAAACCTGAAGACAGAGAGAAAGAAGGACTTTACAAAGTTTTTCAGGAAAATTTTCCGATTACTGACACTCGAAGCATTTTCGTGCTGGAGTTTCTGGATTATTTTATCGATCCACCACGTTATACGATCGAAGAATGTATTGAGCGTGGATTGACTTATAGCGTTCCTCTCAAAGCAAAACTCAGACTATCCTGTAACGATCCGGAGCACGTGGACTTCGAAACAATTGTTCAGGATGTATATCTCGGCAACATTCCTTACATGACTCCGAAAGGTTCTTTCGTGGTGAATGGTGCTGAGAGAATTGTTGTTTCACAGTTGCACCGCTCACCTGGTGTGTTCTTTGGTCAAAGCGTTCACCCGAACGGAACAAAAATTTATTCCGCCCGCGTAATTCCTTTCAAAGGGGCGTGGATGGAATTTGCAACGGATATCAATAATGTCATGTTTGCGTACATCGACAGAAAAAAGAAATTTCCTGTTACGATGTTATTACGTGCTATTGGATTTGATACCGACAATCAGATACTACAGATTTTTGGTCTTTCAGATGAATTGCATGTTACCAAGAAAAGCCTTGAAAAAGCAGTTGGAAGAAAATTAGCCGCGCGTGTTTTAAAAACATGGGTGGAGGATTTTGTGGATGAGGATTCGGGCGAAGTGGTTTCCGTTGAGCGAAATGAAATTATTCTCGAAAGAAATACCATTCTCAATGAAGATCATATTCAGGAAATTCTCGATACGGGAGTAAAAACAATTATTCTCCAGAAGGAAGATCTGACGGTTGATTATTCAATCATTTACAACACGCTCGCAAAAGATACTTCGAATTCAGAAGGAGAGGCGGTGCAACATATTTATCGTCAATTACGTGGCACTGATCCACCCGATCAGGAAACTGCACGTGGTATTATTGATAAACTCTTTTTCTCCGACAAACGCTATGATCTGGGGGAAGTTGGTCGTTATAAAATCAATTCCAAACTTGAATTGAAAATTGATATCAATACCCGTGTGTTAACGAAAGAAGATATTATCGCCATCGTTAAACATTTGGTTCTGCTAAGCAATGGAAAAACTGAAGTGGATGATATCGATCACCTGAGCAACAGAAGAGTGAGATCTGTAGGCGAGCAACTTTATTCTCAGTTCGGAGTTGGTTTGGCACGTATGGCAAGAACCATTCGCGAGAGAATGAATGTTCGTGATAACGAAGTATTCACACCAATAGATTTGATCAACGCGCGTACACTTTCTTCAGTGATCAATTCGTTTTTCGGAACCAGTCAGTTATCACAGTTTCTCGATCAAACAAATCCGCTTTCTGAAATCACTCACAAGAGAAGAATTTCAGCACTCGGTCCGGGAGGTCTTTCACGCGAGCGCGCAGGATTTGAAGTACGTGACGTTCACTATTCGCACTACGGTCGTCTTTGCACAATCGAGACTCCTGAAGGTCCGAATATCGGATTGATTTCTACGCTGTGCGTTCATGCGAAAATCAACCGCATGGGCTTTATCGTTACGCCTTACAAAAAAGTGATCAACGGTAAAATTGAATTGGAAAGAAGATCAGAATTTTTATCCGCGGAGGATGAAGACATCAAAAAGATTGCACAATCAAATATCAGTTTTGATAATAAAGGAAAAATTCTTGGCGGAAAAGTTAAAGCCCGCGAGCATGGTGAGTTTCCTCTTCTCGAACCTTCGGAACTTGAATATGTGGATGTAGCACCGAATCAAATTGTCGGGGTATCCGCTTCTCTTATTCCGTTCCTAGAGCACGATGATGCAAATCGCGCATTGATGGGATCAAATATGCAACGGCAGGCTGTGCCGTTGATGCGACCGGAAGCACCTATCGTTGGAACCGGACTTGAAGGACAAGTTGCGTTGGATTCTCGAATGTTGATTAATGCTGAAGGAATAGGCGTAGTTGAATATGCTGATGCAAACGAAATTCATGTTCGTTATAACAGAACCAAAGATGATCAGCTCACAAGTTTTGAAAATGATGTGAAGGTTTACAGCTTGACTAAATTCAAGAAAACCAATCAAAGTACTTGCATCAACCTGAAGCCGTTGGTTGTTAAGGGCGATAAGGTTACAACAGGTCAGGTTCTTTGCGAAGGATATGCAACACAGAATGGTGAACTCGCATTGGGAAGAAATCTGAAAGTCGCTTTCATGCCTTGGAAAGGATACAACTTCGAGGATGCAATTGTGATTTCAGAAAAAGTGGTAAAGGATGATATTTTCACATCTATCCACATTGAAGAATTTGAATTGCAGGTTCGGGATACCAAATTAGGAGAAGAAGAATTGACGGCAGATATTCCGAATGTAAGCGAAGAAGCAACAAAGGATTTGGATGAAAACGGAATTATCCGCATTGGTGCGGTGATCAACGAAGGTGACATTCTTATTGGAAAAATCACACCGAAAGGAGAAACCGATCCGACACCTGAAGAAAAATTACTTCGCGCCATTTTCGGTGATAAAGCGGGAGATGTGAAAGATGCTTCTCTCAAAGCACCTCCTTCATCAGAGGGTGTTGTGATTGATAAAAAATTGTTCGCGCGCGCCAAGAAAGATAAGAATGCGAAGAACAAAGAAAAATTACAGATAGAAAAACTGGAGAAAGAAAATCATAAGAAAGTTGGCGAGTTGAAAGCCATTCTTGTCGATAAACTTTCTACCCTCGTTAAAGACAAAGTTTCGAAAGGCATCAATAATTTATACGGTGAAGAAGTCCTGTCAAAAGGAATCAAACTCACCGAAAAATTATTGAAGGATATTGATTACGAACATATTGATGCATCCAGTTGGACCAGTAATGATTCAACCAATGAGATGATCAACACGCTCGTTCACAATTACAAAATCAAACTAAACGAAGAACTGGGTCGTTTCAAACGTGAGAAATTCAATATCAGCGTGGGAGATGAACTTCCTGCAGGCGTTTTGAAACTGGCAAAAGTTTATATCGCGGTGAAGAGAAAATTGAAAGTGGGCGATAAGATGGCAGGTCGCCATGGTAATAAAGGTATCGTTGCAAAAATTGTTCGCGCAGAAGACATGCCGTTCCTTGAAGACGGAACTCCGGTTGATATTGTTCTCAATCCGCTTGGTGTGCCTTCACGGATGAACATCGGACAGATCTATGAAACAATTCTTGCATGGGCAGGTCAGGAAATGGGTGTCAAATTCGCCACTCCGATTTTTGACGGTGCATCTCTCGAAGAAATTGAACATCATATTCAGAAAGCAGGATTGCCGAGTTATGGTCAGATATTTCTTCATGATGGGGAAACCGGTGAACGTTTCCATCAAAAGGCTACCGTGGGAATTATCTACATGTTGAAACTTTCTCACATGGTGGATGATAAGATGCACGCACGCTCTATCGGACCATATTCACTCATCACTCAACAACCGCTGGGTGGTAAAGCACAGTTCGGAGGTCAGCGTTTGGGTGAAATGGAAGTTTGGGCGCTTGAAGCTTATGGCGCTTCTGCAACACTAAATGAATTGCTTACGGTCAAATCAGATGATATTATCGGTCGCGCAAAAGCATATGAGGCTATTGTGAAGGGTGACAACATTCCTGCTTCCGGCATTCCAGAATCGTTCAGAGTGTTGGTGCATGAGTTGCGCGGACTTGCTCTTGATTTGAAGTTTGAGAATTAATTTGTTCTTCATTTTTCTAAAAACAAAAGCTGGTTATGGCTTTAAACAAGGATAAAAAACTCACTCCGAATTTTAATCGAATTATTATCGGACTGGCATCACCTGACAGCATTCTTGAGCGCTCATACGGTGAAGTGCTCAAACCGGAAACAATTAACTATCGAACTTACAAACCTGAGCGTGATGGTCTTTTCTGCGAACGCATTTTCGGTCCGGTAAAGGATTATGAATGTTATTGCGGTAAGTACAAACGCATTCGCTACAAAGGAATCGTTTGTGATCGTTGTGGTGTAGAAGTGACGGAGAAAAAAGTCAGACGCGAGCGTATGGGGCACATCAAGTTGGTGGTACCTATCGTTCACATTTGGTATTTCAAATCATTGCCTAATAAAATCGGTTATCTCCTTGGTATATCATCAAAGAAAATGGAGTCCATCGTTTACTACGAACGTTATTGCGTGGTTAATGCAGGATTAGCTTCTCAGTTTGTGGATGAAAAAGGAAACAAGATTGAGAATCTTTCTTTGATCACGGAAGAAGAATATCTCACTTTCCTTGAGCAGTTGCCAAAAGAAAATCAACATCTGGATGATCTGCATCCTGATAAGTTTGTTGCCAGAATGGGTGCTGATGCAATCCGTGATTTGTTACAAAGAATAAATCTGGATGAGCTCTCATATCAATTGCGTCATCAGGCAGCAAATGAAACTTCACAGCAGCGTAAACAGGAAGCACTGAAACGCTTAAGCGTGGTTGAAGCATTCCGTGGCGCAAACACAAGAATTGAAAATAAACCGGAATGGATGGTGGTTGAATATCTGCCTGTCATTCCACCTGAATTGCGTCCATTAGTTCCTCTCGATGGCGGTCGTTTTGCAAGTTCCGATTTGAATGATTTATATCGCAGGGTGATTATCAGAAATAATCGTTTGAAGAGACTGATCGAAATCAAAGCACCTGAAGTGATTTTGCGAAATGAAAAACGCATGTTGCAGGAAGCCGTTGATTCCTTGTTCGACAACTCGCGCAAATCAAACGCGGTGAAAGCCGAAGGTGGTCGTGCGTTGAAATCTCTCAGCGATGTGCTGAAAGGAAAACAAGGACGTTTCCGTCAGAATCTTCTAGGAAAGCGTGTTGATTATTCCGGTCGTTCAGTTATTGTTGTCGGACCGGAATTGAAATTATATGAGTGCGGACTTCCAAAAGACATGGCTGCGGAATTATTCAAGCCGTTCATTATCCGCAAATTGATTGAAAGGGGAATCGTAAAAACAGTCAAGTCAGCAAAAAAATTAGTTGACCGAAAAGAAGCAGTGATCTGGGATATCCTTGAAAACATTCTTAAAGGGCATCCTATACTTCTCAATCGTGCCCCTACATTGCACCGTTTGAGTATTCAGGCTTTCCAACCAAAATTGGTGGAAGGAAAAGCGATTCAGCTTCACCCGTTGGTTTGTACTGCATTCAACGCTGACTTTGACGGTGACCAGATGGCTGTTCACGTGCCGCTTGGTAATGCCGCAATTCTCGAAGCGCAGATTTTGATGCTCGCTTCACATAACATTTTGAATCCGCAAAACGGAACTCCGATCACGCTTCCTTCACAGGATATGGTGTTAGGATTATATTATATCACGAAAGGAAAGAAATCAACCAAGGATGCACCTGTTCGCGGGGAAGGAAAGATTTTCTATTCCCCGGAAGAAGTCATTATTGCGCATAACGAAGGACGTTTGGATCTTCATGCGATGATCAAGTGCAGAGTGAATGTTCGCGAAAAAGATAAGCTTGTTGTTAAAATTGTAGAGACTACTGTTGGAAGAGTGATCTTTAATCAGGTTGTTCCGGCAGATGCGGGTTATGTTAACGCCATTCTTACCAAGAAAAATCTGAAGGATATTATCGGTGATATTTTGAAAACCACTGAAATGCCTACAACTGTAAAATTCCTTGATGCCATCAAAGAACTTGGATTCCGTTGGGCATTCCGCGGTGGTCTTTCATTCAACGTTGCCGATTTGATGATTCAAACTGAAAAGGATAAACTGCTTGCTACTGCTCAAGCGGAAGTGGATGATGTTTGGGAAAATTACAATGGCGGGGTGATCACACAAAATGAGCGTTACAATCAGATCATCGATATCTGGACCCGTGCAAATCAACGAATCACAGAAAATCTTTTGAAACAATTAGCAGCCGATAAACAAGGATTCAATTCTATTTATATGATGTTGGATTCCGGTGCGCGTGGATCAAAAGAGCAGATTCGTCAGCTCGGTGGTATTCGTGGTTTGATGCAAAAACCGCGTAAATCCGGAAGTTCGGGCGGAGAAATTATTGAGAACCCGATTCTCTCCAATCTGCGCGAAGGTCTTTCGGTCCTTGAATATTTTATCTCTACCCACGGTGCGCGTAAAGGTCTTGCCGATACCGCTTTAAAAACTGCCGATGCAGGTTATCTCACCAGACGTTTGGTTGACGTAGCACAGGATGTAGTGATCAACGAAGAAGATTGTCAAACACTCAGAGGCATTTCAATTTCTGCATTGAAGGATAATGAAGAAGTGGTGGAACCATTGTATGATCGTATTCTCGGTCGCACAAGTCTCCATGATATTTATGATCCTATCACTAACAAATTGATTGTGGCTGCAGGTAGTTCTTTAGAAGAATCCATTGCAGAAGCAATTGAAAATTCATCGGTTGAAACGGTGGAAATTCGTTCCGTGCTTACCTGTGAGTCCAAACAGGGAGTTTGTGTGAAATGCTACGGTCGCAATCTGACATCAAACAGATTAGCTCAGTTGGGCGATGCAGTTGGAATTATCGCTGCACAATCCATCGGTGAACCCGGTACACAGTTAACGCTGCGTACTTTCCACGTGGGTGGTGCGGCATCAAATACAGCCACCGAATCTCAACATATTGCAAAATTTGACGGGGTAATTGAATATGACGGATTGCGAATTGAACATTCCGTGAATGAAGATGGAGAAAAAATTCCCGTTGTGCTCGGAAGAACAGGTGAGGTAAAAATCATGGATATGAAATCAGACAAAGTGCTGATGACTTATCACGTTCCTTACGGATCAACCATGCTGACAAAAAACAAACAGCGCGTTACCAAAGGAGATACGATCTGTCGATGGGATCCATATAATGCAGTTATCATGACTGACATGAATGGTAAAATAAAATATGAACACATCATTGATGGCGTTACTTTCCGCGAAGAAACGGATGAACAAACCGGTCACCGCGAGAAAGTGGTAGTTGAATCCCGTGATAAAACAAAAATTCCAACACTGATCGTGAAAGGAAAAACAAACGAGAAACAATACAACCTTCCCGTTGGCGCGCATATCGTAGTTGATAATGGCGAAGAAGTTCAACCCGGACATGTACTCGTAAAAATTCCGCGCACACTTCAAAAACTCCGCGATATCACAGGAGGTCTTCCGCGTGTTACTGAATTATTTGAAGCGCGTAATCCTTCAAATCCTGCGGTTGTTTCTGAAGTGGATGGAGTGGTTACTTACGGAGGAATCAAACGCGGAAACCGCGAGATCATGGTGCAAACGAAAGAGGGCCTCGAGAAAAAATATCTTGTTCCGCTGTCCAAACACATCCTTGTTCAGGATGGTGATTTTATCAAAGCAGGTGAAGCACTTTCTGATGGCTCGATCACTCCTTCTGATATTCTCTCTATCAAAGGACCGAATGCAGTTCAGTCCTATTTGGTGAATGAAATTCAGGAAGTCTATCGTTTGCAGGGTGTACGCATTAACGATAAACATATTGAAACCATTGTTCGCCAGATGATGAGTAAAGTTGAAATTGTTGAACCGGGTGATACCAGATTTTTGGAAGGTACATTGGTTGACAAGCAGATTTACAATAATGAGAATGATGAGATGTACGACAAGAAAGTAGTTGTTGATGCAGGTGATTCAGCGATTCTGAAAGTTGGACAGATTTGTACCGTCCGTCAGATACGAGAGGATAATTCTTCTCTGAAACGTCAGGATAAAAAGATCGTGGAGTTCCGCGATGCCATGCCTGCAACTTCTCAGCCTGTGCTGCAAGGTATCACTAAAGCATCTCTAGGAACAAGCAGTTGGATTTCTGCCGCTTCATTCCAGGAAACAACCAAGGTGTTGAGTTCATCAGCCATTGCCGGACGCGAAGATTTCCTCGAAGGATTGAAAGAAAACGTGATCGTTGGAAAACCAATTCCTGCCGGAACAGGTGTTCGCAAATTCACCAATGTAGTGGTCGGTTCGTTGGAAGAATATGAAAAATTACTCGCAGGAAAAGCGGCAAAACCAGTAGAGGAGGAAGTATAATTATGGCAGACGATAAATCAAAAAAACCAGGCAACCAGATTAACATTGAGTTGAGCGAAGAGGTAGCAGATGGAGTTTATTCCAATCTCGCGGTCATCACGCATTCCAACCAGGAGTTCATTGTTGATTTCATCCGCATTATGCCGGGAGTTCCGAAAGCGAAAGTAAAATCGCGCATCATTCTGACTCCGCAACATGCGAAGCGTTTGTTGAAAGCATTGATTGACAATGTGAAGAAATACGAAGCGCAGCATGGAGAGATTAAAGAAGGAGAAGATTTTCCGGGCTTGCCGATGAACTTCGGGGGACCAACTGCCGAAGCGTAGATTCGCCTCTTTAAAAAATCAAACGCCTTTCCGTTTTTCGGAAGGGCGTTTTTGCTTTGATGAAACGGAATAAATTCCTCTCATTTCCTTTCTGCTATTTCAAATTTCTGATCCTATCCGTACAAATACCTATGTCAATTTTCTGAGCCGTCAGAACCTTTTAACTCACTATTAATCAGTCCATTTTTTTTTTTTTCGATAAAAATAATGTGGTCAATAAAGTTAGCAATCTTT
>Ga0247727_10003037_pt1 | contig 37626 bp, 37 predicted proteins | sample WisWelCaveWW1625_FD_202498 | JGI IMG/M metagenome (GOLD analysis project Ga0247727, IMG submission 202498) | Biofilm microbial communities from Wishing Well Cave, Virginia, United States - WW16-25 | ecosystem: Environmental > Aquatic > Deep subsurface > Groundwater > Cave microbial mat | place...
GTCCAAATACCAAGCCCATCGGAATGCTTAGTCCACCGCCTGTTGCAAAGGTACCCATGAAACCACCAGTGCTACCGTTGAAACGCTCTACGCTACTACTAACATCGCTGGTAACAAGTAGGTTGTCATTTGGTCCATAAACTGTAGCACTCTTTGTTACACCATTGTATCTTATAGTGGCTGACTTGCCACTATCAGCATCCAGGCGAATATCCCAATTGGCATTGCCAGATTCATCAAAGTTTGCATGTATTCCGGAGTTTGGTGCAAACTCTGTAAAGGTCATTTGTACGCCCATTCCTATCGGAGTTGAAGATGGAAAGACTTGATCATCATTATCTCCAAACTCTGTAACAGGTACGCCATCAGCTGCATGATTTACTGTGACCTTGCCGTTATTTTCAAACATAAGTGTAGCAAGGCTTGGAACTAGGTCTACCATTCCTGCAGTACCATCAGCATCTGCAAGACCATTCTCATCAAATGCTTGGTAGTAGAGTTTTTCCACACCAGTGCCAGTAGAGAATGTCCAACTGTCTTCATCAGTTGGGTCTACATTTAGCTGAGGGTCTTGTATTTCCACAAGAACTTGCGCACCACGTGGGTAAGATGGGCTGTTCAGTGTATGTGTAATTAATGGAATAGAATCAAAAGTAATAGTGGTAGTTTGTGTACCACCCCCTTTGTTGTATTGTACAACTACATTGCCGGTAGGTGCAAGGTCATAGAGTTGGATTATTGGCCAAGCATTAGAGGCAATACCGATTTGACCAAAAAGTACACTGCCACCACCTGGGTTGGGAGTTTTTGCTTCTCTTACAACATGGTTTAGCAGAGTGCCAGATGCTGGTGGACCGCCAGTACAAGCATTGAATGATGCAGTGCCTTGTGTTGTGCCACTTATTCCAGCATCTACTGGAATTGCTACACCGTTTGTATCTGAAAAACTTACGCCAAATACTGATGGAGATGTGCCTCCACTGCAAAAGGCACCAAAGTCCAAGCCTTTTCCTGATGTTGCACCTTGAGTAGCATCAGCAGCTTGTGCCTGAGCTCTTGATGCAAAGTAACCATACCAGTTTCCATCAGTAGCTTGCACCATTCTTAGCTTCTTGCCATTTACTGTAACATCTGGCTCGCCATGGGCTGTTGTCGTAGATGATATAGCAGGATCGTTTATGACTACCTCAATTACTTGCGGACCTGCAAAGTAATTGCTGAACAAAGAATTTTCAGCGGATACAAACAAGTTTGCGTTGTGAGCTGCCTCTGCCTGTGGTATTGTAATTGGTAATGCAAGACTTAGAGTTCCAAAAAGAAGTATTGCAAATAGCGAAAAGGCACTTAATTTGCGTTTTAGATTAATGTACGAAATTTAAAATCATCTCCGTCTCATACAAGCCTCATAAAACCAAAAAAACTGAGTATCAAAAGATAGATGAAAAATCCGTTTATAGTCGCCTCTCATGTCTCGGCGATCTTGATCTATGTGCTATAAAAGCATAATCAAAGTTGGTGTCAGAGTTTTGAAATTAATACAAAATTTGTCATTGTTTTTATAAAATTTATTAAAACATGTTTCCAAATATGGAAATAACCCTAAAAATCAGCAAAATGGAAGATTTAGACATGAAAAAATCGAAGTATTATAAAAAGATGTTTAGCTTTTTGTGAGAACTTCCACATACTTATGAAAAAAGCAATTTATTTTGTAAGATACGATTATTATTGTGAGAATAAAGCTAGCCGATATGCTTCCTGGGATCGGAGATAGGATCTCTACTAACTCGAGTTTAAAAAATAAAAGAAGATTAGCAGGTATTTTGATTTTAACATCGCTTCTTTTTTCTGGAATTATGAATCCTGCATATTCTGACACGAGCTTTAGTATCTCTGGTGCAAACCTGAGCAGCTCAGTTGCAAACTCACTTGCACCCGAGATAGCTGCATCTGGTAGCAACGTCTATGTAACATGGCAAGAAGGTGATGAGATCTATTACACAAACAGTACAGACAATGGTGCAACTTTTGGTACCCCAATCAATCTTAGCGGTACAGGAGGTGTCACTTCAGATCAGCCACAGATCTCAGTTTCTGGAAGTAATATCTATGTTGTATGGAGAGAAGGAAATGCAAATCAGGACATTTTCTTGCGCAACAGTACCAATAATGGAGATACCTTCAACGCTGCACTACAAATAAGTAGCACAGCAGTAGCAACCTCACAGGATCCGCAGCTTGCTTCTTCTGGAACCAGTGTTTATTTGACATGGAGAGAAGGCTCTGACATTTTCTTTAAAAACAGTACAGGTGGTGGTCCATTTGGCGCACCACGTGATCTAAATAGTGCTGTTACTCCTACTGTTAGGACACCGCAGATTGCTGTCTCCGGAAATAACATCTATGTTGTGTGGCGTGAAAATTCCAATATTGTTTTGAGTCCAAGTACTGATAATGGAGATACTTTTCCCACCTCACCAACAACTGTAGGTACTACAGGCGGAACGGTTACACCGAAACCCGAAATCATAGCTGATGGTAGCAATGTATATGTAATCTCTCAAAATGGTACAAACATCTCTTTCAAAAAAAGTACTGACAATGGAGCAAGCTTTGCTCCCACGGTAACACTTGGCAGCGTTGGAACAGCTACCGTGCCGAATCAACAGATTGCATTCTCTGGAAGCAACGTGTATGTTGTATGGCAAAATGGTAGTGACATCTCATTTATTCGAAGTACAAATAGCGGAGATACATTTGGAGCCGAAGTCAACCTAAGCTCTACAGCAGAGGTTTCAGCATTGACTCAGCTTGCAGCCTCTGGAAGTAATGTCTTTGTTGTCTGGCGAGAGGACACTGCTGGATTTGCAGATGACAAGGACATTCGTTTCAAGTCAAGTACAACTAGTGGCGCAAACTTTGGAGGATTCACAGACCTGAGCAGTAACACGATACTTTCAGATCAACCAGAAGTAGCTTCAGCTGGAAATAATGTCTATGTTGTTTGGTCGCAAAAAACTAGTGCAGTAAGTACAGATGGCGAGATAAGATTTAGCAAAGGAACTGCAACGCCAACAACAGTTGTGTTTGATGCAGCACAATACAAGCTAAGTGGCACTGCAACTATCACAGTTACAGACGGCGCATTCAATTTAGATTCTGGCGTGGCAGAAACAATCTCTGGCACTGTAACCTCGACAGCTGACCCAGCAGGAATTACACGAATCCTCACTGAGACTGGTGTAAGCACTGGAGTCTTTACTGGCACGATTACATTTACAACTGGCACTTCGTCTGGAACAACACTTCAAGCAAATCCCGGTAATACCATCACAGCTACTTACGGCGGTATTTCCGGAAGTGCAACAATATTTTCAAGGTCTGTAGCTTGGGATAGTGATCCTTATGATCGTGGCGATATAGCTTTTATCACGGTTACAGATCAAAACTCCAACATAAACACTGCAGCTGCAGAAACAATTGTTGTTACTGTAAGCTCACTTGTTGCAGCAGATGTCACATCATTAACTTTGACAGAAACTGGCATAAACACTGGAAGCTTTGGCGGAATAGCTAATGTGAAACTGATATTTGCAGAAGGAAATGATGAATTTCCAACTTCTGGAACCGTAACCGTTAGTGTTGAAAGCACAGTTGCAAATGCAAGTCCTCTTGCAGTTGATGCAACAACAGTAATTGTCAAATCTGACTCGGATGGTGTTGGAATTACACTTCCAGTAACAGAGACTGGCATTAATACAAGTGTCTTTACGGGAACACTCACTTTGACTACTGGAAGTTCGGTTCCATCAAGCGCAATCAAGGTTGCAGCCGGAGACTTTGTTAATGCAACAAAGGGTGCATTTACCTCAAACGCACTAGTTGTTCCAAACTCTGATCTTGCTAAGGGATTGCTACAAGTAACCATTACTGGTGCTACACCTGAAACTATTACAGCTGCATTTGGTGGTGCAACTGATACCTCTGAAGTTGACTTCACTGCTGGCGAGCCTGGTGGGGGTGGAGGAGGAATTGTCAGACCTAGCCTAGTACTTGATATTTTAGCTGGCGCATCTCTCTTAGGTGGTGGAGGGCATGACTCATCCCCGCCATCATTTCTGCTCAATGGGCATCCATCATCGGGTACTATATTTCCTGAAATAGGAAATGCAGGCAAGCTAGCAGATCCATTAAAGCCTATAGAGCCATCCACAGACAGTTCGTTTAGTTATCCTCTAATGGTTAACGGCAAGGGATACAAACTATCATCGCCATACTCTAACACTATTTCGCCAAACATTGTAGACACAAAAGAACCTGTAGAGCTTGGCATGGTCTTTTATGAAGCTTCATCACTACAACACCTTGCACTGAATTTTGCAACAGGAGAACACTTTTCTGACAAAGACCCAATAGTCACGTTTGATAATGGAAAGCTTCAAGTGTTTGATCCAAACGGATTCTTTGGCACTGATCCAAAGTTCACAATGACAAAAGATGGCACCAAGTATGTATTTCATTATGATATGAAGTTGACAAAACAAGGAGAATTCAATCTGATAGTAAGAGCGTGGGATGAAAAAAGAAATTCTGTAGATGCCAAGATCTTTGACGCATTCAAAGTTGTAGAGGCTGAGGAAATTCTCCCAGGTGAGGCTACACCAGAAACTAGTCCAGATGCTATTGCCAAAGAAACCGTAACACCGGAACTACGAAAAGAGTCAGTGGATATTATGCCTGTCATTGAAATGTGGGGAGGATTTTCTTCAGAATCTGTTTCTGATTCGGAGCTATTGCAAGGTATAGGGATTGAGGCTCAAGAGATCCCTTCATGGTTTAAAGAGACTGCACGCTGGGTTGTAAAAGGAGAGACGACTCAAGACGAGTTTGTTGATGCTATCAAGTACATGTATGAAAAGGGAATAATAACATAAGACTAGACTGAAGTGATTCTCCTACTTTTAATACGCTGCAACTAGTGATACACATGGATTTGAAAAATTCTTACATTATGTTTGGTCAAAACACTTCTCCTCTGCTGATTATATCTTCTGCGGTCCTTGTGCTAACTTTATTTTTTTACATACACACAGTAGGTTCGTATTTTGAAATTGGCATATCGCCTCTAGTAGATCGTGAAACACAACACACCGCATTTGCTGTTTACATAATTGACAAGAGCATTGATCAAATAATTACTGCAGCGGGAATCGTTGTGTGGCTTGCCCTCTCCGTAACGGGCAAAGCAAGAATTGTCACATCGGCAACATATGGCGTAATTACTGCAGCCGCAATATGGACTGGCCCTAGCATAGTTTTTGATATCGTTGCGCTAATCTCGTTTCCAATTGCAATCTCGCTTTTGATTTACAACAGATTTGCCACAAAAAAGATTCTAAATGTCAATACAAAACTATTATTAAATTATCTTGCAATAGCAGGAATCGCCACTGGCATTGTTGGTATAATTACCTCTCTGGCACCACTTTTTTCCATTCCACCAGAATCATTTCTTGTACGTGATTATGCTTTTGATATATTCTTGTTATTGTCCAGTCTTTCTCCTGTCATAATATTTTTTCTGATAATTTATTCGCCCATAAAATTATTGGTAAAAAAATCCACCGCTGAAATATCAAAGACAAGAAACGAAACTTCACTTTCTAATGGAATCATAAAACCAAGAACTCGAGTCCTTTGTCTCTTGCTTTTTATGCTCTTGTCCGTTGCCCTTGCACTCATCCCACATTCCCCTCTTACCAACGATGCTAGCCAGCTAGTAAGTGCTGACAGTGTGGAATATGTTGAGACGTTAAACAAATTGGCACAATCAAACAATCCTCAAGAATTCCTTACGGAGGCCTTTACAACATTTTCAGGCGATAGACCACTTGCTTTGATATTTTTATATGCGATTGCCAGTGCAGTGCCTACTGATCCGCTATATGCGATTGATCATGTATCCATAATACTTGGTCCTGCACTTGTTTTAGCTACATTTTTTCTAACGCGCGAGCTGACCTCAAATGACACCACATCTATTTTGGCATCATTTCTTGCAGCCATATCGTTTCAGACACTAATTGGGATATATTCAGGAATTTATGCAAACTGGCTTGCTATAATAATCGGATATTTATCATTTGTATTTCTAATCCGATTTCTCAAAGTGCAAGGCAAGCGAAATCTTGCGATGTACTGGATACTTTTGATACTTTTGCTGTTCAGTCATACATACACATGGACCATACTAGCAATGGTTACAGGTATCTTTCTTGTCGTGATGTACAAGCTAAACCACTATCACAAAAAAACTATGATCATACTTTTGCTAGTTCTCTTGTCTTCCGTAGCAATAGATGTTGCCAAAACTAGTCTGACAGGTACTGGCGGAATAGAGCGCGATGTTGGCATTGCGCGTGTGAGCGCAGGTCCAGAGCAGTCTGTGTTGCTTTGGAATAATCTGACAGAAGCCACACAAAGCTATGCAGGTGGCCAGCTCAGCAACTTTATGCTTCTTGCACTTGGGATCTACTGGATTTTACGAGCTAGATTGCAAGACTTGTCTGGTATTTTTCTTCTAGTATTTTTTTCAATAGGCGTTATTCCTCTTTTGTTTGGCAATTATATAATTCAAGCCAGAGTGTTGTATGACATTCCGTTTCAGATCCCAGCTGCAATTGCATTGACTTTCATGATGAAAAAGAAAAACGGAGCTCTGATAGTGTTGCCTATATGCATCTGGCTTTTTGCAATGTCTGTTAGAATGTCGTCAAATTTTACTTGATATTCTCATTGTAACCCTACAAAAACGCCGTTTTTCTTGCAGTTATTTTCTGTCTCATCTGATTAAAACAAAAACTTTTGAATCGATAAAAATAATCATTACTATATGAAGGGATTTGGTTTCTTTCTTCTAATGTGTATAGTGTCCTTGCTCTTCATCCCTATAGCTAGTTATGCACAAACAGAAGAGGAGCTGGATGAAGAGGAATTTGAGCTAGATGACCAGCAACTTGGGTTAATCGAAGAGTATTTTGATCAGGCTACTGACTTTTTTGATAACGCGCAATACGAAGATGCAATAGTCTATTATGACAAGGTACTAGAAATTGATCCTGACGATTTTGACGCATTGTATGGCAAAGGACGCGCACTTAACAACCTTGACAGATATGACGAAGCCATATCATACTATGACCAAGTTTTAGAGCTTGATCCTGAAAATGTTGACGCGTTAAGCAGCAAAGGTCTTGCACTTAACAACCTTAACAAAACAAATGAAGCCATATCATACTATGACAAGGTACTAGAGCTTGATCCTCAAGACATCAACGCATTATATCGCAAGGGTGTCGCGCTTGATAATGTTGGCAAGTACGATGAAGCCATATTATACTACGACAAGACACTAGAGATTGAACCCACTGATCTTGATGCGTTGTACCACAAAGGTCGTGCACTTGATAGCCTTGGCAAAACTGATGAAGCTGTATTATACTACGACAGAGTTCTGGAAGTTGATCCAACAAATATTATAGTGTTAAACAGCAAGAATCTAGCGCTTAACAAAACAGTTGTGATAAACACAGAGGAATCGCAATCAGATCAGACATTGCTTGTCATAGTGGGTGTTTTTGTTGTACTTGTAGCTAGCATAATTGTAATAGATCTTGTGGCAAGAAAAAGACGAGGTCGCGAGACAACTACCGTTTTACCAAAGGCAAATCAAACAACAAAACAAGAGACAGAGATAACACAACCTAAAAAAAGGGAAGACGACACTTGGAGAGGTGTCTGATTTATGGTAGACAATAACACATACTGGACACTACTTGTTGACAGACTGCAAGACGCAAAAATCGGAGATTCAGGCAGGCTGGACTCCATTAAAAAATATCTAGAAAGTGGAAAGGCCATCTACGAAAGTGACAGGCAATACCTAAAAGAAAAATCTAAACAGTTGGAGGATGCACTAGAACACCAAAGCAAAGTAGAATGGACTATAGACTTTATTCAAAGATTAGAGAAAGCAAAACGTGACGACTCCATGACATTAAATGACGTTAAAAGTTACTTGGAAAGTGAAAAGGCAACTTACAAAATAGATGAACAATTCCTAAAAGAAACAGCTGAACAGCTAAAACAAGCAGTAGATCATCAAAGAAAAGCACAGTGGGCACTAGACTTTATTGACAGATTGCAACACGCAAAAATTGGCGACCCAGGAAGACTAAATTCTCTTAAAAAATCTCTGGAAGGAGAAAGAACTATCTTTGAAAGCGATTGGCAGTATCTAAAAGAAAAATCTAAACAATTGCAAAGTATTGTAGATAATCAAACCAAGGCACAGTTTGCACTGGAGGCAATTAAAAAATTACAAGAATCAGAGATGCGAAGCTCTGAAAGACTGGATGCAATAAAAAAAGCACTACAAGAAGGAAGTCCTGTTGCAGAAAGCGAGCTCAGATTTCTTAACACAAAATATGAACAGTTACAACAAACAGTTGATAATCAAAGAAAAGTAGAGTGGACCTTGGACGTAATCAAACAGCTAAAAGAGTCTGAGATAGGAAACCCGCAAAGACTGGATGCAATAAAAATTGCACTGGAAGAGGGCAGAATTGTTGAGGAAAGCGAGGTCAGTTATCTCAAAGAAAAATACAAACTATTGCAAAAAATAGATGAGACACAAAGAAAAGTAGAGTGGACCTTGGACGTAATCAAACAGCTAAAAGAGTCTGAGATAGGAAACCCGCAAAGACTGGATGCAATAAAAATTGCACTGGAAGAAGGCAAGACTGTTGAAGAAAACGAAATTAGTTATCTCAAAGAAAAATTTGAACAACTACTAGTAATAAAAAAATCAAAAAAAGCACCTGACATTGATAGGGAAACAGAAGCCACAACACAGACAGCTGATTATGATGCTATGAAAGAGCTTAATGCAAAGATAGCTGAGTTAGGCAAAAAACAAGAAGCAACGTAGGAAAACTCAGATTTGCTTAAAGTATGTATCTTATGATACATACGTAATCTTTTAATAAATAATGAGCAGCAGATCTTGTAATTGTCTCAAACCATATTGCGACAAAAACGTTTGTTTGACGGCTTTCTGGGAATAGTTGTAATGGTAATACTGTTAAGTGGCACATTACTTGGTTCAGTGCCGCTAGCATATGCAGATGATGACGATGATGATGACGATGATGATAAGAAAGATAAGGACAAGAAATGCCCAAAAAAGAAAAGATACGACGGTGACTGTGATAGAAAAAAGCCTAGAGTAAACATTTCAGATCCTGACAACAAAGATAGGGTGACAAGTGATATGTTGATGTTAACAATAGATGCAACTGATGACATTAGTGGAGTAAAAAAAGTTCAAGTAAGAATTAACGGTGGTCCGCTTATACTGGTTACAACTAAACTTGACGGTGATACTTGGAAATATTCTGCACCTTGCACTTTCGATGGGACAAAAAAAATTCATGCAACTGCTAAAGTGACAGACAATGTTGGAAACGTAAAACGAGATCACGTCAACTTTAGGCAAACGTGCGCATAGCAAAAATAACAACGTCTCATCTTAGATCTAAAATCTTCTCTGCATCCATTCTTCTTAAAACAAGATTGGCAACAAAAACGCGTAGAGCTGATACTGCAAAAAGTCTGACCTGCTAAATTTTGATCCTCTGGTTTGATAGTCAGGTAGTAAATGTGCACATCAGGCATGGAGAGCAGCTTTGGCAAGTGACCTTATCAAGTCAGTACAAGATCTAATAGACTCAGGCCGAGGAGATGACGGCAGAAACAGATTCATCTTGTCTCGTCTGCAGCAGGGCAAACCACTTTACAGAACAGACCAACAATATATCGAAAGGCTTCTTACTGCCACAATCAAGCGAGTAAAAACTCCAGAATCTATCTGGATGACTGAGCACAAGATAGCACAGGAAGAACAAAAGAAAGTCGAGCTTGCCGAGCTAAAGACCAAGGTTGCTGACCTTGATGAAAAACTAGAGGAGATGGCCAAGAAGACTGTAGAGCCACCTCCACCAAAACCAGTTTACAAGTATTCTAGCGGGCGCACTGCAGGATACCTTGCCATATTCTATGTTGGCGTGGTCTTGGTTGCTATTGGAACACTAGTATACAAATCAACCATATTTTCAATACTGCAAATTGCAGAGCCAGAGAATTTCGCGCAATACGCAATTCAAGTCGCAATAGGAATTATCATAATATACACAGTTCTAGTATATTCAAAGGTTATAGTGGGTCTTGCGTCAAAGTTGATTGATGACATAAAAGGAATGACTGTAAAATCTGACTCTATAGAAAAACCTAGCTCAGTTGATGAAAGCGGCGAGAAATTTTTCTAGGATAAACCATCAAGGATTAGAAGTAAATTAAGCTGTGTGGTTCTAGATATTTTTTTAAAAAGAGTTTACGATGCTAGTTTTGCACATTGAGCATGCGCAGTTGCAATTATTGCAAGAGGACCAACAAACACTGTGGCGTCGTATCTAACTAACCACCCATTTCCAGAAGGTATACTATCTACAAGGAACTTGTCTGCAGCAGAACCTGTTACCGAGCCGCCTCCGCCAACTACAATTTCATCTACCAAGCAATCCGCACGAGCTACAATTCGATTTGAAAAAAAATCGGGGGGCGGGGGAGGGGTTGATCTTGTTGTAACCACAAGCGATTGTGTTCCTCCAACATTTGGATTTGCCATGAGAGTTTCCAGAAACGGACCGTTGATAATTGTACATGGAAACCTGTGAACTTCTACAGGTCCAGCTAGATTAGATAATTCTATTTCATAGAAAACACCAAAAAAGATAGCTGGTAATGGTGGTCCACCAGTCAGACTCAATTGAACTAGTTCGGTTTGTATAATTCCAGAACCTCCAGCATGTCGTACATCATTTGAATCAGAAACAGTCACTTTTATTTCTAAACCAATATTTCTAGGATCAACAGCTACAGTCACTGGTGGCCAGAGTCCAAAGCCATTTGGATCAGGATTGATTATCATCTTGCATCCGTTTGGTGGAGGAAAGATTATAGTGGTTTGTAGTATTAGGGGAAAGCCACCTTGACCTGGCGGACCTTGACAATCTAATACATCAACAACACCATCACCATTAACATCTTCAGCTGAATCTCTTACACCATTATTGTTTGAGTCCCAACAAGCTTGACCATTAGCACCTGGACTACCTGGAGCACCTTGTGTACCATTACAGACATAGAAAACATCAAAGAAAGAGTCTACTATTCTAAGACCACCAGCTGAACAATTCTGACCAGATGGTTCTGGTGTAACAGTTGGTGAAACACCAGGTGCACCGTCTTGACCAGGTGCACCGTCTTGACCAGGTGCTCCATCATTTCCTGGCGGACCTTGTGTACCATTACAGACATAGAAAACATCAAAGAAAGAGTCTACTATTCTAAGACCACCAGCTGAACAATTCTGACCAGATGGTTCTGGTGTAACAGTTGGTGAAACACCAGGTGCACCGTCTTGACCTGGAAGGCCTTGTGGACCTGCTGGACCTTGGAAGCTACCAAGATTTGCCCACGTATTTCTGCTTGTCTTTTTGTAAATTACAAGATTGTCTGGGTCAGAGCTGTCGATGTACAGGTCGCCAACTTTGCCAAGTCCGTTTGGCGGAGGACCGTCGCCTGTAAAGACCTTGTGCTTTTTGAATTTTGTATTTGGAACGTCATCATCTTCGTCTGCAAAAGCCGCATATGGGGTTACCGAGCCTAGTATGATGGTAAATAGTAGAAACGTGAAAAGTACTGTTTTATTCATTGGAGGTTTGAAATCATACTAAATTATAAGGATGATCATTTCACGAATGATATACATCTTGACAGATCGCATATATCGCAGTAAATGGAAATTAATCTACAAAAATAATTTGATCAAACATCGATGTAAAGGCCATCGCTTTTTGCCTCAACTCTGTAGGTTTGTAATTTCACACCTTTGATATAGTCAAGCAGCTGACCAGTCTTTATGTTGTAGTGCCAAAAATGCAAGGGGCACTCTACCACATCGCCTTCTAATTTTCCTGGTGCAAGAGAACCATCTTGGTGTACACATATAGAATCAAGTCCATGAAAGCCGTTCTGATTAAAGATTGCAATGTGCTTTCCATCTACTACAAACTCCTTTCCTTTTCCTGGAAGTATGGCATCTTTTTCAGCAACCTTTTTCCAAGTCATGTTTTTTAAACCAAGTTTTGATCAATATTTAGATTTTCATTTGATAGTATTTTATATCCCATCAATTTGACCCCTTGTATATATGAGTAAAATAAAAGATCCAAGGCTTGCAAAAAAAGGCAAGCTTTCCTACGAGTGGGCAAAAAGTCACATGAAGATTCTCACAAACACAGTTGACCGACTAGAAAAATCACAACCACTAAAGGGAATAAGACTTGGGGTCTGTCTGCACATAACAAAAGAAACATCAGTGCTACTGATGGGTGCAAAAGCACTTGGTGCACAAGTAAGTGCATGTGGTGCAAACCCGCTTTCGACCCAAGATGACATTGCAGCCTTTCTTGCGTCAAACGGTATTGACATTTACGCATGGGCAGGCCAAACTCCAAAAGAATATGACACATGCATCGAAAAGATGCTTGGTCACAAGCCACAAATTTTGACTGATGATGGCTCTGACTGTCATAGTAAAGTTCATGGCAGTTCAAAATTTTCATCACTAAAAATAATGGGCGGAACCGAAGAGACCACAACTGGTGTGATAAGACTAAGAGCTTTGGAAAACCAAAAAAAATTACGCTATCCTGTAATTGCAGTAAACAATGCTTACACAAAACACATGTTTGATAACAGATACGGGACAGGCCAGAGCACAATTGACGGATTTTTCAGGGCAGTAAACCTGCTCTTTGCTGGCAAGCGAGTCGTTGTCGCGGGCTATGGCTGGGTAGGAAGAGGAGTTGCAGCAAGAGCACACGGCTTGGGTGCCAAAGTCTACATAACAGAAGTAGATCACATACGAGCCTTAGAGGCTCACATGGATGGTTACGAGGTTCTAACGATGGAGGAGGCTGCAAAGATTGGAGACATGTTCATCACAGCAACAGGCCAGACTGGCGTGATAAGAAAAGAGCACATCCTAAAGATGAAAGAGGGCGCAATAATGGGCAACGTGGGTCACTTTGATGTCGAAGTAGATGCCAACTTTTTACTAAACCAATCAAGATCCGTAAGAGAAGTCAGACCACACCTTGACGAGTGTGTACTAAAAAACGGAAAACGAGTTTATCTTATTGGAAAGGGAAGAATTGCAAACCTTGTTGCAGCAGAAGGTCATCCCCCTGAAGTGATGGCTCAGTCTTTTTTAAACCAACTCCGCTCCATGATATACTTGACAAAAAATCACAAAAAAATTGGAAAGAAAGTCATTACAGTCCCACACGAGATTGATAAACAGATAGCAGTTGATGCGCTAAAAGCAATGGATGTTAAAATTGATACTCCAACTCAAGCCCAGCTAAAGTACGCCAAAAGCTGGGGATAGCTTAAATCCGCCTCGCACTTTACACATTTAATGAACAACAAGGCAATCATAACTAGTGCACTACCTTACGCAAACGGCGAGATTCATCTTGGCCATGTCGCATCGACATATCTGCCAGCAGATGTAACTACAAGGTTTCTAAAACAAAAAGGAGTAGAGGCATACTATATCTGCGCATCAGATGACTATGGCACACCAATTCTGATTCAAGCAGAAAAAGAAAAGAAAAACCCTGAAGAGTATGTCAAGTTCTGGAACAAGCGCGATCTTGAGGATTTCACTGCGTTTGGTATAAAATTTGATCTTTTTTACAGGACAAGCTCCCCTGAAAACATAGAATTTGTCCAGTATGTGTTTAAAAAGTTACTTGAAAACAATCACATCTATGAAAAGGAAATAATCCAGTTTTACTGCAAGTTTGACAAAAAATTTCTTCCAGATAGGTATGTAATTGGAACCTGTCCTTACTGCAAGGCCGAAGACCAGTATTCTGACTTGTGTGAAAAGTGCGGCAGGGTGCCTGCCGAAATAGAAAATCCGCGGTGTGCCATATGCAAAAACCCACCAATAAAAGAAAAGACAAAGCACTATTTTTTCAAACTTATAAATTTTATAAACGACTTGACTGGTTGGCTTGAAGAAAACCCACACCTGCAAAAAGACGTAAAAAAATATGTACAAAACTGGATTCGTGACGGACTAGTAGACTGGGACATTACCAGAGACATTAGCTGGGGAGTTCCAATTCCATTACAAGAAGCAAAAGGAAAGGTGTTTTACGGCTGGTTTGACAACCATCTTGCATACATTTCGTCTGCAATAAAATTCCTAAACGACAAGGGAATAGATGGCAAAAAATTTTGGAACTCGGCTGACATTTACCATTTTATTGGAAAAGACATCGTATACCATCATTATCTATTTCTGCCTGCCATGAGACTTGGCATAAAAAAAGAGTACAAGCTGCCAGATTACATCCCAACAAGAGGGCATCTGATGTTGCAGGCAAAAAAGATCTCAAAGAGCAGAAACTGGTACATTGGATTAAAAGAATTTCTTACTCTTTATCCAGCTGACTATCTGAGATTTTATCTGACATCAATTACTCCACACAGCCAAGATGATCTTAACTTTGATTGGGACGAGTTTGCAGCAAAAATAAATTCAGAGCTTATAGGAAACGTTGGCAACTTTGTAAACCGCGCCTTGGGATTTACACAAAAGACTTTGGCAGGAACAGTTCCAGCTGGTGATAAATTTGATTCTGTTGATCAGCAAGCAATTGACAAAATAAAACAGCTATCAACAGACGTAGGCAACTTGTTGGAACAAAACCATCTTGATAGGGCACTCAAAAAGATATTGGAATTTTCAGCTCACTTTAACCAGTATTTCCAGCAAAAAGAACCATGGAAGGGTGGTGCTGGTACAAACAACTGCGTTTACATTTCAGTTAATGCAGTTCGCAGTCTTGCTATCGCGTTATTATCCTTTATGCCAGATTCGGCAGAAAAGATATGGGTCCAGCTTGGCATGAGAGAAAAACTCTGTGTGCAGTCATGGGACTCTATCTCTGAGCTTGGTATAAAGCCAAACCACATGCTTGGCACAGTCTCCCCACTGTTTAAGAAAGTGGAAGAATCAGACATCAAAAAACACAAGGCAAAGCTAGGCAATCAAATTGAAAAAAGTTAGAGCCTGTCCAATCTGCCCTACCTGCGGTTCAAAAAAATTTGAGCGTTTAAAGGCAAAAGAAACTATGGTTAGATGCACAAAATGCGGAAAAGAACTGATACTTTAGAGATATGACAAGATTATTTTGTCTTACACTTTGCATGATTCAGGCAGTTTAGCTTTGCACCAGTAGTGATTGCGCCACTAAGATTCGCATCCTCAAGATCAGCTCCAGTAAGGTCTGCTCCACTAAGGTTAGCGGCTGTAAGGTCAGCTCCAGTAAGGTCGGCATCCGTAAAGATGGCACCTGTAAAGTCAGCTCCTTCAAGGAAAGCATATGTTAGATCAACACCTCGTAGGTCAGCATTTTGAAAGTTGGCATTTCTAAGGTTGGCACCATTAAGGTCAGCGTCACTAAGATCGGCACCAATAAGGATGGCACCAGTAAAGTCTACGCTTTGAAGGTTTGAATTTTCTAGGTTTGCGTTTTGCAAGTTTGCATATCTAAAATCTGCATCAGTGAAGTCCGCATTACTTAGGTCACATGCTGGTAGATTTGCAGCTGAAAAGTCTGCTTGTTGCAAGTTGGCACCGGTTGGCAGAGGAGGACAAAAAATTCCAGCCCCAGTACCGCTACCACCTATCTGTATGGTATCTACTTGGACTTGTAATTCATTTATCTCAAGTTGGAGCTGACACAATGCGGTCCATACCTCTTCCCACGTAGTTCCATTTGCAGTTCCACTACATGTGGAAAGATCAGCATATGCAAATGTTGAAAAGGTAAGCATTCCTGTTACAAATGTTATAGCTAGTACTACAACCAGATTTACTTTGTTCATTTATGGTATGATGATGTAAGTTTGGATCCCAATATTGTGCAGTATGTACTTTTTTTTACATATTGCATCAACCATTATATTTGCAGTAAATCGACCGTCAATAATGGCCAAAATCTGGAAAGATTCTGAGGTAAGTTTGGAGCCAATCAAGAATCAAACCATTGCTGTCCTAGGTTATGGAATACAAGGAAATGCCCAAGCTAACAACCTCAAGGACTCGGGACTCAAAGTTATCGTAGGTTTAAAAGAAGGTGGAGAAAGCTGGAAAAAAGCTAAATCAGATGGCCATGAGGTAATGTCAATTCCAAAGGCATGCGAAAAGGCCGACATTATACATGTACTAATTCCAGACATGATACAAGCAAAGGTCTACAGAGATGAAATTGAACCAAACCTGAATGTAGGAAACGCTCTTTGCTTTTCTCATGGTGCAGCCATTCACTGGGAGTGGATTAAAGCACCAGGCGATGTTGATGTTATAATGGTTGCACCAAAAGGTCCTGGCTCCAAAGTCAGGGAGACATACCTTGAAGGATTTGGCACGCCATCTATTGTTGCAGTATACCAAGATTACACCAAAATGGCATGGGACAGGACCCTTGCCATAGCAAAAGGAATTGGAAGTACAAAAGCTGGAATTATAGAAACAACATTTCAAGAAGAAGTAGAAACAGATTGGTTTGGCGAGCAAGCAGATCTTTGTGGCGGTTGTGCATCAATGATTATAAACGCATTTGATACGTTAGTTGAAGCAGGCTACCAACCAGAGATTGCATATTTTGAAGTCTTGCACGAACTCAAACTTATTGTGGATTTAATCCAAAGGTATGGAATTAACGGAATGTGGCGAAGAGTTAGCGAAACTGCAAGATACGGTGGTCTTACTCGTGGACCGATGGTGATGAATAAGGACGTTAAAGAAAACATGAAAAAAATTCTCAAGATGATACAGGATGGAACCTTTAACAACGAATGGGTTAGCGATTATCAAAAAAACGGCAAAAATTCCTTTGAAAGATACATGAAAGAAATCGACGCGCATCAAATAGAACAGGTTGGCAAGAAAATGCGCCAGATGATGTGGCCAGATTCTAAAGAATAGCTAAATCTTTCTTCGCTTTGCAACGCCAGTATTGATATGTTCTATTATAATAGAAAGTGGAGTTCCGGGCCCAAAGTTTCCAGTGACTCCTGCTTTTTCAAGTTCAGCTTTATCGTCTTCTGGTATAACTCCGCCGCCAACAACTAGCACATCTCTGATGCCTCTTTCCTTGAGAACTTTGACGACTCTAGGAAATAAAGTAAGATGAGCACCATTTAGAAGGCTTAGTGCTACAACATCAACATCCTCGTCCTCAACAATCTTGACTATTCTTTCTGGAGTAGCAAAAAGACCAGAATAGATTACTTCCATCCCAGCATCTCTGAAGGCTCGGCACAAGACCAACGCCCCGCGGTCATGCCCATCAAGACCAAGCTTGGCAACAAGAATTCTTATTCTGCGACTAGCTGCCTTTTGTGCCATATTATCAAGCTGCTCTTTGGGTTTAAAATTCTTTATTTGAGCAAAAATGAATCTACCATCAAAAATAAAAGAAAAATGAAATTTCAGGTTCAATATTGCAGGCGTATAGGTTAGGACAGACCTGGTCGTCTTGTTTATTTAAAACCACGATGATTGGTATTTTGGCATTGATCAGTTTCGTAAGTAGGAGTGGCAAAAACAATTGTATGAGGATCTGATCAGATCAGCTCAAAAACTCTTAGATTTAGGTGTTGGTGATACTGGCAGACTTGGCTATATTATAAGTGTCCTCAAAGAAAGTAAGAAATTTTACTTGACTGACCAACAATATCTTAATGATCTAATTTCAAAGTATAAGGATTTACAGAAAACACGAGATGTCATAGTGAGCATGAAACCTGTAGATTCTGGACTTGGTTCAAAACAAGGTGTAACAACTTCAAATCACGTTCCAGGAACATCCGTGATTGTAGAAGTTATGAAAACATCTATGGATGAACTAAGAATCGAGTTAAAAAGCATAAATGAAAAACTTGGCAAAATTGAGACAAAAATCGAGCCAGTAGTGGATACAAAAACTCATACAGCAACAGAGACAAAAATCGAGCCAATCGTTGAAGCAACAGAGACCGAAATTAAGAAAAGTACTGGAAGAGTAGAAAAACATACTGCAGAAAAAATCTTCTTTGCTTTCACAGTTTTTGTTGGCTGGCATGTCGCCACACATAATCTTGTTTATGATATTTTTGCGGGAATACCAAGCAATCTTACCATGTATATATTGCCACTATACACCTTGCTAGAACTTATTGGGGCCTCAGAACATCTAGTATCGTTTATTTTGATTGGAATGCTTGTTGCATGGGTAAATATCAGATTATCAAGTGTTAGAAAGTCCAAACCCAAAAAAACGCCTCCAGAATCCAGCTAGAAAGCCTGCACAAATTCTTTTGGAGTTATTTTTATGATCACAAATCTCAAATGCTTTGTATTAAACTTGTAATTAGAATAAAAACCGTATAAAAAGTGACAACGGTGGGTCTAGTGGAAATAAGCATGCAATGGTTACTACAAATCTAGACCCAACTGTTGTTCACTATATTTGTAATAATTGATGTTTATCACCTCTTGTCTGTCCATAAACAAAATAACATTTCTCTGCCGAATAATTTCCAACCATAGCGCCATCTAACATGCAATATACAGGCTAAACAAGAAGATTTTATTGTGGATACGACCCATAAGTTGTTCTTTATGGATATTACTACTGAATTAAAACATGGCAAGAGGCGTGCAATAGCTAGAGCAATATCAATTATTGAAAACGATGACAAAGCCGCACGAGCCTTGATAAAAAAAATCTTCAAAGCTTCTGGCAAATCAATTACCATAGGCATAACAGGTCCAGCAGGTGCTGGGAAAAGCTCGCTTATAGACAAGATCTCACTTGAGCTCAAAAAACATGGCCACAAACCTGCAGTTCTTGCAATAGATCCAACAAGTCACATCACAGGTGGCGCAATACTTGGTGACCGTGTACGTATGACAGAATCAACTGACTCTGGTACCTACATTAGAAGCATGGCCTCAAGAGGAGCCACTGGTGCAATCTCATCGTCAGTAAGAAATAGTATCAGAGTACTTGAATATGCAGGGTTTGATCCAATTATAATTGAAAGTGTGGGTGCAGGTCAAACAGAAATTGAAATTTCAAAAATAACAGACATCACAGTAGTAGTCTTTAATCCAAACACTGGAGACAGCATTCAGACACTAAAGGCAGGGCTGACTGAAATAGGCGATATTTATTTGGTAAACAAAAGTGATTTGACTGGAGCAAATCAGCTATTCGATGTAGTACGAGAATATATTGGAATGACAGAAAAAAATCCCACAATAATGATGACGTCAACAAAGTCAAGCAAAGGCATATCTGAATTTACAAAAAGACTAGAAGGATTAGTGAGCTCAAAGAAAAAGACAAAAAAGACGCAAGAAAAATCTAGACTTGAAACCGAACTAAGAGACATTGTTTTAAATAATATTAAAGTCAAAGCTGGCACAATGCTTGATTCCAGTAGTGCCTACGAAAAATATCTAAAAAAAGTGCAATCAAAAACATTGGATCCATTTGAGGCCGCTGATAAGATTACAAAACTCATAAAGTGATACAATGAAAATAGAAAAAACTGATTCTAACATTCCAGTAAAACGCCTCTATGACTCTAAGGTAAAGCCAAAAAGCAAAGGCGAGGACCCGGGCAAATTTCCGTACACCAGGGGCATACATGCAGGAATGTATCGCGATAGGTTATGGACAATGCGACAGTATACTGGATTTGCAACAGCCGACAAGACAAATGAAAGATTCAAGTTTTTGCTTGAAAGGGGTCAGACAGGTCTTAGCATGGCCTTTGATCTTCCAACACAAATTGGATACGATGCAGATGATCCTCATGCAGAAGGTGAGGTAGGCAAAGTTGGGGTTTCTATAACATCGCTTAAGGATATGATGACGTGCTTTGGCGGCATACCTCTTGACAAAGTGAGTACCTCAATGACAATAAACTCAACAGCATCAACTTTGCTCTCATTGTATATTGCTGTCGGAGAATCACAAGGGGTTTCAAGTAACGCACTTAGGGGCACAACACAAAATGACATCTTAAAAGAATACATTGCAAGAAACACCTACATCTATCCACCAAGACCATCTATGAGACTAATTGGTGACATGATAGAGTACTGTTCTAAAAAAGTACCGCAGTGGTATCCAATCTCAATTTCAGGTTATCACATGCGCGAAGCTGGATGTAATGCAATACAGGAAGTTGCATTTACAATTGCAAACGCCATAGAATACATCGAGACGTGTCTTGAGCGCGGGCTAAAAATAGATGACTTTGCTCCCAGGCTGTCATTCTTTTTTTGTTGCACAAACGAATTTCTTGAAGAGATTGCAAAGTTCAGGGTGGCACGTAGGATATATTCAAAGATCATAAAGGAGAGATTTCACGCCCGTGATCCAAAATCGACGCATCTAAGATTCCATGTACAGACTAGTGGCGAGTCACTAACAGCGCAACAGCCTGACAACAACATAGTGCGCGTTGCAATCCAAGCCATGGCAGCAGTTCTTGGTGGAGCACAGTCACTTCACACCAACTCAAAAGATGAAGCGCTTGCACTTCCAACAGAAGCTGCAGTCAAAATAGCACTAAGAACCCAACAAATTATTGCACACGAAAGTGGAGTTACAAAAACAGTTGATCCCATAGCAGGTTCTTACTATGTGGAATATCTTTGTGACAAAATAGAAGATGAGGTTAACAAATATCTGAAAAAAATAGATAGGATGGGAGGTTCGCTTGCAGGAATAGAGCGAGGATTCTTCCAGTCAGAAATCAGACAGAACGCCTATCGCCTTAAACAAGAAATTGACAAGGGTGAGAGAATTATAGTTGGTGTTAACAAATTTGAAGACACCGTAGAAGAAAAACAAGAGCTTCTAAGAATAGATAACACAATTGAAATACAGCAAGCAGAAAATCTTAAGAAACTGAGGAATACACGCGACAACAAAAAAGTTGAAAACGTTCTTTCCAAAATGAAGGGCGCATCAGAAAAAGATGAAAACCTAATGCCACACATCATAGAAGCTGTAAAAAGCTATGCAACTCTTGGCGAGATAAGCAACACCTTTAGAGAAGTTTTTGGAATTTATCGTCCTAAGGAAGTGTTCTAAAATGAGAATAGATCATGTTGCTATAGCAGTCAACAATGTCGATGAGGCAGTAAAAGAATACAAACAAGCCTTTGGTATAAACGAAGTCGAGTTTGAAACTGTAGAAACTGAAGGTGTGAGAGTCGCAATTTTACATTTAAAAGATTCAAGAATTGAGCTTATGGAACCAACAAGGGATGACAGTCCCATTAAGAAGTTTCTTACAACCAAAGGCGAAGGCCTGCACCACATTGCACTAGAAACAGATGGCATTGAAAGTGAAGTGGAACGCATGAAAGGATGTGGTATAAAATTTCTTGGCGAAATAAAACCAGGTTCACGTGGCACAAAGGTTACGTTTATCCATCCAAAGTCATTGCATGGAGTACTAGCTGAACTGTGTTCTCATTCAAAATAACTTGAAGACATTTTAGCTATTCCATCATCCTTAGAGTGTCTGACGCAGTAATTATGCCAATTATCTTGCTATGCTTAGAAATTAGGATGCATTTTGAAAATCTTAGTAGGGGAACTAGTGTCTTTACAGGTATGCTATAGTCTACGATTGGTGGTCTTGGTTCCATGACTTCTGAAAGTCTTATCTTTTTGCGTTGGGTTTCGTCACTATCGATCATGTGTTTGACAAGCCCATCTTCAGTTATCAGACCTACCACATCACTGCCGTCAAAGACTGGAATTTGGCTTATTGAAAATTCTTGCATCTTCTTTATTGCGTCATGAAGAGAATCAGTCGTCCTTAGCTTTGTAATATCTTTACTACAAATATCGCCTGCTTTCATTGAAGACTGACCTTCAAGCGATCCAAGGACCTCAAAGATTTTTTTTGCAGTAGCATAGCTTGGCTGACACCTTCCTGACTCTACTTGATTTATCATCGATGTACTAACGCCAGTCAATGACGCAAGCTTTTGTTGTGTAAGACCAAGTTTCAGTCTTGCAGGTTTTATGGAATCAAGTCTTGGTAGCACTTCAAAATAATTATCTTGGATCGATATTTCAATTTTCTTCAATCCTTAATAGCCGCATTTTCTAAATTTAGGTGTGCTTAAGGCTGTTACAATAGCTGTAATCATTGGTACGGCAGTAATTGGCATATACTATCTTGCAGGGCCACTTTTTTATGATAGAGTGATTAATGAGCCACTGCCCGCAGCCTTGAGCGACCTACAAAAAGATCTGACATATGATAAATTTGTAAACATGATAGACGAACAGAGAAAAGCGCTTGTAGATAAAATGTCACCTCAGACAATCGACCTTCTAATGGCAGAAGCAAAGAAATTCACAACTACTGTCTCGGAGGATATGCAAGAGATGATAGCGAAAGTTGCACCAAACTCACAAGAGACCCCAAAATTTTCAAAACTTGGCATGTTTCAGGGACTAAAAGGGCATGAAGCAAAAGGCAAGGCAGAAGTAATCTCTGTAGGTGATATTTCTTTTCTTAGGTTTGAGGACTTTCAAGTCACCAACGGTCCAGACCTGCATGTTTACATGACAAAAAATGGTGATGTGGACAGTGGAATAGATTTAGGTAAGCTCAAAGGAAGCATAGGAAACCAGAATTATGTTCTAGGCGAAATTAATACTGATGTCTACAACACAGTAGTGATTTATTGTCAGCCATTTCACGTTTATTTTGCATCGGCAAAGCTATCATAACTATTTCATATTGTTAGCAAATATGTTTGCAAACAGTTCCTGATTGTAAACTATCTTCTCTTCTTTGATTTCTTTTTGGTTTTAGTTTTGCTACGTTTTTTCTCTAATTTTTCTAAAAGTGCAGCTTGAGCAGCAGCTAGAATTGCTATTGGGATCCTATGCGAAGATGCACTTACATAGCTAAGGCCAGCTTTATGACAAAATTTTATCGAGCTTGGATCCCCACCATGTTCTCCACATATACCAATCTCAAGATTTGGTCTTTGCTTTTTCCCTTTTGCTATGGCAATTTCCATGAGAGAGCCAACTCCGTTTACATCAAGGGACTGGAATGGATTTTCTGTAAGGATCTCTTTTTCCATGTACTCAGAAAGGAATTTGCCTTCCGCATCTTCTCTACTAAAGCTAAATACTGCTTGAGTCAAGTCGTTTGTGCCAAAACTAAAGAACTCCGCAGTCTTGGCAATCTCATCTGCAGTAAGACACGATCTAACAACTTCAAGCATAGTTCCAAAGTTGATTTTTAGCTTCATTCCAAGACTCGATTCAACATTGGATTTTATTGAATCATAGATTCTTTTTATCTGATTTAGCTCATCAACACTGCCTACTTGCGGAACCATTATCTGAGTACGAGCGTCTATTTTCTCCTTAGCTAGCTCTCCTGCAGCCTCGCAAATTGCTCTTATTTGCATCTCATAAATCTCTGGAAAAGTTATGCCGACTCGTACTCCACGATGTCCCATCATTGGATTGATTTCAGCTAACTCTCTTGCCCGAGTAAGAATATTTTTCGTATTTGCAAGCTCCTCTGGCGCATTTTGCTTTTCGAGGCTATGTATCCTGTTAATTAATTCTTCAACATTTGGCAAAAATTCATGCAAGGGTGGATCCAAAAGGCGTATTGTCACAGGATATCCTTCCATGACCTTTAGTATTTCTTTAAAATCACTTTTTTGTAGGACTCGCAATTTTTCTAACGTCTGCTTTCTTTCTTCTATGGTTCTAGTCATTATCATATCTACAAAGAGCCCAAGCCTGTCACGTGCATTAAACATCCTTTCGGTTCTACAAAGTCCTATTCCCTTTGCACCATAGGTTCTTGCAAGCTTTGCAGCTTCTGGCGTATCTACATTTGCTCTTATGCCAAGTCGCTTGATTTCTTCTGCCCACTTGAGAATAGTCTTAAACTCTTCAGTTAGATGAGGTTCTATCGTTGGAATCTCACCTAAAAAGACACTTCCATTACTACCATCTAGTGTAATTACTTCTCCTTCAAAGACTGTTTTGCTATCTACTTGAAATTTTTTCGTTTCATAATCTATTTTCATATCAGAGCAACCGACGACACAAGGTTTTCCCATGCCACGGGCAACCACTGCTGCATGAGATGTCTTTCCACCTCTGCTTGTTAGTATGCCAACTGAAGCAAAAAAGGCGGGTACGTCTTCAGGTTTTGTCTCTTCTCTTACAAGTACTACCTTAACTCCGTCCTCTCCCATCTTCACTGCTTTTTTAACATCGAAAACTACCACGCCCGTTGCAGCTCCTGGGGATGCTGCAATTCCTCTAACTAAGGTCGTATGATTTTTTACTGCTTGTGGGTCTATTGTTTTGTGTAAAAGCTGTTCTAGCTGGTCGGCGTGTAGTCTAAGAAGAGCCCTTTCTTTTGAGATCAACTTTTCTTTTACCATTTCGACCGAAGTTCTAACCATTCCAACCGCATTCATTTTTGCTGAGCGTGTCTGTAGCATGTAGAATTTTCCTTGTTCCACAGTAAACTCCAAGTCCTGTGGTTCTCTGTAATGCTTCTCTAGTTTCTCGCATGTTTTAACAAGCTGTGAATAAGTAGCTGGTAGCTCTTTTGCCAAGTTATCTATTGGTTGTGGCGTTCTCGTTCCTGCTACCACATCCTCGCCTTGTGCATTAACAAGATAATCTCCAAAGATCTTTTTTGTTCCGTCCGCAGGATTTCTAGTAAACACTACCCCAGTGGCACTGTCATTTCCCATGTTGCCAAATGCCATGGTAACTACACTTACCGCAGTTCCGTTTGCAACGTCTTTTGTAATTTTGTATTTGTCCCGATATACAACAGCTCTTTCGCCCATCCAACTCCTAAAGACAGCCTCTATTGCAAGCTCTAGTTGTTTGTAAGGATCTGTAGGAAATGGTCCTCCAAGTTGTCTTTCACATATTTGCTTGTATTCTGATACGACATTTTTAAGAGACTGTTCGCTAAGGTCACTATCAACATGAACATTTTGTGTTTGCTTTACCTTTTCTAAAACCTCCTCAAACTTTCTATCATTTATGCCAAAAACGACTTTGCCAAAAAGCTGTATAAACCGCCTATAAGAATCTAAAGCGAATCTTGAGTTGTTACTTTTTTTTGCAAGAGCAATAACAGTCTCATCGTTTAATCCAAGATTTAGGATGGTGTCCATCATGCCAGGCATGGATATGGCTGCTCCGGATCTGACTGACACAAGAAGAGGATTCTCAGAAGAACCAAACTTTTTACCAGTTCTTTTTTCTATTTTTACAATGTTTTTTCTGGCTTCGTTCATAAGATTACTGGGCATCTTTTTGTTATTCTGATAATACTTGTTGCAAACTTCTGTTGTAATTGTAAAACCTAGTGGCACAGGTAGCCCAAGCTGCGTCATTTCGCAAAGGCCAGCACCCTTTCCTCCAAGCAATTTTTTGTTTTTGCCGTCTCCTTCATCAAAAAAATAAATCGATTTCATATTACGCTCTGGCTTTATGCCTTTTTTAAATATTCAGGTTTTGTTCGTAAAAAATGAATTCAAAATCCAGTTTTAGGAATAAAGTGTTTTGTGTCTAAAAATACAGAATTGAATTCAATCTGTGTTACTTTTGGAACTTACATTTGCTTATAGTAAACTTATTAGTAATCAAAATTAGAATTGATGCCAGATACTAACGTAGTATTGAAAGCATTGGTCAGCGTTATCATTGAACAAACATTGCTGAAAATAGGTGACAAAAGGTTACACTATGAAGTTGGACGCATTCTGTATCAGAACTATCGTTCCTATATCACGGACTGTTACGATCATCCCGAATACCTAACAAATGTGTTCAGAGAACTGGAAGGCAGTTCCTACCTTGTGATCGCTGATGCGATAAAAGCACAGCTTGAGGAATACAGCTATCATAAACCGATAAAAGAATTTCTTGAGAAAACAAACGAGATAAAGTGCAATCATTAATAGAAAAATCTGTAACTGGATTTGTAAGTAATACACATTTGTGAATGAGGGTTATCAATTCTCACATTTTTCTGCATGAGAAGGATAAACAACTAGAATTTGACTATCAGAGATCGAAGGAGAAAATTTTTCATTTCCAAGAAAAACGGCACGAACTTTAATCATATTATCTGATTCATCCCAAATCTTGGTGATGGTATAAATCCAAAACCTTCCATTTGTGTCAGTAAAACCACTTGCTATAATACCATCTTTTGGACAAGGACCATCACTTTTGATTAGAATTTCAGCAGATTTTATTCGTTCACCTGCTTCTGTAGTTAGTTTTCCTACAAATACGACAGGTTGTCCACCGTTAAACTCATGTCCTCTAAAATCATAGATCTTTAGAATTGTCCTTTCCGCTTGTAAAGATGAAAAAGCCAATTCAAAATTTAAGAAAATCATGATAACAACTGTAAGGCAAAAAATGGATAACAATCTCATAGTTAGCTATTCGTCTATGATGCTGAATAACCTTGCCTCAATTGGCAAAGGTAAGACTTGACGCCATTATTACGATTGGGTTATCAGCCTTTCTGGTTTTTTGAAATTGCTGTGGCAAATTCTTTCACTATGGCGTTCCAGATTCTTGCCTTGACTATGCCACTTGCTACAAGAATTCCATTGGCGCCTAATTGCATCGCTTTTGATACATCTTTTCCTGAAACAATACCTGCGCCACAAAGAAGCTTGGTAGAGTTTTTTGCTTGTTTTACTGCAATAACTGATTTTGTAATGACTTCGGGTCTTTCTTTTGACACTGCTTTTCCAGTTCCTATAAGCTCAGGTGGTTCTATCGCTATATAGGTGGGGTTAATCTTCGCATATTTTTTTGCCTCACTTACGTTTTTGACACATACTACTGAGATCATGTTGAGTTTTTTGAGTCTTGAAACTAGGCTTTTGATTTGTTTTTCTGGAATCCTATGTTCGCTATGATTTATGAGCGAACCTTGGACCCCTGATTTTTTTACAATCTCAGGAATCATGAATCCCGTTGTACTGCCTATATTTGCATTATCAAGATGTTGAGCAAAAACAGGTATAGAGTATTTGGCTATTTCAGATAGAAGATGTTGCGGAGGAGCAACTGCTATTCTAACTTTGTATTTTTTAGAAATTTTTTCTGCTATTTTTGCTAGCTTCGCTGCTCTTAAGCCTGATATCTCATCATAGTTTTTGAAATTGATAATAAACAAATCATTATTTCTTCTTGTGAACTTCGGTTTTTGGTTTTGATTGATGATGTGAAACGTGACTTGAACCTATTGACTTCATCTTGCTCCAAAGAACATTCATCCTTGCTCTATACCCTTCCGCATATTCTAACTCTGAAGGTACCAATGTCGCAGGATGCACAAATCCCTGGCTTCGCATTACTAAAGCTCGCTTTGTTGCAATGGTTCTGATATAATCCCAATCATCTGTTGCAAAACCATCCACTGGTCCAACAAGTTTGCCGTTGTGCATACTGAAAACAAGACTGCTGACTATGGGTATTGCAAAATTGATGCTTGCCGGAGAATTTATTTTTACTGGCATTAGCGTTAGATGATGACTACCCCTAGTATTTCCTGCAACATAGTGTGGGTTGTTAAAAGCACTGCCAACTTCTTCGGTTGCTGGAAAATCTTTCTGCGTTCTTATAATGCAAATCGGATCATCTTTTCCAACATATTTTCCTGCAATGTTATGTAGTCTGTCCGTAGAGGCTGCAAGGATTGGCTGGTTATCTTTTGTGTATACTGATGAAATAACATATCTTCCTGGATACATCAAGGCAGCCTCAAGTGTGGGCTTGTCTTCCCACATGTTAAGCTGAGCAATCATGCCCTTTTCTACATCCATGACATTTATCTTAACTCCCTTTGCGAGGGTTTGATTTACAATTAACCCAGTGTTACTTAGAGTATCTACAAACATTCTGTAAAAAGGATAGTTAAATGCACCAGGTTCTGTCTTGTCAGCTGCATAAATCGTAAAGGCCTCATTGGGTCTTTCTCCAAACTCCATTTCTGCAACACCAGGTCCCATACCCTTTACATTGCCTGAAAAAGAATCTTTTAAAAGATCTTGACCAGCTCCATACAGACCTTCCTCCTTTGCAACTTTGGTGGCTGCCTCAAAAGCTCTCCATGCAAGCTGATGAATTTCCTTATTGTCTATTCCCTTTGTGTGAGTCATTACAATGTGAATGTCGTCGCCACAGAATCCGATATAAGAATCGATCAAAAGTCCTTTGTCGTCTTTTCTTATCTGAGGTTTTACTGTATTTCTAACTGCATTTAAAAGACCGTCACTTGGTCTTGTATGTCCGCCAATTCCACCTACATCAGCTTTGATAACACTGATTGTAACTTTCAATATCCCTAGTCAGAAAATACTTTGATTTATAGTATGTGAAAAATAGTTGATCGGTAAAGTTCGATCACTAAATTATTCAAAATTTACTCAAAAGAATCCCAAATAATCGAAATGGTAATAAAGCCCCTTCGGTTGAGGATTCGTTATGAGCGCTAGTAAAAAACCGCACTTGAACATGATAGTTACAGGACACATCGATAACGGTAAGTCAACTACCATGGGTCATATGTTGCTTGATCTCGGTATTATAGATGAACGAACTATTGCCCAACATGCGGAAGAGTCCGAGAAACATGGCAAGGGTGATACCTTCAAGTATGCTTGGGTTATGGACAACATCAAGGATGAACGAGAAAGAGGTATCACAATAGATCTCGCGTTTCAAAAGTTTGAAACCCCAAAATACTTCTTTACATTAATTGATGCACCTGGTCACAGGGACTTTATCAAAAATATGATTACTGGAGCTTCCGAGGCTGACTGTGCTATTTTAGTTTTATCTGCAAAAGAGGGTGAGTGTGATACAGCTATTGCACCAGGTGGACAAGCAAGAGAACATGCTTTCTTATTGAGAACTCTTGGCGTAGGTCAATTAATCGTCGCAATAAACAAAATGGATGACAGCAACTATTCTGAGCAAGTCTTCAAGGCAGCAAAGGATAAGGCTGAAAAACTGATAAAATCAGTTGGTTACAAACTAGAGAGTGTTCCTATCATTCCAGTATCTGGATGGAAAGGCGATAATTTAGTTAAAAAATCTGAAAATATGAAGTGGTGGACTGGAAAGACATTGCTTGAAACATTTGATGAGTTTAAACTGCCAGAAAAGCCAGTTGGCAAACCATTAAGAATTCCAATTCAAGACGTTTACACCATCACAGGTGTCGGAACAGTACCTGTAGGTCGAGTAGAAACTGGAATAGTAAAACCTGGACAAAAAATTGTAGTAATGCCCTCTGGCGCAGCAGGAGAAATTAAAACAATTGAAACTCACCACACACAGATGGAATCTGCTGAAGCAGGTGATAACATTGGATTCAACCTCAGAGGTGTAGATAAGAAAGATATCAAAAGAGGCGATGTAATCGGAACTCCTGACAATCCACCAACTGTTGCAAAAGAATTCCGTGCACAAATCATAGTTATTCATCATCCAACTGCAATTGCACCTGGTTATACACCAGTAATGCATGCGCACACGGCTCAAGTTGCAGCAACCATTGTTGCATTTGAGGCAAAGATTAATCCACAAACTGGTGCCGCTGAAGAAAAGGATCCGAAGTTTCTCAAAGCAGGTGATTCCGCAATAGTAAGAATAAGACCAGTCAGACCCCTGCCAATCGAAACCTTTCAAGACTTTCCAGAACTTGGTAGGTTTGCACTCAGAGATATGGGTGCTACAATCGCTGCAGGCGTTGTCAAGGATATTACTGAGAAATTCACTGCCTAGTGGTCTGGATGACGCAACTGGCCCGAATCAAGTTAACAAGCACGAGTCTGCTTAGGCTTGATGGCGTCTGTAATGAAATCAAAGGAATAGGAGAAAAAACAGGGGTTAAAGTAAAGGGGCCAACACCACTTCCTGTCAAAAGGCTAAACGTTGTTACGCGAAAATCTCCATGTGGTCAGGGAACAAACACATATGAGAAATGGGAAATGCGTATACACCGACGTGTCATAGATCTGAGTGCCGATGATAGGGCAATAAGACAGCTTATGCGCATAAAAATTCCAAACGACGTTTACATTGAGCTTACTCTAAAATAATTCTGTTAGCCTTAAATTACAGACAAATCTGATAAAAACATGGTAACTGAGAATTCTGACGTACCACCACAGGAAAAAGAACAATCTACAAGTTTTAATGTGGTTTATGCTTGCATGCGATGCGGAACACATGTAAGCCAATCTGAATTAAGTAGATTGCCAGAAATAAAATGCATCTGTGGCTTCAGAGTCTTTAGCAAGCTAAGGCCACCTATAGTAAAGACAGTAAAAGCTAACTAGAATCTCTGCTTCCTTTATACGAATGATATCTTTGCAAATGCGTTCGCATTTGTTCCATACTTGAGAAGAACTGGTTGCATTGTTTGCAGTCATACATAATGTCTTTTCCATGGACAACCTGTTCGTGTTGCATAAGTTCTTCTTGCTGTCTGAATTTTTTTTGGCACTTTTCACATTTAAATTTTTTAAAAAGACGCATTCATCACTCACTTTTTGCTTTTTGTGAATTCCAACAATCTTTGCACAGCTGACCTTCTACTGACCACTGTTTTTTTGGATTATATCTTATCATGCCAAGCTTTGCACTGCATATGCTACAAAAATTCTTCAACTTGTTAAATGATTCTTCCTTTTTATCAAAACACGTCTTGCAAAAGAGACCTTTCATCTCCCATTGCCATCTTGGTTCCCACAAATCTGGTACGTTTTTTTCTATTCCACAAATGACACATTTTTGTCTGACGCTCAAGTCATAGTGTTTTTGCATCTCGTTTATGTAGCAATCTGAACACAACGGACCTTCTACATTCCATTCACGTTTTGGTTTATGCTTATGAGAAATACTCTTCTTACAAATGGTACAAAATGATGGCTTATGGCTTAGTAATCCCACACACGAAGTATGATTTTCCGTTAAAAAAAGGTTGTACTGATATTTTTCAAGTACAATTAGTTCTCGTTTAACAGTTTTTCTATAAATTGGCTTAGGTTTAGCATTCCTTTTTGTTTTGCCATCTCTTCGATCATCTTGTACTGTTCAGCTGTAAAACAAACAGGCATTGTACGTTCTTCCATGACTGAATTTATGTACATGTTTTAATATTCTTTATGGCACACTCACGATCTAGATAATAAGTAAATTTACGATTTTTATTATACGAGCTTTTATGTAGCATGTTGGCAAAGAAAAGACAGATTCTGGTAGTTGGAAATAATGAAAATGGCTCTACTCCAGAACTTGAAAAAGCTGCATACGAAACTGGTCTTGAAGTAGCTAAATCTGATTCGGTTTTAATTACTGGCGGCCTTGGTGGAGTCATGCGTGCAGCTTGTCATGGGGCAAAGGATGCAGGTGGCATTACAGTAGGGATAATTCCTCAAAATGATCCGTCATTTGCAAATGAATATTGTGACATTGTTATCCCAACTGGAATTGGTTTAGCAAGAGATTTTCTTAACGCACTTTCGGCAGATGGCGTTATAATAATTGGCGGTGGCTCTGGTACACTTTCTGAGACCTGTGCAGCATACATGCACAATAAACCTATTGCGGCAATAAAAAATACCGGTGGAATTGCAGAGATGTTTGTAGATAAATATCTTGATCACAGACAAAATGTCAAAATAGTTGGGGTGAGCTCGCCAAAAGAAGCTGTAAAATATATCTTGGCAAAGATTAATTCTGCATAGCCACAAGCAACGGGTCTGGCTCATAGAATTGACCATACTTTTTTGCCTGTGCCTTTAACTCATTTACTATATTAGAAATTCCAAACTCTTTTCCAGTTTCAAACATTTGTTTTTTGAGCCCCATTCCAAGCTGTAACGCCTTTTCAATTTCTGGTATGTCGCTTGCCTGATTTGTAACAAGCCAAGCTGCATTGTTTAGTATGTTTGCAACAAGGCGAATTGGATTGAATTTGCTTGCTAACTCTTCTGATAAAGCAATGCGTTCATACTTGTCGCCAGAGTATTCGTAAAACCCAGCTCCTGTTTTCTGGCCAAGTTTCTTGTTGTCAAAAAGTTCTTTTATTTTTGGATGCGGGTTGATTACCTTTTTGTCTCTTGAATGCATTTCTTCTGTAGCTTTTTGAATTACATCAAGTCCAGTAAAATCTGCAAGCTCAAATATTCCCATAGGAAAGCCTAGCCTAAACTTTACTGCGGAATCAATCTCAGCCATGGATGCACCATCTCTTTCAATTGCCCACGCAGCTTCGTGTACAAGTGGAATGAATATCCTATTTACAATGAATCCTGCCACATCTTTTTTACACAGAACAGGCTCCTTTGAAACCGATCTTACAAAATTCATCGTCATTTCTACCAGCTCCTTTGAAGTTTTCTGCCCTGGAATTACCTCTACTAATTTCATGAGTTGTGGCGGATTGAAAAAGTGAATCCCAATGAATCTTTCTGGTCTATTTGTTGTGTTTGCAATTTCGGTTATAGGAAGTGTGCTGGTATTTGATGCAAACACAGTTTTTTTACTTGCAATCTTATCAACTTCAGCATAGACTTTTTTCTTTAATTCCATTATTTCCGGCACCGCCTCAATTAGCAAGTCACAGTCTTTTAGTGCCTCAGAAAGATCAACTATTGGATTTATTCTTGAAAATATTTTATCAGCATCTTGTTGCGAGAGTTTCTGTTTAGATACAAGTTTGTCTAGGCTCCATCTAATTTTTTCCATCGCCTTGTCCAAAAATTGTTTTTCTATGTCTCTGAGGATAACATTATACCCAGACATGGCAGAAACCTGGGCTATCCCATGGCCCATTATGCCAGAACCCAACACTGTGATGTTTTTTATATCCAACGAGGGGTGGATTACTATAATCCCTTTTTAAATTATGAGCATGAGTAAAACAAGGATTTGTGTGCAGGTATCTTCTTAAAACCCAAAAACGATGGTTAGCTAGATTTTGGACGTAGAAAAATTTACAGATGATATCTATGCTATAGCCCAAAGACTGTCAGAAGGGCAGACTGCTGAAGCCAAATCAAAGATAAACTATGTGCGTGAAAGGCTAATAGAATTATACACTCAGAATCTAGTGAAAATAAACCACTCTGTACTTGAGATAATCTGTGCCTCAAATCTAATCTCACAAGGCTATTCCGTAGATGTGGAAAAGCCTCTTTCTGACAATCTTGTATGTGATGTTTTTGCAACCAAAGGCGATGGCACTTTTATTATAGAAATTGAGACTGGTTTCACGCCTCCTGATCATGCATTGGATACTATAGATTACTACGTGGCAAGGATTGCAAGCAAGATTGCAAGATATAGCAGGTTTTGTTCCAAGTTTGCTCTTGCTACACCAGTGGTTGGAATACTACCACTACCAAAATTATTTCTTAAACCACCACGCGAAAGGTCTGAAAAGGAGATCAAAAAAATAAAAATCCTTTGTGATAGGTTTTACAAAAGTCCACCAATAGATTCAGATGATATACTAAACGCTAGACTACACTCTATTTATTTAATTAACATAGACAAAGGATTTGCCAAACAACTTGATCCGTGTAGCTATCTTGAGCTTACTGAAAAACTACAAGAAGAAAGTGAATTAGATTTGTAATTATTCTTCGTCATCTATGGTTCCGCCTTGACCATATATGACAGGCATTGTAAATGTGCTGGTTATGTGAGGAACACTTCGCACCTTTCCTATAGCTGAATCAACTTTTAACGCATTATCAGCAGATAGTTTAACAAAAACATCGTATCTGCCCATTACACCATTTACCTCAACTACCTCAGGTAAAACTTTGATTTTTGCTATGACTTCTTTTTCGTGACCTGGGATACATGTTGCTAAAATATATGCTATCATGGTGTATGATAGAAAAATGCACTAATAAAAAGACTTTACTAGTTTGATTCTTGCCAGCGCAACAACTGCCATACTAATTATTAAAATCATAGCCGCTATGGCGCCAAATTCTGGAATCACTGAAGTGCCTGTTATTGTCATGACTCTTGCATAAGGAGGTACGAAGCAATTGAGAATTCTAGCAGTGTTGGTTTCCGTTTCAGAGCAATTAAGCACTACCCCATCAATCTCAACAATGAGAGATTGACCTGGTGCATCAACGGCTTCTTTTGGAATCTCAAACTCTTGTATTATGGGGCTATCTGATACAGTGACTATATCAAGTGGCATGGTGATGGATTTGTCTTGTGTCGAAACCTGAGCGCTTTTGTATTTTATTAGGCCAATCTCCTCCCCCCTAACTTTGATTTGAGTTGTTCCAACAGAAATTGTCTGTATCAGTCCAACATTTACTATAAACTGCAATTTAGCATACTGGCCTCCATGCTTTATTTCAACAGTGTATATGCCAGGTTTGGAAGTATCGCTGATCACAAGTTCATGAATGAAAACATTGCCTAGCAAATCAACTTGCCCTACATTGTAAACATTTTGAATGGGATTTCGAATAAGAATTGTTACTGGGGTCCCTTCTAGTATTTTTTCTACTGTGCCATTTATGATAACTTTTTCACCGGCTTTGTATGTTAGTTTGTTAGTAGTGGCAGTTAATCCGTTCGTTGTTTGAGCACTTGTACTAATAGGAACATACACGATTAGAATAAGAAGCATTAATGCAAGCGATGCTTTAGACCATCTTCGGAACATAGTTTTGTTGAAATTGTAGTGTATTTAAAAATTTTATACGTGTACCATTAAGATGTCTAGAATGCGTTTTATGATCCAAAAAATGTTTGTTTAATAAATATTTATGAAATTATTGCCTACCGTTTGCACTAAAGTTTTTTCTGCCATTTAGTAATCTTAGCCTGCATGTCCGTAATCTTTGATATTAAAACACTATTGCCAGGATTCTTCACTAGTTCAGCTTGTAGCGCAGCAATTTTCTTATTTAACATATTAATTACCTTAGTCGCAGTAGCTTTATCTTTTTCCTTTTTTGTTGCATCAACAAGCTTTTTTTCTCTTTCTTTTGCTAGCTTTCTTGCTTCGCTATCTCCAGCAAACGCTGGATTTACCAATAATACATTGCTTACAAAACCTACCGCTATTATTATTGCTGTAATACTCAATAACCTTGAATTCATTTTTACAAACTAAATTAAATCAAAATTCAATAAATACGTGTGTCTGTATGTGATGAAACATATCGCTCTATGTGTTTATTATCATGGCTAGACAGATCTTGGTATGGATGAAAATCAAACACTAGAAGAACTTGTAAAGAGAACGATTGACGGTGCAATACAGTCAATACCTGCTCACTTTTATGAAATCCAAAGTAGTAATGATATTCTAAAAGTAAGTGACCAAAAAGAGTTTGTTTATGGTCTTGTGGTTGGTATGGGTTTGGGCATGGCTACCGCAGCTATTACAACATTCAAACAGGCTATGCCTACATCAGAGGATCTTATGAGAATAAAAAACATGGTCTACAAGATGATACCGAAAATTAGAGAACAAATTTTTAAATAAACTAAAAGAAAGCATCAAGTCCTGTCTTTGCAATTTTTGGCTGATGTTTTTCTAAGGCTTTTGACATCTTCTCTCCCATGTTCTTTGCAGCAGTTACTTTTCGTTTGCCGATCCAGTAATAGGTTTCATCAGTAGTATCTTTTGCAATTAAGACAACTAGTCTACCGTACTCTTTTCTGCCAGTGCGGCCTTTTCGTTGTATGTATCTTATCGAGCTCGGGACATTATCAAAAAAGACAACAAGGCTGACCTCAGAAATATCTAATCCTTCTTCACCAACGCGTGTAGCTATTAGAACTTTGTATTCCCCATCTCGAAATTTTTGCACAGCTTCTATCTGTTTTTTTTGTTTGAGGCCTGTTTCGCCTGCCTTGCCAATTAAAAATCCTGCCGCAATTCCCATCTCTACTAGCTTTTGGTGTATTACATCAACTGAATCTCTATAACTCGTAAAAACAAGCACCTTTCCTGTAACTGATTCTAAAATTTCTTTTAGTTTAATAATTTTAGGATGTTCTATGCCATTTGCTTGGGCTGTCTTTGCAAGCCTGATAGCTTTTGCAAAATTCAGATCATTTTCAAAAAGGTCTCTTATTCCAACACCTTTCTTTTTTTGGGTACGTTCACAGAACCTTAAAAATGACGTTATTCCATGAGACTCTAAAACATTTAGTGCGTGAATTATTCTTATTGCTGTAAAAAGTGGTTTTGCAGCTCTCTTGTTTTGCCTTATGACAAATTCTCGTACCCTTAGAAGCTGTGAGAGTGATTTGTTATCTGATAGATTAAGACCTGCCCTTCGGAGATCCTGATATCTTGACTCTAATGCTGCCCTTGTGCATGCTTGAATCTCCTTCATCTCAGTAGGAAGTTCAACTGTGACCCACTGTGTGTCTGTTTGCTGTACATACGGTTTTACGTCAGGGCTATCTTCAGTTCTTTGAGCTATGCTGGTAATTTTTAACGTTTGAAGTATTTCTGTTGCTTTTTCTTTTTCACTTGGAAGAGTAGCTGTCATGCCAATTATTCTCACATTTGTATTTCTGAATCGTTCCGCTATGCCTGAATATGCATAATCGCCAATAGTTCTGTGTGCTTCGTCAACTATTAGTAGACTGAATTGTTCTGGTGACACCAGTTGTCTGTCTAGATCATTTTTTGTAATTTCTGGTGTAGCACAAATAACGCTATTTATCCAAAGTTTCTTTCTTTTGGTAACCAGATCTTCTCCTGTGACTAGAGCTATATCATCTATCCTCAAATTATTTTTTAAAAATTCGTAATGTTGGTGTGCCAAAACTCTGGTTGGCGCAAGAAACAAAACTCCACCAGTGTTTTTTGACAAAAATTCTGCAATTACTTGCAAAGCTACTGTTGTTTTGCCAAGTCCTGTAGGAAGAACCACTAGGCAGTTTTCTTTTATTGCCTGATTTGCTAAATTTATCTGGTATTCTCTGTATTCAATAGAGTCCTTTTTGATCAACGTGTGTTCTATGTATTGAGAAACCACGCAACAATCTTCATTTGGACAAGTAAAAAGTTTCTTTCAAATCTTATATTGCGGCAAATATCATTTGTGGTGTGAACGCATCATTTGAACGTCCGTCTTGGGACGAGTACTTTATGCTACAGGCAGAGCTAGCCAAGCTTCGATCAAACTGTATCACAAGGCAGGTGGGTGCCGTAATTGTGCGTGAACATAGGCAAATCGCAACAGGCTATAACGGAACTCCACCTGGAGTAAAAAATTGCTTTGAAGGA
>Ga0247727_10003038_pt1 | contig 37611 bp, 34 predicted proteins | sample WisWelCaveWW1625_FD_202498 | JGI IMG/M metagenome (GOLD analysis project Ga0247727, IMG submission 202498) | Biofilm microbial communities from Wishing Well Cave, Virginia, United States - WW16-25 | ecosystem: Environmental > Aquatic > Deep subsurface > Groundwater > Cave microbial mat | place...
CGGTGATTCCGTTGCCCGCCACGACGGTCAGGATTCCGCTGGAGGAATCCACTCTTACCACGAGATGGTTGCCAATATCGCCGGCATACAGGTTGCCATCGGGGGCTAAGGCAACACTCTCGATGAAGCCGAGCGGCGCCTCGAGGGCAAGTTTGCCACTGCCGGGAAACGTCCAGTCCGTGCCGGCAACCGTGCGAATTATGTCCTGGCCGAATCCGGGTATGGATACCAGAACCCCCAGCCGTGCGAGCCCGGAGAACCGGTGTAACAACGTCCAGCAGGTAGCCATCGTACGACCCTCCAAACGTATACGCGTAGACCACCCCGGGAAGGGATGTGGAAATATTATAAATTATAAGCTTGTATAATTTGTGCGGCAGGAAATGGTGTGGGGGGGGCTGAACCGTCCCGTGCTTAGACGGTGGCCGGCGCTTTCTTCAGAACGGCCGGCGCCTCCTCGGGGCGCTCTTCGACGGCCTGGCGGACGCGGGCCTTGAGAGCCAGAAACTCCTGCCCGTCGGCTCCCATCTCCTCCTGAATCCGTTCCATACTCTGGCCGTAGAGGTAATAGCGTATGAGCATTTCCCGCTCGCGGCTCGTCGCCAGGCGCAGTTGTCGCTCGAGAAGCTCCGATTTGGCTCGTGTCCCGCCTGGCCGCTCACTCGAACCCTCATCAGGAAGGCGCTTCTGTTGCACCGTGCGACGCAGGAAACTCACCAGGTCTCTGGGCTCTTTCAGCCACCCTTGCCGTATCCCTTCGATCGAGGTCCGCAACGTCTCCCGAGTCAGGTCTTTGAGATTGCTGAAACCGAGGTTCCTTCTCAGGTAGATCTCGATCCCACGCCCGTAGGCTCGGATGAATTCGTCCTCGCCGGCTGGGTCTTCATTTCGAATCAGGCTGGTCAGCGCATGCCAATTGAATGACCCGTTGCCGGGTGTTACCGATGTGTGCGCCTTTCCAGGCGTGTCTTCGTCTTGTCGAGGCACGGCTCCCTCCCGCGGCTACTCTCGGATACCACAATTAGTGCCGACGGAGTGTGGAAGTTCGCCGTCTATTTCTGCTGCTTCTTTAATCGGGCTTGCTGGTCAGTGCCTTGACCAGGACAGGAGGCAGGAAACGCGATGCAGCCCGCAGAATGTCGGCCTTGTGGGAACCTCGTGTGTTGGCCCCCCGCAGCATCCGCCAGAGAGAGACGAAGGCCGGAGGGACGAGCTTCAGCAACGTGTTGTTTTTGGGCCTCGTCGTCGGACTCGCCAGGAACGCGGGGTCAAACATGTCATAGCCGGCCTGCTCATCGAGGGGAATGTCTCTGGTGTAGTACCAGGCGGCGGCCAGTTTTCTGGTCATGTGTTCCGGACACTGGATCTTCTGGGGAAAGCCATGGATGCAGTCGGCCGTCACATTGTGAATGATCGTATTATTCCAACTGGGCAGGTAGCTGGCGGATTGCTGCATCTCGAGATCCCACAACTCCAAGGCGCCCTCATACTCGGGGCGCCAGTCCTTGTTGAGATAGAGCAGGACATTGACCCTGCGATAGATCCCCAGGTGGGCGTTATGGTTAAAGTCGCTGTGCAGCGCCAGAAAACCGCCGGTCTTGATCTCGTGTAGCCCGGCTGCGTATAGATATGGGTCCGGCATCAGCCCACGAACCCCGGTGAGCTCCTCGAGGAACTGCAGGAATCTTGGTGAGCTCAACAGACTGAACAGACGCCTGGTGGCTGGCCCGAAGTCTTCCACCCCTTTGGAAATGGTTTTCTGTTGCGAGTATTGTGGATTGTTTAAGGCCGTCCAAGCCTGGCTCGGGAATTCGCTCACCACCTCTTCGAGCAAGGTGTCGGGGAACAGATTCTGGATGGCGCAGTGCGGGAAGGGCGTTGCAGTGCGATAAGACTCGCTGTTCTCCTTGGCAACGTTCGGGAGGTGAGCGAGAACATCACTGGCGGACAAATCCGACGTATGTAATGGCATGATACCTCGAAGGGAAGGGGGCAATCACTGACCAATTCGTATAGTACCATCGCAAGGAGTTGCTTGCCAATGATCCATTGGATCGCCTCCTACCCTCGATCGGGCAACACGCTCGTGAGAACCTTGTTGAAACAATGCTTTGGCGTCGATTCCTTCGAGCGCGAGTTGAGCGGCAAGCGGTTGCTCTCCGCCGCCGTCCACGATTTGATCGGCCATCGCTTCATTGAACAGACGGGGGCGAGGGATTGGGAGGATTTTTATCGGGAGGCGTCCCGGACCGCCGAACCTGTCTTTGTCAAGACGCATCGGCCGCCGGAGGACGATCAACCGGCCATCTACGTACTTCGCAGCGGCCGGGCGGCCGTACTCTCCTACTTCGATTACCTGGGGTGGGCGTTCCCCGATGCCGGACGCAGCCTGGTTGACCTGATCGTCGGCAACGACAGTTACGGCGATTGGACCAGCCACTACCGGAGCTGGGCGCCCGACCGACGACCCGGAACGATGATCTTGCGTTACGAGGCTCTTCTGGAGGAGCGGCCGGCGGGCCGCCCGCATTCCGCCTCCGGCGGACCGGCGGCTCGTCGCTCAGCGGAGGAAACGGCTACGGCGTCGTTTCCTCGGGAGCCCGACCGGGAGATTGCGAGACTGGCGGCGTTCCTGCCACTGGCCGCCCGACCGTTGCCGTGGAGGAATCCATTTGACCGTCTGCGTGAGCTGGAACCGCGCTTTTTCCGGCGTGGGAGGGCTACCTGGGTCTCAGACCCTCGTTGGACGAAGCCGGTCGAGCAACTCTTCCTCGCCTGTCACGGATCGTTGATGGAGCAACTCGGCTACGCGAGTCCGGAGGAGGAAGCCTTTGCCGGGAGCGACGGCGGCCACTAGAGCAAAGGCCACGCAGGCGAACCTCCGTGGCCTATGCGTTTCCGCTAACTGGCTGAACCCTGGGAGGCGGCGGTCGACAGCACGCTGGAGATCTTCGAGAAGATCGTGCTGATGCTGGATGCGACTCCCGGCATGATGGCGCCGGCCGCCACGGCCACGAAACCCGCCATCAAAGCATACTCGATGAGGTCCTGACCACGGGTGTCCTTCCAAATCCTGAGTTTCCACACCAAGTTGGTGACTTTCTTCATTGTTTCTCCTCTCCCTGCAAATAGGGGTATTGATCTTACTAGCGTTACAGTAACATTGGCGTTCTATTTCACAAATCCGAGGGACTCCCTAAATCCTCCCAGGAATTGCTCTGAGCAAGGGAATAGCCCGCCGTGTGGGAAAAAGGCGCCCCGGGAAGGTCCGGGGCGGATCCATGCTACTGCTTGCAGCGGCCAGCTTGCGGAGTCCTCGCTAGGAGGGCCCTCGCTTGCCGGCGGGAGGAAACCAAACGCCCAACAACGCCGATCAGAATGGCGCGCCCTTAGGAGGCGGCGCCCTGATTGGCCGCGCTCGACAGAATGCTAGAAATCTTGCTGAAGATGGTGCTGATACTCCCGGCAACTCCCGGCAGAATGGCCCCGGCCGCTACCGCAACGAAACCGGCCATCAGGGCGTACTCGATGAGATCCTGACCACGAGTATCCTTCCAAATTCGCATCTTCCAGACCAGATCCTGTATCTTACGCATACCTTGCACTCTCCTTGTAAACCCCCGATTCTCAGGGTGTGATGGAATCGAACATACCGAAAGTATCACTTCCCGGGAGCTGTAGAAATCAGACTAACGCCTTATCACGGAGTAAATAAGCACCCATGTCCGACAATTGTATCTGGGGGTGTTCATCGGTCATCCCGCTAATCGCAAGTGCTGGTGCGGCTCGGTCAGCCGGAAGTCGGTTCGGACAGCGCCGGGCGGCTCTCCGCGCTGGTCGATGTGCCTCGCCTCGATCTGTCCCAGGCCGGCGGCCATGGTGAGGTAGCGCACACGCCTCGGGTCGATTCCCATGATGCGGCAGCAGGTGGCGTCAACGGCGACCAGGTCGCGGCCCATCACCAGAACGCCGCATTGCCTGGGGGAGCCCTGGATCGGGCCGTTGCCTTCCATGCCGACAATCCCGTCGACAATCGCGAAGGTGTTGCGCAGGTGGCGGTTCAGCTCGACGATCGAGCGTTCGATGCCGACATAGTGAAGAAAGTTCTTCGGCCATCCGTAGACGGCGCCGGGAACGACGCCGAACAGATTCTTCATCGAGAGCGTGGCGCCGGCCCAGTGATGCGCCTTCATCTTCGGCATCGAGACGATGAGATCCACGCCGAGAACGGAATTGGGAAGATAGATCTCGCTGTGCTCGCCGAATTGGGGGAGCGGGGAGACATCATCGCGATTCAGGTCGATGAACAGGCGTTCAAATCCGGCGACCGAGGCGTGGTAACCGGCTTGTTCGGCCAGGTGCATGGTGTCGCGGCGATGGCCCGGTCCTTCGCCGATGAGGACCTCGGCGCCGCGCCGTCGAAAGACCTCGACCGCGGCCGCCACGACCGACGGGTGCGTGTTGATGCTGGTCGTCGAATCAAACTCGACGAGGTTGGGCTTGAGCAGTACGCGCCGGCCGCGCACGTCGAGACCACAGAGCCCGACGCCGCGGTCGATGACATCGGCCAGATCGCCGGCGTAGGAACCGGCCTTGAGCACGGCCACCGCCGAACGGACCACCGCCGGCGCCGGCCGGCATCCGTTCTGGCCGGCCAAAGCCGCGCCGGCCAGCGGAACAAACGAGCGTCGGGACCAGGGCCGGCTCACGGGCGCTCCTGAGGAGACGACGCGGTCACCGTTTCCTCCGCTGAGCGACGAGCCGCCGATCCGCCGGAGGCGGAATGCGGGCGGCCCGCCGGCCACTCCGTTCGCAATAGCGCGAAATTGCCGTGCGGGGATCCGAGCGCTTCGAGCGCCGCCACCAGCACGTCATCGGTCGGCGCGCCCGGTTCGGGCGGGTCGACCACCGCTCCGTGGTTCCGCAAACAGATGGCGAGCCAGGCCCGGGCGAGGCGGGAATTTGTCCGCCCATAAAGCCCGCGCGCCCAATCGAGCGAGGTGCGAACCTCCGGCAGCGGCCGCCCCTGGAGGCCGAGCAACGCCAGCGCCGTCGTTTCCGGGTAGGAAGGCAGGGTCACGTCCTGGACCCGCTTGTTGCCGTAGTTCCAGCCGCCGTCGGCGCACCGCCGGTCCAGCATCATCTTCTCGGCCATCTCGATGCGGGCTTCGACTGCGGGCAGCAGCGGCGCCCGGCTGCGCTTCAGATCGGGAAGGCTTTTCTTGAGCGCTACCAGCGCATGCGCCGTTGGCTCGACCCACGAAGAGTTGGCGGGCAGCCATGGCCAGCCTTGCAGCCTGGCGTCGTGCTCGACCAGGTTCGGTTGCAGGCGGTTGACGACGCGCTTCCACCAGGAGCCTTCCTGCCCTCGGGTTCGAGCAAGCCATTCGATTCCTTGACGGAAGGGGCTGTCATAGATCCCGCGTACGCAGTGCAGGGTGACGGCCAGCGAGGTCGCCCAGGTCGATTGATCGACGCTGGGACAGGGACGCCAGCCGCCGTCGGGCCTTCTCCAGGAGCGGACCGCGGCCCAAGCCTTTTCCAGCGCCTTGGCGGAGCCGGGCAACTCATGCAGTGCGAGCATGGCCAGGGCGGTAGGTTCCAGCCAGGATTGCTTATGGGGAAGGTAGCCCCAGCCGCCGTCTGGATTTTGGACGCGGAGGAGGAAATCGATGGAGCCGGATGCGGCTGGGACCGCCATGTGTTTGTTTCATCGACACTTACAGGCCCCGGCTTTAGTTAATAGTTAAGCCTGGAAACCGTTTGGATCTACGTCTGCGATCCGGCGACGATGTCTTGACCGGCGGCGACCCCCAACGGCTCCAGTGACACTCCCTCCCACCTGGCAATCACGGCGGTCGCCAGACAGTTGCCCAGCACGTTGACCGAAGTCCGGGCCATGTCCATCACCGCGTCGATGCCGAGCAGCACGGCCGCGCCCTCAATCGGCAGATCGAACGTCGCCAGCGTACCGGCCAGGATCACCAGCGCCGCGCGGGGCACGCCGGCCACCCCTTTGCTGGTCAGCATCAGGGTCAGCATCATGACCACCTGCTGGCCGACGCTCAACTCGATCCCGGCGGCCTGGGCCACGAACACCGAGGCGAGGGAAAGATAGAGCGTCGTGCCGTCGAGGTTGAAGCTGTAGCCGGTCGGCATGACGAATCCCACGATGTGTTTGGGCACGCCGAAGCGCTCCATGTTCTCGAGCGCTCGCGGGAGCGCCGCTTCGCTCGAGGCCGTCGAGAAGGCGATCAGAAAAGGCTCGCGAGCCGCGTGGTAAAACCGGCGCGCCGGAATCCGCGCCAACGCGATCACCGCGCCGAGCACCCCGAACACGAAGATCGCCTGCGCCGCGTACATCGTCACGATCAGCTTTCCCAAACCGACCAGCACCCCGAAACCCTTGCCCGCCACCGTCACCGCGATCGCCGCGCCCACGCCGAACGGCGCCAGGTACATCACGTACTTTGTGTACCGGAACATGACTTCGGCGACCGATTCGGCGAATTCGACCACCGGCCGCGCTCTCGATCCGATGGCGGCGCAGGCGGCGCCGAACAGGAAGCAGAACACGACGATCTGCAACACTTCGCCGCGAGCCATCGCGTCGAGGATGCTCGACGGAAACGTGTGTTCGAGGATCGCCGTGAACGACGGCGGCTCCTTGGCCAGGGCGGACTCGGCCGCGCTCTTCTCCAGCCTCATGCCTTCGCCCGGACGCACCAGATTCACCGCCCCCAGTCCGAGGACGAGCGCGATGGTGGTCACCACCTCGAAATAGATGATCGATTTGATCCCGATGCGCCCCATCGCCTTGACGCTGCCGGAGCCGGCGATGCCGGCCACCAGCGTCCCAAACAGCAGCGGCGCGATGATGGACTTGATCAGCCGCAAGAAGATGTTACTTACCGGCTGGAGCTTGGCGGCGGCCGCCGGCGCCGCCAGTCCGAGCGCGACCCCGGCCGCCATTCCGATGAAGATCCAGCCCGTCGCCGAAAGCCGTCTCACCGTTCCCCCCACTTGAGCTTCTGGCGCAACACGTCGAAGTACAGCAGCCGCGGCGGCCGGATGAGCTTGAGGGTATGCTCGGAGCGCCGGCACACGACGCGATCGCCGTTCTGGAGCATCTGACCGACCTGGCCGTCCAGGTTGAGGTAAGCCGCGTCGTCCTTGCCTTGAAACAGGATCTGAATCTCGCTGATATCCGGCACGATCACCGGCCGGTAGGTGAGCATGTGCGGGCAAATCGGAGTAATCGCCAGCGCGGGCACGGTCGGAAAAACGATCGGGCCGCCCGCCGACAGCGAGTACGCCGTGGATCCCGTCGGCGTCGCGACAACCAGCCCGTCGGCTTTGTAGGCGCAGACGAAATGGTTGTCCACGTAGGTCTTCAAATCGATCATTCCGGCCATCGCCGTTTTATGCACGACGACGTCGTTCAAGGCGAGATAGCGGGCGACGATCTGATCGCCTCTCGCCAGCACGCCCTCGAGCATCCGCCGGTGCCCGATGCGGTGTTTGCCACGCAGGGCGCGCTCGAGCTCCGGATACAACTCCTCCTGCGTGATCGAAGTCAGGAATCCGAGCCCGCCGAGATTGACGGCGAACACCGGGATCTCGCGGCCGCCGATGGCGCGCGCCGCCGCCAGCAGGGTGCCGTCGCCGCCCAAAACGATCACAAACTGGCAGCCTTCCGGTACGCGCTCGCGAGCCAGTCCTTCCGTGCCGGCGTAGCTGGCCGTCTCCTGATCGTATCGCGGCGTAATGCCCCGCGCCCGCAGCCATTCGAGAAGACCGGGCACAATCTCGCCCGCTCGCGCCGTCGCCGCTTTCGAGATGATGCCAACGGTGCTAATAGCGTCCATGTACCAGAAACTCGCGATTCCCCCCGGCCCCGGCAATCGGGCTGTCCATCCGCTCGGTCCTCCAGCCGGACCCTCCGAGCGCCGCCTCGACCTTGGCGCACACGGCGCGGTGCAATTCGGGATCGCGCACAATCCCCCCTCTCCCCACCTGGCCGCGCCCCACCTCGAACTGTGGCTTCACCAGGATCACCATTTCCCCGCTGGGGGTGAGCAGCGCCGACAGAGCCGGAAGGATCAAGGTCAGCGAAATGAAGCTGACGTCGGCGGTCGCCAGGTCCACGGGCTCGGGGAGGTCGCCGGGCTTCAGGTACCGCGCGTTGACCCCTTCGCGGACCACGACGCGCGGATCGTTGCGCAGCTTCCAGTCCAGTTGTCCCACGCCGACATCGACCGCGTAGACCCGGGCGGCGCCGCGCTGGAGCAGGCAATCGGTGAATCCGCCCGTCGATGAGCCGATGTCGGCGCACACTTTCCCGGTCACCGCGATCCCGAAATGACCCAGCGCCGCCTCGAGTTTGAATCCGCCCCGGCTCACATAGGGGAGTCGCGACGACAGTTCGATCCGGCAGTCCTCCGGCAAGGAATGGCCGGCCTTCCCGGATCGCCGGCCATCCACCAGCACGCTTCCGGCCATGACCAGGGCGCGCGCCCGCTGACGCGACTCGGCCAGGCCGCGATCGACCAGCATTTGATCCAGACGCCGCTTCGTGGTCGTCATCGACTGCGCCGCACGATCCGGTCGGCCAACTGCTTCAACCGCGCACCCCGCTCGCCCAACTCGAACAGCGCTTCGTGCGCGCGCCGCCGTTCCAACTCCGCCATCTCGCGGGACCGCTCCAGCCCGTACACCGCCGGGAAGGTGATCTTGCCCTGGGCGAGGTCTTTTCCCGCCGTCTTGCCCAGCGCCTCCGAGGACTGCTCGACATCGAGCAGATCGTCGACGATCTGGAACGCCAGTCCGGCATGCTCTCCGTAGCTGGACAAAGCCTCGAGCGTGCGCCCGCCGGCGCCAGCCCAGATCGCCCCCATTCGAACGCTGGCTTTGAGCAACGCGCCGGTCTTGGCGCGATGGATCGACTCGAGCAGTTGCGCCTCCGGCGGCCGGCCCTCCCCCTCGAGGTCGTTCACCTGTCCGGCGATCATACCGCCGGCGGTGCCGGACGCCGCCGCCAGCTCCTCGACCAGCCACGCCTTCCGCTCGCCGTCAACGCCCGGCAGTTGCGCCAGCACCTGAAACGCCCGGGTCAGCAGCGCGTCGCCGGCCAGGATCGCCATGGCTTCGCCGAAAACCTTGTGGCAGGTGGGCCGACCGCGCCTGAGATCGTCGTTGTCCAGCGCCGGCAGATCGTCGTGAATCAACGAATAGGTGTGCACCATCTCGAGCGCGCAGGCCAGGTCTTCGACGCCCGCACAGTCGCCGGCCACGGCCTCGGCGGCGGCCATCGCCAGCAGCGGCCGGATGCGCTTGCCGCCGGCAAACAGGCTGTAGCGCATCGCGCGATGGATCGTGGGAGGACTCGCCGACTCGGGCGGCGTCCAGCGATCGAGCGCCTCGTCGATCCGTTTTTGCCGCGCCGCCAGGTAGTCGCTGAGTCCGAGGACGGTTGGCGGAATCATTGCCGGGGACGCCTTCGCCGAAGGCACTCTAGCCCTTATCCGCCCGGAAGGGTTCGGCCGTCACGCGGTCGTTCTTGCGAACGAGCACCTCGACGCGCGTCTCGGCTTCCTCGAGTTGTTTGCGGCAGGAGTCGCTCAGCGCCACGCCGCGCTCGAACAGCGCCAGCGCCTGCTCCAGCGGCAGGTCGCCGCTTTCGAGCTGGCGGACAACCGATTCCAGCTCCTCCAGGCTTTGTTCGAAGCTCGGCGCGGGTTTCTCCTCGTCGGGCATCCGACCATTCTACCCCACCGAAGGCACATCGACCGCGCGGCGGCGGGCGATCTCAACGAGTTTCTCCCACAACGCCCCGGGAATCGGGATGCCGAGTTTCCGGCGGGTTTCCTCGTTACGGCGCTCCGGCTCGCCGGCCACCAGCACCTCTTCAAAGTCTCGCGCCGGCGGCGACGACTTCACCATCGTGCACAGCCGCTCCATCCGCCCGCGAAAGTCTTCGAGCGGCAGAAACCGCGCCACGTCAACCGCCAGAAACGCGTGGCCGGCCCGGAACGGCCGCGTCTGAATCCGCAACCCGCCCAGCTCGGTGGACATGGCGCCGCCGCTGAGGGCGCCGCACAGGATCTCGACCATCATCGCCAGGCCGCTGCCCTTGTAGCCGCCGAGCGGCATCAGCGACCCGTTCAGCGCCGTCTCGGTGTCCGCCGTCGGCACGCCTTCGGCATCGAGCGCCCAGCCCGCGGGAACCGTTTTCTCCCCTTTCATCCAGGCCGAGTAGATCTTGCCCATCGCCACCGTGGTGGTCGCCATGTCGAGCAGCCAGCTCCCTGCTCCATCCGACGGAACCGCCAGGCAGATCGGGTTGGTGCCGAACCTGGGCTCGCGCCCCTGCCACGGCGCCACCATCGGCGAGGCGTTGCACATCACCATGCCCGCCATGCCGTGCGCGGCGATCCGCCCGGCCCAAAACGCGGCCGCGCCGAAATGATTCGACTCCCGCGCCAGCGCCAGGCCGAGGCCGTGCTCGCCGGCCAGCCTCACGGCATGCCCGACGCAGATCTCCGAGATCACCTGCCCGATCCCGTTCTCGCCGTCATAGACCAGGCACGCGCCCGATTCCGACACCACGCGCCCGGAGGCCCGGCCATTCACCCGGCCGGTTTCGAGTTGCTCGACATAGAACGGCAGCAGTTGAACGCCGTGCGAATCCACGCCGCGCAGGTTCGCCGTCACCAGCGAATCGGCCACCACGCCGGCGGCCGCCGCCGGCACCGCGCTCGCTTCCAGAAGACTCCGGACCCAATCGCAGAGGACCGGGCCGGCAACGGTCACGTCGCTCATGGATTCAGATACTTGTTGATGTCCGGCGCCAGCAGCGTTTTCACGTCCGGCTTGTTGAGATCCTCGGGCCGGATCACTCGCGCCTTGAGGTCCATCCGCTTCGGCGGCGAGCCGCCGCGCAGCTTGTCGGCGACCGTCTTAACCGCCTGGTAGCCCATCCCAAACGGATCCTGCACCACCATTGCGTGATAGTTGCCGGCGCGCAGGTCCTCGATCATCGCCTCATTCGAGTCGAATGCCACAAACTTGACTTTGCCGGCCAGGCCCCGTCCCTTGAGCGCCAGGATGGCGCCGGTCGAGCTCGGCTCCGTCGACGCGAACATTCCGTCCAGGTCCGGATGCGCGGTCGCCATATTCTCGGCCGCGGCCATGGCCTTGGCGCGGTCGGACATGCCGAACTGGCGGGCCACGATGCGGATGTTCGGGAACTCGGCGGCCATCACGTCGTCGAAGCCGCGCTCCCGGTCCATCGTCGAAGCGCTGCCGGGAAGATGCAGCACCACGGCGGCCTTTCCCTTGCCGCCCAGCAACCCGCCGAGCGCTCGCGCGCCCATCTGCCCGGCCTCGTAGTTGTTGGTGGCCACGTAGCTCATGTACTTGTCGGAATCCAGGCCGCTGTCGAACACGGTCACGGGAATGCCGGCCGCGGTGGCCCGCTCGATCGGGCCCACCAGCGCCTTGCGATCCGCGGCCGCGACCACGATTCCGTCCACCCGCCGCGCGATCATCGAGTCCACAATCTGGATCTGGCGGCTGTACTCGGTTTCCGTGGGAGGGCCGTTCCACAGAATCTCGATTCCGAACTCGCGCCCGGCTGCCAGCGCGCCGGCCTGCACCGACACCCAGAAGATGTGCGAGGTCCCCTTCGGAATCACGGCGACAATCTTCTTGCGGTCACCCCCGCAGCCGCCGCCGGCGAGCAGCAGTGGAAGAAGGGCGACGAATGGAAGCGCGGCGCGGCGGCCGGCGCTCATTGCGCGCACCATCCGCCGTCGATCAGGATGTCGGTGCCGGTGATGAACCCGGCATCGTCGGAACACAGGAACCGCGCCAGGCTTCCGATCTCCTCGACCCGCCCCCACCGCCCCAGCGGAATCCGGGAAAGGAACTGCTGGTTCACCTCGGGATTCTGCATCAGCGTCGTGTTCATCTCGGTGGCAAAAGGTCCCGGGCTGATGCCCACGACGGTGATGCCGTCCGGCGCCAGCTCGAGCGCCAGCGCCCGCGTCAGACCGAGCAGCGCCGTTTTGCTCGACGAGTACGCGGCGCGGCCCGGCAACGACACCCAGCTCATGATGGACGTCAGGTTGATGATGCGTCCGAAGCCGGTCCCTTTCATGTGCGGCACGAAGGCGCGGCACATCAGGAACACGCTGGTGAGATTGGTGTCCATCACCCGCCGCCACTCCTCGAGCGTGAACTCGGCCAGCGGCTTCCGCAGATTCATTCCCGCGTTATTGATCAGAATCTGCACGCGTCCCAGCTTCGCCGACACCTGCTTCTCGAGCTCGCCGACTTGCGTCTCGTCGGTCAGGTCGGCGAGGAACACCTCGGCCCCGGCCCCGCGTTCGCGGATTGCCGCCGCGGTCTCGGCGAGTTTTTCCGCGTCGCGCGCAACCAGCGCGATCCGCGCGCCGGCGGAGGCCAGCTCGAGCGCCATCGCCTTTCCGAGGCCGCGGCTCGCCCCGCTAATCAGGGCGATTCTGTTGTGTAACGGTTTTTCCTGCATGGATTATTTTGGGGGCGGTCCGGGAGCTTCCCCCGGCCGTGCCTTGCCGGCGGCTTTGTGAGCCGTGTCCAGAATCCGTTCGGCCACCTGCTGCGGCCCGTCGATCGAGCTCATCGTCAGCCGCCCGGTCTCGCCCGCCGTCTCCAGCGTCAGCGCTCCGATATTAAAGATGCGCTGGAGGAGAGTCTGGTCGACGCGAACGTCCTGCACCTTGGCGACCTCGAGCGTGCGGGTCGATTTCGACAGCATCCCCGACTCGTAGCGGAGCCGGCCGCCCTCGATCGAAAGCAAGGTGAACCGCCGCCTGAGATGCCGCGCCATGTTCATGGCGATGAACAGAGCCGGCACCGCCAGCAGGATATCCAGCCCGCGCTCCGGCGTCGGAAGGACGGCGCGATTGTAAATGAGAATGGCAACGGCCACGGCCAGCCAGAACAGGTACGCCAACCGGATGAACTTCATCGTCGGCCGCACCCTCAGATCGGTCATCGAACGCCTCCCGGCAAGGGGTATAGTATACCAGCCAGAAACACCAAAGGCGCCGCTTGGTGGCGGCGCCTCTCCAACCCGTTTGGGTTACTCGACGTCGGTTCGGGGTCTCTTCTTGCGGCTGCGCTTTCGAGCCAGGGCGGCCTTGATGCGCTTCTTTTCGCCGGGCTTCACATAGTACGAGTGCCGCTTGATTTCCTTGATGATATCTTCCTGCTGCACCTTCCTCTTGAAACGGCGGAGCGCGCTCTCTAAGGTTTCGCTCTCCCCCACAGAAACTTCTGCCAAGCCGAATTCACCCCCTCACGGTCCCTGGAATTGTCCCAACGCGGCGCCTGATTTCGGGACTTCTTCCATGCTACCATGCCACTCCTGGCGCCGCCCGGATTATTCGATTTCCGCCGGCACGTTGCCATAGGACCATGCTTGCGACCCGATCCCTCCCGCTCCGGCTCCAAACGGCGGCGCCTTGGGCGGCTCGGGTATCGGGCCGGGCTTCATGCGTCCCAACAGTTCCAGCCCCGCTTCCACCATCCGGCGGCCGGCGGACCCAACGAGGTTGCTGTAACTCGTCAGCCGCGTCTCGTATCCTCCACCCCGCTTGCCGAGCGCTTCTTCGGTCGGCACGTATCCGACACAGCCGTTGGCCAATTCCACCGGGCAGGTGAACGGAAACCGGCTCTTCGCCTTCAAATCCAGACCGAACTGGCAGAACATTTCACCCGGCGTGGAGACAAATACCGAAGGTCCCACCTGGATCGCCTGCACTTCCACGCCGGCTGACTTCTCCCTGGAGAGCAACGCGTCGAGCATCACGATCTCCTTCGCGAACGTCCACTCCGTCGCGCCGGCCTCTTTCGGGCCCTTAGCGACGATCGAGAGGGAGCTTTCGACCCGTTTGGGCGACGGCGTCCGCCGCGCGATCCGCAGCATCGATGTCGAGCGATCCAGAACGGCGCCGGCCCCCGGTGTCATCGCGAGAGGCGATCTTACCAGCCTCGCCGCGCCGCCGGAATCGCTATGATATTCTGTGTAACGACCCGCGTGTTTCACCGACACCACCGCAAAGTCAAGCTGCTCTTTGCGCTGGCCGACATCGTCGTGACCGCGCTTGCCTTCGAAGCCGCCTACCAGACCCGTGTGCGGTTGCCGCTCGAGAAGCTTTTCTATCTCGACGTCCCGGTGAAGGCGCTGCTGCTCGGCTCGGCGGCGCTTTTGTGGACCGGGATCGGCTACTGGATGAACGTCTATGAGCGGCTGGATTCCGCTCACCCGCGCGTCATCGTGCGCAGCAGCCTGCGGCAGAGCCTGCTCGGCGCCATCGGCATGGTGCTGATCGAGTACAGCTTGCGTCTCGACCTGAGCCGCTCCTTCACCGCCCTGTTTTTCGCCTTTAGCTGGCTGCTGCTGTTTCTGTTCCGCTGGAAGGCAGGCGCGGCCATCGGGTGGGTGAGACGCGAGTTCGGAGCGCCGTATTACGTGCTGGTGACCGGGATCGGCGAGCGGGCGCTCGAGTTGGGCCGCTCGCTCGAGCAATCGCACCGTTACGGCATCCGGCTGGTCGGATTTCTGTCCGACACCGCCGGACCGGCGCCGGAGAAAGTAACCCTCGAGCGCGATTACCCCGTCCACGACCTGGCTGCTCTGCCCACCCTGCTCGAGCGGCAGGTCATCGACGAAGTGCTGTTCGCCGTCGACCACCGCCGCCTCGCCGAACTCGAGGATGTCCTGCTGCTGTGCGACGAAGACGGCGTCCGCACGCGGCTCGCCGTCGATTTCTTCCCGCACGTCAACAGCGAACTCTACCTGGACCACCTTGGGCAAACGCCCCTGCTGACGTTCGCGGCCGCGCCGCACGACGAGATTCTCCTGTTCTTCAAGCGGGTCATCGACGTGGGGGTCGCGGGGCTGTCGCTGGTCGTGTTGGCCCCGCTCCTGCTGCTCGCCGGTCTGCTGATTCGTTTGACCTCGCCCGGCCCGGTCATTTATCGCCAGGTGCGCTGCGGCCTCAACGGCCGTCGCTTCGTCTGTTATAAGTTCCGGTCGATGATCGACAACGCCGATGCGCTCAAGGACAGTCTTCGCGGCCGCAGCCTGCGCGACGTGGCGTTCAAGTTGGTGAACGATCCGCGGCGCACCGCGGTGGGGCGGTTTCTGCGCAAGTTCTCGATCGACGAGTGGCCGCAGTTGTGGAATGTCGTCCGCGGCGACATGTCGCTGGTCGGCCCGCGTCCGGCCGTGCCGGAAGAGGTGGATCAATACAAGCGATGGCAGCGGCGGCGTCTCCGCATGCGCCCGGGATTGACCTGCCTCTGGGCGCTCGAGGGCCGCGATGGCCTCGATTTTGAAACCTGGATGAAGAAGGACATGGAGTACATCGACAACTGGTCGTTGAGCCTGGACTGGAAGATTCTTCTGCGAACGATTCCCAGAGTGGTGAGCGGACGGGGGGCGCATTGAGTGAGCGTATACTGAGAATCCATGCACCTGGTTCCGACGCAACAGGAAGTTGAGGCGCTTCTCCGCGGCACCGGCGCGCTGCGCGACGGCCATTTCGAGTATCCCAACGGGCTTCACTCCGGCGAGTATCTCCAGGTCGCGCTCGCCATGCGCTACTATCAGCACCAGCGCACCTTGAGCGTGGCGCTGAGCCGCTGCGTGCGCGCCCATCCCGAAATCCGGGCGCTGATCCCGACGCTATCGATCGCCGCCCCGGCCACTGGAGGCCTCCCTGTGGCTTACGGCGTCTGCGAAGCCCTGCGCGCGCACCAGGTGTATTGGGCCGAGCAGGTCGATGAATCCGCGCCGATGCGGTTGCGCCAGTTCCTCGAGCTGATACCCGGCGAGAAAGTCCTGCTGGTGGACGACATCCTGCGCACCGGCCGCAAGTTGCTCGAGTTGAAGGCCCTCGTCGAGGCCAACGGCGCCGAGGTCGTCGGACTGGCCGTGGTCATCCATCAGCCCACGCCCCAAACTCCCGACTTCAATCCCCTGCCGTTCTTTTGTCTGGCGAAGTTCGACGGCCTGTATTACAAGGATGCCGCCTCCTGTGACCTCTGCAAGCAAGGCGTGCCACTGGAGAGGGTCTGGGTCTGATCTCGCTCTAGCGGTCCAACCCCATGGCGGCGCCTTCGCCGCGCGGATCCGATCCGCCGGTGTAGCGCGACGGCGCACCTTTGGCGTCGTACTCGATCGTCAGACCGTGCGCGTTGCCCAACCGCCGCACCTGGATCTTGTGTCCCATGCCGGACAACTGGCCGAGCACGGACTCGGCGACCCCATCGTCGGCCGCGAGCACGTCCGGCTCGACAAAGCTGATGCGCGGCGCGGCAATCGCTCGCTGAACATCCATCCCGAAATCGATCATGTTGATGACCATTTGCGGTACGGTCTGCAAGATCGTGTGGCCGCCCGGAGTTCCGATCGCGATCCACGGCCGGCCGTCGCGCATAACGATCATCGGGCAGAACCCGGCCAGTTTCCGCCGGCCGGGGAACACGTCCATTGGATTCCCTTTGGGCTCGAAGGTGGAATAAGAGAGTGAGTCGTTGAGCCAGATGCCCGTTCCCTTCACCAGCACCTTGCTCCCAAACAGGTTACCGATGGTTTGGGTTGCCGACACTACGTTGCCCATGCGGTCGGCCACCACGAAGTGAGTCGTGTGTTTGTTCGCGGCCGACTTCGGCCGGCGCGGTGAACGGTGCGGCCCTGTCGGCGGCGACCTTGGCCGCTTCCGTTCTCCAATAATCCGCGGATAGCAAACGCGCGAGCGGAGGAGGTGCTATGTCCGGATCGCTGGCGTAGCGCAATCGCGATGAATACGCCAGCTTCGTCACCTCCGCGTAGCGGTGCAGATATGCCGCTGTGTTGCGTCCCGCCGCGTTCAGGTCGAATCGGCTCATCAGTCCCAATCGCAGCAGACCGTTCCAGGAATTGGTGGGCGGCCCGGGAGCGAACACCTGGCGGCCCCGGTAATCGATCTGAATGGCTCCACCCCACTCCGCCCGGTTGTCGCGGAGATCTTCGAGGGTCACGAAGCCGCCCGTTTCCTTCATCGCGGCCGCGATCGCCAGTCCCAATTCGCCACCGTGGATCACCTTCGCCCCGAGCTCAGCGACCCGTCGCAGCGATGCCGCCAGATCCTTCTGAACCAGACGGTCTCCTGCCTGGAGTGGCTGTCCGGATCCGCCATAGATCGTTTTGGCATGCTCGGGAAATTCCGGAAATGCCGATTTGAGGTGCCGGGCCGTTGTCGCGGTGACTTCGAATCCCTCTTCCGCAACCCGGATCGCGGACTCGAATAAACGGCGCCAGGGCAACTTCCCGTAGCTCCGCGAAACCGCCTCCCAGCCGTTGGCGTTGCCGGGCGTGGACACGACTTTCGCTCCCCGGAGATTCACCAGGTGGTTCGGAACCGGCGGCCGGAAGACATCGGGGGCCAGCTTCGCCGGCATGCGGCCGCTCGAATCCACGAATCGCACTTCGCGTTTGCGCGCGTCGAAGATGAGCATCACTCCGTAGCCGCCCATGCCGGACATCATCGGCTCGACGACGTTGAGCGTCGCCGCCACCGCGACCGCCGCGTCAAATGCATTGCCGCCGTTCCCGAGGATTTCGAGACCGGCCCGGGTGGCGAGCGGGTGCGCCGAACTCACCATCCCGGTCGAGCCCGTGGCCGGCTGATCGGGGGTGTTCCGGACCGCGGCCGCCAGGCAGACCGCGGCCATACAAACAAGGACGCCGAATCGACGCATGGATTCAGAATACATCACGGGTGCAATGCGCGGTGTGGGATAATTGGCTGAAACCACTCGCTGTCGCGCAATGGATCCCGCCTTCATCCGCAATTTTTCGATCATCGCCCACATCGATCACGGCAAGTCGACGCTGGCCGACCGTCTGCTGGAGCTCACCGGCGCGCTGGCCGCGCGCGAGATGATGGAGCAGGTCCTGGATACGATGGATCTGGAGCGCGAGCGCGGCATCACCATCAAGGCGCACGCGGTCCGGCTCAACTACCGCGCCGAAGACGGCAGCTTGTACCAGTTGAACCTGATCGACACCCCGGGACATGTCGATTTCAGTTATGAGGTTTCGCGGAGCCTCCAGGCGTGTGAAGGAGCGTTGCTGGTCGTCGACGCCTCCCAAGGCGTCGAAGCGCAGACGCTCGCCAACACCTACCTGGCGAGTCATCATAACCTCGAGATCATTCCGGTCATCAACAAAATCGACCTGCCGCAGGCGGATCCCGACCGCATCCGCGAGCAGATCGAGCAGCTGATCGGACTCGACGCCCACGATGCGCTGCTGGTCAGCGCCAAGCAAGGCGTCGGCGTTCAAGCCTTGCTCGAAGCGATCGTCCACCGGGTGCCGCCGCCGCGCGGCGATCCCGAGGCGCCGCTGCGCGCGCTGATCTTCGACTCGTGGTTCGACCCCTATCGCGGGGTGATCACCCTCCTTCGCGTCGTCGATGGGAGGCTCCGCCTCCGGCAGAAGATCCGGCTGTGGTCCAACGGCAAGAGCTACGAGGTCGAAGGGCTCGGGTACCAATCACCGAAGCCGGCGCCCTGCGAGGAGCTTTCGGCAGGCGAGGTTGGCTATGTGTTCGCGAACGTCAAGACAGTCTCCGACGCCCAGATCGGCGACACAATCACCGACGACGAGCGTCCGGCCGCCGAGCCGCTGCCCGGATTCGAGCCGCTCAAGCCGATGGTCTTCGCCGGCCTCTACCCGGTCGAGTCGCACGAGCACGCGCAGCTGCGCGACGCGATCGGGAAGCTGCGACTCAACGACAGCGCCTTCAGCTTCGAGCCGGAAAGCTCGGTCGCTCTCGGTTTCGGTTTCCGCTGCGGCTTCCTCGGGTTGCTGCACCTGGAGATCGTTCAGGAGCGGCTCGAGCGCGAATTCCAGATCGACCTGATCACGACGGCGCCCGGCGTGCGCTACCGGTTGACCAAGCTCGATGGCACGGTCGTCGAGGTTGACAATCCATCCCGGTTTCCGAACCCCGCCGAGATTCGCCAGATCGAGGAGCCGATCATCGACGCAACCGTCATCACGCGCGAGGAGTATCTGGGCGAAATCCTGAAGCTGCTCGAAGAGAAGCGCGGTCTCCAGAAGAAGTTCGAGTACATCGGCACCGGTCGCGTGCTGCTCACCTATGAGCTGCCGCTCAACGAAATCGTGCTCGATTTCTACGACCGACTCAAATCTGTCTCGCGCGGCTATGCGTCGCTCGATTACCACCTGGCGGGCTTCCGGGTCTCGCCGATGTCGAGGCTGGACGTGCTGGTGGCCGGCGATCCGGTCGACGCGCTCTCGATCATCGTGCACAGGGATCACGCCTTCGAGCGCGGCAAGGCTCTCATCGAGCGGCTCCGAAAGCTGATCCCGCGCCAGATGTTCGAAGTGGCCCTCCAGGCCGCCATCGGCGGCAAGATCATTGCCCGCGAGAACATTCCGGCGATCCGCAAGAACGTGCTGGCCAAGTGCTACGGCGGTGACATCACGCGCAAACGCAAGCTGCTCGAGAAACAAAAGGAAGGCAAGCGGCGGCTGAAACGCGTCGGCCGGGTCGAGATCCCCCAGGAGGCGTTCCTGTCGGTGTTGCGGGTGAGGGGACAGGGCGAGTAACGGGGGAAAGCGGCTACTTCTCCTCGATCCGCAGGCGCTGGTTGACGGCGACCTTTCTCATCCGCTGGCGGGCGCCGCTCGGCCATTCGACTTCGAGCAAATGGATCACGGTGTCCTGGCCCAGCCCGAACGTGAGCGCCAGGTCGCTTTGCGAGCAGTAGCTCGATCCGCTGCGCACCATCTGCCATTGACGGCCCGAGGCGCTCTCGAGACGCACGAGGGCCCCGAGCGCGCTGCGGTTCGATTTCGATCCCGACAGCTTCACCTGGAGCCAGCGGTTGGCGTTGCCACCGTCGTTGCGGAACAGGTAGGCCGGGCCGTGGTTGGTCGACACCAGCAGGTCGAGGTCGCCGTCGCCGTCGTAGTCGGCGTGCGCCGCCCCGCGCGCCACCATTGGCCGCGCCAGATCCGGACCCGAGGCCCGTGTCACTTCCTCGAAGCGGCCCTTCCCGAGATTGCGGAACAGGTGCGGGAGCTGGCGAAAGCTGACTTTCGGCTGCACGCGCGAGATCTCTTCTTCGATGTGTCCGTTGGCGGCGAAAATGTCCGGATGGCCGTCCAGATCGTAGTCGAGGAAAAAAACGCCGAAGGCGAGGCTCAGCAGGCTTGCCCGGCCGACCGTCGACCGCGGCGCCTCGTCGACAAACAGCCCATTGCCCTCGTTGTGATAGAGCCCGAGCATCTGGTTGGAGAAATTGCCGACCAGAAGGTGCGGCCGTCCCGAGCGGTCGTAGTCGGCGGCATCGACGCCCATCGCTCCCCGCGCGACGCCGTCTTCGCCGAACGCCACGCCGCTCGACAGGCCCTCGTCCACAAAGGTGCCGTCGCGGCGGTTGCGGTAGAGCCTGTTGGGCTGCGTGTCGTTGGCCAGAAATACATCGGGCCAGCCGTCGAGGTTAAAGTCGAACACGGCCACGCCGAGCGACTTGCTGGTGGCATCGGCCACTCCGGCGCGGCGGCTGGCGTCCTCGAATTTTCCGCCGCCGAGATTGCGAAACAGCTTCGAGGCGGCGCCTTTGTAGGACTCCGGGGTGCAATAGGACTTCGTCGCACCGTCGAGCGAGCACCACAGATCGGCCTTCGCGCTCCATTGCACGTAGTTGGCCACGAACAGGTCGGCGCGGCCGTCACGATCGTAGTCGAGCCAGGCGGCGCTGGTGCCGAAGCTCGCATTGCGGATGCCGCTCTCGCGCGTCACGTCGCGGAACTTCCCGCCGCCCTCGTTGTGAAACAGACGGTCGCCTTCCAGGTAGGTGATGTAGACGTCGTCACGACCGTCGTTGTCATAGTCGGCCACGGCCACGCCCATCCCGTACCCTTCGACATCGAGGCCGCTGGCGGCGGTGACGTTGGTGAAGGTTCCCGTCCGCTGGTTGAGGTACAGCGCCGGCAGCGACTTCCGGCCGCGCGGCGTCCAGTCCCGGCCGTTGATCAGCAGAATGTCGGGCCAGCCGTCGCCATCGGCGTCGAAAAACGCGCAGCCCGATCCCATCGTCTCCGGCAGCCACTTCCGGCCGGTCTTCCCCGCGTTGTGGCTGAAACGGACGCCGGCGGCCGAGGTGACGTCACGGAAACGCACCTCGGGAGGCGCCGCCGCCAGCACGGCGGACAGAACGTAGATCAACAGGAACGCTTTCATGATCGTGGATAGGCTGCCTCTCGTTATTATCCTCGGGGCTGAGCCGCCGGGGACGGGCGGTGATCGCCTGCGAGGACTCGTCGGCTTTGAAGCGGCGGAAGAGACGCTCCTCGCGGGCGGCGTTCCGCGGGTCGCCCAAGCCCCGGTAGCACAGCATCAGGTTGTAGTGAGCCTGCACGTCCTCCGGGTCGACCTCGAGCACGCGCTCCAGAGCGGCCACGGACCCGCGGTAATCGCGCTTCAGAAACCGCAGCCGCCCTATCTGGTTCAGCACCACCCGGTCGCGCGGATAGCGGGCGGCCACTTTCTCCAGCGAAGCGAGCGCCGCGTCGTACTCGCCGGCGGCCTTTTGAACCATGGCGCGGAAGAAATGGACCCGGCCCAGATCGGGCGAGATCCCGAGCGCTCGCTCGACCAACGGGCGGGCGGCTTCCGTCTGGCCTTCCTGGATCAACGCGCGCGCCACGTTCAGCCAGCCGTCGGCGTAGGCGGAGTCGGCTTCGGTCACCTTCCGGAACGCGTACTCGGCGCCCTTCAGGTCGCCTTGGAGCAGAAGGCCGATGCCCCAGTCGTTCCACCGCTCCCGGTCTTCGCGGCGCACAACGGGGTCCCAGGCCGGTTCGATGTCGCCGCCGCCGATCTCGAGCCGCGCTTCGGCCCGCGCGAGGATCACGACCGGCAGGTCGGGAATTGCGTCGCGAATTTGGCCGGATACATTCTTCGGAATGTTCGATTTATCGAATCGATAGTCCCGGCTGTCGTGGTCGAGACCGGCGCTGCCGCTAATGGGCTGGCCGGCATACACGTATTGCGTGTAATAATGCGCGAATTTCCGATAATTGAGCCGCGCTTCGAGCGTCACCGGACCGCGCGCGGCCGGCGGAATGCGCACCCGAAAGTGGGCGACGTCGGCGGCGCCCGGCGGGATCAGCCGCACATAGAGAACGCTGCGCGCCTGCCAGGCGTTCCGCTTGTCGATTGGATTCCCTTCCGCGTCCAGGAGGACGGAGCGATAGAAGTGCGCGCCTTTCTCGACCGCACCGTTTCCGCCGTCCTCGATGCGCCCGCTCCAGAAGATGACGCCGCCGCCGGCGTCGCGGCCGATCAGCTCGAGCCAGACGTCGAACGCGTCCACCGTGCCGGCGGGAAAGAAGTGGCCAATCTTCCGCGTGCGCACGACGACGTCGACGCGAACTTCGGTTCCCGGCCGGAACCGCGTGCCGGCACGGTCGAGAGGCGCGGCCAGTTGGCCGACTTCGCGCAGCAACACCGGGGCCTGCGGTTCGGCTTCCTCGCCGACGGCGAAAGTCGACATCAATGTCTGTTGCTCGCCCGATCGCCGCACCATGGGGGTTTCGCCGCGGGACTCGGCGACCGGCGCCGCCGCGAAGATGTCTACGGTAATGAAACCTGACTTGAGAAACTCCTCGGTGGCGCGCATCTGCTCGCGATCCTGGTTCGCGTGCGCCACGGCCGTGTTGGCGGCCGCGAAGCGATGGGAGCGGACCTTGCCGCCGCGGGCCGCCGGATCGCTCGACTCGACCAGCGGCATGTGGCAGTCAGTGCAGCTCATCGACTGCGGCGGGTAGTAAAACGACCGCGCCCCTTGTCCCGAAATTCCGCTCGCCTGCCAGGTGTCGTAATCGTTGAAGCCGCGCAGCCAGCGGTAGTTGTTGACCGGAGCGTCGAGATGGACCTTGTGGCAGGTCGAGCAGAACTCGGCCGAGTCGGCGCGCATGAACGGCTTCATGAAGGTGCGGCGGTGCGGCTCCGGCTCGGCGAACGTCAGGAAGCGGTCCAGGCGCCGGATCAGAGCGTGGTCGCTCGCCGCCAGATCGTGCAACGGCGGATACTCGATGACGAACCCGCCGTTGCCCATCGTGCTGTCGACGTGCACGATCGAGTGGCAAGAGACACAACCGAGGCCGGCGTGCGCCTCCGGAGTGTCCAACTGATCCCGAATCGGTTTGTCAAATCGTCCGCTGAAGAATACCGCGTGGTCGTGACAGCCGGCGCACCATCGGCTTCCCCGGGTTCCGGAGAGCTCCTGCATGTGCTCGATCGACTTCCGGTAGAACTGGTTGTTGAACGAAGCGAAGTGGTGCATCGAGCCGTTCCATTGCTCGTAAATGCCGGTGTGGCATTCGCCGCAGCGCTTCGATTCCAGGAAGAAGCTGGCTGGGATGAAGCCACCGTCGGCCGTTCGCGCCGACGAAGGCCAGAACGGCGACCGCGGCCCCGCCCCTTCCTCTTCCATCGAGCCGGGCACGTTCCGCGGATTGCGGATGCGCGCTCTGGGGTCCGGATTCAAGGACGAATACGTCCGGACCACGACTGGAAAAACAACGGCCGCCAGCCCGGCGACAACCACCCACCGCGGCGGACGCGCGCGAAAGAGCACGAGAACCATCGCCAGCCCGCCGAGCAGCTCGTGAGTCACCAGCGCCCACTGGTTTGACCGCAAGGCTCCGGCGATCGCCAGGTACACACCGAGCGCCGACGCGGCGAGCACGACCAAGAGCCCGGCGTGCCTTCTCCGCCCAAACCGGATCACGGCCAACACAAAGGCTGCACCCAGCAAGACATGCAACAGAACGTTCGCCATGTAGAACACAGTGGGCGAGGCGAACGCGAGCAGGTAGCTGGAGTTCAACAGCAGCGCCACCGCCAGGATCGAGTACCAGCGGCCCGTTTTCATATCAGCTTCCCCCTCCGCGCAACGGCCGGAGCGGGCGCAGCGCCGGGCGGATGTTGTACTCGCGCCGATAGCGCCGGCGCTCGTCGTCATCCGGATACGCTTCCGAGGGTGGATACGGATAGCGGCTCATGCCGTGGAATGGCAGCGGCTCGACGCTCTGCGAGAAGGCCGTGTTCGGATCCCGGTCCTTGGCCCAGCCATCGACCTTCAGAAAAAAACCGCGCCGGTTTCCGGGTTTCGGCGGCGGCAGCGCGGCGGCGTCGAACTCGAGCCGCAACTCGTCGCCCGATCCCATGATGACGTAGCGGTCGTCGGCCTCGGTCAACAGCTCGTCCACGTCTCCGTAACGCGTGTACAGGCCGGGCGTCGGATTCCACATCGAGGCCGGGCGCGGCCAGGAATAAAAGAACATTTCCGGCTGTTTGCGTTGCGGATGGATGCGAACGCGGGAGAAGCCCCGGAACCGCAGATCGGAGACCAGCACGGGAACCTCGAACCGGCGGGGCGCCGGATCGATCCCATCGGCGAGGAAAATCTCGTCCCAGTAGACGCATAAGTTTGTCACAATGCGTAGGCGACGCGCGCCGGCGGGAAGGTTGCCCGGCAGCTCGACGACGATGGACTTGGGCTTGCCCGCGGGCATCCCCATGTCCTCGACCACCGTGCGCCAGACACCCGCGCCGTCCAGGGCCTCAAGGCGGGGAACGGTGAGGCCGCCGCGGCCTTCCTGCGCCTGGCCGAGAAAGGTGCTGCCGTCGGCCCAGTCGACCCAACCATCGAGGACCAGCAGCGGCCGGGCGAGCGAAGCGGCGCGCGGGCCGAAGTCGAGCTCCAGGGTGTGCATTTCGGCGACGCCGGAGCTGATCCGCGCGAAACCGTCCGGGTACCGATGGTCGCGGGTCAGGATCCGGTCCAGCACATCGCCGCCATCGCCGTCGCGCGCGGAAACCGGATACAGCCGGCGCGCAGCCCCCCACAGACGAAACTTCGGAAACGGCGGCCCCTGGAACTTCTCGGTCGAATGAAGCTCGATATCTTCCCGATGGTCGAAAGCCATCAGCTTCACCTGGTCCAGGTAGGCGACTTCGCTCAACTCCTCGGTGATGCGAATCTCGTAGCGGCCGTTGCGCACGGCCAGAGATGCCGGCCGGATCTCGATGTACTCGTCGTGATCGACCGGGAAGTACAGCCCGTCACCGGAGCTGGCGCCGAGGGGCGCGACACCCAGCACGTCGGTGATGAACTCGAACGAGCGGCCGTTCCAGGACCAGATCATGGGGCAGGACCCGGACAGGCGCTGGGCTTCTTTGTAGGAGTAAGCGCTTCCGGCAGCCTGGCGAGGCTCGTTCTGGATCAGCCCGTTGGGCCAGGTGATGCGCACCGTGTCGGCTTCTTTGGCCGCGCCAAGACCGAACAGCAGCGGCACGCCGTCGTAGGGTTTCTTCGCATAAACCGAACCGGCCTTCACCTCGATCTCGGCGCCCGTCGCCAGCTTCAGGTTTTTGATGCCGGCCAGTTGGACACCGAGCCACTGATTGGCGGCCGGCGTTTGATTGGCGAGCAGCAGCAACCGGCCGTCGGCGGTGATGGTCGCCAGATCGATGCGCCCATCGTGATTGAAGTCCGCCGTCGCCCACGCCATCCCGCCAGCCAGCCCGGGCGCGGCGACCGGAGAGGCGAACCGAACACGGCCCAGGTTGCGGGCCACGCCGTTGGCGCCGGCCAGGTCGCTCCAGCCGCGATTGTCCACGTCGGCGATGGCGGCCGCACCCGAAACCTCGGTGGCGTGCGAGCTCCACGTCCCGTTGCGATGTGCCAGCCAGTGGAGGCGGCCGGAAATCTCCGCCGCCAGTTCCATCTCGCCGTTATTGTCGATGTCGGCGGCCGCCACCAGGCGCGCCCCCGCCGGAAGGGCGGCCAGCGTCACTGCTTCGTAACGCCCGCCCAGCCGGTCCCGGTAGATCACGCCGGGACGATTCTGATACGACACCACAAAGTCGGCGGCTCGGCTGTCGGACACCATACGGAAGACGAGAGCGTCTCCCGCCGCGCCGGCAACCCATGGGATGTCGGCGGTACGATCGGCGAATCCGGCCGCCCCCTGGTTGCGAAGCAACACGGAACGGTCGCCCACCAGCAGCAGATCGAGATCGTAATCGTGATCGTAATCCAGCCAAAGCGCCCGGCGAAACCGGCCCGCCGGCAGGCCCGCGGGCCGCCGCTCGAATCGCCCCTTGACGTTTTGAAACAAAACCGGCTCCGTCGCGGTCAGAATGCACAGGTCGGGCAAACCGTCATTGTTGTAGTCGCCGGACGCCGCCGAGAGCGCCGGGACCGAGGCCAGCGTTTTGTCCTCGACCGGCGACGAACCTCCGCGGAAGAGGCGCACGCCCCGCGCCGACCACGCCCCCAGATCGGCGCGACCATCACCATCGAGATCGAGCACCGTGAGCCCGGCCGTCGCCGTGTCGAACCCGTCGGCCAGCAAACGGCTCGCGAATCGCGCCGCCCGCGGTGACGCCGGCGCGGTCCCGGCGTCGATCACCTCGAGCACCTCGGCGTAGTAGCTCCACTCCATGTCCTCCGGCTCCGGCGCACCCTCCTGCTGCTTCTTGAGCAGTTGGAAGGCCGCCAGTCGCCGGGCGGCGTCTTCTTTGCGACCCTGCTGTCGGTAGAGGTTGAAAAGCTGGAAATGCGGCGCGGCCAGGTTCGGATCCAGACGCGATGCCGTCTCGAACTGACGGGCGGCCGCTTCCGGCTTTCCGGCGAGCTTGTGGAGAACCCCGAGATTGTAATGCGAAACCGGCTCGCCGGGAACCAGTTTGAGGATCCGCTCGAACTGCGCCGCCGCGCGTTCGTAGTCTCCGCTCTTCTTGTACTGGATCCCGAGGTTGAACCACGAGTGCGGCAGGGTTGGCGCTTGTTTCTGCGCCTTCTCGAGCTCGGCAACGCCTTCCTCGGTACGCCCGGCGCGCAACAGCGCCAGCCCGTAATTCAGCCGGTCGCGCGGCGACTCCGCCGCCAGCTCGAGCGCCCGGCGGAACTCCTCGACCGCCTGGATCTGCGTCGTCGGGTTCTCGTAGAATGCCTTGCCGAGATTGCGATGACGCGCCAGACGCTCGGGTCGCGTATCCGGACCGGCGCCCGCCAGCAGGAGCAGCGCAACGGCAAAAACCGGGAAAGCGGATAGGATTCGCACCGATAAGACTATCCTAGTCCGAATCTCCGGCACTCCGCGAATCTCAGTAAATCAGTTTCAAGCCGAACTGCACGATTCGCGGCAGGTTGCTCTGCGCGTTGACGACGCCGTACTGCGGGTTGCCGAAGTTCTGATTGGGCGGGGCGAAGCGAGCCGAGTTGGAAACGTTGAAAACCTCGGCGCGGAACTGGAGGTTCCAGCGCTCGTGGAAGCGGGTGTTCTTGGTGAGGGTGAGGTCGACCTGGGCGGTACCGTCGCTCCGGCAGCCGTTGAACGTGCGTGGCGCATTGCCGAAAATGTAGGCCGCGGGTACGGAAAAGACGCTGCTGTCAAGCCATCGCTGCGGCGTGGGACCGGCCACGCAGGCGTTATTGCCGCTCCAGTCAGGGCGTTGGCCGCCGCCCTGCGAGAAGGTGTTGTTGACGGCGGAGGTGACGCCCAGCGGGCCGCCGGAAAAGCTCGACCAGATGCCGCCGACCTGCCAGCCCCCGAGCAGCTTGGCCAGGGGGCCCTGGCTCTGGCGGAAAAACGGGAGCTCGTAAACGGCGTTCAGGATATAACGGTGGGTCTGATCGAGAGTGGACGAGCTCCATTCAGCGGAAAGATTGTAGTGGTCTTGGAACGAGCTGGCGCCGAGGGTTTCTCCGGCGAACGGGCCGATGCCGTAGTCGAGAAGCTTGGACCAGGTGTAGGCCACCAGGATGCTGAGTCCGCTGGTGTAGCGCTTCTCGACCTTCACTTCCAGCGCATGGTAGGTGGAAGCGGCCCAGGAAGCATTTTGGGAGGAGACGTTTTCGAAGTGAGGGTAAGGACGCAGGAGCTGCGCTCGCGCGACGGTGGGCCGGGAAAGGGCGCCGACGGCAATCTGGCTGGCGAAAGGGTTGGGCACCTGCTGGCGGAGAGCGTCGCCGAGGGACAGAAACCCTGGGGCGAGCTGGTTCCACTGGCGGCCCTCGGGGAAGAAGAGGCCGCGGCTTCCGGCGTAGCCGATCTCGAATAGGACGTTCGCGGGGATTTCCCGCTGGATATTGAAGTTCCATTGGCTGCTGTAGGGAGTCACGTTGCCGCGATCGTAAAACTGGACGGATTGACCAACCAGCGTTGCCAGTCCGAGGCTGGAGCCGGTGGGGGTGTTGAAGAGGCCGCCGGGATAAGGATCGCTCCATTTGACGACCGGGGTGACGCCGTCGAGGCTGGTGACGATGCTGGTGGCGGCCTGGAAGCCGGAGACACCGAAGGCGCCGGCGGCGCCGCCAACGCCGGAGGTGGTTGCGTAGAACAACCCCCCGCCGGCGCGGATCACGGTCCTGGGAGTGAGCTTGAACGCGATGCCGAGGCGGGGCGCGATGTTATTGCGGTCCGAATTGGCGTTGTACCGCGACTGGCCATTGACTCCCACGAAACCGAGGCCGCCGGCGAGGTTCAGACCGGGGGCGCGAAGCGCCGAGGGCGCCTGGTAGTCGAAATTGGTGAGCATGTTGAAGCGGTCCGTTCGCGGGGTCTCGTAGTCATAGCGCACGCCCCAGTTGATGGTGAGGTTGGGGGTGACCTTCCAGGAGTCCTGGAAGAAGAGGGCATGATATTTCATCGTCATCGCCAGAGCGGGCGCCGGATTGACACCGCCGGCTGGAATCCCGAGCAGAAACGTGGCGAGACCGAGCCCAACGACGGCGCTGGACTGGTTGGGGTTGGGCCCCTGGGTCCACTGCGGAGTGAAGTTGAAGTTGGTGGCGGTGTCCCCGGTTTGCTGGGTGTTGAACTGGACCGAACGAAAATCGGCGCCGAACTTGAAACTGTGACGGGTCAGGTTCTTGGTGAGATTGCCCTGCGCGGTTTGCAGCGTGTGGCCGAAGCTGATCAGGTCGGTGGCCCCGATGAGGCCGCCGACGATGATGTTGGGGATGGAGCCGGTGATCGAATAGCCGGTGATCTGGATGGCCGGTAGCGAGAGCGGGTCGACCATGCCGTTGCGCATGTAAGCGGGCAGGCCGATGGAGGTGATGTCGAAGTTATCCGAGTACGGGCGGCGATTGTTGATGAGGCGGGTGGCCGAGTAGCGGAAGACGCCGAGCAGAGTGGGAGAGAAAACGTGCGAGTCTTCGAGCACGGCGTTCCAGCGGGTAAAGACCTGCGGTCCGGCGGTGGGGGCGATATTACGGAAGTCGGGCCCATAGGCAGGAGCGCGGATGAAGGGTGTGTCGTCGTAGGAGTAGCGGGCGAAAATGCGGTTGGCGCTGGTGATGTTGTGATCGCCGCGGAGGTTGTAGGAGTCTTTGGGCACACGGCTGCCGTCGGTGCGGGTGTAGTTGATGACGCCCAGGGGCGTGTTGGAAACTGTGGGTGCGGGGAAGAGGCGGGAAACGTTGCGGGCGACCGGATCGAGACGACCCGCGGGAATGACGTTGCTGGGGAACAGCGAGCGGAGAAAACCGCCGGAAGGGTTCGGCGCGGTGGTGGCCGGGTCATATATGTTGACGGCGCGTCCGTCGGCGAGCCGTGCCTGGGAAAAGTCGCCGGTGAGTTGACGCGGGTCGGGGAGGACGGCCGTGAAGGTGATGCCCTGGATGAAGCGGGCGATTTCGGTGTTGGCGAAGAAGAAGGTGCGGTTCCTGCCGTTGTACAGGCCGGGGATGATTACGGGGCCGCCGACAGTGCCGCCGAACTGGTTGAAGCGGAAGGGAGCGCGCTTGGTGCCCGATCGGTTCGCAAAGTAGTCGTTGGCGTTGAGCTTGTCGTTGCGGAGGAATTCGTAGAGCGAGAAGTGAAGGTCGTTGGTTCCGCCGCGGGTGACGACGTTGAAGACGCCGCCGGCCGCGCGCCCGTATTCCGCGGCGAAATTGTTGGTCTCGACCTTGAACTCCTGGACCATGTCGGGGTTGGCGTTGATGACGGGCTGGTTCTGCGAAGCAGCGTTGTTCGGGGCGCCGTCGAGGAGGAATTCGTTGGCGGTAGCGCGCTGGCCGTTGATGGAGTAGGAGACGGTGCTGATCTGGTCGATGACCAGATTGTTGACGCCGGCGGAGTTGCGGACGCCGGGGACGAGCATGGCGAGCGCGTAAGTATTGCGGCCAAGCAAAGGGAGTTCGGTGATCTGGCGATTGCCGATCACCTGGCCGACGGTGCTGCTCTCGCTTTCGAGGAGGGGAGTCTGGGCCCGGACCTCGATGGTTTCGGCGACGGCGCCTACCTGGAGGGTGACGTCGAGGCGGGCAACCTGCTGAACGGCCAGCTCGAGGCCGGTCTGGCGGATCGGGACGAATCCGGTCTTGGTGATGGTGACCTCGTAGCGGCCGGGCTGAAGAGCGGTAAGCGTATAGTAGCCGTCGCTGGTCGATTTGGTGGCCGCCGAGATGCCGGTGTCCACGGAGCGGGCCGCGACACTGGCCTCCGGCACGACTGCGCCGCTCGGGTCGGTGACGCGTCCTGTAAGGGTGGCAACCTGGGCGCAGGCAGCCGTCGCGAATACAATAGCTACAAAGAGGGTTTTCATAGAGCCCCTCCGGGTAGAGCTATTATCCTAAGAAGTGGCGTACCGGCGCCGACCCGGGGCGCCCAGGAGATGGAGGCGGCGTGGCCGAGAAACCCTTCGAGCTGAACCTCGAACACCTGCCCAAGGGATACTTGCGGCACTACCGCCGTTCGGTGTGCCTGGCGTGCATCTTCGGCATTTACACGAAACAGCTCAAGCTCACCCCACGCACCGCCTACTCGGAAGCCAAACGCTATGAGCCGACCATCGCCGAACTGACCGGATCGCCGCCCACGCGGCCCTTCTTCCCTCTCGAACCCGGCAATCCCCGGTGCCCCTACTGCGCCTCGGCCAAACGTTCCCACGCCACCTTCGATACCTGGCGCGTGGAAGGAGGTTCGGCGACCGATGCGGCGCGCCGCGCGCTCGTCAAGTCGCTCCCGAAAACCGGTGATCCGTTCCAGGTGCTTGAACGGAAGACCACCCGCCGCGAGGCCTTCTTTGGCTGGCTCGATGGTCTCGGGCGCAAGCTCGACCTGGACGGCGATGAGTGGCTGATGGAAGTGGCGCGGGAATACCTCGAACGCCGCGAACCTTCCGGAAAGTGGGCGGCTGTGTTTCGCGACATACGCGGCATTCGTCCTTCCGGCCGTCTCGAGAACGGTTGGGCGTCGGAAGACGGGAGGCTCTATCTGGTCCCGCGGGTCTACAATGAGATCCTCGTTGCGCAGTACCTGGTGAGCCGCTCGCATAAGCACGGAGGGGGTACTTTTCAGGGCCGGCTTACGCTGCTCGAACTCGTGCGCCGTCTGCGGCACGTCGGCTATTTCCGCCAGGCCGGAATCCTCGAGGAAGACCCTTTCGAGCTGCTCGAGAAACTAATCGATCACTTGAGCGGGGGTGAGCAGCCGGTGAAGCTCCACTACATCGTGGATCGGCGCGATTTCCTGGCGAAGCTCAAGAGCGTGTATTCCCGCTACGGGTAGCGCGTTCACGGCGCCCGGTTTCACCGCCGGGTTGGCCGGGCCCCCGCCAGCGCCCGTCGCACCACAGACTCCCGGTCTGAGTTCGTCCAGGCCTTCTGGATTTCCACTTCCGGCATGCCCGCCAGCCGGCCCAGCAGAATGAATGCCGGCAGCGCATGGGGCAGATGCTTCCATCGCGCCATTTCGGCCAGCGCCTCGATCGCCCGCTCGCGAATGTGCGCCATCACGCTTTCGTCCCGCCGCTCGGTGAGCGTGACCAGCGTCACCGCCGCAGTGTGCCGGTCCTGCCAGATTAGCGAGTTCAGCATTTCGATGAGCCAGGTCGGAGAAATCCGAATCTCCCGCGCCGGGTCTCGCGTTGCCAGCACCGTGATCGCCCCGAGAGCTCGCAGCGCGTTGTTCCGCACCGTGTCGTCGGGGTCTCGCAAGGCGTATTGCAGGTCCTCGACCACCCCGCGCTTGTTTTTCGCGTAGCCGATTATGTAAGCCGACATGGCGCGGTGCTCCTCGTCGGCGGAAGTCCGCAAGACTTCTCTCAGCTTGACCAGGTGGCTTTCGACCAAGGCCGGAAATTGGATCTGGATCTCTCGGCTGGCCGCGTTGTGCATCAACGAATGCCCTTGCGAGAGGTCTTCTCCCGTTTCACCAACCCGGGCCGCTTCGTGAACGGACGCCAGAAAGCGCGCGTACGCTCCGTGGATCTCGTCGGGAATCCGCGCCTCGCCATCCGGCGGCTGGTGATAATCGAAGTGCGGCGCCCCCTTCTCCTCGATGCCGACGTAGAGGATCGCCTTGCCATCCTCGCAGCAGGTCGCCTCCAGTCGCGCCCGTACCACGCCCGGAACCGTCTCCAGTGCTCCCTCAACTTCGCCCTTCGAGCGCGGCAACGGATCTCCTTCCCGCACCCCTAGCGCCTTCCGGAGGAGCGCCTCGGAAACCTTGCGCGGGCCGTGGAAATCGATGACGCCCACCCGCGGCGCCTGGGCCGTCGCGGCCGCGGCGAGCAGAACCAGAACCACCACGGTACGCACGAATCTTGGACGTGTCCGGCGGCCGGGCGGCTACAACTCTTTTTCGGCGATCGACCCGATCACCGGCAGCACGACCCGCTGATTCTGATAGGTCTTCCACATCAGGTACAGCCAGAGCCCGATCGCCGCGATGGCCACCAGTTGCGCCAGCAGGATGCCCACGCCGAACGGAAACACCACCGCCACGGCGAAATAGATGACCATGTAGGCAGCCGAGAAAAGGATCGACTGTAACGCGTGGAAACGGACGTTGCGTTTGCGGCGGTACGGCTCCAGGACCAGGAACAGCACGCCGGTAATGGGGCCGAGCACGTAGCAGAGCGTGCCGGCGACATGGTCGGCCATGGCCGATGACGGACTCGAGGACGCCGGGCCAGCGGCGGCGGTGGAGGCGCCGCATTGGGGGCAGAATTTTGCGTCGCAGAGGGCGCCACATTGGGGGCAGTACGGCATGGAAGCACGATACAACAGGGCCCCCGGCGCGGTAACAAAAAGTACTTTACAACGCAGAGTCTTTGTGCTAGGCTGGTCGCATGAGAATCCGCTGCTACCTGCTCACCCTCGGCATCGGCCTCCTTGCCTGGCTGGGTTGTGGCAAGTCCTCGGACCCGCTGGTGGCCGCCGCCGGTGCGGGAGACAGTACGCTGGTCGAACGCCTGCTTGGAGAAGGCGACGATCCCAATCGGCGGGACCGCGGCGCAAACGCTCTGGCCGCGGCCGCTCGAGGCGGCCATCAGGCCGCCATGCGATTGCTCCTCCGGGCGGGCGCCGGCCCGGACCGGCCGAGCGGCCATAACGGATGGACTCCGTTGATGCACGCCATCCACAAGAATCAAGCAGCATCCATCTCGACGCTGCTCAATGGCGGCGCCAACGTCAACGTCACCTGCTGTGGGGGGCAAACGGCACTGATGATGGCCGCCGGCTACGGCCAGACCGGCCTGGTGAACTTGTTGCTCGATCGCGGCGCCGATCCGCGCCTTCAGGCCTTGTACGGCCTGTCGGCGCTCGATCTCGCCATCACCGGCGTGGCCGATATCGACGCGTGGACGCTGGGGAGTTGCCAAACCGCGACGGTGAAGGCCCTGCTTGACCGCGCCCCGGACATGGCTCGCCAGGCGAGCTTCCAGTCGCGCGCCGCGCGATGGATGTCGCGCCCGGCAAAGTGCGCGGATGTGATGCGGCTGCTGGAGGAGCCGCGAGCCAGGCGTATGTGACACAGGTCATCGCCGGTATCGTCGAAACCATCGCGCGGTGTGGTCCGGCAGATTGGGGCACGCGGCCAGCCGCTCCAGGTCAGCTATCGAATCCACGTCGTACCAGGTGGGACCCACGTCGACGCTCAATCCGCAGGCCTCGGCGGCATGTCTGGTTTGCCCGAGGGTGCGCGGATCGGACCACACGACCCCGTCAAACATCCGCTCGTGCCACCGGCGGCACCCGATCCCCCAATAACCCCCGTCTTCGGCCGGCCCCAGCGCGACGTCGGCGGGACTGTCGAGCAGAGCGGCCAGGTGGGACACCGGCAGCGTCGGTGCGTCGCCGCCAAGAATCACCACTTGGCTCGATCCCTCCTCGAGCGCCGCGGCGATCGCATGTCGCAGGCGCGCGCCGAGGTCGCCGCCGGACTGGAGGCCGCCAGGGATCTTAAGCTCGTTCCAGGCGTCGGTCGGCTGATCGGTGTGCAGCTCGACGCGGATCCGGTCGCCCAACGGCGCCAGCCTCTCGATGACATCGAGGACAAAAACGCGCTGTAGCTCAGCCGCGCGCTCCGCGCCCAGGACGGGAATCAGCCTCGTCTTCACGCGGCCCGGCGCCGGCGCTTTGGCAAACACAATGACCCTGGGCCGCTGCACGATTTCGACCATGGTGGCGTTCCCCGCCGCGATATAATCTCACAGTCTATGTCGCTCGCGCCCGGCACGCGGATCGCAGCGGACGAGATCGGCGCCCGGCCCTGGATCATGCGCCAGAGTTGGTATAACCTTCTGTTCGCGCACTGGCCGATCCCGGCGCGGGTGATGGCGGAACGTGTGCCAGCCGGCCTGGACCTGGACACTTGGGATGGCGAGGCCTGGATCGGCGTCGTGCCGTTCGGAATGCGCGGCGTCCGGTTGCGGTTCACGCCGGCCGTGCCCGGGCTGTCGCGCTTCCTCGAACTGAACGTACGTACCTACGTGACCGCGGGAGGGAAGCCGGGCGTCTACTTCTTCAGCCTGGACGCGGCCAGCGCTCCGGGCGTCGCCCTGGGACGGGCGTGGTACAAGCTGCCATACCATCGCGCGCGTATGTCGATGCGGGAGGCCGGCGGGTGGATCGAATACCGCAGCCGGCGCAGCCGGCCGCCCGCGGAGTTCCGCGGCCGCTATCGCCCGATCGGCGATGTGTTCCACGCCGCCGGCGGAACGCTCGAGGACTGGCTGACCGCGCGGTATTGTCTGTACACCGCCAGCCGGGGGCGGCTCTGGCGAGGCGACATTCATCACGCGCCCTGGCCGTTGCAGAGCGCCGAAGCCGAGATCGAGGTGAACACGATGGCGGCGGCGCATGGCTTCGTATTGCCCGAGAGCAAGCCGCTCCTCCACTTTGCGAAGCGGCTCGACGTGGTGGCGTGGAAGCTGGCGAAGTTGAAGGCCGCGGCCACATCTACTATGAGTTAGCCGGACGACGACGCCACCGCTCGATCGCCGATTCGGCCGCCTGGGTCTCGATCTCGTGCTCGAATTCGCACCGCCACTTCCGCCATGCCCGGCTCTTAAGGTTGTCCAGAAGGAGAGAGTTTCGCCTGGCTTCCATCAAACGCCGCTGCTGCCGCTCGATGCGCTGGCGCGTTTGGTCCTGTTCGCCGCCGAGCCGGCGCTTTTCCCGATCGATGTAGCGCCCGTACGGGCCCAGTCGGGCCAACTGCAACGAGTCGCTCTGCGCGATCGCCGTCCGTTCGGCCGCTTCACGGTCTCGATCGAGCAGCGCCACGGCCTGCCCGAGCCGCAGCAGGTCCCCGCGCAGCAGATCGAGCCGGGCCTGCTCGGTGTCCTGCTGGAGCGCGCGCCACCTTCGCACGCGCTCGAGGGAAAAACCGAACCGCTTCATCCCGATCCGGAAACGTCCAACAGGCGGTGCATCCGCGACAGTGTCTCTTCCATCGGGGACTTCTCATCCGGTTCCTGCCGCAGAAACTCCAGCAGCTTGGGCCGGACCTGGATGGCGGAATCGAGGGCCGGATTCGATCCGGCGGCGTATGCGCCCAGATGGATCAGATCCTCGGAGTGATGGTAGATGGCCAGCGCCTCGCGAATCTTTCGCGCCGCCTGCCGATGGGGATCGGTGGCGACGCGGCTCTCCAGACGGCTGATCGATTCGAGCACGTCAATGGCGGGATAATGCCCCTGGGCGCCGAGCTCGCGCGACAGTACGATGTGACCGTCCAGAATCGCGCGGACGGCGTCGGCGATGGGCTCGTTCAGGTCGTCGCCCTCGACCAGAACCGTGAAGAAGCCGGTGATCGAGCCGCGCACGAAACTGCCGGCCCGCTCGAAGACGCGCGGCAGCAGATTGAACACCGACGGAGTGTAGCCTTTCTGGCTCGGCGGCTCTCCGGCCGCCAGACCGATCTCCCGCTGCGCCATCGCCAGCCGCGTCACCGAGTCCATGACCAGCAGCACCGCGGCCCCCTGGTCGCGGAAGTACTCGGCCACCGCCAGCGCGACAAAACAGGCGCGTACCCGCAGCGGGGCGGGCCGGTCCGACGTGGCTACGACGACGACCGAGCGGCCGAGCCCTTCCGGACCCAATTCGTGCTCGAGAAACTCGAGCACCTCCCGGTTCCGCTCGCCGATCAGCGCCACCACGCTGACATCGGCCGCGCTGTTCCGCGCCATCGCGGCGAGCAACGTGCTCTTGCCGGCGCCGCTGCCGCCGAAAATGCCGATGCGCTGACCGCGGGCGCAAGGCAGGAGACTATCGATCACGCGAATCCCGGTAACCAGCGGCTGGGCAATGAGGCTGCGTTCGAGCGGCCCCGGCGGCGCCTGATAGAGCGGATAGACGGTTTCGGTCTCGATCCATCCGCGCCCGTCCATCGCCAGTCCGAAGCCATCGAGCACCCGGCCGAGCAGTTGCGGGCCTACGCCGACGCTCGACTGCTCCCGGCGAGCCACGATCGGATCGCCGGCCTCGAGCCCGTAAGTTTCCTCCAGCGGCAGGCTCAACACGCGCCCGTCCCGGAAGCCGATCACCTGGGTGCGGATGCGACGGCCCCCGCCGCTCGACACCTCGCAGAAGTCGCCCAGCGCCGCCGCCGGGCCTTCGGATTCAATCAGAAGCCCGGCGGTTTCAGCCACTCGACCGGTCCAGCGGAACGAATCCATCCGCTCCACGGCGTCCAGATAACGCTCCAGCTGCCAGAGCGCACAGGACGAGGCGGCGTCCTCGCAGGGATCAGAAAACGCGGCCGCCGCGTTCCGTTGTGCGCGTTTACCAAGGTGTTCCCCGGTCATGGGCGCCGCCGGATCAGATCCGCGAAGCCGCGGTCGATCTCCTCGAGCTGGGTTTCGATCGAGCCGTCCAGGTTCCCGCGCTCGGTCTCGAGTATCACCGCGCCGCGCTCGAGCGCCGGGTCCGGAACCACTTCGATCCGGTTCGGCAATCCGAGCGAGGCCAGGTACTTCTCCAGCACCGGAGCGTCGCGCGGGTAGACGCTGATGCGAACGATCTCCCGGGCGTGCACTCTCTCCAGCGCCGCGCTCACGATGCCGAGCAGCGATTCCGGATCCACGGTCAGCTCACGGTGCAGGATGCGCCGCGCGATCACCGTCGCCAGCCTCACTAGGTCCTCCTCCATCTGCCGTCGCATCGTCCGCCGCGCCGACGCCAGCTCCTCGATGGTCGCCGCCAGTCGAGCCATCATCTTCTCGACTT
>Ga0247727_10003040_pt1 | contig 37600 bp, 45 predicted proteins | sample WisWelCaveWW1625_FD_202498 | JGI IMG/M metagenome (GOLD analysis project Ga0247727, IMG submission 202498) | Biofilm microbial communities from Wishing Well Cave, Virginia, United States - WW16-25 | ecosystem: Environmental > Aquatic > Deep subsurface > Groundwater > Cave microbial mat | place...
GCCTCCTTTGGCTCAATTAATTCCTATTCCAAATAGTTCTTAAATTAACACCTCATTTTTAACTGCTTTTTGAGGGGATACTTTTTTTCTTGCTGTTTAGTCCATAGCCTTAGGCGCTCCAAGTTGAGAGATGCTTTTTCAGAATAGGAATGGATAATTTTATTTCCATGTATATAGGATACTTCCAACATACTGTTTTTAATACTCAGCCTAACCTCTTTTGCTTTCAACCTAGCAGCGTTCAAAATAAAAAAGGCGGATTAATTTCTTAACCCGCCTTCATTAGTAATCTATGAAAGATTACTTCTTAAGATGCTTGCTTACAAGAGCAGTCATTTCAAACATGTTTACGCTTTTCTTTCCGCCAAAGACAGCTTTCAAAGTGTCGTCAGCATTGATTTGGCGTCTGTTCTTTTTGTCTTGAAGATTGTTCTTCTTGATGTAAGCCCAAAGTTTTTTTGCTACTTCAGTACGTGGAAGCGCTTTGCTTCCTGTTACTGCTGCGAGTGATGCACTTGGAGTCAACGGAGCCATGAATGCTGCGTTTGGTTTTCTTTTTGTTGCCATTGTGTTTTGTTTTTTTGTTTTATGAAACCGACTTGTTTGTCAATTTCATAGCGAAAGTAAGACATTTATAGTTATAAAACACATTGTCAATAACTTTTCATAGGGGGAATTTGAGTTTTACCTATGAAAAGTCACCTTTTTTATACAATTCCTCCTAAATTCACCCTGTAATCTGTCAACGCGTAACTCGCTCGGTTACTTTTAATCTTAGAAATATTAAAACAAGCAACAAAAAAATGGGCTAGGTACATTTACCTTCGCCCGCATTTGAAAGCCCTTTTGGGACTTTTTTGCTTTTTACAGGGGTGTTTTCTTGTAATTCCAATACGCGGAAATCTCTTATCTTTGCCCTCCATTTACCTTATTAATTACTATGGATATTGTTAAGGAAAATATTGATGAGTTGAACGCGGTTCTGAAGGTTAAAATTGCACCCGCTGATTATTCTGAGAGGTATAATACTGCACTGAAAAAATACCAGAAGAAAGTAGATATGCCCGGCTTCCGCCCCGGGAAAGTTCCGGTGGATATGGTGAAGAAACGTTTCGGCAAGCATATTTTGGTAGAAGAAATCAATGATATGCTTTCAGAATCGTTGCATAAATATATTTCTGAAAACAAAATTGCTATTCTTGGCAATCCTCTTCCGAAACAAGATTCGCACAATGACTTTGACCATCAGACAGAATTTGAATTTCAATATGACTTAGGGCTCGCTCCAAAAATGAACATCGAACTTTCAGCAAAAGAAAAGTATTCTTATTACGCAGTGAAAGTTGACGATGAATTGATTAACAAACATGTGGATTATTTCCGCAGGAACTACGGGCAGGTGATTCATCCCGAAGCAAGCGAAGATAAAGATGTGCTGGTTGGAGATTTCACCGAAGTTGATAAAGAAGGAAACGTTGTGCCAGGAGGAGTTTTCAAAACCACTCTTCTTGATATTGCTAAAATCAATAACGCGCAGAACAAAACAAAACTTATTGGCTTGAAGAAAGAAGATAAAGTTGTACTTGAAAATCTTTCGGATGATGCTAAATATCTTTTTGAAATCCTTGAACTGCCTGCAGAAAAACTGCAAGAACTTTCACTTCAGTTTCGATTGAAGAACCTCAGCCGAATTGTTCAGGCGGAAGTAAATCAGGAATTGTTTGACAAAATTTACGGTGCCGGAAAAATAAACAGCGAAGAGGAATTCAGAAATAAAATCCGCGAAGAACTTGCTGTGATGTTTATAGGAGACAGCGATAGAAAATTTATGAATGAAGTTGTTGAGTCAATTTTGAAAAAAGCAAATCTTTCTCTTCCTGAAAATTTTCTGAAACGCTATCTTCTTGCTACTAACAAAGAAAAAATTTCTTCTGAGCAGGTAGATAAAGAATACCACTCCTATTCCGATTCACTCAAGTGGCAGTTGATTGAAAATCATTTACTGAAAACTTACAAAGTAGTTGTGCCTGCTGAAGAAGTGGAGCACTATGTTACCAATCTTGTCAAAATGAATTTTGCCAAGCACGGCATGGCGAACGCGGATGAAGCAACGGTAAAAGCATCTGTGAAAAAAGTTTTGGAAGATGAGAAACAAATTCGAAACGCATACGACAGATTATATGACCAGAAACTAATTGAACTTTTCAAAAATACTTTCACCATAGAGAAAAAAGAACTTCCCTATGATGAGTTCTTCAAAAATCCTAAATCCTAATTCTTAAATCCTAAACCAAAATTATGTTTGACCAAAACGAATTCCGTAAATACGCAACCAAACACAAAGGTATCAGCAGTCTAAACTACGAGCGGTTCACTTCCATCGCCAATGCTGGAATACGCAATGATTCGTACATCTCTCCAACGATTATCGAAGAGCGCCAGTTGAACGTTGCTACGATGGATGTTTTCTCACGTCTGATGATGGACCGGATTATTTTTTTGGGAGTACCGATCAACGATTATGTTTCCAATATTATTCAGGCGCAGTTGCTTTTCCTTGAATCAGTGGATGCGAAAAAAGATATTCAGATTTATCTGAACACACCCGGTGGTTCTGTGTATGCCGGTCTCGGAATTTATGATACGATGCAATACATAGCACCAGATGTGGATACAATTTGCACGGGCATGGCAGCTTCGATGGGCGCGGTGATTATGTGCGCGGGTGCTCAGAAAAAACGCAGTGCGCTTCCTCACGCGCGCATTATGATTCACCAGCCGATGGGCGGTGCGGAAGGTCAGGCATCCGACATTGAAATCACGGCTCGCGAAATTCAGAAATTGAAAAAAGAATTATACGAAATCATAGCGAAGCACAGCGGACAGACCTATGAAAAAGTTTGGGAAAACAGCGACCGCGATTACTGGATGACTGCGCAGGAAGCAAAAGAGTATGGAATGGTAGATGAAATTTTAGTGCGAAGCAAAACAAAATAATTTATGGCGGCTCAAAAAAATGTAAAGTGTTCTTTCTGCGGGCGCGATCAGCAGGATATTAACGTGATGGTCTCTGGGCTTGACGGCCATATCTGTGACCATTGCGTGGAACAAGCACACTTAGTTGTGAAGCAGGAACTGAAAGCCAAAGGAGGTAAGTCTGCGCATTTTGTTTTGAACCTAATTAAGCCGAGTGAAATAAAAAAACATCTGGATGAATTTGTAATCGGGCAGGACGATGCTAAAAAAGTTTTATCCGTTGCGGTTTATAATCATTATAAAAGGATTTCACAGAAGCCGAAACGCACAACCGCGAAGCAAGATGAAATCGAAATAGAAAAATCAAACGTCATTCTTGTTGGAGAAACCGGAACAGGAAAAACGCTGCTCGCAAGAACCATCGCGAAAATTCTGAATGTTCCGTTTTGCATGGCGGATGCAACTGTGCTGACCGAAGCAGGATATGTTGGCGAAGATGTGGAAAGCGTTCTCGCGCGCCTTTTACAAGTTGCCGATTTTGATGTAACGGCCGCTGAGCGCGGAATTGTTTTCATAGATGAAATAGATAAAATTTCCCGCAAGAGCGATAACCCATCCATTACAAGAGACGTGTCAGGCGAAGGAGTTCAACAAGGGCTTTTGAAATTATTGGAAGGTGCTGTGGTGAATGTTCCTCCACAGGGTGGGCGCAAACATCCCGAACAGAAAATGATACAGATAGATACTTCCAATATTTTGTTTGTATGCGGTGGTGCGTTTGATGGAATTGAAAAAATGATTGCGAGAAGAATTAAACCGCAGTCACTCGGATACACAGCGTCAAAGGAAGGAGATTCCATTGATAGAGAAAATATTCTTCAGTACATTGCACCACTCGATTTGAAAAAATTCGGATTGATTCCTGAATTGATTGGGCGATTGCCTGTTATTACTTATTTATCTCCGCTGGACGAAACCACGCTAAGAAAAATTCTTACCGATCCGAAGAACGCGCTTATAAAACAGTATGTGAAATTATTTGAGATGGACGGAGTAAAACTTTCTTTTGATGATGACGCGCTGGACTTCATAGTGGAAAAAGCATTTGAATTCAAACTTGGCGCGCGCGGACTTCGTTCTCTCTGCGAAGGCATAATGAATGATGCGATGTTTGAAATTCCTTCCGAAGGAAAAGTGAAAGAACTTCACATCACATTGCTTTACGCAAAAGAAAAACTTTCCAGAAGTAAGTTGAAACGCCTCAAAGCGGCTTAGGTATTGGCTGTCACCCTGAGCGAAGTCGAAGGATCTCTTTTCTTTAGAGCAACAACAAAATTTCTTACCATATCAATTTTATCCTCCGCCAGATTTATTGTAGAAGAAATCGCCACTCCGTGAATTCCGGTTTGCATTAATGATTCTATATCTTCCAGTTTAATTCCTCCTATGGCGATCATTGGAATTTTATTTCCAAATTTTTCGGCAAGGAGTTTTATTCTTTCCAATCCCAAAACAGGATTCAATTTTTCTTTCGTAGAGGTAAAACGAAACGGACCAATTCCAATATAATCACAGCCTTCTTCAATTCTTTTTCTCACATCTTCAATAGTATTTGTGCTGCCGCCAATAATAAAATCATCTCCCAGAATTTTTCTTGCTTCTTTCGGATTCATATCTTCTTTTCCTATATGAACTCCATCTGCAGAAATTTCTTTTGCTATCTGAACATTGTCGTTGATGATGAGTTTTGCTCCGTATCTTAAGCAGACGAGTTTTGTTTCTTCAGCAATTTTTTTCCATTCGTCAAAAGATTTATTTTTTACTCTGAGTTGAATCCAATCTGCTCCGCCTTTGCAGGCAAATTCGGCAAGTTCGATATGAGAAAAATCAGGAAGTTCTTGCGTGATATAATGTAATCTTGAAATCATTAGAAGTCAAACTTGTAAATGCCGTGCATTTCAGACTGGTCACGCACGGTAAGATTCAAGTCATTAATTATTCCGTTCGCAACATCATACACCCATCCGTGTACGTGTGGACGTTTATTTTTTTTCCATGCGTTCTGAATGATAGATGTTTTGCATAGATTATAAACCTGCTCGCTGACATTCAATTCTGTTAACCTTCGATTGCGTTTTTCCAAATCCGAAATGCCTTCCAGTTCTTTCTGATGCAAACGATACACATCTTTTATATTTCTTAGCCAGTTGTCGATTACCCCTCCGAAATGTTTATTGCTCATAGCGGCTTGAATTCCTCCGCAGTTGTAATGCCCGCAGACGATAACTTGCTTTACATGGAGAATACTTACCGCATAATCCAGCACGCTGAGGAGATTTGTGTCGGTATGAATCACCATGTTGGCAATGTTTCGGTGTACAAAAATTTCTCCCGATGTTGTATTGGTGATTTCATTGGCAGGCACGCGACTGTCAGAACATCCAACCCATAGCACGGGTGGCTGCTGTATTTTTGAGAGTTTTTTGAAAAAGTTCGGATCTTCTCCGAGTCTTTTTTCAACCCATTTGCGGTTGCCTTGAAGAAGTTTTTGATAAAGTTTTTCCATAGTTATTATTTATGATAACCTAGTAATGTTTTATTGCTCGTTAAAAATTTTGTCACATAATCTTTTCCCTTTAAACAGGAGCGTTGCAAAGATAATCCATTTGCGAGGCTTGCGGTTATAGCAGAGGAAAGCACACATCCGCTTCCGTGCTTCCTGTTTTCTGAAATATGCTTTGCTCTAAATGGAAAAACCTTTCCTTCAGTTGTAAACAGATAATCTTTTCCCTTTTGTTTTTCGCTATGTCCGCCTTTCAGAAATACATTACAATATTTTGATAATTCTTTCGCGCCTTTCATTTCATCTGACTCTCCTGAAAGAATTTTTATTTCATCTGTGTTGGGTGTGATCAGGAAAATACTTTTACAAATGTCAATCACTTTCTTTTTGTCGATGAATTTATGAATTTCAAAACCAGCACTTGCCCTAATGATAGGGTCCCAAACGATTCTGGATTCTGGATTCTGGATTCCGGATATTATTTTCTCCAAACTTTCTAAACTTTCCAACATTCCAACTTTCACAAACTGAAACTTGAACTTTCTTGTGAGGACTTCAATTTGTTTTATAATTTCATTTGTTTCTATCCATTTCACTCCGTCAAATTCTGAGTCATTCTGAAATGTCAATCCTGTAACAACACTCATTCCTTGCACCTTGTGCTGCTCGAATGTTTTTATATCGGCAAGAACACCTGCTCCTCCGCTCGGATCAAATCCGACTATGGAAAGAACGTATGGTCTTGTCTTTGTCATGTTTTTTTTTGTCATTCTGAGAGCAGCGAAGAATCTAAAACAGATGCTTCACTTCGTTCAGCATGACAAAGTAGTTTTAATCGTTTAAATTTCTCAACAGGATTTTTGCTGTTCCATATCGCTCCAAGAACGGAAACTCCTGCAAAACCAAGTTCGCGACAAATTTCGATTTTATCTTCATTAATTCCGCCAAGTGCAAAGACCTCACCTCCAACCTCTCTCCTTGAAGAAAGGAGAGAGGAGTTTTTCAGTTTATTCAAATCGAATTTACTTTTATATCCTGCTTTTGAAATACTGTCGAAGATCGGGGAGAGGAAAGCATAATCATATTTCCCTTTGTGTGCTGTCAGTTCTTCTAGAGAATGGAACTTCTGAAAATCGGAATGCAAAGCAATTCTGTTATGATACTTTGAAGGAATTTGTCGAATGAAATTTTCTGTTCCTTCTTTTGAAAAATCAGGTTTGTGCATGTGAAAAATTTCCAGCCCTTCTTCAAACAAAGAATTTATGATTTCGTGTTCGTTAAGAACGGGAGTGGGTGAGGAGATGACGATGAGTTTCATTTATTCGCTCACATAAATTTCTGCACCAGTTTCTACAAACTCCTTTGCTTTTTCTTCCATTCCTTTTTTTAATGCTTCTTCATCGGCAAGCCCGATCTTCTCTGCATACTCGCGCACATCCTGTGTGATTTTCATAGAGCAAAAATGCGGTCCGCACATAGAGCAGAAATGCGCGGTTTTGGCTCCTTCCATCGGCAAAGTTTCATCGTGAAACTCGCGGGCGGTGTCAGGGTCGAGAGAAAGATTGAACTGGTCTTCCCAGCGGAATTCGAAACGTGCTTTGCTCAATAAATTATCTCTGAGTTGCGCACCGGGATGCCCCTTGGCGAGGTCGGCAGCGTGCGCGGCAATTTTGTAAGCAATGACTCCGTCCTTCACATCTTTTTTATTCGGCAAACCGAGATGTTCTTTAGGAGTTACATAACACAACATCGCAGTGCCGTACCAGCCAATCATCGCAGCGCCAATGGCGGAAGTGATATGATCGTAGCCGGGCGCGATATCAGTTGTTAATGGACCAAGAGTATAAAATGGCGCTTCGTGACATTCCTTCAGTTGCTTGTCCATATTTTCTTTTATCAAATGCATCGGCACATGACCGGGTCCTTCAATCATCGTTTGCACATCGTGCTTCCACGCAATTTTTGTGAGTTCACCGAGCGTAATTAATTCTGAAAACTGCGCTTCATCGTTTGCGTCTGCGATACAACCAGGGCGAAGACCATCTCCGAGAGAAAATGCAACATCATATTGTTTCATGATTTCGCAAATGTCTTCGAAGTGTGTGTAAAGAAAATTTTCTTTATGATGCGATAAACACCATTTCGCCATGATGCTTCCTCCGCGCGAAACAATTCCGGTTACGCGTTTTGCAGTGAGCGGAACATAACGCAGCAGAACTCCAGCGTGAATGGTGAAATAATCTACGCCTTGTTCGGCTTGTTCGATAAGAGTGTCTCGGAAAATTTCCCAGGTAAGGTCCTCGGCTTTGCCGTTTACTTTTTCAAGTGCCTGATAAATAGGAACGGTTCCCACCGGCACAGGACAGTTTCTGATTATCCATTCTCTCGTCTCGTGAATATTTTTTCCCGTTGACAAATCCATGAGCGTATCTCCTCCCCATCTGCAACTCCAAACTGCTTTTTCCACTTCTTCTTCAATGCTTGAACTCACTGCGGAATTTCCGATATTGGTATTTATCTTCACCAGAAAATTCCTTCCGATGATCATCGGTTCGCTTTCCGGGTGGTTGATATTGTTGGGAATGATGGCGCGTCCGCGGGCGACTTCATCTCTTACGAACGCAGGCGTGATGTAGGATTGTGTGGATGCTCCGAAATTTTGTCCAGCGTGCTGAGTGGTCAAGCCATTGTATTGCAGGCGCATTTCATCAATCATCTGGTTTTCGCGTATTGCGATGTATTCCATTTCGGTAGTGATGATTCCTTTTTTTGCGTAGTGCATTTGGGAAACATTACTTCCCGTTTTTGCTTTGAGTGGCTTACGCAGATGCTCGAAGCGAAGTGAATCAAGCGACTTGTCATTCATTCTTTGATTTCCGTATGCGGAAGAAAAATCTTTTAAGTGTTCAACATCGCCTCGTTCCATGATCCATTTTTCACGGATGGGAGCTAGGCCTTTTTTTACATCAATCGAAATGTTGGGATCGGTAAATGGACCGCTCGTATCATACACTGCGAGTTTTTCTTTTTTCACTTCTTTTTCAAACTTGGAAGAAACACCGCTTGATACTTCTATCTCGCGCATGGCCACTTCAATGTTGTGCAGCTTTCCCTTTACATAAATTTTCTTTGATCCGGGGAAGGGGGTAGCGGTGATGGATTTTTCGGTAGGGAGTTTTTCGGTTTTCATATTATTTTTTATTAGTTCGTCATTGCGAGCCTGCTTTGAGGCGAAGCAATCTCATGAGATTGCTTCGGTCGAGGCTCCCTCGCAATGACGGGTTAAATTTTTATTCCAACTATCAACACATCATCAATTTGATCAAGATCTCCTCTCCATTCATTAAAGCAGGATAAAAGCTTTTGCTTTTGAGTTTCCATTGGGAGATTTTTTATTTTATCTAAAAATTCAATCAAGTTTTTCTTTTTAAATTTTTTCCCTTTCGGACCGCCAAACTGATCTGCAAATCCATCTGTAGTCAGGTAAAGAATATCTCCCTCATTCAAATTTATAGAGTACTTTTTAAAAGAATCTTTTTTCTCTCCTTTGCCAACAGGCATCTTGTCTTTTTCTAATTCACTTAAAATTCCATTTTTAAATATGATAGGAGCGTTATTAGCAGCCGAATACTTGATTGCATTTTTATCCCAGCTAACCAGGATTCCATCCATTCCATCCTTGCCTCCATCTGTAGAAATATTTTCAATGAGCCGACTTCTGGCATGGTCAAATACAAGGTTGGGTGCATGAATATCTTTTTCTGTGATTGCCTCATTTAGATAAGAAATGTTGAGCAAACTCATAAAAGCTCCCGGCACTCCATGCCCTGTAGAATCGCAGACTGCAAAATAAAATCTTTTATCTTTTTCAGTGGCCCAGTAAAAATCTCCGCTCACAATGTCTTTCGGCTGATATAAAATGAAACATTCCCTGAGATTTCTCTTTAACATATCATCGTCTGCCAAAAGCGCCTGCTGTATCCTTCGTGCGTAGTTGATACTGTCGGTAATGTCTTTATTTTTTTCGGCAATTTCATCAAAGGCATTTTTTAGATCTACATTTTTCAGGCGATTGATCTCGGATTCTTTCTGGGCATTCTCGATCTTGCTGACCAACTGAATGCTTTTCGCTTTCATAGCCGCGTCAGTATTTGCCGTTTCTTCATTTACTTTGTGAAAGAGCCGAAAATGCTTTATGGCACTTTTATAATCCCCCTTCTTCTCGTAGACTTCAGAAAGAGAATAATGTGCAGAAAGAACAGATCTTCGAAAGTTGATCTTTTCGGCAAGTTCCAGCACTTCAAGCAACACCCTTTCCGCTTCCTCGGTTTTGTCTTTTCTGAGATAAATATTTCCAAGGTCTTTCTTGAAACGGCAAATTCCCATCTTGTCACCCAGCTCTGTAGCGAGCTCCGATCCTTTTAAAGAAATTTTTTCAGCCTCTTCGTAATTTCCCATGTTGTAACACAGGGTCATATAGGCATTCATCGCAGCTGCGTGACCCCTCTTGTCATTAATTTTTTCACGTAGTTCCATGCTTTGTATCAGATACTCTTTACTTTTTTCATATTCTTTTCGATCAGTATAGCCCTGTCCAAGTCCCATTAAGGCAGCGGCTTCTCCTTCTTTATTATTTAATTCGCGGTTTAATTTCAGGCTCTGTGAAAAATATTCCAGACCACTTGCGGTGTCTTTCAGATATAAATACAAATATCCATGCTGGAAAAGGCATCGTGCCACGTTCAGTTTGTCATTAATCTTCTGATAATAACCTATTGCTTTTGTAATACTATCCAGTCCTTTGCTGAAGTCGCTGAGTCTGAAATAAACCAATGTCAGGTTATATTGGATGTTGGCAATTCCTTTTTCATTTTTTAGTCCTTCAAAAACAGGCAGCGCTTCAAATAATTTTTCAAGAGCAAGTTCATAATTAGCGATCTGAACATAGCAAAATCCTTCATTGGCAAGAGCGGCCGCTTTACCTTCGGGATAATTTATTTCCGCAGATATTTTTTGAGATTCCTTGCTTAATGTAATGGCTCGCTGCGTATCTGAATTGCGAATGTCAAATGTAAGTTGATTGAGTGCGTCAACCTTTTCTATTATTGAAACTTTTTCGCTCATCCTCCCTGAGTGGCTTTGATGATTAATATTTTATCGTTGTCGTTCAATTGAAATTTTTCCCATTCAGTTTTTGGAACTACTTTGTCATTTACAGCAAAAGCAATTCCGTTCGTGCTCGGCATATTTAATGACTGCACTAACTCAGAAATGTTCCTTCCGGAGAATTGCTTGGGTTCGCTATTGACTAATAGGTTCATTCTGTGAGATTGCTTCGTTTCACTCGCAATGACAGCCAAGAAAACTTAAGGAGAGAGTATCACTTTCCCTTCGCAGGCATTACCCTGTTCAGGTTCAAAGGGTTCATCTCAGTCATCCTCGCCTAAGCGGGAAACGCCCCCAAGTTTTCTGTGTCAAAGATGGAAAAATACTAATGAAATCAAAAAGAAAAATATGAACAGGATCAGCCCCCTGTTACACATTTACAACTGGGAGAGAAGAATATCTTGGCATCGGGAAGTAGTTTGCGGATTCGCTCCTGGTCTTCATCGTTCAGGAGGATAACGCGCAAATCCATCCATCGGAGTTTTTTGAGTTTGCTTAATTCATCGGGGAATGTAGAAAGTTCATTTTCCCATAGGTCAAGGATTTCGAGATTATGGAGATCGCCAATGCGCTTGGGGAGAGCAATTAGACTATTTCGTGAGCCGACAAGTTTTTTCAGGTTCTTCAATTCTCCTATTGAGTCGGGAAGATATTGCAATTTATTTCCTGAAACATTCAGCACTTGCAAGTTAGTGAGCGTTCCGATTTTTTCTGGAAGTTCTTTGAGATTATTTTTACTTAAGTCAAGTTCCTGCAGGTTTTTGAATTTGAGAATATCCAGCGGAAAAATTTTCAATTTATTTCTCCTTAAGTCAAGGCGATAAACTTTATCGGGATTTTGAAGGGCTTCCTGTAAGTTATCGTAAATAGGATAAGCAAGGAGAGAAGCAGTGTCGAGAAGTTGGGCAGAAACACAAGTCGGCAATAGGCAGTCGGCAGTCAGCAATAAAAACAACAAGAATATTTTCTGCAAACATTTCATGCGTTCAAAATCTTTAGTGATTTTTCTTTATCTCCGTCAATTGCTTTTTTCAGGGCTTCCATGTTTTCAAACTTTTTTTCGTCTCTTAATTTCTGTCTGAAAAAGATACGGATGTTTTCGCCATAAATCTCTTTGTCAAAGTCAAAGATGTTAACCTCAATTGTTTTCTTTTCACCATTCACGGTTGGATTGAAGCCAATGCTCATCATTCCGTTGTATATTTTGTTTTCAACTTCTGTTGTCACAGCATAAATTCCATCTGCTGGAACCAGTTTGTGCTTGTCATCAATCTGAATATTCGCAGTCGGGTAGCCCAACTCTTTACCCAATCCTTTTCCCTTAACGACCTTTCCTTTGATTGAGTATTCGTAGCCCAAAAATTTATTTGCGGTCTTGATGTCACCGCTCTCAAGTGCCTTTCGGATTTTGGTGGAAGAGATTTCAACTTTATTTAACACTTGCGCGGGAATCCGTTCAAGTTCGAATTTGTAAATGGGAGCGAGCGATTTCAGTTTCAGAAAAGTTCCTTCGCGGTTTCTGCCGAAGTGGTGGTTGTAACCGATGATGAGTTTTTTTGTTTTCAGTTTGTTCACAAGAATATCGCGCACGTATTCTGTGTAGGTAATGCGCGAAAATTTTTTCGTGAAGGGATGAACGATGAGATGTTCAACGCCAAATTTTTCCAACAATTCTTTTTTCTCTTCTTCAGTGTTCAGGAGTTTCAAATCCTCGTCATCGGGAAAAAGCACCATGCGCGGGTGCGGATAAAAAGTAAGTATCACCGATTCTCCCTTGATTGCCTCCGCGCCTTCTTTCAGTTGCTGAATAATTTTCTGATGCCCCAGGTGAACGCCATCAAACGTACCGATGGTCACAGCAGAATTCTTTGCGCCTTTGAATTGCTCTATGCTTTCGTAAACTTTCATTTGTTGAATAGTTTCACAAATTCATTTACACTCATTTTTTCTTTTTCTGGCGTTTCATCAGAATGTGTTAGGTAACCTGTTACAATTCCACTGTCAACTGGGACCCAAAGATTATTGCAAGCCCACACAAAATAATCATCTTTATTTTCATCTTTCTGACCATATCCTTCCTTATTTGTTCCTTCATATAATCCCAAAATCCAAGTTTCTCCTGGTTTAAATTTATTAACGTATGGTCTACATAAATCCCCATCATCTCCAAAAACCCTTATTGTTTTTCTTTTGTCTTCTCCTTTAATTGTTTGTAGGATTTGAACTTCCATTGAGAGTGGGTGAGGATAACCAAAACTGCTAAAAGTTAAATACCGTTCAATTTTTACAAGGGCGACAAGTTTTGTATTGAATGAACCATCAACAAATGATTTGTGAGGTCCGCAACCACAAGAAGAAAGATTTAATTTGAAATGAGAAAAAAATAAACCCAAAACAATTATCAATATGGTAATTAGAATTTTCATTTCTTGTTATCAAATGTATGAAATAACTGCAAAACTTTCCCTTTGCAGATTTCTAAATAATGTTACTTTCGCCCTGCGAAAAATAAAATAACATTATTCAAAATATATGGCACAGTTAAACGGAAAAATCTCTCAAATCATTGGTGCGGTGGTTGACGTTTCTTTTCACGGAGAAAAGGTTACGCTCCCGAATATTCTTGACGCCTTGGAAGTAACCCGCCCTGACGGTGTGAACGTGGTGCTTGAGTGCCAGCAGCACATTGGCGAAGATTCCATCCGAACCATCGCGATGGATTCTACAGACGGATTGAGCCGCGGCACGGAAGTGCGCCCTTCAGGCGCTTCCATTAAAATGCCGATTGGCGAAAAAATAAACGGACGGCTTTTCAATGTAGTGGGTGAAGCAATTGACGGACTTCCGCAGGTGGAAAAGAAAAATGGTTATGCCATTCACCGCAACCCTCCGAAATACGAAGACCTTTCTACTTCATCCGAAATTCTTTTCACAGGAATTAAAGTAATTGACCTGCTTGAGCCGTATGTGAAAGGAGGAAAGATTGGTTTGTTCGGTGGCGCGGGCGTTGGAAAAACAGTTTTGATTCAGGAATTGATTAACAATATCGCAAAAGGTTACGGTGGACTTTCTGTTTTCGCGGGAGTGGGAGAGCGCACACGCGAAGGAAACGATTTGCTCCGCGAGATGATTGAAGCGGGCATTATGAAATACGGAGATGCGTTCAAGCACTCGATGGAAAAAGGCGGATGGGATTTATCGAAAGTGGATATGGAAGGATTGAAAGAGTCGAAAGCAACTTTCGTTTTCGGACAGATGAACGAGCCACCAGGCGCGCGCGCGCGCGTAGCACTTTCAGGTTTAACAGTTGCTGAATATTTCCGCGATGGCGATGAAAAATCAGGCGGAAAGGATATTCTTTTCTTCATTGATAATATTTTCCGATTCACGCAGGCAGGTTCTGAAGTGTCAGCGCTTCTCGGACGTATGCCATCGGCAGTTGGATACCAACCCACGCTCGCAAGCGAAATGGGTGTGATGCAGGAAAGAATTACTTCTACAAAACGCGGTTCGATTACTTCGGTTCAGGCGGTGTATGTTCCTGCGGATGACTTGACCGATCCTGCGCCTGCTACAACATTTGCTCACCTGGATGCGACAACTGTTCTCTCGCGTAAAATTGCCGAGTTAGGAATTTATCCTGCGGTGGACCCCCTTGATTCCACTTCACGAATTCTTACTCCTGCGATTGTAGGAAAAGAACATTATGAATGTGCTCAGCGTGTGAAAATGATTCTTCAGCGCTACAAAGAACTGCTTGACATCATTGCTATTCTCGGAATGGATGAACTTTCGGAAGAAGATAAACTCGTGGTGAGCCGTGCAAGGCGCATTCAGCGTTTCCTTTCTCAGCCCTTCCACGTTGCCGAAGCGTTCACCGGTCTCAAAGGCGCGCTCGTTTCCATCGAAGATGCCATCAAGGGCTTCAACATGATTCTCAACGGTGAAGTGGATGACCTCCCTGAATCAGCATTTCACCTGGTTGGCACTATTGACGAAGCAAAAGAGAAAGCGAAAAAAATTATGGCTGAAGCGAAGTAAGAAAGAAAAGTTTTTGAGTTAAAAGTCAAAAGTGGTTGTATTCCCTTTTGACTTTTTTTTTGCTCTTTTGACTTTTGGGTTACGCATCTAATTCCCCGGCAATCACATTCATGGCACTAAGAGTAAGAATTGCGTCAGAGAGCATGGCGCCTTTGATGATTTCTGGATATGCCTGGTAGTAAATGAAACAAGGTCTGCGGAAATGAAGGCGATACGCACATCGTCCGCCATCGCTGATAAGATAAAATCCGAGTTCACCGTTTCCGCCTTCTACGCAGTGATACACTTCTCCTTTCGGAACTTCGCTTTCTCCCATCACGATTTTAAAATGATAGATGAGTGCCTCCATATTATTATACACTTCTTCTTTTGGCGGAAGATAAAATTCAGGAACCTCGGCATGGAACGGACCATCGGGCATATTTTTTATTGCTTGTTTGATAATGCTGAACGATTCCCACATTTCCTGTTGGCGCACCATAAATCGGTCATACACATCTCCGCTTTTTCCAACGGGAATAATAAATTTAAAATCTTCATACGATGAATACGGATTCATTACGCGCACATCGTAATCAACACCTGTAGCGCGAAGGTTCGGACCTGTGAATCCGTAATTAAGCGCACGCTCGGCAGAAATTTTTCCAACGCCAATCGTTCTGTCCATGAAAATTCTGTTTCGCACTAACAATTTTTCAAACTCTTCTAATTTTTTCGGAAGTTCCTCGACAAACAGATTTAATTTTTTCCATGCGGTTTCATTGAAGTCGCGCTCCATGCCTCCGATACGTCCGATGTTTGTTGTCAAACGCGCTCCGCAAATCTCCTCGTAGATTTCATATACATGTTCCCGCAATTGGAACACATACAAAAATCCAGTCATCGCTCCGCTGTCAACTCCAATCACGCTGTTGCAAACCAAATGGTCGGTAATACGCGCGAGTTCCATAATAATTACGCGAAGATATTGCGCGCGTTTTGGAATTTCACACTTGATTAATTTTTCCACCGTCATGTGCCAGCCCATGTTGTTGATGGGTGATGAGCAATAGTTGAGGCGGTCAGTAAGCGGAGTAACTTGATAGAACGGTCTGCGTTCGGCAATTTTTTCGAATGCGCGATGTATGTATCCGACAGTGGGTTCAGCGTCAACAATAATTTCTCCGTCCATCTTCAACACGTTCTGAAAAATTCCGTGAGTCGCTGGATGCGTGGGACCAAGATTTAAAGTGGAAAATTGTTTTCCTGCTTCTTTGAGTATTTGATCTGCTTCGAATTTCATAAAAATTATCTTCCGAACATACTATCGTCTTTATCCGTTCTTGTTCCATCCTCCAGCGCGTATTCCTTTCTCATAGGGTGATAATTCATTTCGTCCATGTTCAGAATTCGTTTGAGATCAGGATGCCCTTTGAAAATGATTCCGTAAAAATCATATTCCTGTCGTTCCTGCCAGTTAGCAGAAGAAAAGAGCGAAGTAAGCGTAGGAACTTCCGGGTCGTTGATTGGGAAAAATATTTTTAGGCGAATGCGCCAGTTCTTCGGGAGATTGTGCAACTGATACATCACTCCGAGTTCCTGTCCTTTGTTATCAGGATAATGCAATCCGCAAAGCGTGGTGAGAAATTCAAAAGCGAGTTCTGAATCTTCTTTCAGAAATTTTACAACGTCAAATATTTTTTCGCGCTTGATAACAAAGACAGGAAAGTCGTAACTCTGTTCGGAAGAAATAATCGCGTCACCAAATTTTGCTTTGAGTTTTTCGTCAACGGTATTTAGGAGAATATTTTCAGTCACAATTATTTTTCTTGATTTTCCATTCCGTATTTAGTCATTAAATCTTTATACTCAGGAGACTGCCTTCGTCTGAAATGTTCTTTGCCTACCATATCCTGTATCAGCATGATGCCGTCAATCACTTGCTCGGGTCTCGGAGGACAGCCAGGCACGTACACATCCACAGGAATTATTTTGTCAATGCCTTGAAGCACGCTGTACGTGTCAAAGATTCCTCCGCTCGAAGCGCAGGCACCCATGGAGAGAACCCATTTCGGTTCTGCCATTTGCTCGTAAACCTGACGAACAATTGGCCCCATTTTTTTTGCGATAGTTCCCATTACCATTAAAAGGTCTGCTTGTCGTGGAGAAAAACTTAAACGCTCGCTTCCAAACCTTCCCAAATCATAATGCGAAGCCATGAGCGCCATGAATTCTATTCCACAGCATGAAGTTGCGAATGGTAAAGGCCAGATGGAATTTTTTCTTGCGAGACCAACGGCTTTCTCCAGCGAGGTAGCAAAAAATCCCGGCTGCTGATGTCCGTCAGGCGCTGAAACTATATTCGGTTTTGTAATTACTTCTGACATATCATTCCCATTTAAGTGCGCCCTTTTTCATGATGTAAAAAAATCCTACCATAAAAAAGGCAATGAACAATCCCATTTCCATAAACCCGAGTATTCCAAGTTCTTTGAAATTCACCGCCCATGGATACATGAAAATAACTTCCACATCAAAGAGTACAAATAAAATCGCCACCAAAAAATATTTAATCGAGAAAGGAATACGTGCGTTGCCTTGAGATTCGATTCCGCACTCGAAACTTTCCTGCTTTATTTTAGAATGTCTTTTTGGACCTAATAAATGAGTAACGAACATTGTGGTGACCACAAATCCAGAGGCAACAATGAAGGTAATTATTATAGGAAGAAAATCAGCAGGTGTGTTTTGCATATATTCTTTTTGGACTCTCAAATTTATACAATTATTCCAATCTGATTTGTGGACATGTTACAAAATGTACCAACGACTAAACATGTTGGGGCAATTTTGTTTTTAACTTCGCCACATGAATTTTTCAGTTAAAGATATACTCACCATCAGCATGATTTTGTTTGCGGTGATTGATGTCATTGGTTCGCTCCCTATTTTAATTGATGTAAAGAATAAAGTCGGAAAAATTAAGAGTGGAAAAGTAACGCTGGTGTCTGGACTTATCATGATTGTGTTTTTGTTTGCGGGCGAGGGCATTCTGAAAGTCATTGGCATCACAGTAAATGATTTTGCGATTGCGGGCTCCTTCATTCTTTTTTTCATTGCGATGGAAATGATTCTCGGCATTCGTTTTTTCAAAGACGATTCTTCGGCAACTGCGAGTATTGTGCCAATTGCCTTTCCGCTCATCGCGGGAACAGGAACGCTCACCACTTTGCTTTCCATACGCGCGGAGTATAAGGAGGTGGAGAACATTATTGTCGCCATTCTTATCAATCTTGTTTTTGTTTATTTGGTTCTGAAGTATATGTACTGGCTTGAAAAAATTCTCGGACCTGGCGGAATAAATATTCTGAGAAAAGTTTTCGGAGTGATTCTGCTTGCGATTGCCGTGAAATTATTTAGGAGTAATCTCCACATATGATAAGGCACAATTCCTTGCATTTGTCATTCCGATTGAAATAATATCTTTGCCTTGAAATTAAACAAGAACCTATGAAATTATCCGAAATACAGGAACTCATCAAGTTTGTAGTGAAGTCGGGCGCCACCGAAGTCACTTATGAAATAAAGGGTTTCAAATTGACGATTAAAGCACCTGGCAAAAACGGAGGTGACCAGCAACAACACTTCGTGGTGCAGGCTCCCGTTTCTGCTCCCGTTCATCACGTTCCTGTTTCTGCCGAAAAGAAAATCCCTGCTAAACAACAAGAAACTTCTGCTACTGACGATTCAAAATACATTACTATAAAATCCCCGATGATAGGAACATTTTACCGTTCCTCTTCACCTGATAAACCTTCTTTCGCAAATGTAGGCGATGAAATAAAAAAAGGGCAAACCATCTGCATCATTGAGGCAATGAAACTTTTCAACGAAATTGAATCTGAATTCTCAGGAAAAATCGTGAAAGTTCTTGTAGAAGATTCTATGCCTGTTGAATACGACCAGCCATTATTTTTGGTTGAACCCAACTAACTTTACGAAGTACTAATCCTAAGTATTTACGAATGAAGGTTGTCATTTTATCCCGCAATCCACATTGTTATTCTACAAAACGGCTTGTTGAAGCGGGACAAAAGCGCGGACACGAAATGCTGGTGCTTGACCATACTAAGTGCGTACTCGTGATTGAAAAAAATAAACCTCACATTATTTATCGCGAAGAGGAAGTGAAAGGCGTGAGCGCAGTGATTCCGAGAATTGGCGCATCGGTTACATTTTACGGTGCATCAGTTGTCCGCCAGTTTGAAATGATGAAAATTTTTACCGCTGTGGAATCACAAGCGCTGGTTCGTTCGAGAGATAAATTAAGGAGTCTGCAACTCCTTGCGCGCGCAGGAATCGGAATGCCCAAAACTGCTTTTGCTTCCACTACAAAATATGTTGACAATCTTATTGAGCAGGCAGGTGGAGTTCCTTGTGTCATAAAACTTTTAGAAGGAACTCAAGGCATTGGAGTGATACTTGCGGAAACACGCGCTTCTGCAAAATCGGTGATCGAAGCGTTTCTCGATGTGAAAGTGAATCTGCTTGTGCAGGAATTTGTGAAAGAAGCCCAAGGTGCAGACATACGTGTGTTCGTTGTGGACGGACAAATTGTTGGCGCGATGAAACGCCAGGGGGCTGAAGGAGAATTCCGCTCCAATCTTCACCGCGGAGGAAATGCAACTGCCATAAAACTTTCCCCTGAAGAAAAAACTACTGCCATCCGCTCGGCAAAAAAACTTGGTCTCGGAATCGCTGGCGTTGACATGCTTCAATCCAACCGCGGACCGCTTGTGATGGAAGTGAATTCTTCTCCCGGCTTGCAGGGAATTGAAGGCGCCACTAAAGAAGACATTGCAGGAAAAATCATTGAGTATGTGGAGCGCAATGAGCATGTGGATTAAGTAATCATTCATTTTATTTTTCTGTATCTTCGCCCTTCTTTTTATGAAAATCAACGGAGCCATTATTAGTCTCGGAGAAAACGCGCGAGTAAATCTCAACGTGTATTATCTTCCTACTGGAGCGAAGATGGAAATTCCAGTTCATGTTTTTCGTTCGAAGAAAAAAGGACCGTCTGTTTTGTTCATGGCAGGAATGCACGGAGATGAAATAAACGGAATCGAAATTCTCCGTAATCTCCTCAAGGAAAAATATTTTGAAAAGTTGGAACGTGGAAGTGTGGTGGCAATTCCAATTGTGAATGTTATTTCGTTTCTGAACAGCAACCGTGAACTTCCTGACGGAAGAGATTTGAATCGTTGCTTCCCTGGAACAAAGCGCGGTTCGCTCGGTAGCCGGATTGCTTATGACATGATTCACAAAATAATTCCGCAGATTGATTTTGGAGTTGACTTTCACACAGGCGGACACGAGATAAATAATTACCCGCAGGTGCGCTGTGCGTTTGATGAGCCGAAGAGCGTTGAACTTTCGAAAGCATTTGGCGCTCCCTTCATTCTGAATTCTCCTTACCGTGATAAATCGTTGCGCAAAGAGTCGGCAAAAAAAGGAAAACAAATTTTAGTTTATGAAGCAGGAGAGTCAAACCGTTTCAATACAATAGGAATTACTGAAGGAATAAATGGTTGCCTTCGCCTCATGAAAAGTTTAAAAATGCTAGATGTGTCAACTCCTAAATCCCAAAGTATTACGCTGAACGGTTCAAAATGGATGCGCGCCAGAATTTCCGGATTGTTCCGCACGACAAAAAAATTCGGAACGCATGTGGAGAAAGACCAGGTTATCGGAATGGTGAGTTCGCCTTATGCAGATCTGGAAAAACCGCTCATCGCTCCAACGGATGGATTTCTCATAGGAATCAATAATAAACCTGTTGTGAACGAAGGAGACGCGCTCATTCACATCGGAACAGAATAATGAAACCCGATTTCTCAAAACAAGAATTAATTCCAGCAATCGTTCAGGATGTGAACACAAATGTTGTGCTCATGCTCGGCTACATGAATGAAGAAGCATTCACCAAAACGCAAAAAGAAAATCGCGTTATATTTTTCAGCCGAAGCAAAAACCGTTTATGGACGAAAGGGGAAACTTCAGGGAATTTCCTGAACGTGAAAAATATTCTTCTTGACTGCGATAATGACACTATTCTCATTAAAGCAATTCCTGTCGGTCCTGCTTGTCACACGGGCTCGGATACATGTTTCAATGAAAAGAATACAGAAAATTTTCTTTCAAAGATTCAGCAAATAATTAAGGATAGAAAAAACAATCTTGCTGAAAAATCTTACACATCTTCTCTTTTCAAGGAAGGAATAAACAAGATTGCGCAGAAAGTCGGAGAAGAAGCAACGGAAGTTATCATTGAAGCGAAAGATAATGACTCAGAAAAATTCAAAAATGAATCTGCTGATTTACTTTTTCATTATCTGATTTTATTGGAAGCAAAAGGCGTTTCTTTGGATGAAGTCATAGAAGTTTTGGAGAAGAGACACAAGTAAAATATATTTCCCTTGTATGTGAACTTAATATATCTTTGTGTCCTAAACATTGCGGGGTAGAGCAGGGGTAGCTCGTTGGGCTCATAACCCAAAGGTCACAAGTTCGAATCTTGTCCCCGCTACTTTTAAAACCCTCTTTCTCGAATGAGAAAGGGGGTTTCTTATTTCTCCCCGTAAAGCCCCCGTAAAAGAGAAATACTCCGAAACTTTTTCACCATAATAGCAAAGAACACTTTATGCTTGCTTGTGTGTCAAGCAAGATTACTGTTTTTAGGTATATGCAGGGTATATTAAGCCAAGCAATTTTGTGAATCATCATTCCGTTCCGTTTGGATTGTTCAAAGCGTATTTTGATTTTGTCACTTGTTGAGAGAGTATTGCCCATCTAAAACTTGTTTTCCATTCCTGAATCTGAAAGTATTCGACCTGATTTTCATGTCGTTATAAAATCGCGCAAATTTTCAAGGGAACCCCCCTGAAACCTTTAGCGGATTATATGATCACTACGACATGGCAAACATATATTTAAAAGATGGTAGGCATGCTCACGAAAAAAATGATTGTTCTGTTATTGCGTTTTCTTATGCGTGTGATTTAGATTACAAAGATGCCCATGATATTTGTAAAAGGATAGGCAGGGAAGATAAAAAGGGATTTTCTCTTACAGAAGTTTTTCATAATAACGGACATTTCCTAAAGGAAAAGGAATTTAAACAATTTGAATTTGCTGGAAAGAAATTCGTAATCACATATTATGGCAGACCCAAAATGAGTGTCGGTAAATTTCAAAAAGCAAATCCTTTAGGAACATTCATAATCAGAGTTGGCGGTCATTTGTTCTGCATGAAAGATGGTATTATCTTTAACCAGTCGAATGTAAAAGATAAAATAAGTTACTACCATAAAGTTGTGAAAATATCACCCGTATAGTAAGAGGTAACAGGTAGGTAATATGATTCCCCTTTTTTTCAATTATTTTAATGAAAGAATTAATTACATGATAACAGCATTTCTTTGGTCACAGTTTAAGAGCGACTTATATTTGCAACTAAAATCATATACTATGAAAACTATAATTCCATCCAGCCAATTTGTATTTGATAGTAATTTTATTGGATATGCAAACAAAATACTTCTCACCGAATCTCACTGGGAGGACATAAAAAACCCTTCTGAGATAATAAAAAAAATTAGCTTCTTTGAACTTTTTTTAGATATAAAAAAAGGACAAAAGTTATTTTATTTCTTTCAAGATTGCGAATTGATTGTAATTATTAATGCGAATTCATTTCAATTAAATGCGCGAGCACAAGGAAAAGTTAAAGCGATTGTATCATTGGTTCGCGTACTTATCAGGAGAAAATATTTGAAAAGAATATCACGCACAGAAGTGGGAACATATTTTTTGAAAGCATTTAGTTTGCGAGAAAAAAGCATTCAAATGTTTTATGGCAAGAAATGGGACGATGCTAGTAAATACGATACTATTTGGGACGATGCAATAAATGATTTTGAAAAGAGAGGGCTATAATATTCCCTCTTAGAAAAAGTACGATAATTACTATCGGTAGTTACCCTCCCTTTTTGGTGTAGTTATGTATTCCTTCGTGGAAAATTTCCACATGGAATCACCATTTTTTGTTCCACTTAACATTTCTCCTCAACAGTTCGAACTGTGTATAGGGAAAATTATTGAAGCGCGAGCACATGCTCCCCCCGATGAGGTGTATCGTTAACACTGAATAAATGCTGCGAGTGATGCAGAAAAAAAAATAAACATTCATAATAAAAACACAACACTATGCAAACACAAAATGCCTCAGACGAAACAAACGGACAAGGGGCAGTCCAATTAAAAGGTAGCAGCTTCACAAAGTATGTTAACCTCAAAAAGGGCAATCTCAACCTGATACTAAATCAAGCAAAATCAATCGGAGATGCCGATCCTGATTGTGTTGAAGTATGTTATCTGCCAAAGTTGCATGAGATGGCTCAAAAGGTAACTCTTCTCAATCTCTATCCTCTTTACGCAGGACTCGAATTAAAAATTCGGAAAAAGTTAGATGCGTTAAAAAATGAAGGTGTAAATCCAAACATGGCAGAGGAATTTCTCGCTACCGATGGAGTGGTTAAGAAAGCAACTGTTCTCTACGATGAAATGATTGCGAAGGGCGATCCAATAATTGTCGTCTCTGTTCGAGATGTAAAAATTGGAATTCAACTTTTGGAAAAGAGAAATCATTGCCTGATCGTTCGCAAGTATCAGCATTCATTGTCGAGAGATAATGATTTGCTTATTCAGGTTGAAAACGAGTATGAGAATTTGGCTGCACTTCATAAGTTGCCAAGAAGAACGAAAGCAATCATGAGAAAAAAATTATTGGAAACAATAATTTAATTTTAATGAAAATGAAGGCGGGAATATCTTATCCCGCTTTCATTTTTAATCTCAAACACTAACCGCTAAAAACCAAACACAATGGAAAAAAAAACTACACAAACAGAAAAACGGCTGGACCAATTCGATCCGACTGTTTCAATTGCTCAATCCTTCCCTATCGAAGTATTCCCTACGCCAATCTTAAACTTTGCAACTGCAGGTCAAAAGTCGGTCTGTTGTCCCATGGATTTCTTCGGAGGAGCATTATTGGCATGTGTTTCCATCATTATAGGGAATGGGAAACATGTCCGTATTAAAAAGGGTTGGGAAGAAGGCTGCAATGCCTACATAGCAATTATAGGAGAGCCTGGCAGCAGGAAAACACCGCCACTTAGTCTTTCGCTCAAACCAATTTTTGAGATTCAGACAATGTTTAAGAAAGCATTTAAGAATGGAAGCGAATCGGGAGAAGAAAAAAATCAAGTTATAAGATTACCTCAAATTATTACAAGCGATACGACAATCGAAGCACTTGCTCAATTACTGAATGATAACCCACATGGGATAATTATTTTCAAAGACGAATTAATAGGGTGGATCAAATCAATGAATCAATACAGAGGAGGTAGTGGGGAAGATATGGAAAAGTTTCTTACGATGTGGAGTCAAACGCAAACGATCATAAATAGAAAATCTTTGAAAGAACCTTACCAGATTGATAAGCCCTTTATTACAATCATCGGAGGTATTCAAAACGACTTGTTGCTTGATTTGAGCGGATTGAAGAATAACGGTCTCATTGACAGAATACTATTTTGTTTTCCCGATACAGTTCCTTTTGTTCATACAAGGGATGAAATTTCTGATGAGGTTATGATTGCGTATATGAAATTCATGACCACACTTTATGAAGCACAGGAGGATATAAGCAATGAGGAAAAAGAAATTCCAATTCCGTTTTCAATACCAGCCTATGGGGTGTGGGAGAATTGGCACATCGAGCATTGTGAGGAAATGAATAACTCAGAACTACCCTATTACTTAAAAGGCGCATGGGCAAAACTTGAAGCATACTGCGCAAGGTTTTGCCTGATACTAGAAGTTCTGTCTTGCCATTATAACAATAGTAAACCAAATGAAATTAGTTTCGAGAGCATTACGAATTCTATTAAGCTGATTAATTATTTTAAATCCCACGCCCGCAAGGTTTATGATCACATGAATTCATCCGACATGGATAAAAAAATTGAGAAAGCATATCAATGGGTTCGTAAACAAGGTGGCACAGTTAACGCCAGAAAGTTTTATAGCTACAAAGTTGCTGGCTGCAAAAACTTTCATGACGCTATGGATTTCTTTGCCGAAATGCAGGACAGAGGGATGGGACTTATCTATGAAATACCGAACGCGAGCGGAAAAAAGAAAATTATTTTTCGCCTCAAATCAATATCTGCAAACACACCTAATCAAAAATAATACTATGAAAAACAAAAAGTTTTACGTAATCTGGATTGGCTATATGGAAGGCGTATTCAACGATTGGAATATGTGCAAGCAGTATGTAATCGGATATCCTGGCGCACTTTATAAGAGTTTTAAATCGTATGAGGAGGCAGACAAAGCTTACGAGATGGGGTATGAGGAATACATGCGACAATGCGGGAAGAAAACGCCCTCCTCTTTATAGGAAGCCGTCTGCAATCGGCAGGTGTCTCTTGGCTGACGTGAACTTCCCGATACGGAAACGCTTTTTCAAGCCCAAAGGGTATATCTGCAAACCGTCTGCGGGTTATCGGCAGCTTTTCTATGCAGAGTCCCCGCAGACAACCTGCAGACGACACGCGGAGGAGCTTGGGAGTTTTTTCTCCGAGAGAAAAACCCTCTCTTACGGGAATATTGGGCGCAACGCAGACGGCAGAAGTGCTTGCACATGGTGCAGCACTTACAGATATATAATCTATACCACTAAAAAAATCTTTATGTCATCACAACGAACTTTATACCATGTTGCACAACTATATCGTTTACTTCCCCCATCCTTTCTTCGCAAATACGCAGTAAAACAAGTTGCCCCCAAGATTTATTTAAAAGAAAGAACCGTTGATAAATATCTTTCCATACTAATACAAACCAATTTTTTGAAAAGAGAAAAAAACGGGTATGTCAAATCGATTTTATCCTCTAAAGTCAATCAAGCAGACGTACCTTTGTATAATATTTAAGGAAGCTCTCAATACTCTTCTGTTAACCTTCTTCTTTCTTAATATTTTTGATGTGCCTCCTTGTGTTCGGAGACACTAAGAAAATACCTCCTGAAAGATTGACGCTGACTGAGATCGGACTACCTTCAAACAACAGCTTGCGGGATTTTAAATATGCTTCACCAGTTACTTTTAATTCCAGTTTCTTTTTACCTGTGTTTAACGTAAAGTTGCACTTGAATCTTCCTCGCGGTGTTATACCATGCAGAGGAGAAGAAACTGTACCAGAAATTATTTTTATTTTATTTTTCATTTACCTTATATACCTAATAAAATTACTTTATAAGATAACAATGAAGATTGCCTTTGCTGTCAAATCCATGAGTATAATACTTACCGCCCCATTGAATTTTTTTCCCGCATTCATTTTTTATCCAGTCCTTTTTGATTCTTTCATTTCTTTGGCAGTGCTTTTTAAAATCTCCTGTTATCGCATCAAGTGCCTCTGTTTCACTCATGATCGGCTTCTTTAAAGTTTTCTGAATTAATGGAAGGTTTTTATTTACAAACTTCCTATACCTGTCTGGATTTTGATACTGCCACCCTGGAAAGGGGCGATATGCAGGTGCTGAAAAAATATTTTTAGGAATTGTATTATCTAAAATGCGGTTTTGAACTTTATACTTCCCTAATTTTTTCGGGATTAATCTATTGTCAAAAATAAAATCATGCTCAACATAAATCCAGTAAACTGGCTTTCTTTTTCGACCATTTCTATCAGTATTAATTTCTGCAATCTGGATTTCAGGATTCAATTTTATCAGTTCAGGATTTTTTTTCTTGAACCGCTCTTTTAAGTTTTTCATAAAACGGAAATTGTACATATCTATATTTTATATACTGTGTTTATTGATAATAGGTGTATGTGTATTTATCAAATGATTTTGCGTTACCTTTTCCATCATAATAAATTATTGTAATAATATTTCCTTTGGTATCATTCTTAGCAACGTCTTGAGTGGCTAAAACATATCCAAACGAATCACCGTAGGAATCTCTTTCAATCAAATAACCTTTTTCATCGTACTTAAACTTTTGCATACCATAGAAATCACCATTTTGATTGTACTCCGTGTATTTAATTTTCCAACCTTTCTCATTGTAGGAATATTCTCCCCGAAAGGAAAGGGATTGGTATTGCCCTTTATATTTAGCATACGCAATCAAATTTCCTTTACTATCAAAAGTTGACTTTTCAGAACCAGCAAGTGTAGTGTCTTTGCCAAAAAATGTAACAAGATTCTGAACCTTATTGCCCTCAGGAGTTGTAGTAATCTCATAGTCAACAAAATTTGTTCCCGTTAAGTTTCCTGAACCATCGTAAAATTTGAACCCTTTAAGAGTATCAGCTATTTTATATTCTACAACAATTTTGCTCTGCATCATTCCATCCGATCCGTAAACTGCACTTTCAATTTGATTTCCTTTTGAGTCGTATTTAGATGTTGTTTTACTGTCAATATTTCCGACTTGATTGTATAAAATATCCTCAATTATGTTTCCTTTCTGGTCATAGGTTGATTTTTCAACAATAAGACCTTTTGTACTCGGAATAAATTTGTTGGTTTTTATATCCCAGACATATTCATAGGAGGTTTGTGTTGCCGTTTTCAATTTACAGGAAGCGATTCGTGATCTTTCTTTTTTTTCTTCTTTTTTGTTTTGTTGTGAAAATGCTGCTGTTGCAATCAGCAATGCAAGGAGGACAAATTGTGTTTTCATTTGATTTTTGTTTTTAGTTGTTGGTTTAAGAAATGATTTCGCTGTATCGAATTAAATCTTCCTGATTTGGAATATGTTTCCCGAATCGTTTTATTTCTCTTTGGAATTTTTCTTTATTAATTGCACCCGATTTTAAAAGGTTGAAGGCATCTGCCTCATCTTTCTCCCTACCAGACGAGAATTTCATTATCGTTAATGCTTCTACCGTAACCATCCGTACCACTACTCCAGCAACTTTTATAAAACGGTAATTGCTGAGAGCAAAAGCATTCAGTTTTTTGTTTCCTTCTTCCGAATCAAGCAAATCCAGATTGAACTTTTCTACTGTTATTCCAATACTGTTATAAAGTGGTCTAAATGAAATCAAACTTTCTTCCAATTTTATTTTTACCTTTTCAATGTTTGCGCTTAGAAAATCTACATCTGGCGTTAGTTTTCTTGGAATCAGTAAATAATTTGCAACTGCCATTGCTCCAATTATCACAGCATCGGAATCGTTCTCTTTTATCCATCTTAGTCCAGATTGCATTTTTTCCGAGAGATTTTTTTCTACTTGAAGCCATTCTCTATACAGATTCTCTGAATCAAAATCTTGTTTCGTCATTCTATTTTAAATATTGCGGAGTGAAATAATGTCCAGCTTTATCATTTATTACTTTCCATTTCTTTTTAAGGTATTCTGGACTTGTCAATTCTTCCAATTCTTTAAACAATTTATTTTCTTCGTATCTGAAAAAAGGAAACGCTTCAAACTTCATTCTCTTTAAATAACTTCCTTTTCTCTCTTGCAGAAAGCGTAGAATTATTTCGATCTCCTTAATTCTTTTTTTGTCAGCCATATCGGTAAAGTTAAGTCGCTACTCCTTTATAAAAAAGGAGGGTGTATCACCTTAGGATACACCCTGCTTCAAATACCTTTTATAAGCGGAATTCAGACGATCCGCAATCAAATTCCGAAAATCCTCAGGGCTAACGACTTCAACATTCTGTCCGTAGCTGAGAATATTTGCAATCACTTCGTAAGTTGGCTCTACCTTGATCTGAATTTGAAAACTTTTATCGTCATTCACCAGAATTTTTTGGGAACGATGAAGCGGTTTTGATTTCAGGTAGGATGCTTGTTTGGGTGTAAAAGACAAAACAATTTCGATTGGCTTTTTGTTCTGAGCCGTAATACCGATTGAATGAACAAAGTATTTTTCCGCGTCAAAGTCTTTGTCAACCTCTGCTTCGGTGTCAGTAATGCCAACAGTGTCAACGATCCTATCTAGTGCAAACGTCCGAATCTCACTGCTCTTGTCTTTCGTTCCGAGGAGATAGAATGAATTTCGGTTCTCCTTTAATAAGAGCGGGTTGATTAAGTAATCGCGGTTGCGTTTTGAGTTAATACTTTTGTAAGTAAAACTTACAACTCTTTTTTTACTGATTGCCTTTGCAATCATAGGAACATGCTCCCACCCTCTGGTGCTTGTAGTTGTTTCAAATTGTATGTTCTGGTCACTGTTAAATCTTACTCCAAGCAAATATTGAAGTTTGATATTATAAATTAGTCGCTCGATTTGATTCTCAGGAAGTTTTAGAAAGGTGTAGTTCGGGTACTCATAGTGGTACTGATTTTTTTCAAATGAAAAATTTATAGGAGCGAAAAACATCTTCCGCATGTTCTTTACATCTCGCTTGATTGTTATTCGTGAAACAATCATTTTTTCATTGGTAATTTCTTTGAATTGTTCCTGTACGAATTTTTTTAATTGCTCAAGTCCTGGTCTCGGTTCTTTCCTCAATCGGACATCAATAAGCAAATAGCGGAGTAGTGAGTTTTTGTTGGTCATGTTTGATTTTGGGTTTGAAAAATTTATGAAATAAATTATTCAAACCCCGTGCCAAATTCGAGAAAAATATTTTGTAAATCCATTGTTACTATTTTATTATGACAGCCCGTCATTTCAAAAAATGACAGCGTGTCATACAAGAAATAATTTATTTGTTGCTTCTCAATTCCTCCAACAATTCTTTTATTCTGTCTGCATCCGCACCAGTGAAATTCTTTGCTTCGATTTTATCCTGACCGAAACTGGTAATTGTAATGTTTGCCCCCCATAACTTTTGGTCAATATCAATGCTGGCAATACTGTCAATGGGAATAGTTTTAGAATCTGTGCCAATCAAAAAACTGTTTCTCTTTTTCCATGTAACGGAATCATCAGTAATAATAATCCGTTCAGGAGTTAAAATGTTTCCTCCTCTTAAAAATGCTGATTGAAATTCCTCGTCCATTTGATTAAACAACTTTTAATAATCCTTGAAACTCATTTTTTATTATGCTCAATTTGTTGTCAATTATTTTCTTATGAATTTTTTGTTGCACAATAAGAAAAAATGTTCCACTAGAAGAATAAACTGATTTTATTTGTTGTTGATCGGAGTCAATCTTCAAAACTTTTTCGAGTTGTTTTTTTCTTTCTTTAATTTGTTCTACGTGTTGCCCTTTTCTGGTGGGATGCTGATAAACAATAAGACTTTTATTTTTTCTGTATAGTTCTTTCACTTCATCGAAGAAGACATACTTTACAGCTTTTTGGGGATGATATTTTGAGCAGGAAGCAACCTCCAGTCCGTTATCTGGATCACAAAAAATAATTTCACAATCTTGTAGAGTGGATAAACTTTCATCAAACCATTCATCTCGCTTAAAAGGATCGTCTTCTGGTAGTGGTTTATTATAAAACCGAGTATTAATCGGTAGAATTCCCCTATTCTTAATTTCCCGAACATCCCTTTGTTTGGAATTTAAAATTGATTTGAGAAGTAAATAAAGAGGAGGATCAAATACCTCATATTGTGAATAATCCGTTATTTCTCCATCATTATTTTCTTCTTCCTGTTCATTCAAATACCAATTAACCCCTAAACAAATTTCATTCCCGCAAATATTTTTTAATAAAGCGTATTTGCAGAAATCACCTATATCTCCGACATAGCGGTGCTGCATCACAAGTTTTTTTCTAAATGGTTCGGATTAAAGAACCAGATTGCTTTCGCAGTTCTGTCTTCCCGTTTTCCAATGAAATAACAATGTCATCGCCATTGAATTTTGCGTTCAAAGCTTTGTTGCAAGGAATAGTTTTGATTAATGAACCCGATTCTTTCCGCAGTTCAACTTTGCCGTTTTCATAAGTGACCATAACAAATTCTCCATCATCGTTTAAATCGGCAGCAGATGCACCGCTCGATACTATTGTACGGATTAGTGAACCTGTTGGGCTTCTTAATTCCACTTTCCCGTTGATAATTTTTAGAATGTTCATGGCTTTAATTTTTATAATGGAGGAGTAAAGAATTTTTTGAATATGCAAGGTGGGTGCATTATGTGTCCCACCCTAATTAAAGACAATGATACAAAAATTAAAGGAATACCCAATGTATTGGGTGATACCTTTTCGCTATTAGGGTGAATTTTACTATGTGATAAAGCACAGGGATAAAAAGGTATTGGTTGCTTTTGGGAAACACCTCCGAAAACTGCGGACAGGGAAGAAAATTTCGCAGGAGACATTGGCTGATGATGCCAAACTTTCTGAAAATATAATCGGAATGATTGAACGGGGTGAAGTCAATCCGACCTATACTACGCTGGTACAGCTTGCGAAAGGGCTTGGAATTCCGAAAAAAGAATTGATGGAGGATTAACCCTAAAGTATAATATTCATATAAGAAAAGAAGGGGGCTTTTGCCCCCTCCAATTCATGTGTGATCTGGTTTACGCATTATCCCTGCCACCACCAGATGGTCTTCCAGTTGTACTTGGCAAACCTGCTGAACCTTTTCCTTTTCCCATTGTATAATAGATTAAATGTTTCTGCCTACTCTGTTTGCTTTTCGGCTTCCGCACCCTGCATTTTATGGATTTCGGGGTGAACCACATTTTACCTTGACTACTTTGTACAACTAAGAATAGGTTGGACTGGTGAATTTGTCTGATCCACATTAAGCTGTACCAATCTGTTGTCTGTTGCTGCTTTGTAAGCAGGATTGTTCGGGTTCTTTACATTCGCCCGTTGATTTGATTTTTTTGCCATAGAATAGAATTTAATATTTACAGCAAAAATGGAAAACATCGGAAGGAAAAAATCAAAAATGTAACAACTCAGCCGTTTTTGTAACGAGCAATCGTCTCAAATTCCAGCTTTCTTTTATGGAAGGCAAATAAATCAAAAAATTTATCCGTTTTTATTTCAGTGTCATGACACAACATGACAGTAAATTATTTCAGCATGACAAATTTGTATTTCAGAAAAAACAGCAAGATCAGAAGCAAAGGATGGCACGAGCTTTGAAAATAAATTTATGAAGCAGATACTTCGACTAAACTATGGCATCAGTAAATTTTTATTTAGATGTTCCTTATAAACGCAAGAACGAAAAAAATCGAGCTACGATTGATATTTCCGATATTACCTATCCCTATTCTGTTACGAAAAAAACAATTTCAAAATCGGAAATGAATATTTTATTGAGTAAGGATCAACAGAAGGTGGACAGTGCTCGAAGGTACAGCAAGGTTTTCAATAATAAGGAGACATCAATAAACTTAATAATGTATGTAGGAAAAATTATAAAAGTGTGTACCAAAGAGAGTATTCGCGCTAAGGATTGGGATTTCAGAAACAGGAGAGCAAGATACAATTCCCCTGGAAGCATGGAGCTTAATATTCGATTAGACGGAATCAGGACAAAAGTATTAAAGGAATACCGAAATGCAATGGAGCAATCAACGAAACTAACCTTTGATGAAATAAGAGAACTAATTCGTAACACAGTAAATGACACTTTACCAGAAACTAAGTCAACTCACTTCCTGACAGTCTATGATTTATGGTTACAGGAGAAAAAACTTTTAGTAAAGCCATTAACTTTGGAAAAATACAATACACTAACAATAACGATCAATGATTTTATAAAACACAATCCAAAATTTAAAAACCTTTGTCTTCATTCCATCAATAATGAATTTGATGTTGCTTTCAGAACCTATTTGATTGACGTAAGGAAAATTTTGAACAACACGATTGATAAATATTATGATAACATGAAGTCCTTCATGCGTTGGGCATTCGAGAATGGTTATCATACAACAATTGATTATTTGAGATTCCGCACCAGAAGGGACGACACGGATATTATTGCACTTTCTCTTGAGGAAGTTAATAGAATAAGAGCACTGAACTTAAGCAGTAACCAAATATTAGAGCAGATTCGGGATATTTTTATTTTTCAGTGCTTCACAGGACAAAGATTCAGTGATATCAAGAACCTAAAAGTTAAGGATATAGTTGACCAGAATGGTGAATTAGAATGGCGACTATACCAGATCAAGCAGAATAAATCAAAAGTAGTTCTCGTTCCGATCCTCCCGCAAGCGAAAGAAATTCTGATGAAATACAATACGCCAGAAAAGACGAATGAAGATTTTATTTTACCAACCGCTTCGGAAGCGTGGACAAACACCTGTATCAAACAACTGTGTAAGATGGCGGGAATAGATGAATTCCTTACGATCATAAAATACAGTGGAAAGAATAGAGTGGATTTATCTGGTAAAAAATATGAATTTATTTCTACTCATACCAGCAGAAGAACATTCTGTACGGTCTCTCTTGATCTAAACATGCCACAGGAAAGTATAATGGCGATCACTGGTCATTCGACAGCAAAAATGTTAAAGAGATACACTTTGGTCAAACACCGTTTTGTAAAAAAAGAATTTCTAAAAGCTTGGGGAAATATTCAATAATCCTCGATGATTATCCTCCACTTTTTTTTTAAAAGTCCTGCAAATACTTCTCCGTAAAGTCTGCGTAAACAATTATCTATGACAGTTATACTATGAAAAATTGTGTATATTCGCTTTTTACATCTAAAATCAGACGTTATCGGTTGGACTTAGCGAAGGATGATGGGAGAACTCCTTAAATGGATTCCGCAACTTGAACAAACGCACTAGTAAAATTTGTTCATTTTACGATTTGTCCCCGCTACACGGAAAAAAGGCGCGATAAGCGCCTTTTTTAATTTTGTCTTAAATGCACAAATCGGGTTTCGTAAATATTATTGGCAAACCCAACGTGGGAAAATCCACGCTTATGAATGCGTTGATGGGAGAGAAACTGAGTATCATCACTCCCAAAGCGCAGACAACCCGCCATCGCATTCGAGGGATTTTGAGTGGGGAAGATTTTCAAATTGTGTTTTCTGATACTCCAGGAATCATTCAGCCCCATTATAAACTTCATGAAGCCATGATGCAAACAGTATCTCAGGCGCTTACGGATGCCGATGTGATGTTGTTTGTGATGGAAATAAAAGACCCAAGCCCGATGGATGAAAAAACTCTTTCGCGATTGCAGAAATCAGAATCAAAAATTCTTGTGCTGATTAATAAAATTGATTTGGGAGATCAGGAACTGCTGGAGAAAAAAGTAGAAGAATGGAAAACTCTTTTGCCGAACGCAGAAGTTATTCCTGTTTCGGCTACGGAGAAATACAACTGCGATTATCTTCTGAAACGGATTAAAGAAAATCTTCCTGAAGCGCCAGCGTATTTTCCCAAAGACGAACTCACGGATAAATCTCAGCGCTTTTTTATTTCGGAAATCATCCGCGAAAAAATATTGCTTAATTACAGGAATGAAATCCCCTATTGCACAGAAGTGGTGATTGAAGAATTCAAAGAAGAAGAAAAAATTATCCGCATACGCGCGATTATATTTGTTCTCCGTGAATCACAGCAGGGAATTCTCATCGGGCAGGGAGGATTGTCGCTGAAAAGAGTAGGAACACAAGCGCGGGAAGACATGGAAGTTTTTCTAGGCAAAAAAGTTTTTCTGGAAATGCAGGTGAAAATTGAAAAGGACTGGAGAGAAAAGGAAAGTAAGTTGAAGAAGTTTGGATATCTGGAATAATCTTTTGTCATTCTGCACATAGAGAAGAATCTAATTTCTCCACCATCTTATTTGTAAATTCGCCCTCAATTTGTAATTTGTAAAATGACAAACACCGTAGCCATAGTAGGAAGACCGAACGTGGGGAAATCAACTTTCTTCAATCGCCTGGTCGGCACGCGTAAAGCAATTGTAGATGAAGTTGCTGGCGTTACACGCGACCGACATTACGGAAAAGCGGAATGGACGAGCGTTGAGTTTTCGGTGATTGATACGGGCGGTTATGTGTTTGGCTCATCAGATGTTTTTGAAAAAGCAATTCGCAGGCAGGTGGAAATTGCGTTGGAGGAAGCGGATGTAATTTTATTTCTTGTGGATGTTATTGTAGGAGTAACTGCACAGGATGAAAAGGTTGCTTCTTTATTGCGGACCTCCATTATGAAAAATTCTAAGGAGAAAAAAATTATTTTGGTTGCCAACAAAGCGGATACGCACGAGCGCGAAAATCAATCGGGAGAATTTTATAAACTCGGAATGGGGGATGTGCATTGCATTTCATCCATGAGCGGAAGGGGAACAGGCGAACTGTTGGACAAAGTCGTGCTTTCATTTCCTGAAAAAACGGTAGATGATTTTTCTCATCTGCCTAAATATGCAATCGTTGGAAGACCGAACGCAGGAAAATCTTCTCTGCTGAATATTTTACTTGGAGAGGAAAGATCCATTGTTACTCCCATCGCAGGAACTACACGCGATGCAATCCATACGCATTACAAAAAATATAATCGTGAATTTTTATTGATTGATACGGCCGGCATTCGCAAGAAAAGAAAGTATGAAGAGGACGTGGAGTTTTATTCTAATCTGCGTGCTATCCGTTCAATAGAAGAATGCGATGTGGTATTGCTGATGCTCGATGCGCAACGAGGAATGGAAGCGCAGGACGTAAATATTTTCCGTCTTGCCGAAAGAAATAAAAAGGGAGTTATCATTCTCGTGAACAAATGGGATTTGATGGAAAAGAAAACAGATACAGCAAAAGAATTTGAAAAAAAGGTTCACGAAAAATGCGCTCCGTTCAAGGATGTGCCTGTTCTTTTTATTTCCGCGCTGGAAAAACAACGCATCATGCAAGTGGTGGAAGGAGCGGAAAAAGTTTATCTGAACCGAAGGAAAAAAATTTCGGATGAACAATTGGGTGAAACAATGCTTCCCGTGATACAGGCGCACCAGCCCTCATCTGAAAAAGGAAACATGGTGGAGATTTACCGAGTGGCGCAGATCCCATCCAACTCTCCCATTTTTGTTTTCTACTGCAATCTTCCGAAAGCAATCCAGGAATCGTACAGTCGTTTTCTTGAAAATAAATTGCGCGAGAAATTTAATTTTCGAGGTGTGCCAATGCAGATTTACTTCAGGAAGAAATAATCTCTCACCACTTTTTAAATACCGGTCGCAATGTTACAAGCATTACAATAAACATTACACCCATTATCGTCAGGTTAGAATAGTCGTCTCCTGCAATGGTGTCTTTGCTAAAAACTCTGTATGTCTGGTAAGCAATTGCAAGAAGGAAAATTACAATCCCGCAGATTGTCCACATTTTCCATCCTTGTGAAAGTTTGTTTTGTTCTTCTGACATTTGAATTTTTTTAGGTGGTTATTACGCAAAGATAGGAAATCATTTCACAAGAAAAGAAATCATACATTTGACTTATGAAAAAACTATTTGGGATTTTTCTTTTTATTCTTTTCTCTTTAAACTCCTTCGCACAAACTGATTCCGTTTTTGTTTTTGATTCTCTTCCGCCTGTAGATACTGCTTCCTATCAGCAGATTCCAGCGGTGCAATTGAAAAAATTCTGGAAGTATCATAAAGGCGATAACCTGCGCTGGGCGGATTCTTCTTTTGATGACAGAGACTGGAAACGCATTGACCCTTCGCTTGATTTTGAAAAACTTCCCGACAACACTTTTGAAAACATCGGCTGGTTCAGATTACATATTGAGGTTGATTCCCAGTTTGTAAATCAAACGCTGGGGCTGATGATTACGCAGGCAGGTGCGTCTGAAATATATTTAGACGGAAAACTTTTGCACCGCTTCGGAAAAATTGACAGAAAGAATTTAGAAAATGAAGAACGCTTCGACCCGCAGAAACTACCTGTTGACATTCGTTTTGAAAACGGCAGAAAACATTTGCTTGCCATCCGCTACGCACATGCTCATGCTGTAAACAATTTCAAAAATAGAGGACTTAATAACCCTGGCTTTGATATTTACATAGGGAAATTGCGAGAGAATGTGATGTTTCACTACAACGGCTCCATGATTCCGGGGACTATTTTCATTTTCTTTTTCACATTTTTCTTTGCGCTTTGCCTTATGCACCTCATATTTTTTCTGTTTTACAGAACCAACAAATCAAATCTTTATTACAGCATTTTTTCGGCATTGCTCGGCTTATATTTCCTGTGGATTTTTATGAAATTGAATTTTCTTATCCCCGATATGGTGGCAACGATGGATTATTATATCCCACACATGTATGATTTTTACATGCCAGCACTTCTCGCTATGCTGTATACCATTTTTAATAAAAAAATTGTAAAAATATTTTGGGTATGGCTGGTCCTCTCCATTGTAGATTATTCTTTTTCTCTTTTGAATGTAGACATTCCTTATTATGGTGGGATTTTATTTTTGATTATGTCGCTGGAAACACTGCGCATAATCATAGTTTCAATATTTAAAAAAAGAGACGGAGCCTGGATTATAGGTAGCGGAGTGATTGTTATGATTTTATTTTTTATGATATTTACTTTGCTCGGCATTTTGGGAGTAGGTGTTCACATAGGCGGTTCGGGCTGGACAGGAATGATTTTCGGATTGATTACAATTTACGCAACCCTCAGCATTCCCATCTCTATGTCAATTTATCTTGCGAGGGAATTTTCAAGAACGAGTAAAAGCCTTATAAAAAAACTTATTGAAGTGGGAGATTTATCCGCTAAATCCATCGCACAGGAAAAAGAAAAGCAGGAAATTCTTTCCAAGCAGAAAGAAAATTTGGAAATACAAGTCACGGAGCGCACCAAAGAAGT